>Ga0164242_10008338_pt1 | contig 11243 bp, 8 predicted proteins | sample OricomgcompostMG_FD_108783 | JGI IMG/M metagenome (GOLD analysis project Ga0164242, IMG submission 108783) | Miracle-Growth compost microbial communities from Emeryville, California, USA - Original compost - Miracle growth compost (MG) ...
GCCGAGAGCGGGTCGCCGTCGCGCGAGCGTCTCGACGCGGTGGCATCGACCACCGACGGCTTCGAGCTGTCGCGCCTCGACGTCGAGCTGCGCCGCGAGGGCGACGTGCTGGGCTCGCGGCAGTCCGGCGGCCGCTCCTCGTTGCGGCTGCTGCGGGTGGCGCTCGACGGCGAGGTGATCGCGCAGGCGCGCGAAGCCGCGGCATCCGTCGTCGACGCCGACCCCATGCTGCGGCGGCACGCGCCCTTGAAAGAGGCGGTCGACAGGCGGCTGGACGAGGGCGAGCGCCAGTTCCTGTCGAAGGGCTGACCCTCCGATTGAGGAAGGTTCGAAAGCCTTCCGCCATGGTTATTCTGAAGCCCTATGAGCAGAGTCGCCGTGGTCCCCGGGTCGTTCGACCCCGTCACGCTCGGGCATCTCGACGTCATCGAGCGGGCTGCGCGCCTGTTCGACGAGGTCCGGGTGGTCGTCGTGCACAATCCCGAGAAGCCGGGCGGCCTGTTCGCCCCCGAGCGCCGGGTCGCGGTGATCGAGAAGGCGGTGGCGGATGCCGGCCTCGCCGGCTCCATCGAGGTCGACTCCTACGGTGCGGGCCTGCTCGCCGACTACTGCACGCAGCACGGCGCGACGGCGCTCGTGAAGGGCCTGCGCTCGCAGACCGACCTCGTCTACGAGACTCCGATGGCGATCGTCAACGAGCACCTCGCGGGCGTCGAGACGGTGTTCGTGCTGCCGCGGCCCGAGAACGCGCAGGTGTCGAGCACGCTGGTGCGCCAGGTGATCGCCCTCGGCGGGGACGTGAGCCCCTACGTGCCGGCGGCCGTCCTCGAGGCGGTGGGCGCGCGATGACCACGCTCCCTTCGCCCGCACGCCGCGCCGCGCCGGCCGCCGACTCGCTCGCGGCCGCCGAGCTCGCGGGCGCCGCGCGCACCATCATCGAGAGCGTCGAGCAGGTCATCGACGGCAAGCGGGAGCAGATCGTCACGGCGCTCACCGTGCTGCTCGCCGAGGGCCACCTGCTGATCGAGGATGTCCCGGGCGTCGGCAAGACGATGCTCGCCCGCTCCCTCGCGAAGGCGATCGACGGCTCGGTGACGCGCATCCAGTTCACGCCCGACCTGCTGCCGAGCGATGTGACGGGCGTCAGCATCTTCAACCAGGCGACGCGCGAGTTCGAGTTCAAGCCGGGCGCGGTGTTCGCGAACATCGTCATCGGCGACGAGATCAACCGCGCGAGCCCGAAGACGCAGTCTGCGCTGCTCGAGGCCATGGAGGAGCGCCAGGTCTCCGTCGACGGCGCGACCTACGCGCTCGCGAGCCCGTTCATCGTCGTGGCGACGCAGAACCCGGTCGAGATGGAGGGCACCTACGCCCTGCCCGAGGCGCAGCGCGACCGTTTCATGGCGCGCATCGCGATGGGCTATCCCGACGCCGCGAGCGAGATCGAGATGCTGGGCGCGCGCGACACCGAGAACCCGCTCGACGCGCTCGAGCCGGTCGTCGACATCGCCGGGCTGCGGCGGATGATGACGGGCGCCCGCGCGGTGTTCACGTCGAACGCCGTCAAGGAGTACGCGGTCGCGATCGCCCGGGCGACGCGCGACGACCAGGACATCCGCCTCGGCGCGAGCCCGCGCGCGACGCTGCAGCTCGTGCGCGCCGCGAAGGCGCGCGCGGCGATCGACGGCCGCGAGTTCGTCCTGCCCGACGACATCGACGCCCTCGCGGTGCCCGTCCTCGGCCATCGCCTGCTGCCGACGAGCCGCGCGCTCGGCAAGCAGCACGAGAGCGCGCGCCTCGTCGAAGAGATCGTGCAGCGCATCGTGGATGCCACGCGCGTCCCGTCCGGTCGCTAGGAGCCTGGGATGATCCGTCCGGTCCCCACCCTGCGCGGCTGGGTCGTGGGCGGCTGCGGGGTCGTCCTGCTCGTGCTCGCGGCCTGGTTCGGGCGCGAGGATCTGCTGTTCGCGGGCCTCGTCGCCACGCTGGCCCCGTTCGGCGCGATGGTGGCGATCGCCCTCGATCGGCCGTGGCTCACCGTCATCCGCTCCTACGCGCCGGATTCGGTGCAGGCGGGCGAGGGCGCGCAGGTGCGGCTGTATGTGCGCAACGAGGCCTCGCGCCCCACACCGGGGTTCTCCTGGCGGGACCGGATGCCCGCCGACATCGCCGAGGTTCCCGCCCGCAGCTTCCCCTCGCTCGCCGCTGCCACGGGAACGGGCGTGAGCCGCGGCGCCGAGACCGCGACCCTGCGGTATACGGCCCGTCCGCGCCGCCGCGGGGCGTTCCTGCTGGGGCCGCTGCGCGTCACCCGCACCGATCCGTTCGGGCTGGCGCGCTGCGGCTATGCCGTGGGGGAGTCGAAGGTGCTGCTCGTCACGCCGCGCGTGCTCGAACTCGGCGCGGGCGGGCCGGACCAGGCCCGCGGCGAGGGCACCGACCCCGAGCTCGTGCGCCATGCGATCCCGAGCGCGGACGAGGTGATTCCGCGCGACTACCGCCCCGGCGACCCGCTGCGGCGCGTCCAGTGGCGCGCGACGGCGCGCCAGGATCGGCTGATGGTCCGGCAGGAAGAGCAGCGCAGCAACCCCGAGTCGGCCCTGTTGCTCGACACGGTGGGCGCGAGGTCGGCGGCGCCGGGCGGCTTCGACCGGGCGGTGGAGCTCGCGGCATCCGTCGCGGCGCACCTGCTCGAGCTCGGCTATCTCGTCGACGTGCACGAGACGGGCGAGCCGCAGCTCTCCGGCGCCTATGAGCTGCCCGGCGGCGACACTCTGCTGCTGCACCAGCTCGCGAGCCTCGAGCAGACCCGGGAGCTCGACGGCGACTACGCCGGCAAGCTCTCGCTCGCCCTGCGCGGCGGCCACCGCGCGGCGCCCGTGTTCCTGTTCCTGGTGGACGGCGACCCCGGGTCGTGGCGCGAGCTCGAGAGCCTGACGCGCTACGCCGACCCCGCGGTCGCCTTCCTGCTCACCCCGTCGGCTCGCTCGGCCGAGCCGTGGCTGGCGGCCGCGGGCTGGGTCTGCGTGGCGGTCGACGAGTCGACGGATGTCGTCGCCGCCTGGGCCCGCGCGCGTCAGGCACGGCAGCGCCGGCAGCAGCCGGATGCATCATCGGGGGCGCCCCGTGTTCGATAAGCCCCGCGTGGCAGCCCCCGTCGAGATCGCCCTGCGCCGCGGCGCCTGGCATATGAGCGCCGCCCTGTTCCTCGAGATCCTCGCGTGCAGCATCGCGCTCGTCGGACTCGTGCAGGGGCACCAGTGGTGGCTGGCGCTCGTCGGCACGGCGCTGCTGCTGCTCGTCGTCCCCGCGCTGCTGCGCAGCGCGGGGCTCGCGCCGTGGCTCGCCGCGATCGTCGACGTCGGCGTCTTCGCCGTGGTCATCCAGCTGTTCTTCACCTCGAGCGCGAGCTTCGGCGAGCTGTTCGGGCGGGCTCTGTTCGCGATCCAGGCCGAGCATGTGCCGGCCTCGCCGCTGCACGAGCTCATGTTCTTCATCGTGCTGTTCGGCGGAGCGATGGCGATCCTGCTCGATCTCCTGGCGGTGGTGCTGCGCATCCCGGCGATCACGGCGGTCGTCATCGCCGGCGTGCTCGTGGTGCCCGCGGTCCTGCAGCCCGGCGGCCTCAGCCTCATCGCGCTCGGCGCGGGCGCGGCGGCATGGTTCGTGGTGCTCGAGGCGGACGGGCGACTGCGCTTCGGCTCGCGGGGCAGCGGCCCGCTGGCGCTCGCGGTCGGGGCATCCGTCACGCTGCTGTCCGTCGTGGTCGCGACGACCGCGCCCGGCTTCGTCGAGGAGGGCCGCCCGGCGAAGGCCGGCACGGTCTCGGTCGGCAACACCGTCAATCCGCTGATCGATCTGGGGGCCGATCTGCGGCAGCCCGTCGCTGCGGATGTCCTGCGCTACACGTCCAACACGAAGACGCCGCTCTACCTGCAGCTCACCACGCTCGACACGGTCAACGGCACCGACTGGACCCACACGCCCGGCTCCATCACCTCGGTCCGCGGCGCGACCCGGCTGCCGGGAGCCCCGGGCCTCGACCCCGCCCTCGGAATCTCGGCGCCGACCTACACGACCAAGATCACGGTGCAGAACCTGAGCTCGATCTGGCTTCCCGCGCCGTACCCGGCGACGAGGCTGAGCGGCGCGCGGACAGCGACCAGCTACCAGCAGAGCGATCTGACGATCTACGCCCAAGGCGGCGACCAGTCGGGGCAGACGTACACCGTCACGAGCCTCGACCTCGAGCCGACGGTGCGCCAGCTGCGCGCCCTCGGAGGCTTCCCCAGCGCGTCGGAGTTCGAGCCCGTGCAGGCCGACCTGCAGCTGCCGCTCGATGTGCCGCCGATCATCACCGAGACGGCGCAGACCATCGCGGCCGGCGCGGGGAGCTCGAGCGAGATCGACCTGGCGATGGCGCTGCAGTCGTTCTTCCAGGACTCGGCGCAGGGCTTCACGTACTCGACCAACACGCCCGACTCGATCGACGGCGCGAGCCTCGCGATCATCGCCGAGTTCCTCGACAAGCGCGAGGGCTACTGCGTGCACTTCGCGAGCGCGATGGCCGTGCTCGCCCGCGTGCTCGGCATCCCGAGCCGCATCGCGATCGGCTACCTGCCCGGAACGGCCGTCGGCACGAGCGACGGGAAGAGCACCTACCAGGTGCGCTCGACCCAGCTGCACGCGTGGCCGCAGCTGTACTTCCCGAACGTCGGGTGGCTGAACTTCGAGCCGACCGTGAGCCGCGGCGCCCCGCCGCTGTACTCGGTCGATCTGGGCTCGGACACGGACCCGCTCACCAGCACGCCCTCGCCGACGACGGCCCCGACGACGGCCCCGGCCGCGGCGCCCGCGCCGACGAGCGTCCCGACGGCGCAGGCGGACGCCCCGGCGAACGCCACCGCGCAGCAGAACGGCGTGCCGACGGCCCTCGGCGTCCTCGTGATCCTGGCGATCCTGCTCGCGCCGATGGCGGCGCGCCTGTTCCGCCGGCGCGGCCGCATCGGCAGGCTGCGCGAGGAGGGGGAGCCCGCCTCGCTCGCCTGGGACGAGATCCGCGACACCGCGCGCGATCTCGGCCTTCCGATCTCGCGGGCCGAGACGCCGCGCGCGTTCGCCGCGCGATTGCGCGAGCAGTGGCGGCCGGATGCCGCCGTGCAGCGCGACCTGGATGAGATCCTCGCCCGGCTCGAGGTCGCGGAGTACGGCCCGCCCCGGCCGTGGGACAGGTACTTCGAGCTCGCCGAGGCCACGGAGAGGGCCGTCGCAGGACTGCGCGCCGCGCGCCCGGCATCCGCACGCCTCCTCGCGCTCTTCGTCCCGGCGTCGCTGTTCGCGCCGCTCGCCGAACGCGCGGCCGGGATCCAGCGCACCCTCACGTAAAATCGAGGGATGTCCGACAAGAACCCGTATTCGCTCGCCGTGTACGACCTGATGCACCGGCCGGGGGAGTACAAGGAGCTGACGCTCGAGCTCGCCAGCCCCGAGAAGCTCGGCGAGGGCATGATCGCCGTCCTCGAGGGGGCGCCCGTCTCGATCGACCTGCGCCTCGAGGCGCTGCACGACGGCATCCTCGTGTCCGGAACGGTCGACGTGACCGCGGTGGGCGAGTGCGTCCGCTGCCTCACCGACGTGTCGGAATCGCTCCAAGTCGATTTCCAAGAACTGTTCGCGTACACTAAGGACGAAGCGTTCGACTTTGAGGTTCACGATGACCACGTGGATCTTGAACCTCTGGTCAGGGATTCGGTGGTGTTGTCACTGCCATTCCAGCCGGTGTGTCGCCCCGACTGCCCTGGTCTCGACCCCGAGACCGGTGAGCGGTTGGCGGATCACCCGGACCGCGAGCCCCGAGAGATCACAGACCCGCGTTGGGCTGCGCTTGCGGACTTCCGAGCTTCCGAAGACACCGAAGCCGGCACCCCCGGCACTGACACAGAAGAGAGATAGCCATGGCTGTTCCCAAGCGCAAGCAGTCGCGCTCCAACACGCGTGCCCGTCGCTCGCAGTGGAAGGCAGAGGTCCCGACCCTCGTCAAGACCGTCGAGGGCGGTCGCGTGACCTACAGCCTGCCCCACCGCGCCAAGGTCGTCACCGACTCGCAGGGCACCGAGCTGTTCCTCGAGTACAAGGGCCGCAAGGTCGCTGACGTCTAAATACGACATGCCTCACGGCAACCACGCTGAAGGGCGCCCTGGAAGGGGCGCCCTTCAGTCGCATTCCACGCTGCTCGAGCGGCTCGGCGTCTCGATCGACGACGAGCTGCTGACGCTCGCGCTCACGCACCGGTCGTTCGCCTACGAGCGCGGCGGCCTGCCGCACAACGAGCGGCTCGAGTTCCTCGGCGACTCGATCCTCGGCCAGGCGGTGACGGTCCGGCTGTACCTCGACAACCCCGACATCGACGAGGGCGCGCTCGCGAAGCGCCGCGCGTCCGTCGTCTCGGGCGTCGCCCTCGCCGAGGTCGCGCGCACGCTGGGCCTCGGCGCGTTCCTGCGCCTCGGCCGCGGCGAAGAGCTGACCGGCGGCCGCGACAAGGTGTCGATCCTCGCGGACACCGTCGAGGCGATCATCGGTGCGACCTACCTGTCGGCCGGCGCCGACGAGGCGACCGCCCTCGTGCTGCGCCTCGTCACGCCCCTGATGAGCGACCCCGAGCGCTTCGGTGCCGCGCTCGACCCGAAGACGGCCCTGCAGGAGCTCGCGGACAGCCGCAAGGCGCCCGCCCCGGTCTACGAGGTCACCGGCACGGGCCCCGACCACGCCAAGGTGTTCACGGCGACGGTGAGCGTCGCCGGCCTCGTCACCGGCAGGGGCGAGGGCACGAGCAAGAAGCACGCCGAGATGGCCGCCGCGCTCGACGCGTGGACGCAGGCCACCACGGCGCAGCCCGGTGCCTGAGCTTCCCGAGGTCGAGGTCGTCCGACTCGGGCTCGCCCCCGCGGTGACGGGCGCGCTGGTCACGGCGGTCGACGTCCTCGACGAGCGCGCGCTGACCCGCCACGATCGCGCGGCGGGCGATTTCGCCGCGCGGCTCGTCGGGCGGCGGATGTCCGAGCCGCGGCGCCGCGGCAAGTTCCTCTGGATCCCTCTCGACGGCCCCGAAGCCCTTCTCGCCCACCTCGGCATGACCGGTCAGCTGCTGCTGCGCGAGGCGTGGGCGCGGCCGGAGAGCGAGCGGCATGTCCGCGTGCGGCTCGAGCTGCGGCATCCGCAGCTGAACGAGCTCGCCGTCTTCTTCGTCGACCAGCGCACCTTCGGCTCGCTCGCCGTCGACGGGCTCGTCGAGACCGGCGCAGGCGATGCCGTGCCCGCCCAAGCGGCCCACATCGCGCGCGACGCGATGGACCCGCTGTTCGACGATGCGGCGTTCGCCGCGAAGCTCGCGAAGAAGAGCTCGGGCATCAAGCGCGTGCTGCTCGATCAGACGGTGATCAGCGGCGTCGGCAACATCTACGCGGACGAGTCGCTGTGGGCGGTGCGCCTGCACCCCGAGCAGGCCGCCTCCTCGCTCGGCACGCGCACGAAGAACCGGCTTCTCGCCGAGATCCGCCTGGTGCTCGCGAAGGCGCTGGCCGAGGGCGGCACGAGCTTCGACAGCCAGTACGTGAACGTCAACGGGCAGGCCGGCTACTTCGCGCACTCGCTCAACGCGTACGGGCAGGACGGGAAGCCGTGCGCCCGCTGCGGGACGCCGATCGTCCGCGTGTCGTTCATGAACCGCTCGTCGCACTTCTGCCGGCGCTGCCAGCGGGTACGGTAATGCGGAAAGCCGCACTGAGAGGAACCGTCCGTTGCATCTGAAGAGCCTGACCCTGAAGGGGTTCAAGTCCTTCGCGCAGCCGACGACCTTCGCCTTCGAGCCCGGTGTGACGTGCGTCGTCGGCCCCAACGGCTCGGGCAAGTCGAACGTCGTGGACGGCCTCGCCTGGGTTATGGGCGAGCAGGGCGCCAAGACGCTCCGCGGCGGCAAGATGGAGGACGTCATCTTCGCCGGCACGGCGACGCGCGGCCCGCTCGGCCGCGCCGAGGTGACGCTCACGATCGACAACTCCGACGGCGCGCTGCCGATCGAGTACACCGAGGTGACCATCGCGCGCACGCTGTTCCGCAACGGGGGCAGCGAGTACGCGATCAACGGCGAGTCCTGCCGCCTGCTCGACGTGCAGGAGCTGCTGTCCGATTCCGGCCTCGGGCGCGAGATGCACGTCATCGTGGGCCAGGGGCAGCTCGACCAGGTGCTGCACGCGACGCCGGAGGACCGCCGCGGCTTCGTCGAGGAGGCGGCCGGAATCCTCAAGCACCGCCGCCGCAAAGAGAAGACGCTGCGCAAGCTCGACGCGATGCAGACGAACCTCACGCGTCTCTCCGACCTCGCGGGCGAGATCCGCCGCCAGCTCAAGCCGCTCGGCAAGCAGGCCGAGGTGGCGCGCCAGGCGCAGACCGTCGCCGCCGTCGTGCGCGACGCGCGCGCCCGCCTGCTCGCCGACGAGGTCGTGACGCTGCGCACCCAGCTCGAGGGCTTCGGCCGCGACGAGCAGGCGCGGCACTCCGAGCGCATCGTCCTGCAGGAGCAGGTCGAGCAGAAGCGCCTGCGCATCGGCCGCCTGGAGGCGGCGATGGTCGGCGACGCGGTCGACCAGGCGCGCTCGATCGCGCACGGGCTCGAATCGGTGCGAGAGCGCCTGCGCGGCCTCGACACCCTCGCGCGGCAGAAGATCGCGCTGCTCGGCGCGGAGGCGCAAGCGCCCGAGGCGATCCCCGGGGTGACCCAGGCCGCCGTCGACGAGGCGCGGGCCGAGGCCGACGCCCTGCGCATCGGCGTCGACGAGGCCGAGGAATCCCTCACTCGCGCCCAGACCGCGACGCGCGAGACCCGCGCCCGCCTCGACGCGATCGACGAGGAGGTCGCGGCGCAGGCCGAGCTGATCTCGAAGCACGACCTCGAGCTCACCAAGCTGGCCGGCCAGGCGGATGCCGCGGCCCAGCGGCTCGCCGCGCTGCGGGGCGAGGTGCTGCGCCAGCAGAACCAGCTCGAGGCGGCGGGGCAGCGGCGCACCGCGGCCGAGACGGCGCTCGACGACATCGCCGGCGACTCCCCGCTCGGCCCGGACGCCCAGGGCGAGCTCGCCGAGGCCTACGAGTTCGCGCAGGGCGCGGTGTTCGAGGCGGAGGCCGAGATCGACCGTCTGCGCGAAGAGCTGCGCACGCTCGAGCGCGAGCGCGACGCCCTCTCCGGCCAGGTGAAGGCGCTCGGCCGCGCTCTCGAAGCGCGCGACGGCTCGGCCGCGCTGATCGCCGCTCAACGCGACGGCATCAAGGGGCGCGTCGCCGACGGCATCAAGGTGAAGCCGGGCTACGAGGCGGCGATCGCGACCGCGCTCGGCTCGCTCGCGGACGCCGTGCTGGTCGCGGGCCGAGAGGCCGCGGTGGATGCCGTCCGCTTCGCGTCGTCCGAGGACCTGGGCTCGATCGAGCTCGTCCTCGAGGGCGGCACCGGCGGGGGAGCGCAGCCCCTCGGCGCCCGTGACCTTCCCGCGGGCGCGGCGATCGCGGCCGACCTCCTGCTGAGCGCGTCCGACGGCATCCGCGAGCTGCTCGGGCAGGTCGTGGTGGTCGACGACCTGGACACGGCGCAGCGGCTCTGGCCGAGCCTCGCCGGCACCGGGGCCGTGATCGTGACGCGCACGGGCGAGGTGCTGTCGCAGCACTCCCTCAAGGGCGGCTCGGGTCAGGCATCCGGCCGCATCGAGCTGCTCGCCGAGCGCGACGCCGCCGCCGCCCGCCTCGACGAGCTCGCCGCCGCGATCGAGAAGGCGGCGATCGAGCACGACGGGCAGCGCGAGTCGCTGCAGGCCGCGAAGCAGGCGTCGGCTGCGGCGCTCACCCAGCTGCGCGCCTACGACGCCCAGCTCGCCGAGCACACCGAGAAGACCAGCCGCCTCACGGCGCAGCTCGAGTCGGCGGTCGCCGAGGCCGAGCGCATCGAGCGCAGCATGGGCGAGATGCAGGGCAAGGTCGCCGAGGCCGAGCAGACCGCCTCCGCGGCGAAGCGCGCGCATGAGAACCACGCGTCGAAGGCGCGCCCGATCCTCGACGTGAGCCAGCGCGACGCCGTATACCTCGAGGTCGAGAAGGCGCGCGAGCTGGAGATCCAGGCGCGCCTCGCCGTCGAGACCGCGCGCGAGCGGGTGCGCGCCCAGCTGCAGCGCGCCGACCAGCTCGCGCAGCGGCACAAGGCCGAGCGCGCGGCCGCCGAGGAGGCGGCGCGGCGTGCGGTCATCCGCCGCAGGCAGCTCGAGGCCGCCCAAGAGGTCGCGGATGCCCTGCCGCCCGTGCTCGAGTCCGTCGACCGGTCCCTCGCCCAGGCCCGCCTCGAGCTCGCCGAGGCCGAGCACGAGCGCGCGAGCCAGAACGAGGAGCTCGCGGGGCTGCGCCGCGAGGAGTCGGGGCTGCGCGAGCGCCTGCAATCGGTCAGCGAGAACGTGCACGGACTCGAGCTGCAGATCTACGAGAAGAAGCTGCACCTGTCGAGCCTGCTCGAGCGAGCGGGCAGCGAGCTCGGCCTGATCGAGGATGTGCTGATCGCCGAGTACGGCCCCGAGAACGAGATCCCCGCCGAGGAAGAGGGCGGCGAGCCGACCCTGTTCGACCGCGCCCGGCAGCAGCGCCGGCTCGAGAAGGCGCAGCGCGCTCTCGACCAGCTCGGCCGCGTGAACCCGCTCGCCCTCGAGGAGTTCGCCGCGCTCGAGCAGCGCCACCAGTTCCTCACCGAGCAGCTCACCGACCTGACCAACACGCGCCGCGACCTGATGACGATCATCGAAGAGCTCGACGCGACGATGCAGACGGTCTTCCAGGCCGCGTTCGACGACACGAAGGCTGCCTTCGCCGAGGTCTTCCCGATCCTGTTCCCTGGCGGCGCCGGAAGCATCCAGCTGACGAACCCGGACGACCTGCTCACGACGGGCATCGAGGTCGCCGTGCGCCCGGCCGGCAAGAAGATCGAGCGCCTCTCGCTGCTCTCCGGCGGCGAGCGCTCGCTCGCGGCGGTGGCCTTCCTCGTGGCGATCTTCAAGGCCAGGCCCAGCCCGTTCTACATCATGGACGAGGTCGAGGCTGCCCTCGACGACGCCAACCTCGGCCGCCTGCTCACCGTGTTCGAAGAGCTGCGCAAGTCGAGCCAGCTCATCGTCATCACCCACCAGAAGCGCACCATGGAGATCGCGGATGCGCTCTAC
>Ga0164242_10008339_pt1 | contig 11243 bp, 12 predicted proteins | sample OricomgcompostMG_FD_108783 | JGI IMG/M metagenome (GOLD analysis project Ga0164242, IMG submission 108783) | Miracle-Growth compost microbial communities from Emeryville, California, USA - Original compost - Miracle growth compost (MG) ...
GTTTCTCGATCAGCAGACGCAGTTCCGCAGCCAGCTGAACAGCCTGATGGGGCAAACGCCCTGGAACACCCTGAACGACCTCACCGAGCGCAACATGGCCGCGTGGAAGGCGATGCAGGAAGGTCTGATGAGCACCGCCGCGCAGGTTGTCCCGCCCCCGCTCGGCAGTGGTCGCGGCGGCAAGAAAGCCGGCTGATCTCTCTCGCCTGCGGCGGCACGCCATGGCGTGCGGCGCACCCGATTCCCTCTATCGCAACTGCAGCATGATTCGTGCTGCTTTGCGGCATGATCATGCGTGGAATGCAGCCCATGAACGAAGCGAGCTCCCCGAAACGCGTTGCGTTGGTCACCGGCGGCATCGGCGGCCTGGGCAGTGAAATCTGCCGCCAGCTGGCACGGGCGGGCCGTCAGGTGATTGCCGTCGACCTGGCCGCGCGCGACGAGCGCATCGCCACCTTCCGTCAGGAAATGGCGGACGTCGCCGGCACCGTCGCGTTCGAACCGGGAGACATCAGCGACTTCGACAATTGCCAGCAGCTGATCGGCCGCATCGAGCAACAGCACGGCGGCGTGGATATCCTGGTCAACGCCGCCGGCATCACCCGCGACGCCAGCCTGCGCAAGATGACGCCACAGCAATGGCACGAATTGATGCAGGTGAACCTCGATGGCGTGTTCAACATGTGCCGCAACACGATCGAAGGCATGACCACGCGTGGTTTCGGTCGCATCGTCAACATCAGCTCGGTCAACGGCCAGACCGGCCAGTTCGGGCAGACCAATTACTCGGCCGCAAAAGCCGGCGTGCACGGTTTCAGCATGGCGCTGGCGCGCGAGACGGCGCGCAAGGGCGTCACCGTCAACACGGTGTCGCCCGGTTATTGCGATACGCCGATGGTGGCCGCCGTGGCTGAAGAGGTACGCGCACAGATCATCGCCGGCATCCCGGTGGGCCGACTCGGCTCGCCCGCCGACATCGCCCGCGCCGTGTGCTTCCTGGCCGCCGACGACGCCGGCTACATCACCGGCGCCAACCTGCCGGTGAACGGCGGCTACTTCATGAGCTTCTGAGCACCGCGCCGATCCACCCACGGACGAGCGGTACGAACGGCGTCGACGGCGGCATTGCAGTCTGAGCGCGCTTGCGGAACAGTGGGCGGATTCCCTCCACGGATCGCAGCATGTCGCAACACCCCATCACCCTCATCGGCGGCGGCCTGGTCGGCGCGCTGCTGGCGCAGCAACTGGCGCAGCGCGGGTTTGCGGTCGATGTGTTCGAGAAGCGACCCGATCCGCGCCATGCCGGATTCGTCGGCCGCTCCAGCGCATCCTGCGCCCGCGGCACTCGTCCATCCATGGACAGCGGTGGTCGCTCGATCAACCTGGCACTGGCCGAACGCGGCCTGCACGCCTTGCGCAGCACCGGACTGGCCGACGACGTACTGCAACGCGCGGTGATGATGCGCGGGCGCATGGTGCACGACCGCGATGGTCAGCACAGCCTGCAGCGCTATGGCATCGACGACAGCGAAGTTATCTGGTCGGTCTCGCGCGGCGCGTTGAATACGTTGCTGCTGGATGCGGCGGAAGCCGCTGGCGCGAAGTTCCACTTCGACCAGGCGCTGACCACGGCGGACTTTGACCGGCAGCGTATCCGGCTGGCGGACGCCAACGGTGTCGAGCGCGAACTGTCGGCCGGCCTGCTGATCGGCGCCGACGGCGCCGGCTCGGCCTTGCGCGCCGCGATGAACGCGCACACGCCATTGGGCGAGCGGGTCGAGCCGCTGGATCACGGCTACAAGGAGCTGGAAATTCCTCCCGCAAGCGACCTGCCCGCGGCCGTGTTGCAAGCCGCCGGTGGTCGCGATGGTTTCGCACTGGAGCCGAACGCACTGCATATCTGGCCACGCGGCAGCTACATGTGCATCGCGTTGCCGAACACCGAACGCAGCTTCACGGTCACCCTGTTTCTGCCGAGCAAGGGTGGTGCGCCAAGCTTCGCCACCCTGCCCGATGCCGCGGCGGCCGCCGCGTTTTTTACGGAACAGTTCCCCGGGCTGCTGCCGCTGATGCCGCGGTTCAGCGAGGATTTCGAACACAACCCGGTCGGCACGCTGTCCACGCTGTATCTGCAACGCTGGCATCTCGACGGCCGCGCCCTGCTGATCGGCGATGCCGCCCATGCGATCGTGCCGTTCCACGGCCAGGGCATGAACTGCGGTTTCGAGGACACCGTGGCGCTGGCCAATCTGCTGGCCGAAACGCCCGGCGACCACGCCGGGGTATTCGCCGAGTTCCAGCGTCAGCGCCAGCCCAACGCCGACGCCATCGCCCAGATGGCGCTGGAAAACTACATCGAGATGCGCGACTCGGTGGCCGATCCGCATTATCTTGCCAAGCGCGAACTCGGCGCGTTGCTTGCCGCTCGCATTCCCACCCACTACATGGCGCGATACCGCATGGTGACCTTTACCCATCTTCCCTACCGTTACGCACTGGAACGCGGTCGGGCACAGGACGCACTGCTGGAACAATTGCTGCGAGAGAACAGCAGCGTGATGTCGATGGACCTCGATGCCGCCGCACAACGTTTTCGCTCCACCCTGGCGCCACTGCCGGAGTTGCGTCATGGATGAGGCCCTGCTCGAAGCCTTCCGCTCCACCGCCTACAACGTCTGCATCGATACGGTCAGCTGGGCCACGATACGCGTCGATCTGCCCTTGCCGAGCGCGCTGGTCGATGTGGTGGGAGGACGCTCGTGGGCCTTCATCACCGCCTGGAACCCGCAGGCGCGCCGACGCCCGCCCGCCGAGAACCTCGCCGCCCAGCGCGAATTGCTGAGCGAACTGCAGGCGCTGCCCGACTGCATCGTGTTGCCGGCCATCGGCGTGGGCAACAGCGGCTGGAGCGAACCGAGCCTGTTCGCGATCGGTCCCGATGTGGCGACGCTGGACCAGCTGGCCCGCACGCATGGGCAACTTGCCTACGTGCACGGCGAGGCCGAGGGCGCAGCCACGTTGCGCGCGCTGGACTGACTCAGAGCTTGTGAAGAAAACCACTTCCTGTGGTTTTCTTCTGTCGCGGGTCCGGTACATGCCCGGACCCGCTCACGCGGATCAGCCCCTTGCGTGACTGATTCATGCCCAGCCATCCATGGCCGGCCTGAGAGGTTGAAAAAAATCACAACCTCTCAGCGGCACTGCGCCGCATGGACAAGCGGCTACGCCATTGCGGACAATCACGGAGATGACTGCCGCCCGTACCGTTGCGCCCCTGCTCGAAGCGCGGGCCGTGAGTTTCCATCGCCAGGACGAACCGGTGTTCGCGCCGCTGGATTTCCAGTTGCACGCGGGTGAACTGGCCCTGGTGGAAGGCGACAACGGCAGTGGCAAGACCACCTTGCTGCGCATGCTCGCCGGCCTGCTCCATCTGGGCGCCGGCGAGTTGTTGTGGCGCGGCGAAGCGTTGCAACGTGACCTCTGCGCCGGTGACATCCTGTTCCTCGGCCACCAGCTCGGCCTCAAGGCCGACCTCAGCCCGCGCGAGAACCTGCGCGTCGCCACCGGACTGCATGGCACGCGCGAGGGCATGGACAGTGCGTCCCTGCTCGCCGAGATCGGCCTGCGTGGTTATGAGGACGAGCCCGTGCGCCGCCTGTCGGCCGGGCAGAAAAAGCGCGCGGCGCTGGCCCGGCTGGCGATGCTGCCAGCCACGCTGTGGCTGCTGGACGAACCCTACGCGAACCTCGACCGCGCCGGCATCGCGCTGGTGAACGACATGCTGGAACGGCACACCGATGCCGGCGGCGCCGCCATGGTCACCAGCCATGGCACGGTAAGTTTCCATGGCGGCGAGCCGCGACGGATCCGCATGCATGACTAATGCACAGCACATCATGCGCAGGCTCCTCCCCCTGCTCGCAGGGGACAAATCGGCAGGCCTGCCGATTTGCACGGCCTCAGCCGCCCGAAGGGCGAGGGCCATGGATGGCCCGAGTGCAGGTTGGGAGGGGGTTCGCTCTTGCGGAAAAGCTTTACCCCTCCCCAACCCTCCCCTGCGGCCGAAGGAAGTCCCTGTGGGGCGACCAGGGGAGGGAGCAAAGCCATGAGTCGCGCCAGTCTTTCATCCGCCTGCGCCGCCATGCTGCGCCGCGATCTGACGCTGGCCTGGCGCCGCCGGGGCGACATCGCGATGCCGGTGCTCTACGCGCTGATCGTCACCATGCTGTTCCCGTTCGCGCTGGGGCCGGAGGACACCTTGCTGCAGCGGATCGCCGGCGGCGTGGTGCTGGTCACCGTGCTGCTGGCGATGCTGCTGGCGCTGGACGCGATGTTCGCCAGCGACATCGAGGATGGTTCGCTGGAACAACTGGTGCTGGCACCGCAGCCGCTGGCGCTGATGCTGGGCATGAAGATCCTGGCGCACTGGCTCACCATCGCCTTGCCGCTGATCGTGATATCGCCCTTGATGGCGGCGCTGCTGCACCTGCCCGGAGCGGTCATTCCGGTGCTGTTGCTGGCCTTGCTGCTGGCCACGCCACTGCTCAGCCTGCTGGGCGCGGTACTGGTCGCGCTGACGGTCGGCACCCGGCGCTCTGGTATGCTGCTCGCCTTGATGTTGCTGCCCTTGTGCGTGCCGGCCGTGATTTTCGCCGCGGGCGCGGTAGCTGCCGCCCAGCAGGGCCTGCCCTGGCTGGCACCGATCAGCTGGCTCGCCGCCGCACTGGTGCTGGCCGTTGTGCTGGCGCCACTGGCTTGCGCCGCCGCCCTTCGCATTGCCCTGGATTCGTGATCCCCTATGGCTAACTGGATCCCCCTCTGGTTGCACCGGCTCAGCTCGCCGCCAACCTTTTATCGCTTTGCCGGAACGCTGCAGCCGTGGGTGACGACGCTGGCCCTGCTGCTGGGCGCGATCGCGCTCTATGGCGGCCTGGTGCTTGCGCCCGCCGACTATCAGCAAGGCGACGCCTACCGCATCATCTTCATCCACGTGCCCAGCGCGTGGATGAGCATGTTCATCTACGCGGTGATGGGCGTGGCCTCGTTCATCGCGCTGGTGTGGCGGATCAAGCTGGCCGAAGTGGTGGCGATGGAGTCGGCGCCGATCGGCGCGGCGTTCACCTTCATCACCCTGGTCACCGGCTCGCTGTGGGGCAAGCCGATGTGGGGGACCTGGTGGACCTGGGATGCGCGGCTCACCTCCGAGCTGGTGCTGCTGTTCCTGTTTCTGGGCGTGATCGGCCTGTATCGCGCCTTCGAGGATCGCCGCCAGGGCGCACGCGCCGCGGCCTTCCTGGCCATCATCGGCATCATCAACGTGCCGATCGTGCATTTCTCGGTGAACTGGTGGAACACCTTGCACCAGGGCAGCACGGTCAACGTGTTCGGCCACTCCAAGATGTCGTGGGACATGCTGTGGCCGCTGCTGACGATGACGCTGGCCACCAAGTTCTACTACGCCGCCAGCCTGTTCCGGCGCGCGCGCACCGACCTGCTGGCGCTGGAAGGCGGCAAGGATTGGGTGCGGCAAATTGCCCAAGGCGAGGACGCGCGATGAACGCCGTGCAAAGCTTTCTGGCGATGGGCGGCTATGCGGCCTATGTGTGGCCCGCCTACGCGGTGTTCTTCATCGTGCTGATCGCCGACACGATCGCGCCGCGCCTGCGCCGGCAGCGTCTGTTGCGTGAACTTCGCGCCCGGTTTGCCCGTCAAAGCGCCCGCCAGACCCGCGCCGGCAACGGTTCCTCTCCCAATCCACCAGCCGCCATCGACGGTCAGTGAGCCTCATGAACCCCACCCGCAAGCGCCGACTCACCATCGTTGTACTGGTTGCCGTGGCCGCCGCCGTGGCCGCCGGCCTGGGCGTGTACGCGCTGCAGAACAACATGAACTATCTGCTGACACCCAGCCAGGTGCAGTCGGGCCAAGCGGCGAGCTACACGACGTTCCGCCTGGGCGGCATGGTCAAGGCTGGCTCGATCCAGCGCAGCAGCGATTCGCTGAAGGTGACGTTCACCGTGGTCGACGCCGGCGGCGCCATGCCCGTCGAATACACCGGCATCCTGCCCGACCTGTTTCGCGACAACCAGTCGGTCATCGCCACCGGCCACATGTCCAACGCCCGCTTCATCGCCACCGAAGTGCTGGCAAAGCATGACGAGACCTATATGCCCAAGGAGCTGAAGGACGCGATGGCCAAGGCGCATGCCGAGAGGCCGGGAATCGAGAATAGGGAATAGGGAATCGGAAAAGCCATGCACGCCTGCCCTTATTGCCACTTCCCGCACCGAAACACCCCGAAGCTGCGAGGCGCTTCGCTTTTGACCATTCCCTATTCCCTATTCCCCATTCCCGGCACAAACCCATGACCCCCGAACTCGGCCAACTCGCGCTCATCCTCGCCTTGCTGCTGGCGCTGGCGCAGGGCGTCTTGCCGTTGATCGGCGCGTGGCGCGGCAATCGCGCACTGATGGCGGTGGCGCGCCCGGCCGCGACGGGACAGGCAGTGTTCGTGGCGATCGCGTTCGGCATCCTGGTGTGGGCGTTCCTGCGTTTCGACTTCTCGGTGCAGTACGTGGCCGACAACTCGAACCTGGAGCTGCCGTGGTACTACCGCATCGCCGCGGTGTGGGGCGCGCACGAGGGCTCGCTGCTGTTGTGGATCCTGATCCTCAATGTGTGGACCGTGGCGCTGGCGGCATTCAGCCAGAAATTGCCCGAGGTTTTCGCCTCGCGCGTGCTGGCCGTGATGGGCCTGGTCGCGGTGGGTTTCCTCGCCTTCATCATCTTCACCTCGAATCCGTTTGGACGGCTGTTGCCGATGCCGGGCGACGGTGCGGACCTGAACCCGGTGCTACAGGATCCGGGCATGACCTTCCACCCGCCGATGCTGTACATGGGTTACGTGGGCTTCTCGGTGGCGTTCGCGTTCTCGATCGCGGCCTTGCTGGGCGGTGAGCTGGAACAGGCCTGGGTGCGCTGGGCGCGACCGTGGACCAACGTGGCGTGGGCCTTCCTCACCTGCGGCATCGTGGCCGGCAGCTGGTGGGCGTATGCGGAACTGGGCTGGGGTGGCTGGTGGTTCTGGGATCCGGTGGAAAACGCCAGCTTCATGCCGTGGCTGGTCGGGCTGGCGCTGATCCACGCGCAAGCGATCACCGAGAAGCGCGGCAGCCTGCGGGCGTGGACGATCCTGCTGTCGATCTTCGCGTTCTCGCTGAGCCTGCTGGGCACGTTTCTGGTGCGCTCGGGCGTGCTGACGTCGGTGCACGCGTTCGCCTCCGACCCGCGCCGTGGCGTGTTCATTCTGGCTTTCCTGACCATCATCGTCGGCGGCTCGCTGCTGCTCTATGCGCTGCGCGCGCCGAAGGTCGCCGCGGGCAAACCGTTCAACCTGCTGTCGCGCGAAACGGCGATGCTGATCGGCAACCTGATGTTTGCGGTGGCGGCCGCGATGGTGCTGCTGGGCACGCTGTTTCCGCTGATCGGCGACGCGTTGCACATGGGCCGCATCTCGGTGGGCCCGCCCTACTTCGGTTTCCTGTTCCCGCTGCTGATGCTGCCGGTGGTGCTGCTGTTGCCGTTCGGTCCGTTCCTGCGCTGGGGCAAGGGCGACGCCGGCATGCTGAAGAGCATGCTGCTGCGCGTGACTATCGCGGCGCTGGCCTGCGCCATCGTGGCGGCGTTCTTCGTGGACGGCCACATGAAGGCGATCGTGGGCGTGGCCGCGGCAGTGTGGATCGGCGTGGGCGTGCTGTTGTACGCGTACAAGCGCTGGCGCGAAGTGCCAAGTGGCCGCCGCTATCCGGCCGAGATGGCCGGCATGCTGCTGGCCCATTTCGGGGTGGCGGTATTCGTGGTCGGCGTGTTGCTGTCCGAGTCGCTCAGCGTCACCAGCGACGTGCGCATGGCGCCGGGGCAGACGCAGCACATCGGCAGCTACGATTTCCGCTTCGATGGCGCGCACCGCACCACCGGGCCGAACTGGCGCGCCGACCAGGGCGTGGTCACGGTCACCCGCGACGGCAAGGACATCGCCGTGATGCATCCGCAAAAGCGCACCTATCCGCGCGGCCAGGTGCAGACCGAATCGGCGGTGGATGCCGGCATCACCCGCGACTTGTACGTGGCGCTGGGTGAGCCGATGGACGCGGGAAACATCGCCGGCGCATGGTCGCTGCGGCTGTATTACAAGCCGTTCGTACGCTGGATCTGGGCTGGCGGGTTGCTGATGATGCTGGGCGGCTTTGTCTGCGCCGCCGACAAGCGCTTCCGGCTCAAGCGCACCGTCACCCGTGCGGAGCCAGCCATCGAAACGCGCCTGCAGGAAACCCGGGCATGAGCCGGCTGCTGCCTTTCATCGGCTTCATGCTGCTGGCTGGGCTGTTCGGCTTCGGCATCTGGTGGAACACCCAGCACGATCCGAACGCCATCCCCACGCCGCTGCTGAACAAGCCCGCCCCCGCATTCGACCTGCCCAAGCTGTACGAACCGACGCAGACGGTGAGCAAGGCGGACCTGCTGGGCAAGCCCTACCTGCTCAACGTGTTCGCCAGCTGGTGCATCGAATGCGGCGTGGAGCATCCCGTGCTCGAGGCCGAAGGCCCGACATTGGGCGTGCAACTGGTGGGCTACAACTACAAGGACGTGCCGGCCGATGCCAAGCGCTGGCTGGCCCAGCACGGCAGCCCGTACGCGGTGGTGATCGCGGACGAGCCCGGCCACACCGCGATCGATTTCGGCGTCTACGGCGCACCGGAAAGTTTCCTGATCGATGCGCAGGGCGTGATCCGCTACAAGCACATCGGGCCGCTCACGCCGGAGGTGGTGGCGAAGGAATTGAAGCCGGCCATCGCGGCGCTGCGCAAGGAGAAGCCGTGATGCGGCTCTCATCGTGTGGGAGCGGCTTCAGCCGCGATGCTCTTGGCACGCTCCGACAAAAGGCATCGCGGCCGAAGCCGCTCCCACAGGGATCGCTGCTGCGACTGTTGCTGGCCGCTCTGTTGTCGCTGGCCGGAGCGCTGCACGCCCAGGCAATCGAGCCGATGCCGTTCGCCAACCACGCGCAGGAGTTGCGTTTCCAGCACCTCACCCACCAGCTGCGCTGCCCGATGTGCCAGAACGAGACGCTGGCCGATTCCAATGCGCCGATCGCGCGCGACCTGCGCAACCAGATATTCCAGATGATGCAGCAGGGCAAGAGCGACGACGAGATCAAGCAATACCTGGTGGCGCGGTATTCCGACTTCGTGCTGTACGACCCGCCGCTGACGCGCGGCACCTGGCTGCTGTGGTTCGGTCCGCTGCTGATCCTGCTCGGCGGCGGAGGCGTGGTGCTGGTGGCCATACGCAAACGCGGCCGCATGCCGGCCAACGGATCGTCGGGGCCGCGCCCCCCGATAGACAACGGGGATGATTGGTGAAAATCGCTTTCTACATCGCCGCCGCGGCGATGATCGCCGTGGCGCTGGCGGTATTGCTGCTGCCATTGATGCGACACGGCCGCACGTCCAGCCGGCCACGCACGGTTTTCGCACTGGCCCTGGTCATCGCGCTGGTGCTGCCACTGGGCGCTGCCAGCCTCTACCTGATGGTGGGAACGCCGGTGGCGCTCAATGCCATCCAGGCGCCGGCGCCGATCAGCATGGAGCAGGCGCTGGTGCAACTGCGCACGCACCTCACCGAGCAACCCGATGACGTGCGCGGCTGGATGGTGCTGGCGCAGACCAACAGCATGCTGCACAGCCCCGCGGACGCACGCGACGCCTACGACCACGTGCTCAAGCTCGCGCCCAACAACGCCGAGGCGATGGTCGGCTGGGCCGAGGCCGACTCGATGGCACGCAGCGATCACCAGATCACGGGCCGCGCACTGGAACTGCTGAAGCACGCCGTGTCGCTGCAACCGGACAGCCAGCGCGGCCTGTGGCTGCTCGGCATCGGCCAGTTCCAGCAAGGTGACTACAGCAACGCCGCCGCCACCTGGCGCGTGCTGCAGCCGCAGCTGGAACCGGGCTCGAAAGTGGCCGAGGCGGTGGCCACGCAGATCGCGGTGGCGCAATCCCGCGCCGGGAAATCGCCGGCCGGCGCATCTTCGGTCGGCACCCCCGCAACCGCGCAGGAGCCCGCGCTGCGGGTGCAGGTGTCGCTGGCGCCCGCGCTGAAAAAGAAGCTGAAGCCCGGCGATGTCGTGTTCGTCTATGCCCGCGCCGCGGGCGGTCCGCCGATGCCGCTTGCTGCCGTCAAGCGCGACGCCGGCAAACTGCCGCTCGAAGTCACGCTGACCGATGCCATGGCGATGACGCCGACGGCGCGTCTGTCGTCGGCGGCCAAGGTGGTAGTGGGCGCCCGCATCAGCCACGATGGCCAGCCCATCGCCCGCACAGGCGATCTGGAAGGCAGCGCCGGCACCGTCGACGTGAACCGCCGCACGCCGATCACCCTAGTCATCGACAAGGTGCACCCATGAACGGCCCCGCCAACGCGCACGACGCGCGCCGCTACTTCGCCCTGCCCTCGCCGTTCCGGATGAAGCGCGGCGGCGAACTGCACGGCGCCAGCGTTGCCTACGAAACCTGGGGCGAGCTGAATGCGGCGCGCGACAACGGGTTGCTGATTCTCACCGGCCTGTCGCCCAGCGCCCATGCGGCCTCGTCCGTCGACGATCCCGCGCCCGGCTGGTGGGAAGGCATGATCGGGCCGGGCAAGGCGATCGACACCACGCACTGGTTTGTCATCTGCGTGAATTCGCTGGGCAGCGACAAAGGCTCGACCAGCCCGGCCTCGATCGATCCGGCCAGCGGCGAACCGTACCGGCTGAACTTTCCCGACCTGGCGCTGGAAGACGTTGCCGAAGCCGCGCACGCTACCGTCAGCAGCCTCGGGATCGACCAGCTTGCGTGCCTGATCGGCTGCTCGATGGGCGGCATGAGTGCGCTGGCCTACATGCTGCTGCACCCTGGCAGCGCGCGTGCGCACATCAGCGTGGATACCGCGCCGCAGGCGCAGCCGTTCGCCATCGCCATCCGCTCGCTGCAGCGCGAGGCGATCCGGCTGGACCCGCGCTGGAACGAGGGCCGCTACGACATCCACGCCCAGGACGGCGACCGCGTCCCCGACATCGGCATGAGCATCGCCCGCAAGCTGGGCGTGATCACCAACCGCTCGGCGATGGAAGGGAACGGCCGCTTCGCCCGCATCCGGCTCGATCCGGAGCAGCGGGGCGACGAGCCGTTCGGCCGCGA
>Ga0164242_10008340_pt1 | contig 11243 bp, 9 predicted proteins | sample OricomgcompostMG_FD_108783 | JGI IMG/M metagenome (GOLD analysis project Ga0164242, IMG submission 108783) | Miracle-Growth compost microbial communities from Emeryville, California, USA - Original compost - Miracle growth compost (MG) ...
CTGAGATTGTTCGTTCCGTGGTTGTTGGGGTTCGGCGATATACATGGCCTGATGGGTACACTTGTATGACCTATGCTGTATGATGACTTGGTGGTTGGAGGGTTCGGCGTGCGATTGATTCAAGGGCGGGGGGCGCGTATTGGCAAGCCACGCGTGCATATATTTATTTTGGAAGAACTTGGGTATACCTATTTCGCTGCTGCGGTTACCGTATTAAAATAAAAAGTTCCTTTTCGTCCTTATCCTTGCCTTCGGGTGCTCTTGTGTTGACTGATGGCTGCTGCTCTCCTCGGTCTCATTGTGTTAATACGAAGAGGGGTGAATGTTTTATAGCCGGGTCTACACACGTAAACCTTGGTTAGGCCATGGGTAATAATATTAGCCAACCTATCTACGAAACGTACCTTCTCAACTCGTAAATTCCCTATAGCATATTATGTGGAATGGCATCATGAGGTGAAGCGTGAAGCCCTCAAACAATGTACCTGTCTCGATGTTTATCTCTACGTGGAGCTGTTGTGGAGACGACATCAGGTAGCTTATGTAATTCGCACATCCCCATGTTCTTTGCACGTGACCGTACCAGCGTCCGATGCCCCCCCTGCCCCACGTTCCGCGTCAGGGAGCTCTTGGGCGTGCTATCCTGTTTTGGTCAATCAAAACAAAGCTAACCATACCAGTTGCCATCCCTCCAAGTCAACACAGCTCTGCAATTGCAACAACGACCAAACCTCAAACCTCTCACTTCAATACTAACGCCCGTCCAAACTGGACTTTCTAGCAAATTGCATCCCCCACCGACATGCTTGACTAACACAATACCTAACGCCTACTTTACCCCCAATCCCGCTCTCGTTCATCCTGCCCGCGTCGTCCGATTCTCTCGCCGTCGAGAAAGCTAGTCGCCATGGCAGCAATGAGAGGAGGACCGCGATTAGCGGTCGGGTCTTCGGCCTGGATTGCAGAGGAACGGTCGTCTTCCCTCCAGATTGCCCAGACTGAGGTGGAGGAGTTCTCCTTCTCCGCGCGAAACGAGATGGAGTGGCTCAACGAGCACATGGCCGAGATCTTCTCTGAGAACCAAGTGTCCGTACCACCCGGAACCATTGCTGGGCGAGCCGAGTAGCTGACATTGGTGGACTTTTAGGCACGTTGCTGAGCTGTTTAAGACGCCGGGAAAGCTACGTGGGAAGACGCCACGGACAACACGGAAGGCCAACCCGACAGAGGACCGCGTTGTGAGTAGAACCCGACGCCTTAGATCTTGGTTGTGTATGTGGGGGAGAGAGAGAGAGAGCTGCGAAGTGCTAATATCTCTGTAGCCGTTGTCAAACCTCTTCTCCTCAACCCCAAAAGGGGCCCCAAACCCCTTCGCGAGGCCCAACCCGACGACGCAAGCCCAAACCCCCAAGCTCAAGATCGCCGAGGACAGAGTCGGACATGCGAAGCCAAAGCCGCCCAGCCCTGCAAAGGCCCCCTCCGTCCCCTCGCACCAGCGTCCCATGAACCCCCCATCGGCCCTGGACTCTGGTTATTATGGGAGCCAGTCCCACGATATCGATTATTATAGGGACGAAGCGGACAAGGACCAAAACAAGCCACACGACACTGCCAATGTTGATGTTACAGACTTCGGCCCCAATCCGGCCGTGCAACAGGATCAAGCGAGCCCGACTCGAGCTTCAATGGAAGACACGTTCGAGTCCGCTCGGGAAGACCCGACGCGTTATGTTACTGCGAATATGACCATGAAGCAGACAACTCAACCCACAGTTACCCCAGAGCCGATTACCAGTCCTGCTGGTCCCCGGACACAGTCCCCAGTCAGACACGCACGAGACCCCTCACCAAAGAAGCCGGCCCCAGTGGACTTGTCACCTGCCAAGTCCTCTCCGGCAAAGCTGATCTCGAGCCCTGCCCAACAGCAAATGGCTAGCGGGTCATCCGAAAATGGGGACGAGAAGGCGGACGCGCCAATGGATGAGATGAGATCGTCAGATGGGTCCAGCCCTATCAGGCCGATTGTGCGGAAGAGCAGCCTGAATTTTGCTTCGCTACCAGCGCGGGAGCCGTTGACTTCGACTAAGAGTATGGGGCCGCGGGCCTCCCGTGTCAGCCATCTTGACCAAACGCGTACAAGCTATTACCAGAGGCAAACGGGGGGGAAGAGCCTAGGTGTCAACACGCAACTAGACCCGGATGACGACGACCATGATATGGGTGAGGACGACCACGATGACATGGACATTGACGACGACATTACCCTACAGAAAGATGACGTCGCCACACACAGCAAGACATATACTCAGCGATTGCAAGACCAGATCAGCATGCTCGGGAAGTCCCAGTCCAACGGTCCCAGGCCTTCCAAATCGCTGGCGAATGTGCTGCCAACACAACAACCTGGCCCTGCGCAACAATCGCAACAGCCACAACCCAAGCCTGCCGAAGAGCCGATGCCGTCCCCGTCACCGAAACGCAAACAGCATATCGTTACCCCCGGAGCGTTCCCTACTGAGGATGATGAGGATGATGATTGGATCTCACCACCATCCCCCACCGTTCAAGCTACGCCGGGCCCCCGTCCCACCTTGCCGAAGAGCCACTCAACTGATTTGATGGAGGGCGTCCATGGGAAGGCAACTGTTGGCGGGTCCGAGTTTGTTCTTCCGAAGAGCAGGCCGGCATCCCCAGCAAAGGTACCTCAGATCCCAGAACGGACAACCAGCGTGCTAGGCCATGGCAAATCTGCGTCTGTCTCTTACCTTCCCGCAACGGCCAATGATCCATTCGGCGTTGACCACGCCACCGCCAAGAAAGGCATATCCGTCTCGAACCCGAGTCTCAACACAGTATCGGAAGATGACGTGCTGAGGACGCCGTCTAAGTCGCCCTCGCGAAACTTACGTGATAGCCCTCTGAAGCAGGTCAAGAACAAGCTTTCTTCGATCCTAAAGAGCTCCAAGGGTCTGCTTGCTAGCAGTGCGGCCCTAAGTGCTGAAGGGAAATCGTCTCTGATCTCTCCCTCCATGACCAGGCTAGGCCTTCACGGAAACCAGTCGACCGACTCCTTCAGGGGTGCTGAACATTTGTACCCCGATCTCACCCAACCTTCAGCTTCGCGACCGGAAACGTCATATGGGAGCAATGCCAGGAAGACCCGAGCATCCACAGAGCGAGAGAAGCGGGAGGCAAAAGAAAAGGAAAAGGAGACCAAGGAGAGGGAAAAGGAAATAAAGGAGGGCAAGCGGCTTGCCGAGCAGATGGAGAAGCTTGAAAAGGCCCGGGAAAAGGAGCGAGAGAAGGCCCGCGTTTTCAGCAAGGAACGGGAGAGGATTGCCGACATGGAGAAGCAGATTGCCGAGCAGAAGGAGCACAGCAAGGCGCCGCTGGTTCAAGAGACGCCGGCACCGGCACCCAGGAGCCCTACCAGGGCAACCCGATCAAGTCCCAGGAAGGCAAAGGCCCAGGCCGAGGCGGAGAACGGGGCTGGAAATGGCGACGTTGAGATGGTCGAGGCTCCCGCAGCCCCTCAGACGTCCCGTCCAGCCGCTTCTTCTGCGCCTCGCAGCCAGGGAACTAAGCGGCCGACGAAGCCGACCAAAGAGGTCGCAAACAAGGCGAGACAGGCCCCAACGGTCATTCGGGTTAATACGACGAGTGCGCAGCAATCTCAGTTCCACCACCCGTCGAATAGCGTCCTTGCCGCTACGCTTCAGGAGACGTTGGGTCCCCAGCACCACGGGTCCCAGCGGCAACTGAACAGCAAGGCAAGCCACGCATCCTTGCAAACAAAGCCGTCATTACAAAGTTTGAAGAGCTCAGTCTCGTCATCTGGTAGGCCAAAGGCCTTGGATGTGGCTGCGAAGAAGAGGGAGCAGGAGGAGCGCGATGCGCAGCGGAAGCGCGAAGCGAAACAGGAGATGGAGCGAAAGAGGGCTGCGGCTCAGGAAGAAGAGAGGAGGCAGGAACAGCAACGCCGACAGGAAATGGAAAGGCGACGGGAGGAAGAACGACGGCAGGCCGCGGCAGCTACACAGGCGAAGAAGGACGCCCAAAGGCAGGCCGCCATCGAGAGGGCGAAGCAAACAAGGGCTCCCCCGCCGGCCGCTCGGCCGCAGGCCAACGCACCGCCCGAATACAACCTGGCGGACAAGGGACCGGCTCGGCCCCCGTCTCGTTTGGGGTCTTTGATACCTCAAGACGGCGGTCGGCCGGTCAATGCCGTCCTGTCGAACGCGTCAAAGATGGGTTCTAAGCGCCCGCTGCAGCAGGATGCCAGTGAGGAGAGCAATCGCCCTCCAGTTCAACGGAACGGGCCGTCCTACCAGCCCAAGGACGTTAAGCGGATGCGGATGAGCGAGGAGTTTGACGACGACATTGCGATGGCAGATAGCCAGCCCCATATCATCAAGGGGCCGCCTGTCCGTCCATCTGCCGGCTTTAAGAAAGTAAGTTGTGATGCGGTCTCGTTTTAGACTCCAAAGTCCTAACCCATCTTCGCAGGAATTACCCGCCAAGTCGATGTTTAACAACGGCTATACGCCTGCTCCCCAAGGCGTCTCGAGGGATCTATTCAAGGCCACCGTCACGGGACAACATAACGGCCATGCCAAGCATCCGATGGAGATGGCACAGCTCTCCAAGGGTGCCATCCCCTTCGCGCCTAATCCGAACGCGCACAAGACCCCAGCGCGGCCCGCTGGTGGGCCGGGGGCCAAGTCGGCGGCCAAGTCAGCCCAGCGGTCATCGCCACGGTTCCAGAACGGCGACGCAATCGAGCTACCCGAGATTGAGACGGACGACGAAGACGACGAGGATGACGACGACAGGCACATTGGCGTGGCGGAGTGGGCGGACTCGCCAGACCTGCGGCGAGCGCTGATGCGGCAAGAGACGGTGGACCCGCTTCAGATCTTCGGTCCGCCGGGACCGCTCAACATGGAGGAGGTGTTCAGCCGGAGCAAGGATAGGTTCATGAAATTCCGGGCGCGCACTAGCAGCGCCAACTGGAGCGGCGCCGACAGGCTGACGGAGGAGGATATTAGGAAGGACCTGCAGGCCCGCGATAGAATGAGGAGGGAAGGCGGGTGGACGTATGACCTGAATCGTGATGGTTTGGCGTAAGGGGTCTGAGAGAAGCAGACCTGTTGTTGCTGTTGTTGGGTATGCATTGTATTAAATTGGTAGTTTTGGCGTTTTGTCCCGTTTACATCTTGGGGAGGAGGATACGGAGGGCGGAGGGACTGGAGAGTCGTCTAATGGGCTACTACTACCATGACATTGTACCTACGTTGGGGATGAAATGCAAACAGGCTCCCGCATGGGTCGGGGTATGTTCCTTGCTCAGCATGCCACCTTTGAATTTGCCTTTCCAATTGTTGCTCGTGAGAACGAGGCCGGAGTCAGGGCGTCTTGCAACCGTTTTCAAGAACATGTTGGCTACCTAGGTAGCAGCATGTAGCTGTTGGAATCTATCGGTTTCTCTTGTGTGCTCAACCTGGCTGCCTCCCTTAGGTAAGCTGACGGAGGACATAACTTCAGCCACTGATATGAAATGACTGTTATTACCGAAGCCCAACTACGAGGTCAAAACAGTTGGAAGTTGGGGCCGGCTCCGTCCTGTGGGCCTCGGCGTGGCCCGCATCCAGGAAACCAGGCCGTGCCGCATGTGTCGACAGACTACCTAAGCAAGGTAGGTAGGTGACTGTCTACCTTGGCAGATGCACTGCGGGTGGTGTCTAGTTCTAGCATCGTCACATGCACTCTGACGTTGTTGTCTCACAATCGGGTGTGCCCAGTCTAGCGGGAATGGCGGGGGGAGGAAGCACAAAAGGTCAGGTCTGGACTCTGCTTCTGGCACAGGTGACGGGGAACGTGACCAACTGGACGAGCCAACCAGCTTGCTGGATGGGCGAATACCTGGAGGAGTAGGAGGTGTCGAGGTACCCAAAGTTGGTGGTCGCCTGGAGGCTGTGCAGCTGTGCGACCAGACAGACAGGCTACACCCGCGCTGGCAGACAATAATTAGAGCGGTGCAGAGTGACTTCTAGATATCGCTCTCAGCTTTGCCCTACTTGACGTTAAGGAATTATGCAGCCCCTATTCCAGAATGCCCACTCTACTTGCATAGTGCACCGTAAAATCACACCCAAAAATGTTACCTATCCCATATACCCATTTACCGAGTCAAGCCCCAGCTGTACGTCATATCCGGTTTTCCAACAATTATCAACGGGTTGGTTGCCCTTGGCAGCTGGAGCGGGTCCAATCATTTGTTTTCTCACCGTCGACCTGCACCAAGTTAAGCGACCAACAGGAACAATCTTGTCGTCGGCGGTCGCAAATCGAATTCGTCTCACCTCACTTCAACCTCTTCTCACCAATCAATCACCCACTCGCACCCTTTCCGTGTCCCCTCCCAGGCCTTCCTCCACGCGTCGCCTTCCCTGCAACACAAAGCCGGACATTTCGTGCACCGCCGGGATAACCACCCGTCGCCGTGTTGACAGGAGCACAAAACGTCCACCGCCACAGCTCCCGAAACCTGTGCTCGGTTTCTGCCACAAGCTTCCTGCCTATTCTGTGTTTTCCCCCCTCTCTACTGTATGCGCGGCTTCCTGTCGATCCCCCGCCACTAGACTTCCCTACCGCTTTTATCGATTGTGCATACATGCTAACCACCGGTAAACCCCAGAGGTTGAAGGTTCGACAGCCCCCGCCTTTCGTCGGTCAATATCGCGATTGCACCCGCCCGCGTGCACGCCACGAGAAGATAGAGTACGGTTCTGGAGTGTGACGTCGAGGCCGTGGTCGCGGTCTTGATCTTGGTGGTCGCTAACTCGCCTTGAAGCTTTCGGAATTTAAACCTACCACTCGACACCTCGTTTGCGACACATCAACATCTCCGCCAGGGGTAATGACGGTGCTTACTGCCCTGGTACTTCAAACTTTCCCCCGCCGTCGTCCCGACTCGATACTACGGTCCAGGAGTCACGATGGTGAAGGTAGACCTTAGCCGCGACTATTATGGAGACCTCGAGCTGCCACCTGCGGCAGACGTCGCAGAGATCAAGAAGCAGTTCAGGAAGTTAGGTATGCCTCGTGCACCCCGGTTTCCAAATACCCCATGTCTACTACGCTTGCTAACCGGGTATTCAAGCCCTCAAATACCACCCCGATCGAAACCCCGGGAAGGAGGCAGAGGTGAACGCCAAATTTCAAACAATACAGTCTGCCCACGAGGTGCTCACAAACATCGAGCAAAAGTCGAAATATGACGCTCATCGATCTCGATCCAACCGGTATCCCTCCGCGTCCGGCGTGAAAGGGAACCCCTGGCAGGACGTCTCCAATCAGTACCCTACTCCGCCGAAACGGGCGCCGACCGCAGCTCGCCCGTCCGCGGCCCGCCCAGCCACGAACTCGGGTGCGTCGCGCTATTCGAGCTGGATGCCGCCTTCTCAAAAGTCGCCCCGAGACAGCGCAGGTGATAACATGCGGGCATGGGATAGAATGAGGCCCTCCTCGAGCTCCAGACCGAACGAGAACCCCGCCAACCAGTCCTCTCCACAGCCGAAACCAAGAAGACAGAGACCCGCCGACCCGAAGCCTACCAATCAGCAGCAGCAGCCGCCGCCGCCGCCGCCGCCGCGAACCGAATCTCAGCGGAAGAAGGCAGAAGCATCTTTCGGGACTAGGAAAACCCCCTTCGTACAAGTCGGAGACGAACCTCCAGTTACGAGCAAGAATTACTTCACTACCAAGCAACACACGAGCTTGTTCAACGATGCGTCTTCCGCTGCCAGTGCGGGCGCAAAGCCGAGGCCGAAATCAGATTACCTTGACCCGTTGGGTCAGCAATTCCGAGACACTTACCTCGACGAGCGGCAGAGTACGCCGTACTCCTCCCACAGCGGAGAAAAGACGAACCCCTTCGATGGTGCGGACCTCGGTCGTTCCGGGAGCATGAGGGACCCCGGCACCCGGAGTCCACGAAACGCCACCGATGGTGCCCATCCATACGGCGCATCCGGAAGACAACGAAGTTCCAGCGTCCCGGACGAATCTGAGAACATCAAGCAGGCGACGAGGGAGAGCACCGGGACGACCAACCCCTTTGGCGGGACATCAAAGTTTGCTTTCTCCTCCCGGGCTGGTGAACGGTACCAGCCGCGCGATAATACCACCAATCCCGCCGCCTCAGCAAGCGGGCCTTCCACGAACCCGAATAGTTCTAGTTCGTCTCTTAACAACCCCCATGGTTAGTGTTCAGGTCGATGGCGAACTCGAGAGAAACGTACTTACGCCCCCAATAGTCACCGTAAACGGCGATGCTTCATCGAAAGCCAAAGGCGGGCCAACAGTGTATGCTCCACCATTTACTTCCTTTACATCCCGTGCGCACTCGGCCAAGCAGCACAACACCCATCCACTGCACTCAAGACGTCGTGTAGATGAGGGTGTGCAACGAGCAGAGCAGCAGGCAATGCTGGCCGATGTGCTGGCGAAAGCCTCTCCAAGTGGAGATCAGCAGGGACCACGCGTACACCTCAACGCTTTTGAGAACAAGCAACACGATGTTCTACACAATCTCATCAATAGCAAGATGGAGAGCACCTCCGATAAGCGCGAGTCCCCGGGGGAGAGAACCCCATATCAGCAGGACACCTGCCATGCTTATGATCATGCTGACCAGACTAAACCGTCCAGTTTCGCCATGCCCGTAGACGGCGATACCTTCACCGCAACCACGCCGAATCGGTTCATGCGAAATAGCACTGATAATATCAACACTAGGTTTGTTGCTGAGGAATTTGCAGATAACGACTGGCATTTCCAGGCGGGCGGGCCAAGCGAGGACGCATTCGTTGCCGCTAAGCGGCAGGCCAGATCGAAATCACGCAACGACCGTCAGTCGCCCGCTAGGAGCGACCTTCGCTTCCAGAACGCTACTACTTCTCCGCCCAAACCGAGCGAGGCTACCGCCCAAAGGCCAAATGGCTTCAACCCGGAACAGTGGAACGCGACGATCGGCCCGCAGAACTTTGTGCCCCAACCTGCTCAAGGACCCTCGTCCTCGCCTACAAGGAACCCTTCCCGGCCGGCGAAGAAACCGAAACCGGTACGGATGACGGCCGGAACTGCCGGCATGGTTGACTCCGAGGACAGCAGCAGCGAGGAGCGAACTCGGCCCGGAACTTCAGCCGAAGAGGTCAGGGGTACGGCTCCCTTCGCAACCGACAGCCCTAGTGCGATGGACATCGACTCGCCCCCCGCCGAGCCAACCATCCCGCAGCCGAGCGGTGCTGCCCGAGGCATTCCCGTCGAACCGTCCAAACCAGAGTGGCGAGCCGGTGTATTCAACGAACCCAAGGCAGGGGCCAAGCCTAGCGGTTCGCATGCCCACTTGAAGGAAAACGCCAGGGGTTCTGAAGACAGCGACGGCTTCCTGCACTCGAATCTATTTGCGGATTTCAAGAACGTTGCTCCATTTGCCCAACAGCCCAGCGGGCTCGGATCTTTGAGTGATCTAAAGTCGGACCTTCCGTTCGAAAGCAGAGCATCAGCAAAGATACCAGTCGAGAAGGAGGCCGCAACCGCAAAGCCAATAACGTTCCCGCCACGTCCAACTGCGCCACGCCCGCCTCCGGCACTCGCCGTCCCGGGTCTCAAGCCGAGTGCCGTGGCGTGGAAGACGTACGTCCAGGCTTTCCACGTCTACATGAGCGATTTCGCGGAATTCAACGCACGCTATGCGGACCATTTTGCGGCACGGCGGCGGCTGATCGACCAGAATCGGAAGGACACGGGATTCAACTGGATCGAGTCGCGGGGCGATACTGGCATCCGGGAGTATCTTCGCTGGCTCGAGGAGGACAAGATCGTTCGGCAGGAGTGGACGGTCGTTTCCGATGCACATGAGATGCGCGTCCAGGAATTTGCCAGATGCCGTGACAAGATGATGCAGTAGCGCCGACACTCGGAACTATTTCCTAACATTCCCTCCTTTTTTCATCACCCTCTCAGCTCACGCACATCGGCATATCGGTAGGGCCGAGGTCACAGCGTATCACGTGAATACTACAACCTAACGCATATCGAGACTCAAAGTTTTGATAAATCTAGCTGGCCCTCGTCTTAGGCATGGCAAAACCCACCCGGCGAGGATTGTGCGTCTTACATTCCAATCTGGATCTGGAAGGCGGACTGGTCATGATTGAGCCGCTAGGGAGAGGCCGAGGGGGCCGCAAATGGGGCAATGGCAAAATATGCCTGTGTGTGTGTGTAAATATTGCCCAAGTGTACATACATTTGTTCGAGCTGGGCGTATTTGGGCAGGTCATTATTGGAGGCCCACGGACTAAGCGTCGCTAAGCGAGTTTAGAGAGCCCTTACTATCTACCTATTATTGGGGCTTTCCGGTATGTATTGCAGCTGGTAGATAATCTGCGTCTCTTAGAAAGGTGGCAATAACGCCTACGTACCGACTCACGCCCCATATCTGAATCTCATGAAAGCGAGACACACTCTCGAGGCGAACACTTCCGGTCTCCTACTGTAACTCGCAGAACCATACTCTACCTTCTTTACTAGGGTATGAGGAGATATGACTTAATCGGCCCTCATTGTAGATACAACGAGACTATTGGAATCTACCTCGGCGGTATTGTCGATCTGCAACCTCCCCTCTTCGAGCGCTTGGCACCGACAATATCCACCTTGGCAACTGTCGATGAGCCTCATTCTGCCAACTCAGCGGCAGTTCTAGGTCCCACAGCGCTCTGTTATTTTATATCGGTACTATCTGGCACATTATTATAGGGTTAATGGTGATTCGCGGGCGGAACTGCCGCCAACCCAGGCTGTCTAGATCATGGCGCGGCTAAATCTCCGAGGGCCGGCGTCGCCGCTCCGCAACCATTTAAACCGGGAGAATAGACAAAAGCTAATACCGACGACATTCAAGGTGAGGGGCCCCTCCCTCGCTCTCCTCGCCCTCCCGCCCCGGCGCCTACAAATGGGAGATGGGGGGCCAACCTCGAACCCCGTGGGGTGGCGTGCTTAGCGTTCTGGACGACAAACTCCAGCGGTTCCGAAAATAAAAAATAATAATAAAGAATCATGTTCTCTCGAGAGGTTCTTCTTGCGTGCGTGGCGGTCCTTGCGGCGCGGGCCTCGGCAGAATGCACCCGAGCAATGCTCGCGGATGGTACGGCGGGATACCTAGCGGCTCTTGAGGC
>Ga0164242_10008341_pt1 | contig 11242 bp, 8 predicted proteins | sample OricomgcompostMG_FD_108783 | JGI IMG/M metagenome (GOLD analysis project Ga0164242, IMG submission 108783) | Miracle-Growth compost microbial communities from Emeryville, California, USA - Original compost - Miracle growth compost (MG) ...
GTCCGCCTCGACGGTCACCGATGCCGTGCCCACTCCGCCTTTCAACCGCCTGCCCGCAGTCAGCGAACCGGTGCCGGCGCCGACATTGCCGCGCTGCACCTCGGCATGATCACCTGAGGCGTCGGCCAGCTCAGCAGCCCGATAGCCCCAGTCCTCCTCGGGCCTGGCACCGAAGCGGCCACCGCGACCAAGATCGAAAACTGCTGCCGCCGGGACGATCGGAACCACCCGCCCCGGCCCCATCGGAACGCCGCGCTGGTGCTCCTCGCACCACCGCTGCGCCCCGTGGGCGGTGATCAGCCCGTACGCACTGCCGCCGGTCAGCACCACCGCATCGACCGTCGGTACCAGGGTGCCGGGCTTCAGCGCATCGGTCTCGTGGGTGCCGGGTCCGCCGCCGCGGACGTCGACGCCGGCGACCGTGCCCGGCGGTGGCAGGATCACGGTGACGCCGGTCAGGTAGCCGTCGTCGCTGCGCTGGATGTGACCGACCCGGATCCCGGCGACATCGGTGATGCTCCCGGTGATCGTGCTGGTGATCTCGCTGATGGTGGTCTGGTGGTGCTCGGCAGTCATGATCTTCTTCCGCTTCAGGCGTTGCTGGTCTGCAGCGTCGGCAGCGCGCCGATCAGCTGCCGGGTGTACGGATGCCGCGGGTCGGCGTAGACCTGATCGGTCGGCCCGCATTCGACGATCCGCCCGGACTGCATCACCGCCACCGAGGTGCACAGATGCCTGATCACGTTGAGATCGTGGGACACGAAGACGAGCGTCAGCGCGTACGCATCGACGAGATCGGCCAGCAGGTTGAGCACCTGGGCCCGGACCGAGACGTCGAGCGCCGACACCGCCTCGTCGGCGAACAGGATCCGTGGCTCGGTGATCAGCGCCCGGGCGATGGCGATCCGCTGCCGCTGACCACCGGAGAACTGGTGCGGATAGCGGTCTGCGGCGCCGGCCGGAAGCCCCACCGCCGTCAACAGGTCGTCGACCTTCTCCCGTCGCTCGGCCGGGGTGGCATGGCGCAGCGGTTCGGAGATCACCTCCCGCACTCGCATCCGCGGATCCAGTGAGGAATGCGGATCCTGGAAGACGATCTGGGCCTGCTCGCGGAGCCGCCCGAGACCGCGCTCCCGGGCGCCGGCGAGCTGGACCCCGGCCACCTCGGCGGTGCCGGAGGTCGGCGCGTCCAGACCGCAGAGCAGCCGCAACAGGGTCGACTTGCCGGAGCCGGATTCGCCCACGATGCCGAATCGCTCGCCCGGTGCGACGTCGAAACTGACCGCATCGAGCCCGCGGATCTCCCGGCGCGGCCCGAAGAGCGACGTACGCCCGCGGTGGTAGATCCGGGACAGGTCGCGGACCCGGATCGCCGCCGCGTCCTCGGTCCGGTTGAAGATCGTCGAGCCGTCTTCGGCCAGGACCTCATGGGCTGCCGGCCCAGTTCGCTGTGCCGCATCACCAGTTCGCTGCGCCGCATCACCTGCTCGCTGAGCTTGTCGAAGCGTGCTTCTCGGCCCCTCGACGAGCTCAGGGCTCGTTGGCTGGGGCTCCGGGCTCGCTGGCTCGTCCGCTGCGCCGGTGTCGCGGGGGACCGTGATCAACTTCCCGGTCCGCGGATCGGTGGCCAGCGCCGATGCGGCGAGCAGACCGCGGGTGTAGGGATGCTGGGGATCGGTGAAGACCCGGTCGATCGGACCCTCCTCGACCAGCATGCCGTCGCGCATGATCAACACCCGTTCGCACAGGCCCGAGACCACCGCCAGGTCGTGGGTGATGAAGAGCAGTGCGGTGTGCGATTCCTCGACCTCGTCGCGCATCAGATCGAGCACCTGTGCCTGGACGGTGACGTCGAGCGCCGTTGTCGGCTCGTCGGCCAGCAGCAGATCCGGTGAGTTGGCCATTGCCATGGTCAACATCACCCGCTGTCGCTGGCCGCCGGACAGCTGATGGGGATAGGCCTCGGCCGCCGCGGCCGGGTCGGGAATGCCGACCCGGGCCAGCAACTCGACCGCCTGCCGGGCAGCCTGCTGCTTGTGCCTGCCGTGCAAGGTCATGATCTCGGCGACCTGGCGACCGACCTTCATCAGCGGATTCAGTGCTGTCATCGGCTCCTGGAAGATCATCGACATCCGCTGTCCGCGCAACGCCGCCAGCCGGGACTCCGGCAACGCCAGCAGATCATGATCAACACCCTCCAGGTGCACCGATCCCGAGGCCTGCAATCCCTCGGGCAGCAGGCCCATGATCGACAGACAGGTGATCGACTTCCCCGATCCGGACTCGCCGATCAACCCGACCCGCTCACCAGGCTCGATGATCAGGTCCAGGTTGTCGATCAAGGTCCGGCTGCCGCTGTGCACGGCGAGCCCGGACACCTCGAGCAGGCTCATCCCTCACGCTCCAGACGGGGGTCGAGGACATCGCGGAGTCCGTCGCCCAGCAGGTTGAATCCGAGCACGGTCAGCGCGATCGCACAGCCCGGCCAGACGATCAGCAACGGATCGCTGAAGACATAGGTCTGGGACTCCTGCAGCATCCGTCCCCAGCTGGGAGTCGGCGCCGGAGTGCCGAGTCCGAGATAGGACAGGGCTGCCTCGGCGAGCACCGCGACGGCGAAATTCACCGACGCCTGGACGATCAGCACGCCGGCGACATTGGGCAGGATGTGCCGGACCGCCGTGAACCACCAGCCACGGCCGGAAGCGCGGGCCGCCAGGATGTACTCGCGGCTCATCACCTGCAGCGTGCCGCTGCGCGTCACCCGGGCGAAGGCCGGCGCGGTGCCGATGCCGAGAGCGAACATCGCCGTCACCGCGCTGCCGCCCCAGATCGCGCCGAAGGTGATCGCCAACAGCAGCGCCGGAAAGGCCTGCATGATGTCGTTCCAGCGCATCAGCCAGGTGTCGGCCCGATAACCGGTGCTGCCCGCGACGATGCCGATCGGGACCCCGATCACCGCCGCCACCGCGACCGCGACGACACCGACCAACAGGGTGGTGCGACTGCCCGCGATGATCACCGAGGCGATGTCGTGGCCGAAGGAGTCGGTGCCCAGCCAGTGCGCGCCGGACGGCCCCTGGAGCCGGATGGTGACGTCGACCGCGGTGGGGTCGTACGGCAGCCAGACGAACGAGACCACGCACGCCAGCACGACCAGGCCGACCAGCACCGCACCGGCGATCAGGGTGGGACTGGCCCGGCGGCGTACGGGTCCGCTGTCGGCGCCCGGCTGGTTGTCGGGCAGCAGGGAAACCGCTGTCATGGTCGTCTCTCCACGGGTCGGCTCCTCATCGTGACGTCCGCAACCGCGGATCGATCACCGCGTAGAGCAGATCCACCAGCAGATTGATCACCAGCACGATCGCGACGATCACCATCACGATGCCCTGGATCTGGATCAGGTCCCGGTTCTGCACCGACTGCACCAGCAGGCTTCCGATGCCCGGCACCACGAACACCGACTCGATCACGATCGCGCCGACGAACAGTGCCGCGAGCTCGATCCCGGTGATGGTCAGGACCGGGATCAGCGCGTTGCGCAGCCCGTGGCGGATCAGGGCCCGGAACGGTGTCAGCCCCTTCGACCTGGCCGTTCGCATGAAGTCCTCGCGCATGATGTCGAGGACGGCGGATCGGACGTAGCGGCTGAGGATCGCGCCCTGGATCAGCCCCAGGGACAACGCCGGCAACAGCAGGTGCCGCAGGAAATCTCCGAAGCCCTCGATCGGTGCGACCCAGCCGCTGGCCGGCAGCCAGTGCAGCGTGACCGCGAAGACGATCACCAGCAGCAGGCCGGCCAGGAAGCCCGGTACCGCGACCGCGAGCTGGCTCAGGGCGCTGAGCACCGTACCGGAGATCCGGCCCTGGCCGTACGCCGCGAAGACGCCGACCGGCAGTGCGACGCAGATCGCGATGATCATGGCCGAGATCACCAGGATCAGCGAGACCTGCAGATGGTCCGACACGGCGGCGGCGACCGGCTGGTGGGTGACGTAGGAGGTGCCGAGATCGCCGTGCAGCATCCCGCCGACCCACTCCAGATAGCGGACCACCAGCGGCCGGTCGAGCCCCAGCTCGTTGCGCAGCGCCGCGACCGCCTGCGGAGTGGCGTCGACGCCGAGCATCGTCCGCGCGACGTCACCGGGCAGGATCGCCAGCAGGCCGAACACCACGATCGAGGCGACCAGCAGGGTCAGCACGAAGAGTGCCGCCCTGCGGATCAGTCGGACCGCCACGGCTCAGTTCTCCATGATCGACGAGATGATCAACACCAACGCGCGATCAGGACGGGTTGCTGACGCCGGTCAGGTCGAGGGAGACGCCGTTGTCGTTGGCCGAGATCCCGGTCACCGACTTCTTGGCGAAGACGATGTTCGGCGCGTTGTACAGCCAGTCGCCCGGCACGTCGTCGGCCAGCACATCGACGACCTTCTTCATGTCGTCGGCGTACGGCTTGTCGCCGGGCGCCGCGGCGGCCTGGTTGAGCAGCTTCTGGACCTGCGGGTTGTCGTAGTTCCAGTAGTAGTCGGGATCGCCGTAGTTGAAGATGTTGCGGGACTCGACGTGGTTGATCACCGTCAGCTGGTAGTCCTTCTGGGTGAAGGTCTTGTCCAGCCAGACCGCCGGGAATTCCTGTGTGTGCAGGTTGACCGTGACGCCGATCTTGGACAGATCGGACTTCACGATCTGGGCGATCGTCTGGCAGTAGGGCAGATTCGGGACGTTGAAGTCCACGGTCAGCTTGGGTTTGCCCGCGGCAGCCAGCAGTTGCTTGGCCTTGGCCGGATCGTACGGATACTTGTCGGCCAGATCGGTGTACCACGGGTCCGTCGGTGGCACCGGCGCGCCCAGCACCTTGCCCAGGCCCTCGGTGACCGCGGTGTTGATCGCCTTGCGGTCGACGCCGTAGACGATCGCCTGCCGGACCCGCTTGTCGTTGAAGGGCGCCTTGCCGGGATTCATGGACATCACGGTGATGCCCTGGGTGGTGCCGATCTCGACCTTGTACTGATCATCGGATTGGAACTGCTTGACCTGATCGGCCGCCTGACTCTCGTAGACGGCATCGATGTCACCGCTGCGCAACGCGTTGACCGGAGCGTTGGCATCGGCGTAGTAGCGCAGCGTCACCTGGCTGAGCTTGGGTTCGGTGCCCCAGTACTTGTCATTGCGCTTCAGGATCAGCGACTCGTTGGTGTTGTAGCGATCGACGACATAGGGCCCGGTGCCGATCGCGGTCGTGGCGAGATTGCTGACCTCGTTGGGATCGAACATCGCACCGAGCGGGCCGGCCAGCCAGAACAGCAGGTTGTTGTCCGGCTCCTTGAGATTGATCTTGACCTCGGTGTCGGAGACCGCGTCGACGGACTTGATCGCCGACAGATACGTCGGGGTGTTGGCCTTCCACTTGGGCACCCGGTCCAGGCTGAACTTGACGTTACTGGCGGTGAACGGGTCGCCGTTGGAGAACTTCACGCCCGACTGCAGCTGGAAGTCGTAGGTCAGCCGGTCACTGCTGATCGTCCAGGACTTGGCGAGCAGCGGTTGGACGGCCGCCTTGCCGTCCAGCTTCACCAGGCCCTCGTAGACGTTGTACATCAGCGCCTGCGGGATGGCCGCGCCCGCGGTCTGGGTCATGTCCAGATTGGCCGGGGCGGCCCCGAGGCCGACCTGGAGCGTCTGATTGCCCGCTCCGCCGGAGGTGCCGTTGTTGCTGCCGGAGTCGCCCCCGGCGTTGTCCCCGGCCCCGGCCGAGCAGGCGGCGGCCAGCAGGGCGATCCCGGCCAGCAGGGTGCCGGCGGCGATCCGCAGTCGGCGCGCGGGGCGTACCGCCGCGGAGGTGGGCTTGCTCATGGTGAGCCTTTCTGTCAGCTCGGGCCGTCGGTGCCGGCGTTCCTCTGTGGTGATCCTTGGCGCACGTCCGGCGCATGATCATCGTGGGTGATCATTCTGACCGGCAATCGGCGATCACAGCTGCGGGATTGACGAAGTCTTCGCAAAGTCACTGACCGATCGTGATCTTCGGCCACGGCCGGACGGCGCTCGCGGGCCGGTTCGCCTCGTAGAAGGCCGCGGCGGCCAGCAGTCCGCGGTCGTCGAACCGGCGGCACGCCAGCTGGACGCCGATCGGCCGGCCGTCGGCGGTGAAGCCGCAGTTGATGCTGATCGACGGCTGGCCCGACATGTTGTACGGCATGCAGAAGCCGATGTGGTCCATCGCGTGGTCGACGTCATTGCTGGGCATCGGCCACTCGGCCGGATACGTCGGTTCCGGCGAGGTCGGGGAGATCACCAGGTCGTAGCTCACGGTGGCAGCGAGGGTGCGGCGGGCGATCTCGATCTGCGCGTTCGCGCCGGCGGCCGCCTCCGGTCCGCCGAGGCCCTCGCCGGCCCGGCACCACTCGGCGATGAAGGGCAGCAGCAGCTCCCGGCGGTCCTCGGGCAGCGCCAGATAGTCGTTCCAGTGCCCGACCCGCCAGAACAGGTCGACCTTCTCCAGCAGCTCCGGAGTGAGGAACGGATCCAGCGGCTCGACCGTCGCTCCGGCGGCGGCGAACACGGCGGCAGCGCCCCGTACGGCCTCGGTCACCTCCGGGGCCACCGGTGTTCCGGTGCCGGCCTCCAGGAGCAGGCCGATCCGGAGCCGGGCCGGGTCGATCCCGAGATCCTGCCAGTCGATCGGCTGGTCCGGGAGGCTGTACGGGTCGCGTTCGTCCGGCCCGGAGACCAGCGGCATCGCCAGCGCGATGTCGGCCACGGTCCGGGCCAGCGGGCCGATGGTCCGCCCGGTGTAGGTCGGATCGACCGGGATCCGGCCGTAACTCGGCTTGTAGCCCAGACAGCCGTTCCAGGTCGCGGGCAGCCGGATCGAGCCGCCGATGTCGCTGCCGAAGTTGAGCGGCGCGTAGCCGGCGGCCGTCGCAGCGCCGGCCCCCGAGCTGGAGCCGCCCGGATTCCAGGCCGGATTCCATGGATTGCGGGTCGTCTCGTGCAGCGAGGAGACGCCCGAGGACAGCATGCCCCAGTCCGGCATCGTGGTCTTGCCGAGGACGATCGCACCGGCGGCGTACAGCCGTTCGGCGATCGGTGCCGTCCGGGCCGCGGGCACCGGGGGACTGGCGGCGGTGCCCCAGCGGGTCGGCTCGCCGGCGACGTCCACATTCTCCTTGATCGTCACCGTGACACCGTCCAGCGGTCCCAGCGGGGCACCGTCGGCCCAGCGCTTCTCGCTGGCGCGGGCGGCGGCCAGTGCTTGGTCCGCGTAGATGATCTGCAGGGCATGCAGCGTCGGCTCCGCCGCGGCGACGCGGGCGAGTGCCGCCTCGGTCACCTCGACGGGCGACAGCTCGCCGGCCTGGTACCCGGCCCGCTGCCCGACCGCGTCGAGGTCGGCGATGTGCTCACGATCCGCCATCCGGCGCCCTCCGCTCGCTAGCTCAGTGTGGGTACGCTACCGCCGCCCGGCAGGGGGTCGGGACCGGGTCTCGCGCGGCGTCGCCGCAGGCGGCGGACCCAGTTGAGACGCCACATGAACTGTGTGAGATCCCACAGCTGCCGTGTTAAGTCGGGGTCTATGCTGGGGCCGTTCGCCGGCAGCCCCGGCGCATCCCGTACCCCGAGACAGGCACGCCCGCGACAGGCACGTCCGAGATAGGAAAACGACACCGATGTCCTACATCAGTAACGATCCCGCGCGGTTCAGCGAGGAAGCGACCGCCGGATTCGTCGCCGCTCATGCCGATCTGGTCCGGGCCGTACCCGGCGGTGTGGCCCGCCGGACCGCGACGCCGCAGGGTCGGGTGGCAGTCGTCATCGGTGGCGGCTCCGGTCACTACCCGGCCTTCGCCGGGCTGGTCGGTCCGGGACTGGCCTCGGGTGCGGCGGTCGGCAACGTCTTCGCCTCGCCGTCCGGCCAGCAGGTCTACAACGTCGCCAAGGCCGTCGAGAACGGCGGCGGGGTGCTGCTGACCTGCGGCAACTACGCCGGCGACGTACTGAACTTCAACCAGGCAAGGGACCGGCTGAAGGCCGAGGGCATCGCCGCGGAGACCTTCTTCGCCACCGACGACATCTCGTCGGCCAAACCCGACGAGGCCGAGAAGCGACGCGGGATCGCGGCCGCGCTCGCGGTCTACAAGGTCGCCTCCGCGGCTGCCGAGGACGGCCGCTCGCTGTACGACGTGGTCGCGCTGGCCAAGCGGGTCAACGACAACTGTCGGACCCTCGGCGTCGCCTTCTCCGGTTGTACGCTCCCGGGCGCCGACGAGCCGCTGTTCACCGTACCGGCCGGGCGGATGGGCGTCGGTGTCGGCATCCACGGCGAGCCGGGTATCGACGAGACCGACCGGCTGTCCTCGGCGGAGTTGGCCGAGATGTTGTGGAAGGCCGTGTACGCCGAGAAGCCGGAGGGCGCCGGCAGCCGGGCGCTGGTCTTCGTCAACGGCCTCGGGTCGGTCAAGAACGAGGAGCTGTTCATCCTCTTCAACGACATCCGTCCGCTGGCCGAGCGGGACGGCGTCGAGATCGCCGGGATCGAGGTCGGTGAGCTGGTCACCAGCTTCGAGATGGCCGGCGTCTCGCTGTCGCTGGTCTGGGTCGACGACGAGATCCTCGACTACTGGAACCGGCCGGCGTACACCTCCGGCTATCGCAAGGGCAGCATCGCATCGCAGGACGGCGACGGCGAGGTGCTGGAGGACGTCGACGAGGCCGAGGCGATCGAGGTCGGCGAGGCCAGCGACGAGTCCCGCCGGGCCGCCGAGTTCGCGGCTGAGTTGCTGCAGACCGTGCACGCCACCATCCGCGAGCACCAGGACGAGCTCGGCAGGCTCGACGCCATCGCCGGCGACGGTGACCACGGCATCGGCATGGAACGGGGCGCGCGGGCTGCGGCCGAGACGGCGCAGGAGTTGCTGGAGCGCAGGCCCGGCGCCCAGACGTTGTTGGTCGAGGCCGGGGCCGCCTGGGGTGCACAGGCCGGCGGCACCTCCGGGGTGATCTGGGGTGCGCTGCTGGACGGCATCGGGCGGGCGCTCGGCGACGACACCCCCGCGACCCCGGAATCGGCGGTGGCCGGGGTCCGGCAGGGCGCCGAGGCGGTCACCCGGATCGGCGGCGCCCACCCGGGCGACAAGACGATGGTGGACGCGCTGCAGCCCTTCGTGGAGACGCTGGGCGAGCAGGTCGGCAAGGGCGAGTCGCTGGCCGCCGGCTGGCAGGCAGCAGCCGCCGCCTCGACCGAGGCGGCCGAGGCCACCAAGGACCTGCTGCCGAAACTCGGCCGGGCACGGCCGCACGCCGAGAAGAGTCTCGGCACCCCGGATCCGGGCGCGATCTCGTTCGCCCTGATCGTCACCGCGGTCGGCGAGAAGCTCGCCTCCCGCCAGCGCTGAAACCTGAAACGAACGGGCTGAAACCACAGGAAGGAATGATCATGGCGGACAACAAGTGGCGGATCGTGGTCGGCAGTGACGATGCCGGCTTCGACTACAAGGAGGTCCTGAAGAAGGACCTGGAGAATTCCGATCTGGTGGAGTCGGTCACCGACGCCGGTGTCGACGCCGACGGGCACACGCCGTACCCGACGATCGCGATCGCGGCCGCGGAGATGGTCGCCCGCGGCGAGGCCGACCGGGCGCTGCTGGTCTGCGGTACCGGTCTCGGCGTGGCGATCTCGGCGAACAAGGTGCCGGGCATCCGCGCGGTGACCGCGCACGACCCCTTCTCGGTCGAGCGATCGGTGCTGTCCAACAACGCCCAGGTGCTGTGCTTCGGGCAGCGCGTGATCGGGCTGGAACTGGCTCGCAAGTTGATCAAGGAATGGCTGACGCTGCGTTTCGACGAGTCCAGCGCCTCGGCCGAGAAGGTCGCTGTGCTCAGCGACTACGAGAACCGGACCGACGCCACAGCCGACCAGGCCACGGCCTCGGCCTGCTGAGCCGGACTGCGTTTCCGACCGATCACCCGACCGATGGCCGCGGTATTCCTCGGCGTGAGCCTGAAGATGTATCTCGACCACGCCACAACCCTGGGTTGGGTGCGACAGCTGACGACGATCGCCGACCGGTCGCCGGCGGTCACCTCGGGTCGGGTCGAGCTCGCCGTGCTGCCGACCTTCGTCTCGATCGAGGCAGTGGCGGAGCTGACCCGGGACACCGCCGTCGCTCACGGTGCCCAGGATCTCGCCTGGGCCGACCGGGGTGCGTTCACCGGCGAGGTCAGCGGAACTGATCTTGCCGCGTTGGGCTGCCGGTACGTCGAGGTCGGCCACGCCGAGCGCCGCCGGCTGTTCGGCGAGGACGACGGGATCGTCGCCGGGAAATTCGCCGCAGCCGTACGCAACGGGCTGGTCCCGATCCTGTGCGTCGGCGAGACCGAACGGGTCGGTGCCGGGGCTGCGGCCGACCACTGCGTCGATCAGGTACGGACCGCGATGGACCAGGTCGAGCGAGCGCCGGAGTTGATCATCGCGTACGAGCCGGTCTGGGCGATCGGCGCCGACCGGCCGGCCGGAGTTGATCACGTACGCGCCGTCTGTGCCGGGATCCGCGCCGGTCTGGTCGATGATCATCGGCTGTCCGACGTCCGGGTGATCTACGGCGGCAGCGCCGGCCCCGGGCTGCTGACCCAGTTGGGCCGGGAAACCGTCGACGGCCTGTTCCTGGGACGGTTCGCCCACGATCCGGAGGCGATGGCGACCATGATCGACGAAGCCTCGGCGCTCGCCGGCTGACCTGGCAGCCCGGACATGATCACCGACGATTCGGCATCCCGGCAGGGCAAGCGGACCCAACGGCAGAACGCCATCGCCCAGGCGGTGATGGAGCACGGCTCGATCCGGATCGAGGACCTGGCCGCCCAGTTCGGGATCAGCGTGATGACCGCCCATCGTGATCTTGACGAGTTGCAGGACCGCGGTCTGCTCCGCAAGTCCCGCGGTACCGCGACCGCCCAGGCCTCGACCCTGGTGGAGTCCAGTGTCGTCTATCGGCAGACCCAGCGGCTGGAGGTCAAACGGGCGCTGGCGGCAGCGGCGACCCGGTATGTGAACACCGGCCAGTCGGTGCTGTTGGACGACTCGACCACGGTGCACCAGATCATCCCGATGCTGGCCGACCTGAGCCCGCTGACCGTGATCACCAATTCCTTGATCGCGATCGAGGAGGTCAGCCGGACCGACGGCCTGTCGCTGATCGGGCTCGGTGGGCAGTTCTACAACTGGTGCGCGTCCTTCATGGGA
>Ga0164242_10008342_pt1 | contig 11242 bp, 7 predicted proteins | sample OricomgcompostMG_FD_108783 | JGI IMG/M metagenome (GOLD analysis project Ga0164242, IMG submission 108783) | Miracle-Growth compost microbial communities from Emeryville, California, USA - Original compost - Miracle growth compost (MG) ...
AAAGATTACGAGACGTTTTATGTCAGGCCACCTATCAAGAACAATTTTAACAAAAGCCTTTCCAAAAGACCCTGTACCTCCTGTAACTAAAATAGATTTATTATTTAACATTTTATAATTATAAAAATTTCCTTAGACGGGAACTATTCAAAATTTCCTTAGCAATATACTTCTTTCAAAGCATTAGATAAAAAAAATATAAGGATATCTAAATTTATTGTATCTGCTTTCCTCAAAAAAAGGATTAGGTTCTCTTTCCTTAAATTCTTAATATTTGGATATTTTTTGAAATATACCGAGAAAATAAAATAAAAAGCTCATAATTTACCCTGACTTTGGATTTTTTCCTTAGTTTTTAGTTTAGAAAAATAGTTAATAATAATTTTGAGCTCATTTTGTTTAATGTCTTGAAAAAATCAAGGAATCAGTTAATCTAATAAGAAGGCTAAAAAGTTTGTTCTATTATCTTGAAATAAGGATTTGATTATTTAACTTGGAAATCAAATAAAGCCCGATTCTTTTAGTATTAAATAGCGTAAACTTATCTTAAGAAGAAACTATTTCTACGCCAAAAGCAAAATTTATATGCTATTTATAAAATTATTATTTAAAAATATATTTCGGTTTATTACCGGTTCTTCCTACAGAAAATTTGCCTTTTATGCTTTTAAGTATGGAAATTATCCCCGTTCAAAAAAGAAGGAAATAAGAATAAATGGAAAAATAATTTCAGTTCCTGATACTTTAGCTTTTATCTGGCAATTTTACGAAATATATGTAGAAGAGTTCTATTGCTTTCCGACTAAAAATAATCAAAAACCGGTTATTTTTGATTGCGGTGCAAATATGGGATTAAGTTGTATGTACTTTAAACAAAAGTATCCTTCTTCAAAAATTCTGGCTTTTGAAGCAGATCCTGAAATTGCAAATATATTAAAACTTAACATTGAAAATACAGATTTAAAAGATGTTACATTAATACCTAAAGCAGTTTGGACTCATGGAGATGGAATTGAAATTGTTTCTGATGGGGCAGATGGAGGCTCTGCATTTACCGAGGGAACGAAAATAAAAGTCCCATCTGTAAGGCTTCGAGATTGGATTGATAAGGAATCTGAGATTGATATGCTTAAAATGGATATCGAGGGTGCTGAAACAGATGTTTTAAAGGATTGTGGGGAAAGCCTGAGAAAAGTCAAAAATCTTTTTGTGGAATTCCATTCATTCAGAGGACAGGAACAAACTTTGTCAGATATTTTGAAACTATTGGAAGAATTAAAATTTCGTTATTATATATTAAGTCCGGCAATCAGAAAAAAACCTTTGATTTTTCAGTTTGAAAAGAAAAAGCAAAATATTGACCTTCAAGTTAATATTTTCGCTTTCAATACTATAAATTCATGAAAATAACGCTTTTAAGTACTTATTATAAAAATGGAGGAGCTGCCATTGCATGTAAAAGGTTATTTGAAGCCCTTTGTAAAGCCGAGGGAATTTCTGCAAAACTTGTGGTTACCGGGGATGAAGAAAGAGAAGGAGTTGTGTCTGTTTCAAAATCTTTTTTAGGTAAAGTTAAAAGATGGATGGCTTTTATACAGGAAACACTTACCTATATGATGGTTGAAAGATCATTGAAATACAGATATGCTTTTTCCCCCGCAGTTGCAGGGGTTCAGTTAGTAAATGTGTCAGCAGTAAAAGAATCGGAGGTCTTAAACCTGCATTGGGTTAATCAGGGATTTATATCATTAAAAACTTTAGAAAAACTAAGAAAATCTCGAAAAAGAATTGTTATAACACTCCATGATATGTGGCTTTTTACTGGGGGGTGTCATTACACAGGCGAATGCCGGAATTTTAGTCAGGAATGTGGTTTTTGTCCCTACTTAAAAAATCCGAGGGAAAACGATCTATCATATCAGGTTTGGAAAAAGAAGAAGAAGTTATTTTCTCCCTCCTTTTTTTCTGTGGTAACATGCAGTAACTGGCTAAAGAAGGAAGCTGAAAAAAGTTCTCTTTTACAGGGAATCAACATTGAAGTAATTCCCAATCCTATAAATACAGATACATTTTTTCCTGTTGAAAAGACCATAGCTAAACGTAGTTTGGGGCTTAAAGAAAATATAAAGTACATTCTTTTTGGGACGATGAATGTGAATGAAGAGCGAAAAGGTTTCGTCTTTTTGAAAGAAGCCTTGGAAAATCTTAAAGCAAAAAACTATCATTTATTGATTTTTGGTAAGGCTTCTGAGGAAATGTTTGTCAATCTTCCTTTATCTTTTACAAATTTTGGAAAAATAACAGATGAAAGTATTTTGGTAAATCTATATTCAGCCGCCGATGTTTTTGTACTTCCTTCTTTAGAAGATAATTTACCTAATACAGTTATGGAAGCACTCTCATGCGGAACTCCCTGTGTAGCTTTTGAAACAGGTGGGCTGGGAGATCTTATAGAAAATAGGAAAAATGGTTATTTGGCTCGGTTTAAATCTTCTGAAGATCTTGCCAAGGGGATAAATTGGATACTGGAAAGTGAAATTTATCAGAGTCTTTCAGAAGAAGCCAGAAACAAAGTTGTAAAGAATTTTTCTGAATCTGTTGTAAGTGATAAGTATTTAAAATTATTTCAAAATATTATAATTCAGTAATTTATCTTGTAAAAAGTAGTTTTTCAGAGACTCTTTTGTAATTTTATAGAGAATATTAATTTGCAGATATAGTTGTTTGTTTTTCAAAATTGAAGGGAATGGGAATCCTTATTTTTTTATTTTAATCTGGTTCATCATCTTCTGAATCTTTCTCCTCCTCTTTTTTGAATACTGCTAATCCTAGGGTTACCAAACATGCTATAGTCCAGATAATAGATCCAATAAGGGATATTTTCTCCCCTTGATAGTAAGTTTGAGGTTCAAACACAAATTTAATATTGTGTTTTCCTGCCGGAACAACAAGTCCCCTAAGGACATAATTTACTCTTAAATGATCTACAGGTTTTCCATCAATATAGGCTTGCCAACCTGGTTCGTAAAATATTTCAGAAAATACGGCAAGTTTTCTTTCCGAGGTATTGGCTACATATTTTATCCAGTTTGGATTATATCCAGTAATTTTAATTGACCCAAGGGTATCTGTTTTGGGTAATCCTTTGAGCAGATTCTTAAATCTTTCATCAACAATGGCGATGGTACGTGGATTAAAAGAGCTTAGGGCTTCCATTTCTTCTTTCGCACCAGAAACAATTTTATAGTAAGAAACAAACCATGCATTCCCCAATGCATTTTGGTTTTTAGCTACTTCAATCGACCCTGTTTTCTGATTTTTATAAATGAAATATTTCGTATTCAACATATCAAGCACTTTTTGATTATTCTTACTTAGTTGATAATCAATAATGTCTTGGTATCTTCTTAATTTTATGGCACTATATCCTCCAATAGATTTATGATAGTAAGAGGTAATGGCATCTGAAAAAGGGTTCACCGACAAATTATAGACCCTATAGTAAGATGTATCTTTCAATATTTGTTCATCTGCTGGTGTTTTTGAAAAAATCTGTTGATAAGAATCTGCTTTTTTTACAAATTCATCTGCACTCAGATATCTTTTATCTACCGAAAATAAGTCTGTTACCACTAGTAGGATTATTCCGGCCAACATCCACTCTTTTTTAATTTTTTCTTTCAGGTAAAACCATATAAGGAGAAAAGTAGCGATAACAAAAAATAGTGAACGGAAAACGTCGGACTTAAACATTCCTTTCCGATCTTCAATAATTGATTTAGCCAGCCAACTAGGTAGCTGGCTATCTGCTTTGCTTGTGAAATCAAACAATCCCGTTCCTACAACTAAAAAGAATAAAAGAACTCCACCAACAATGGCTATTGAATATTGGAGTGCTTTGTAAGATTCGATCTTGTTATTTTTTATAATTTTATTGAGAGCAATGAATCCTAAAAGGGGAATTGTTACCTGAAGTATTGTAAGAATCATAGTAACAGACCTGAATTTGTTATATAAAGGAATGAATTTGTAAAAAAGTAAGCTTACAAATTCAAGGTTTTCCCCCCAAGAAAGCATCAAGGCTAGAATAGAAACACCTATTATCCACCATTTTGTTGGAGATTTGATCAATATTAAACCTATTACAAATAGGAATAAAACAGTAGCTCCAAAATATACAGGACCTGATGTAAAAGGTTGGTTACCCCAGTAGGTGGGAAGAGCCTTAACATATTCCATTGCCTGACTTCTTGGTACTCCAGCCTGAACAAGTGTTTTGAACGTATTTGAGTTGATACCTACATTTTCGTGAGAGCTGCCACCATAGAAATCGGGAATCAGGAATGTAAAAGTTTCAGGTATTCCATAGCTCCAATCAAAGGTATATTCTTTGGATAATCCACTAGATTCGTCATTTGTAGCCAGTTCAGAGCCAGCCCTCGTCGTTGAGTTTGCATATTCTGCAAGTACCGCTAATCGCGAATAACTTGGAGCTGCTGCAAGTAGGGCTGTAACAGCCGCAATTGTAGAAGAAATAAAAAAAGACTTCAATCTTTTTGCTTTTAGAGCAAGGTAAAATTGTGTTATTACATAAAAAAGAATGATAATCAAAAGGTAATAAATAATTTGGATATGCCCATAATAAATCAATAGTCCGCCACTTATTAGAAGTGTCAATATCCCTGTCCAGAATTTTTGCCGGTAAATAAGCACTACTCCTGCCAGTACTGGAGCCATTAAAGCCATGTCCAGTACTTTATTAATGTGTCCAGCCTCAAGGCTTATTATGGTAAAGCTTGAAAAAGTATAGGCAAAGGCGGCTCCCGTACTGACCCAGGGATTAACTCGGAATGCAAGCATTAATATGTAAAATCCTATATAAGAAAGGAGCGCGAGGTATATGGGTACCGACAGGTGATCAACGAGAAAATAATGTATATTATCAATTATGCTTGTTTTGAAACCTCTCCAAACAGGCATTCCGGAAAAACTTGAATTTGACCATAATATAGCTTCCCCTGAAGAGGCATAATCATTCGCTTCTTTAAGTGAGCCTTTTACCTGAACCATATCGCTTTGAGAAAGACTTCTTCCTTCAAGAATTGGGTAGTAAAATGTTAGTACTACAATAAACAGGAGTAGAATACTAATAATATGAGGCAAAGCTTTTTTTGCTGTATATTGCATTTCTGAAAAATTATTGAGCTAATTAATATTTTTAATAATTAAAAGCAAATAAAATTTGGTATGGGAATAGTGATAAGGCAGGGAATTAAGAGTACATTAAGCAGCTATTTTGGTGTAGCACTGGGTGCTTTTAATTTACTGTTTTTGCTTCCAAAGCTTCTTCAGCCTGATCAGATTGGTCTTATAAGAGTAATTCAGGATATGGCTTTCCTTTTGGCTTCGCTTTCTCAATTTGGAGTTTCCAATATAATAGATCGTTTTTTCCCTTACTTTCACGATGAAAAAGAAAAAAATAAGGGTTTTTTATATTTTATATTGTTATTGCCAATTCCAGGATTTACACTTCTTGTAGTTCTTTTTTTTCTTTTTCAAAATTATTGGACTGATTTATACACCCAGTCCTCGCCTCTGTTAGTTCATTTTTTTTGGTACATCATTCCTCTTACTTTGTTTACTGTTTATCTTCAGGTTTTAGAAGCTTATTCTCGGGCAGTAATGCGAATTATTGTGCCTGTTGCTGTAAGGGAAGTTTTTTTAAGGGCTTTTCTAACGATCGCTGTTTCACTTTTTGCGTTTGGGCTTATAGGTTTTAATGGGCTTGTTATTGCTGTTGTTGTTTCTTATTTTTTTGGCATTATTATTCTTCTTTTTTATTTGAGGTATTTAAAAATACTTTATTTAAAAACTTTTGATTTTAAAAGAAACAAGGAAAGGGTTTTACAGATTCTAAAATATGGAGGAGTGATTTTTTTATCTGGTTTTGTAGGGGTGTTGTCTTCGAGGATTGATGTTATAATGCTGAGTGTAGTAAGTTTGCCTGAAACGGGAATCTTTTCCATTGCTTTTTTTATGGGAACAGTTATAGAAATCCCCCGAAGGACTCTTTCTCAAATTTCTATCCCCATTATTGCCAGAGGATGGAAAAATGATGATATGGAAACTATTAAAGACATCTATCGAAAAACAAGTCTTACTCAGAGTGTGATAGGTGGTATTTTACTGGTTCTTTTAATTTCCAATTTAACTGATTTGTTTAACCTCATTCCTAATTCAGAAATTTATAAGACTGGTTTTATTGTAGTTGTTATTATTGGTTTTTCCAGATTTATAGATATGGTAGCTGGGGTAAATACTGAAATTATTTTAACTTCTCCTTTTTACCGAATTAATTTTATTCTTTCTGTAGTTTTTGGCATAACCAATATCCTTTTTAATTATTTGCTTATTCCAAAGTATGGGATGGAAGGTGCTGCCATAGGTACTTTTTTGAGTTATTTGTTAATTAACTCTACCCGTTATATAATTATTTATTATAAAACAAAAATTCAACCTTTTACTTTGAAACACCTTTGGGTCTTTCTACTTGGTGTTGCGGCATTTGTTAGTGTATTATTTATTCCTCCTGCTGTTAGTGAATTAGAATCTTTGTTCATCATTGCAATAAGGACAGCTGTAGTTTCAGTGGTAATTATTGGCGGGGTTTACTTTTTGAAAATTTCAGATGAGATTAACAGTATAATAAAAGTTTTTTTTAATTTTCTTTCTAAAGTTTTTTAGCAGGAATGCCTATATAAGTTCCCGACTCGTCTATGTTTTTCACTACAATAGCACCTGCTCCGACGATAACATTGGAACAGATGCTTATATTGTTTTTTATAATAGCACCTGCGCCCACAAAGACTTCATCACCGATGGTTACTTTACCTGTAATGGTGGCGTTTACAGCGATATGACAGTGTTTTCCTATTATAACTTCGTGTTCTATAATAGCAGCTGTATTGACGATGCTGTTATCACCAATTACAGCATCAGGACCGATATGAGCATGATGCCCGATAAATATATTTTTACCGATAAAAGCTAAATTGCTTATATAGGCATTTTTAGCGATTACTGAAGTATATAAACAGGAAGGGTTATTTAGAAATAGGTTTTTTCTATGGTTATTATTGCCTAATGCTAAAAAAAGGGGAGTCTTTGATGCTGTAGGGATTTTGGGAAGAACTTTATAGCTGTGAAAAGTATTAATGCTTGGATTATGTTCTTCTATAAATTCGATTTTTCCCGGAAATGGTTTCGATAACAGAATATCTAAAGCACTTAAAGCATGGCCTCCTGTTCCGTAAATGTGTATTTTTTCTTGTGTTTTCGGCATAAAAAAATGCACTACAATCAGCTTTGCTTTGTTAAATAAGTTTTAATTGAAGAATTACTAACTTTGTAAATTAAAATTAACCAATTTTATTTATAACCTGGATAAAAAATTTTCTTTCTTTGCATTTAGAATACCAAAAATTATGTTTGAAAATTTAAGTACCAAGCTGGATAGAGCCTTTAAAACACTCAAAGGCGAAGGGCAAATAACCGAAATAAATGTTGCAACGACCATTAAGGAGATCAGAAGGGCGCTCGTTGATGCGGATGTTAATTATAAAGTAGCTAAAAGCGTAACCGATACTATTAAAGAGAAGGCACTGGGAAGAGATGTGCTTATTTCGGTATCTCCGGGGCAGCTTTTTATCAAAATCACCCATGAAGAACTTACCAGTCTTATGGGAGGAGATAAAGCAGACATTAGCATAAAAGGCGATCCTGCTGTTATTCTTATTGCGGGGCTTCAGGGTTCCGGTAAAACTACTTTTACCGGAAAATTGGCCAATCATCTAAAAAAACAGGGGCGTTCTGTATTGCTGGCTGCCTGTGATATTTATCGTCCTGCTGCAATAGACCAACTTAAAGTATTGGGTGAACAGGTAGGGGTAGAAGTTTATGCAGAACCTGAAAACAAAAATGCGGTAGAAATAGCTCAAAAGGCAATTGCTTATGCAAAGGCAAACAATAAGAAAGTGGTTATTATAGATACTGCCGGTCGTCTTGCCATAGATGAAGCAATGATGAAAGAAATCGCAGCCTTGAAAGTGGCATTGAAGCCCTCGGAAACACTTTTTGTGGTGGATGCAATGACCGGACAAGATGCTGTAAATACCGCTCAAACTTTTAATGACCGCTTAAATTTTGATGGTGTTGTTTTAACCAAACTGGATGGTGATAGTAGGGGGGGGGCTGCCTTATCCATTAGAGCTATAGTAAATAAACCCATAAAGTTTATTAGTACAGGTGAAAAGATGGATGCAATCGATCTTTTTTATCCGGATCGGATGGCGCAACGGATTCTTGGGATGGGGGATGTTGTTTCTCTCGTTGAGCGTGCCCAACAAGTTTTTGATGAAGATGAAGCTCGAAAACTAAATAAAAAGATTAGAAAGAATCAGTTTGATTTTGAGGATTTTTTAAATCAATTGCAGCAAATAAAGAAAATGGGTAGCCTGAAAGACTTGGTTGGAATGCTACCCGGTATGGGGAAAATGATGAAGGATGTTGAAATTGACGATAATGCATTTAAACCCATTGAAGCAATAATTCGCTCAATGACACCGCAGGAAAGGCACAACCCGGATATGATAGACGGTAGCCGGAGAAAAAGGATTACTACCGGTAGCGGAAGAAGCATTCAAGAGGTAAATAATCTTATGAAACAGTTTGAAGATATGCGAAAGATGATGAAAGCTGTTAATAAGATGTCTAAAAAAGGCGGTGTTCCTAATATGAATATGCTGAAACAACGTTAAAAACAGGTTATCTCCATTTTATCTTTAATCTTTGAAAATAGTAAATAAAAAAAGAGGAACGAGTTCCTCTTTTTTTATTTACTATTGGTGCTAATTTTTTACTATTTGTATAAGACAGCATTGGCCGCTTCGATCGTTCTCTTCACATTGGGTAAAACTGCTTCAATAAGTGTTGGAGCGTAGGGAAGTGGAACATCCCGGCTTGTTACTCTGGTTACAGGGGCATCGAGATAGTCAAAAGCATATCGTTGAATATGATAAGCTATCTCAGATGAAATACTTGCCAAAGGCCAGGCTTCTTCTACCACAACACATCGGTTGGTCTTTTTTACAGACTCCACGATTGCTTTGTAATCTATGGGTCTTACGGTTCTAAGGTCTATAACTTCTGCACTTATTCCTTCTTTTGCAAGTTCATTAGCGGCTTCTAAGGCTACCTTCATTATTTTACCAAAAGAGACAATGGTTAAATCTGTACCTTCTCTTTTAATATCAGCTACACCAATAGGAATGATGTATTCATTTTCAGGAACCTCGCCTTTATCTCCATACATTAATTCAGATTCCATAAATATAACAGGATCATTATCTCGTATGGAGGTTTTCAATAGCCCTTTTGCGTCATAAGGGTTGGAAGGAATAACTACTTTTAAGCCGGGGGTATTGGCAAACCAGTTTTCAAAATTTTGAGAATGTTGGGAACTAAGCATTCCTGCATTTCCCGTAGGACCTCTAAAAACGATTGGGACATTGTATTGCCCTCCCGACATGCTCATCAGTTTAGATGCACCGTTTATGATCTGATCTATTGCTACAAGAGAAAAGTTGAATGTCATAAATTCAATAATTGGTCTAAGCCCATTCATTGCAGCACCGATTCCGATTCCGGCAAAACCTAATTCGGCAATAGGAGTATCTAAAATTCTTTCAGGACCGAACTCATCGAGCATTCCCTGGCTTACTTTATATGCTCCGTTATATTCAGCAACTTCTTCTCCTATCAGGACGATCTTGTTGTCCTTCCTCATTTCTTCGTTCATTGCTTCACGGAGTGCCTCTCTGAATTGTATTTCTCGCATTATATTCTATTATTAAAAACTCGTCAAAAATAGGGAATAAGAAAACAATTAACAATGCTTTTGTGGAGAAAACAACTTGAAATAAAATAAAAAAAGAGGACTATAACAGTCCTCTTTTTCCTATTGATCTTAATTCAGGTATTATTTAAGTGCTTGCTTAAAGTTATCTGAATTCCAGTAGTTTCTAAATTCTAAATCACCTGTAGCTTTTTCGGCAAGGGATTTATCGAGTTCAACTGCTTTTTTAAGCATAGTCGTTAACTGTCCTTCGTCGCTTTGCCTTGCAGCAGTTACAGCAGCAGCATAGTAAGCAATAGCTTCTTCGTTATTCATGTTAATTGCTGCTTTAAATCCATTCATGGCTGCAGTAGCATCTCCTTTCAGAAGATTAGCTAAGGCTAAATCAAAAAGAACATCGGATGTTTCATTGGCTTTTGCTAAACTTTGCACAGCTTCATCATATTTACCCGCTCTTACTTCCAAGGCTCCTTTCATTGCCATAATTTCTTTTTCAACATCTTTTTCCGGAGATAAAGTAAGTGCTTTTTCCAAAGCAAGGCTTGCTTCTGGTCGCATGTTTTTCATATAGTAAGCAGCTGCAGTGTTTGCTTCTACCACAGCATTGTCTTCTTTTTTTGTTGCAATTTCAAATTGGGTCATTGCTTTGCCGATAAGTGCACTTTTTTGATTTGGCTCAAGTTCTTTTTCGGCTTTCAAAAGTTGCAATGCACCTAAGTTATTATGAGCAGCCCAAGTATCTATTTTCTTAACGAGTGCTTCATATATTTTTTCTTTTTGTTCGCTTGATTCAGTAAGAGTTGCGGCATAATCTAATTCTTCAGCAGATAATGTATCGGCACTTACAGTTCCATCTACGATACCTTTTGCAAGGATGGAAATCTCAGCATCTGATTTTTTAGGTTTAACCATTAATATTTCAGTTTTGGCAACCCTTAATTGGGGATAAACTTCATTTAACATTTTCTTATAAAATGGAAGTTTTTCCAGTTGTGCTTCTTTTTCTTCAAAAGAACCAGGTCCTTGTATCGTTGAAAGGACTTGTTGTTTTTGTTCGTCTGTAAGGACATCACTGCTATCTAAAACTTTTTTAAGAGGATCCCAGTCAAGCACTATGCCTTTAGTTACAAACTTAATAGAGTCTGCCATGTTTTTATAATCAAAACGAGCCATGGCTTTTTTGTAATACTTTTCTATTGCCTGAGCTCTTGATTGAGCAAGGTTGGTGTTTACGGTTTCAGTTCCTTCGGGAGAGTGTTGTCCTATGATGGTTACTGTTCTGGTAACGTTTTTCTTTGCAATAAAGGCATCAAGCTGTCTTCCTGCAGT
>Ga0164242_10008343_pt1 | contig 11242 bp, 9 predicted proteins | sample OricomgcompostMG_FD_108783 | JGI IMG/M metagenome (GOLD analysis project Ga0164242, IMG submission 108783) | Miracle-Growth compost microbial communities from Emeryville, California, USA - Original compost - Miracle growth compost (MG) ...
AAGAAGAAGAAGAAGGCCAGTCATCAGACGACGATGATTTCGAGGGCTTCGAGAGCGACGACGAGTCGGAGTCTCCGGAAGGAGAAGCCGGTGAGGGGGTCAAGGCGATGCCCGCGGAGGATATGATACCCCTGGATGTATCGAGCGACGAGGAGGTCGGTGAAGACGATTCCGATGATGAAGCCATCCCGAGCGCTGATGGGCTGGAAGGCGATATCTCCGAAGAGGAGGTCGCGGAAAAGGTTACCGAGCCGGAGACTATATCAAAGAAACGGCGGAAGATGGGTCGATGAACATGACGACTCAGCGAGCTACCCAGCATAGCGTGTTTAAAACAATATAAAAAGTAACCCTCAAGACGGCCATCACCCCCCAGATTCATCATATTGTCGAAGAGGTGACGTGACATCCCGTTCGAGCGTACGTTCGGTCAGAAGAATCTACTACTTCGGATTTCATTACCATGGTAGGCTACGGCTTAACGATGGGCAACAGAGGCGGTAGGCCAGTCCGTCGGCTGTTCCACAACACTAGGACATAACCTCGAAGAATGATTCATTTTATGGGGACTCTCCCACCGGAACACCCCGGCCCAAACAACCGATTCTGTAGACATCGTCGTGCCCGCTCGCTACCCTTCCAGCCCTAGCGCAGCTCAACTCAAATAGTTCCGGATTGTGGTCAGGTACACACGCCTTTCAGCCAACCGGACACGCGCGTGACGCGGCGAAACAATATGTTAACCGTAGACCTACTACGCCTCGAGTCGGCTGCTCCGTCCGTCCACCTAGGCGCCGACCCACCAAAGCCCTGTCTCATCATACCAAGCATCAAATCCGTCGCAGTCTACGCAAAGGAATATTAGCCCGACCGTCCCACCAAAACGTCAGCCTCTATGCAAGGACTAGGAATCTTTACCGGGTCCCCTGCCTCCGATTGCAGGCCTCCCAGTCACGTTCGCGGCCTACTCGAAGGAAATCTCGCCATCACCAACCACCAAGGCGGGCGAGTATGCGCCGAGGTTGACGTTAAGCGGAAGAGCAGTTCCGAGAGCTGCCAGCGCGGTAAGCGCAAATGCGATCGCTGGCCAGGTGGGCATTGTAGGTTGATTTCGGGGGGGTTTTCCGAGTACAGACGAATAGAGATGAATGGCAGTGAAAGAGGCTGGATGTTGTATTAAAACTACACCGTTAAGGTATTGAAGTTAAGCTAGAAGAAAAGAACGCCCGAGAGGTAAACGAAAAGAGAGGAACCAGCCACGAAGAAGAGAAGCAATAAACTCCAGATCGCGTTCTCCGAAGCAGGATAGCCTCGTATAAATGTGACCGCCCCCCAGACTAGCTCCATCCGAAGGGCGACAACAATATAATGCAAACCCAGGCGTTGATACTCACGATAGCAGGACCCCCAACAACGCTGGGGCTGCCAAGATGTGTCAAAAATGACAGCCCCCCGGTTCACAACCAGGCACAGAGTCAAAGGCGTTTCAGCCCCCGCGAAGCCCGTCCAGTTGTGTGAACGCTTGGCATTTACGCTTCATCCGCGCTCTACCAACAGGGTGAAACACTTTCCGTATCTGGTAAGAGTATAGAATACGAAAGGAAAGCTTGTGGGGCTGCTCTGCGGCTCTGCTCGGTGTCATTCCCTATTAATAGTTGCCGTGCCGGCAGGCCGTTTCGCCCTAAGCCTTGGCTTTGCAGTTCAGCGATAAGGAGACCTAGGGAAAGTTTGTGTCAAATGTCGCGCTAAGTGTCTGTTCATCCTGCTTTATCGCGCGCCGGTAAAGAGCGAGTATTCATAAATGGCGAGAGCGAGTGGCGGCTATGTCTACCAATATACATTGGCCGGCTCCAGCCCACGCTTGCCACATCGATCAATATCGCTTGTCCCATTCGCTCAAGGGCAACAAACCTGGCGAGTGATGGTAAGACCAAGCCACGGCAACAGCTTCATCTTGAGTAGCAGCTTGGTCTAGGGCAACAACAACTTGATCCAGGGTAGTATTATTTATTTCACGGTTTCCGGCCTAGGCCATACCAACTCCGTGCTGCTTAACTGTGCCGTATGGAAATCGTAACCAGCGACGTTGGCCCGTGGTCCTGTCGGGGCCGGGCTTGATGCATAATAATGATGATATTGAGCTATAATGACAGCTATCCCTTCCTACCTCACCTGTCAAATACTTGCCGACTTGGCTACACCTGTTTCGAAGAGACCATATGCATCCGGATTTAATAGCTCATGTACCTAGAGATATCGCCCTTGTATATAGATGGTTGAAGTTGCATCCTTGTTCTCTGTTCAAATCGACCCTCAAGGCCACCCCTTAAGGCCCTATGCTGCTTATGATATGCTAATCGGACCTTGGATATCGAAGTAAAATGTTGAAATGCGCGCTGTCCACCCCCTAACGCCGAGTCTGGATCTATTCCAGAATGCACCGCACTTCGTTAATTCATCGTACATGCAAAAACTCGCCCGGTACCGTCCTTGCCACCTGGCTACCGGGAGGACCGCCCAGGACACCTGATCAGCCGTATATGTTCAAGTGAGACCGGTACCCTGAGAAGCCATGAACGCCGCTCGCAACAACTGAAAGGCCCGACCAAAAGTCCACCGCTTCACTCGGACCGCTTCGAAGCCTCCAGTCTTTCTACGTTCTCCTCTGTCAGGGGCTCACTAGCGGAGTGCAGCAGTTGCAAAGGGTTGGGGAGAGAGTGGTGTCCCTGCTCCGCCACATCGACGAGGTCGCCGGCCTGGGATTGTACGGCCAACTCCGGCTTCAAGACCCGCAACGCTTGGTTTGGTACAGATTGCGACTGCGACGGGGGGTCCACGATCGTAGAGTATGCCCCCTGCATATCTGATGAGGTCAGCGGTAGAAATGCGAGGGGGCTGCCGCGTTTGTCGCTTCCGCGCTCGGGGGAGCCGGGCACGAGCGGGGGCGTAAGATCGATGCCGTCGTGGCGAGTCCCGGGAATGTCGGCGTTGTCGCAATGCTCGCTCGTCTCGGAGCAGTCCGACATGTCCGATCCGTGGGTTGGCAATAGAGTTGGCCGCCGCCGGGTGAAGCTCCACCTCACTAACATCCGCTCCAGCGTCTTGCTCTTGACCGGCTTGGCGAGGTAGTCGTCCATGCCCGCCTTCCTGCATTTCTCCCTGTCTCCCTGGATGGCCGAGGCCGTCATCGCAACGATGGGCACATTGCTTATGTATGTCTTGTATGGCTGGTGATGTCGCAATAGATGGGCACACTTGTATCCGTCGATAACGGGCATCTGCACGTCCATGAGGATAATATCGGGCTTCGTCCGCTCTCCTTCCTTGGCCGCGGTTAGGTAGTCGAGGGCCTCCCTACCATTCCAGGCAGCCGTCACGTTGAACCCCAGCTTCTGAATGGTCTTGGTCGCGATCTGTTGGTTGATCGCATTGTCCTCCACCACAAGGATATTGATCTTGGCGCGCTCGGCGGGAGGGAGATCCTCGGCGGTGAGAAGCCCAGGGGCAAGTGTACTGATGGACTTCTTGTGCCACGAGAGTCTCGGTGCCTCCAACATGCCCATGCCCTCATCCGTACCCAAAACATGGTCGTACTCCGTACTATTGCCAGACACGCTCATCTCTGACTGTAATCGGCCTGGGAGTGGGTCAATCCGGACAGGATCGGACAGCTGGGATTCTTGCGGCTTGTTGAAAGGGATCCAGAATGATGCAGTAGTGCCTTTGCCCAGAGTCGATTCAAGCGATATTCTTCCACCCATCAGCTCCAAGAGGTTCTTGCAGATGGCCAAGCCTAATCCGGTCCCTCCGAACTTCCGTGCCGTCGAAGCATCACCTTGGCTGAACGGTTGAAACAAGCGTTGGCGCACCTCATCCTCGATGCCTATGCCGGTATCTTCGATGACGAACTTGATCTCCATCATGTCTTCGGTCTCCTTCTCTTTTATTACGGAAAACTTGACGTAGCCCTGGTTCGTGAATTTGATGCTGTTTGTGAGTATGTTCGTGATGATCTGTCTCACGCGGCCCGGGTCTCCCATGACGACTAGGTCGTTCTCGATATCCCAAGGAATCTCCGGTTGGAAATGTAGATTTTTCCGCTCCACGGCGAAGGAAAGCATCTTACTCACGTCGTCGACGATGACCGAAAGCGAGAACTGAACCTCCTCAATATCTAACCGGCCAGATTCGACTTTCGAGAGATCCAAGATGTCGTTGATGACGGTAAGGAGAGCACTCGCCGAACGATAGATGTTTTCCGTGTAGTCGCGCTGTTCTTGGCCAAGTTCGAGATCAAGAAGAAGCTCGGCCATTCCAAGGACTCCGGTGATGGGTGTCCGAATCTCATGGGACATGTTTGCAAGAAACTGGCTCTTCAGCCTACTGGCTTCCTTGGCGGCGGCTTCGTTGGCCACGAGTTGCTGTTTTTCTCTCGCTTGGGCCTTAATATCCGCCTCTTTCGACTTGAGTTCCGTGACATCGAGTATCATACCGATCACCCCCTCAGGGACAGGGCGGTTAATCCGGCCATCTTTGGCCCTCTTTCCAAAGACGGGGAGGAATCGAGTCCGGTAGAAGTTCCCGTCTAGGATCAAGGTTAGTGAGTGTTCACCTGGAGAAGTATATTGCAAGGGGTTTGCTAACCTATTTCGTGTTCCTGAAGGTCTTCCGTCGGGAGGCCGGCAAGGATGGATTCAATTGGTTGTAAGAATTGAGGTCGCTGGCCGTGTGGTAATTGGGAATTGAGACGGTTGAACACCTCGTACACGTTCTCGCCGATGTACCAAGGTGACGCAACGCCATCCAGAACGGAATCGTCGCTTAGAGTATCCCAGATCAGCGCTCCTTCCAACATAGTAACACTCCGATTCAAATCGACCGTAAAGATAGTGACATGGGAGTGAGCAATGACACTCAGGAGCTGCTGTTTAGTCTGTCTCGCTACGAGCCTGGTCTCGATACTTTCGTTGGCGTCAGTGCAGGTGCCTACTCGTCGCGTTAGTGAAAAGAGATACCGCAATGTGCCTGTATTCTCCTCAACATACCGAACCACTTCTCGATCCGGCCGGTTTGTTTATTTTTTAGCGGAAGCGCCCGGCCGATGAACCATTTCCACTCGCCGTTATTGTTGCGGCACCGATATTCCGTTACATATGGCTCGCCGGTTCGTAGTGAGTGTGCCCACATCCTATCAGATTCCACCAAGTCATCCGGGTGGAAGGCTGTTCTCCACCCGAGCCCAAGGGTGTCGGACTCGGAGAGGCCAGTGTACTTGTACCAGCGGGTGTTGTAGAAGTCATGCATTCCATCTGGCGTAGCCGTCCAAACAAGTTGAGGCATCGTATCACAAATGAGTTTGAATCGTTCCTCGTCCTGCTCTTTGATCTGGGTAATCATCTGGGTCACCTTTGTAACGTCTCGGGCTGTGACCACACCGGCTAAGAACTCGCCTGTGACGTCGTCTCGAATAGCCTCACCCACCGTCTCAAAGGTTAGCTTATTCCCGTGGTTGTCATACATGCCGATTCGATGGTTGGTAAATGGCGTCTCGGTACGGATGAGCTCTGAAATGGGATACTCCTTAGGTTCGAGCCGTCTGGTAAAGTTCTCGTCCCAAACATTCCACGCGGATAACTGCGGAATGTTAACATAAGAGTCCTAGTATGCAACGGTGTGTCGGAGACCTACGAGTTGGCCCCCATCTATACATTTTTCAAGGTCAATCGACTTGTTAAATAGCCTCCGAGCAGCTATGTAAGATAGTTTTAGTATTTGTAACCCTAGAGATGGGAATCTGGAAGGCATACCTCTGTTCGGAAATGCGACACTCCCGTCCTTCCACATGGCCAAGACTGGGGTCTGTATGCTGTCTAAGAGGGCGTCTTTCATTACAATGATCTTCTGAAGGACGGACGGTGCGCGCGAAATGGACGACATGGACGGCGTCCCCAAAGGGAGAAAGGGACTCGAGGCCAAGAAAAAGGAGCTCGGGCTGAGTCTATATGAGGTAGAGTTGGAGTCGTGGCTCGAGTCTGGAGTCGGGGGGTTGGAGTTCGGTATAGATATTGGCTTGGCGGCATCTATAACCGTGGCGCTGGCTACTTTCGTAAGGGGGGAGGATAAGTGGTGCGATTCGGCGATGGCGAAGGTCAAGGAGAAATATATCTGATTCTCGTCGAGCTCCCAGACCGTGACGATCATGTTAGCACAGATCTGGAAGGCCGAGTTGTGCGGGTGAGCTTCCAAATCGAAGCTGGTCCTATCGAGGTCCTTCCTAGAGATGATGACTTCAACAACTGCGTTCCGTGAGGTATGATGCGTCGCTTTACGGGGTGGAGCGTCGGTCCCATGCCCAGTCTGTGTACCGTCGGTTCCGTTGTGGAAAGGGATCGTGCCCTTCCGGTCCCCCATCTTCGTCACGAGAGAGTCCAGAAACTTCTCCCAGTCAACCCAAACGGGTTGGCCTTCCCGGGCCATGTCAACCCCTACTTGCGACAACGATTGGCCGAGTAGTAACCCATCCACGTCGGCCGCCAGACTCTCCGCTGGAGCCGCCTCAGGCATCATGCCTAATAACCTGCCCATCGCCTCGTTCGCCAGGACCACGGTCTTTAGGTTGCTCAACACCAATAGCGGGACCGGGAGGAACTGCATGGCAGAGAGCGCGAGCTGCGCGGGCGCCGTTTGCGGCAGCGGAAGTCGCGGCATGTTTGGGCAGCTTGGCCCCGAGTCTTCGGGTAACATCTCGGGGATGTCTCGGTCCGCGCGCCTTCGTGTGGGGGATTGTAGGAGGGCATCCCGTGGGCGGTCGGTGGCGTCGGTGGGAGTGCGCGTGTCGCCAGTCGGGACAGGCTCGTAGCGAGGCGGCGGTAATGAGCCGTGGTTTACGGTCGTGGATACTTCGACGGTGGCATGATCACTTGCGCAGGAGTGACTAGGTGACATATCGCGCCCCGTAGAAGCATGGGCGTTGTGTCTGACGGAGATGCCCTGGTTGCGTTGCCCTGGATGCGTTGCCCTGGAGGAGTGCGGAGGGGAATACGAAGTTCAACGCAAGGCAGGCGCTAGCGGGAAGGGGTTCTGTCAAGAAAGTGCACGCTGGGCGTTGGTGTTGAAGCGGAGTCGCGAAGATTCCCAGTTCCCAAGGGTCCAAAAGCTATCACGTGTGACCCCTAACCCCTAACTTAGGTAACCCGGCTAGGTGGTGCCGTTGGGTACGAAAGTACCTCGAGTACCGATGTTTACAGAGCTAATAATGCTGAGATCCACACATTACCATCAACGCCAAACCCTGAGGACCTCGTCGCGCAACTCTTGGTACCTTGCCTACCTATTTATCATGGTGTACGGATATTTACCATGGTGGAGGCTATTTCAAAGTGCTACACCCCTGGCTTGGCCAACAGCGAGAATTACCGCGGGAGATTTTTTAAGACATCTTCACCGCGCTTAGCCCGGGTTGCATTGGGTCGAGTCTTACTCGCAGCCTCTACGGCGTAGCAGGCTGCGTAGGGTCTGAACTTTCCCACCGCAGCATGCGACATGTCTTAATCTCACTAATATGCAGGTTCGTCGGCTGCGAAAATAGAAGATGGGCAGGTGATCCGGCGGGTTGGGCAGGACTTCACGTACCCGACCCCACCACCCTGTTCGATCCGTCTTTTTTAATGCCGATCGTCGAGCGGAACTACTTTCTGAGGACCTCTTTCTCCGGCAGGGCGTTTAAAGATACGATATAATTACCTCGCTCCGTTGATGACATAGCGTAGTACAGATCAGCTAAAGCCGAGTTTAACAATGGGAAATAGGAAAACACCCAACCCGCCTTGGCAACTAATGGACACATCCCAAGAGTTCTATGACAGAGAGTCTCTAGCGCTTTTTGCAATTTAGTATCGAGCTCCTCGGAGGTTCTATCTGTGATGTACTACCTCCTGTGACGCGTCCTCTGCGCTCATTTAAGTTAATAATTAAGAACCTTCGCTTTACATGCAGACCATCGTCACGGATCCTCAACAGCCAATCACCGGCTGCAGAAACTCCGTGCCTTCGGGCCAAATGCACGATGAGCTCATCCCCCGCAAGCCACATTTGAGGCTGATGATATTTAAGGGTCCCAACATCTCCTTTTATACCATTCAGTCGACAAACGATACGGGACTCCGCCGAAAAGTTTCATCTAGTCCCCCATAGGGACCAGTGGCTTTTGTTCCAGCGGGGCTCCCGCGAGAGTTTTCACCCCAAGCGCCCGAGACTCGACTCGGCGCTTGATATTGTCATCCCTGTGTGGGCGGATAGGCTAAAGCTACGGCGCAGCAGGTCGCACAAGGTTGTCTCCTCAGTGTATGGACTCCTGAGCGGGGGTTTGCCGGCGCAACGTACAGTCAAATGATTCCGCCCACAACTGGGGGTGGAGGTCGAAACCACACACCGCAAGAACTTGAAGAGGACCTACCAGAGCTGCAATGAGACACCGCCGGGATCGCAGGCATGAACCCACCACGCCGAGCCACTGCCTTCGTACGCGATGTCAAACAAGAAATCCTGGGGCAGAGCAGCGCACCAAGGGCTGTAGAGCCCCGCGGATGGGCCTACCGTGCAGGAGACTCGACGTAGGCAGGCAAGGCCCATCCCTGCACACCCCGCCACCAGAGATCAAGACGGAGACTCAGCCCAAGAGAGGATGGAGACGTCCAAAGGAGGAAATGCGGGTTCTGTGGTGGTGAAGGAAAAAAGGCAACGCGGATACTCCCTCTGGCCGGAACTGGGAGGAGGGTCTACAGCAACGGACAAGCCTCGGCGATGAGGGAGACCAAGGACGAATTAATGATATGAATGGGTGTAGGATCACGGCCGATGAAGTGTCAGCTTGGAAGTACCTTATAATAAAATGGCCGTCCATTGGTGTATCAGGCCTACACCGCGTAGTGATCCGATGGGGCCCTTTCTGTAATTCGTAAATTGGAGGGTATCTTCGCATTAATGGCACTTGGGTAGGTAAATCATACAGTATCAAACAAACACCGGCGTGCCGAATCCGCCAAAGCGGTGTGGTCTCATCTAGTGTTGTCCACCTTCCCACAGGTTGCGCAACTCCACCACTGTCTCTCCGTCCAAGTCCCGCAGAACGAACATCGCCACGTCGGCGGCGGCACCGGCGTCGCGGTCTGGGCCGTGTCCGAGGCCTTGCTCTTGGAGGTTTTGGGTCGACTTCCGGTCAGGTCGACAACCACCGGTCTCGGCCGCTTCGCCGACCTGTCCGCGATGCCTCTTGCGTTTTCAGATCTCCCGGGCTTCGCGGTACCGCAGGCGTCGCAGGAGAGAAAGTGCGGCGCGTTGTGTAAAGTGCACACGGCGCATGTCCACCCGCGAGACGGTCCCGGGGATGAAGATCGTATCGGTGGTTTCGACGTCACCGGAATCTCCGGTTTGGCAACGGTGGACGACGGGCCGACCGGGTCCTTGCGTTGCTGCTGCTGGGCTTGCTGTTGCACGAGATTGCTTTTTTGTCCGGCGTCAACCCCTCCTCCGCTACTGCCTGCCGGGTTCTGGGCGCTCGGTGGGACATATGCGCTACCGTACTTGGCCTTCTCATCCTCCTGGACGAGCTCCCACAGAGCCTGGGCAATAGCCGCCTCGTTCGCCGCATCCTCCTCCGCCTTGGTCCTAAACCCGTTCCGCGACGCCGTATCCGAGATCTCGCGGATCTCCGTCTCGTTGTGGTTGGTGTTCCCGCAGCCCCGCAGCGTCCTATTCCTCCGCTCGGTAGCGGCCGCGATGACCTGGCGGATGTCCTGGCCCGGGCGCGGCGCGGCGCCGCCCAGCCGCTGGCCCGAGCCGCTGGAGAGGACGCGGCGCTTCTCGGCGGCCTCGCGGGCGAGGCGGCGGGCCTCGTGCATGGGGATGCGCTTGCCGCCGAGGCGGTGGCCGTCCGAGAGGAAGCCCTCGCCCGTGTAGCCCTTGCGCAATAGCGCCTCGTGCTCGTCGCGGAGCTGGTTCCATAGCGCGTGGAACTTGGCGTCGTGGGGTCCGTGGACGATGTGGGAGAGCTCGTGGAGCATGGTGTCCGTCACCTGCTCGATCGGGAGGAACTGGTTGCGGTCGCCGGCATGTCGCAGTCGAAGGAGGATCTTTCGTCCTCTATCGACATTCAGACCTGTTATTTGATGGTTAGCGGCCCAGAGTACCAATATGTGTGAGCCGAGGCCTAAGTAAGTATTGCGAACCTAGTAAGTTTTGCTGGTCGGGGTAGAATTCGGCTAGCTCTGGGACCTCCCATCCTCGAGCTCGCATAACCGGCTTCACTAAGGAAGCTATCTTCTTCAAGGTGTGGAGGGCCTCCTTCTCTCGCGGGAAGTCCCTGAGGTGGGAGTAAGAAAAAACCAGGGCATCGTGTTCCGGCATCGTGAAGGTCTGGCTCTCTGCAGCACGATGCTGCTCGATCGGGTTATGGTTGAAAAATGATTAATGACGAAGTAAAAAGGGATCCAGCCCGGCGGCTCTGGTGAACCACAAAGAGAATCGTCTAGAACCTCATCACATATCCCGTAAGCAACGAGCACGCATTATTCACTCATCACCTTCAACATGTGTTGGTGACTGGGAGTGCACGCCGCGTCACTTGGCTGCCTTTCCGGTGAGTGCACTAGTGGCACCGCTCAGCTCGCTGCCTGAGGAAGGCGAGGCTGTGAGACTGAGGCTGGCCGGAGGGGTCCATCGCGTCCAGCTAAGAGCGCCGTTATGGTCGGACCGAGAACTTGCTAGGTCGGGTACCGCCGACTTGGCAACGTGACTGGCGGAGTTCCCGCTCCCGTCCACCCATGACCGTTCGGCGGTTTGTGCCGGTTTGCGCCGCATTATGGATTTCATGTTGATCATCCGCGTAGCACACAGAGCAACTCACGTGCGAGCAATGCTGCCGCGTAATATATCCCTTGTACGGAGTACGTACTCCAACGTCTGGCACACACCACCACGCCATTCCCAAGGTCTGGTCCTGCGGCAAATATCCCAGCGCATAACAAACATGGATTAATACGTTTCTTGCACTGCCTGCACTGCCCATCCTTGCCGCCCAGGAGCTGACCGGCAACAGGTCTCCGGCCTAGTCTGCTCGATTCCTCAATTGTGATTATTACAATTTACAAAACGGCATCAACTGATCCAACATGTCGCCCCCGCGCATCCAGCTGATGAGCCTCGATGAGGAAGGCGAGAGCAAATCGATCGCGCTCAGGCTCCT
>Ga0164242_10008344_pt1 | contig 11240 bp, 12 predicted proteins | sample OricomgcompostMG_FD_108783 | JGI IMG/M metagenome (GOLD analysis project Ga0164242, IMG submission 108783) | Miracle-Growth compost microbial communities from Emeryville, California, USA - Original compost - Miracle growth compost (MG) ...
AAGGATATGGCTTCATCACGCCAGCCGATGGAGGCAAGGACGTCTTCGTCCACATATCGGCGGTACAGGCTTCCGGTCTTCCCGGCCTGGAAGACGGCCAGAAGGTGACGTTCGAAACCGAACCGGACAAACGCGGCAAGGGACCGAAGGCCGTCAACCTTATGGTCGGCTGACCGACCGGGAAACTGTCCCCTGCGCGTTGTTGCGGACTACGCCAGGAACGGGTTTGTACGGCGTTCCTCGCCAAAACGCCCGCCCGGGCCATGGCCGCAGATGAAGCCGATCTCATCGCCGAGCGGCAAAAGCTTTTCCTTGATTGAACGGATCAGGGCTGCATGATCGCCGCCCGGCAGATCGGTACGGCCGATCGAACCGTGGAAAAGCACGTCTCCCACATGCGCGAATTTGGCCGCTTCATTATAGAAAACGACGTGACCGGGCGCATGGCCCGGGCAGTGAAGCACCGCAAAGGAATGTGCGCCGAAGGACACCGTCTCCCCCTCGTCGAGGAAACGGTCGGGAACGCAGTTGCGCACCCCGCCCGGAAGCCCGAAGCGCAGCGCCTGCGCCTCCAGATTGGAGAGAAGCGGCTCGTCATCCCTGTGCGGACCGATGATCTCGACGCCGAGCGCGTCTTTCAGATCCATCGCGCCGCCGGCGTGGTCGATGTGGCCGTGCGTGATCCAGATCGCCTCGATGCCGATGCCGTTCGCCTCGATCGCCTCGCGGATGCGGTCCACCTCGCCGCCGGGATCGACGACGACGCCCTTCTTTTCGGCCTCGTCGAACAGGATGGCGCAATTCTGCTCAAACGGCGTGACGGTGATGATTCCTGCCCTCAATTGTCCCATGCAGCCATCCTTTCCGATAAAGAAGCAGGTTGATACGCCTCCTATTCCGCGGCGGCCTGCTTTGGCTGTACCTCTGCCGAATAGTCGTCCATAAGCGTTTTCGTGATCTCGCCCACTTCGAAACGATAGGGGCCGACCTCGGAAACAGGCGTTACTTCCGCCGCGGTGCCCGTCAGGAAGCACTGTTCAAATCCTTCGAGCTCTTCCGGCATGATCGCCCGCTCGACCACCTTGATGCCGCGCCGCTTCGCCAGATCGATCACCGTGCGCCGGGTGATGCCGTCGAGGAAACAGTCAGGCGTCGGCGTATGGAGCGCCCCGTCCTTGACGAAGAAGACATTGGCGCCCGTGGCTTCCGCGACCTGCCCGCGCCAGTCGAACATCAATGCATCGGCATAACCTTTCGCCTCGGCGGCGTGCTTCGACAAGGTGCAGATCATGTAAAGCCCGGCCGCCTTGGATTTCGATGGGGCGGTGCGCGGATCGGGCCGGCGCCATTCAGCGATGTCGAGGCGAATGCCCTTCAACCGCTGCGCCGGATCGAAATAGCTCGGCCATTGCCAAATGGCGACGGCGCAATTGATGCGGTTGTTCTGCGCGGAGACGCCCATCTGCTCCGAGCCGCGCCAGGCGATCGGACGCACATAGGCGTCGGCGAAACCCTGCTTGAGAAGAAGCTGCTTGCATGCCTCCTCGATCTCAGCCACCGAATATGGAATGCAGAAGCCAAGAATCTCGGCCGATCTGTGCAGCCTTTCGGTATGTTCCCTCAGCTTGAAGATCCGGCCGCCATAGGCGCGTTCGCCCTCGAAGACGGCGCTGGCATAATGAAGCCCGTGCGTGAGCACATGAATCTTCGCATCCTGCCATTTCACGAACTGGCCGTTCATCCATATGAAGCCGTCGAGTTGGTCGAACGGAACCGATGCCATCGTTCTCTCCCTCGGGCGCCTGCCCGTTTGTTCTTGCGCGGGACAAGCCGCATGATTGACATTTATGGTCCGGCTGAAGCACCTGCCAGCCGACGGAAATCGCATCGGCGCTGCAAGCGAGGCATTTTGCAGGAAAGTAAAGGAAAAAACGCTTACCGCATGCCTTTTCGTTCGCAATTCGTCGAAAAGCTTGCCAAAAATTATCATGCTGGCGTATTTACGTCAACATAGCTGACATAATTCAGCTTGTATGGCAACGCGGAACGGAGTTCCATGATCCAATCGAGTGGCGCCACCGGGAGGAAAGACGATACGGCCTCCTCCGAAAATGCTCCCGTGAACGATCCGATGACGGGCGACAGCGGGATCGATTTTCCCATCATCGAACTCCTCTTCTTCGCCTATCGGGATTTCACCTCCGACCCCGACCAGATTCTCGCCCAATATGACTTCGGCCGCGCACATCACCGCGTCGTCCATTTCGTCAATCGTATGCCCGGCCTCACCGTTGCGGAATTGCTGGACGTGCTGCAAATTACAAAGCAGAGCCTGGCGAGGGTGCTCAAGCAGCTTCTCGACACTGGCCATATCGTGCAGGTCCAGGGCAGGCAGGACCGGCGGCAGCGCAAGCTTTATCCGACGTCCAAAGGGCGCGCTCTTTCCCTGGCATTGGCCGCGCCACAGTCCCGCCGCATCGCCGAGGCACTTCGCGGTGCGGAAGAAGGCGACCGACAGGCAGTCGAACGCTTTTTGAGAAGAATGGTCAATCCGGAACTCAGGGCGCAGATCGACAAGCTGCCGCACGGGGACGGGAAGGACAACGGAGACTTTCGAGATGGCTGACGACATCCCTGTTCCCGGAGACGATGCGCCCCATCTGCTCGTCATCGACGACGACACCCGCATCCGCACTCTCTTGAAGGAATTTCTCAGCGCAAACGGCTTTCGCATCACCGTCGCTGGCACGGCGGCCGAGGCGCGGCGCAAACTGGCCGGCCTCGATTTCGATCTCATTATCCTCGATGTGATGATGCCGGGCGAAAGCGGCGTCGAACTGACCAGATCCCTGCGCACCGATAAGGATGTCCCCATCCTGATGCTGACAGCCCTGTCTGAGACGGACAACCGTATCATCGGGCTTGAAGCGGGGGCCGACGATTACCTGCCAAAGCCTTTCGATCCGCGCGAGCTGATTCTGCGGGTCAACAACATTCTGCGCCGCGGCGGCACACCGCCGGCGCCGAAGGTCGAGCAGATCGTCTTTGGCCCCTACACCTTCCAGATCGCGCGGCGCGAGTTGAAGAAGGGCGGCGAACCCTTGAAGCTCACCGATCGCGAGCAGGAGATTTTGGCGATCTTCGCCGAGCGGGCCGGCGAGACTATCCCGCGCCACGAACTCGTCACTGGTGACGCCGATGTTGGCGAAAGGACGATTGACGTCCAGATCAATCGCCTGCGACGCAAGATCGAGCGGGACCCGGCCAACCCCGTTTGGCTGCAAACAGTGCGTGGCATCGGTTATCGACTGAGCGTCGAATAAGAGGCGCCGGGCCCGAATCCGCCGAAAGTCCTCAAATAACGTTTCTTCACTGCTCCTGGCTGCTCTAGACTATCGATATGGCAAGCAGCGAAATTACGCGGGCAGAAGCAAAGCCGGTCAAGCGCGAACGGCAGGGAACGCGTTTTCGTCTTGGGACCCTTGTTCGCCGGCAGTTCCCGCGTAGAGCGGGAGGTCTGACGTTTGGAGGCGGCATAGCACGACGGTGGCGGCAGTTCTGGCGGCGGATAGCGCACCATATGCCGAAGCGGCTCTATGTCCGCACGCTCATCATCGTCATCGCGCCGATGATCCTGCTGCAATCCGTCATCGCTTTCGTCTTCATGGAAAAGCACTGGCAGACCGTCACCGAGCGCCTTTCGGCCGCCGTCGTGCGCGACATTTCCGCGATCATCGACATCATCAACACCTACCCGCATGACAGCGATTATTCCAACGTCGTGCGCATCGCGCAGGACCGGATGGGGCTGAAGATCGATATCCTTCCTCCCGATCCGCTGCCGCCGCCCGGCCCAAAACCCTTCTTCTCGATCCTGGACGAAGCGCTCGGCGAACAGATCACAAAGCAGATCAACCTGCCCTTCTGGCTCGACACGGTCGGCAATTCCAACATTATCGAGATCCGGATCCAGCTGAAAAACAAGGTGTTGCGCGTCTTCGCCAAGCGCGGCCAGGCCTACGCCTCGAACACTTACATCTTCCTGCTATGGATGGTGGGCACGTCCTTCGTCCTGTTGATGATCGCGATTCCTTTCCTGCGAAACCAGATCAGACCGATCACCAAGCTTGCCGAAGCAGCGGAGAGTTTCGGCAAGGGACGGCCGATGCCGCCTGATTTCCGCCCCCGCGGCGCGGAGGAGGTCCGCCGCGCCGGCGTCGCTTTCATCCAGATGCGCGAGCGCATCGAGCGCCAGATCGAGCAGCGCACGGCGATGCTGACAGGCGTCAGCCATGACCTCAGGACCATCCTCACACGTTTCCGCCTGCAACTCGCGCTCGGCAATTCAAAGAGCAATATGGAGGCGCTGAACAAGGACATCGACGATATGCAGTCGATGCTCGAAGGCTATATGGCCTTCGTGCGGGGCGAAGCGGAAGAAGATACGGGGCTCTTCGACCTTCGCGCCTATCTGGAGAAGCTGAAAACCGAAGCGAAGCTGCGTGAACTGAAGCTGGCGACGAAATTGACGGGCGCGCCCGAAGTGCATGTTCGGCCGAACGCTTTCGACCGGCTGCTCTCCAACCTCGTTGGCAACGCCTTCCGTTATGCGAAGACGGTCCGGGTCACGGCGACGCATGCGCGCGGCTTCCTCAAGGTCGTCATAGACGATGACGGCCCCGGCATACCGTTCGACCGGCGCGAGGAGGTCTTCAAGCCCTTCGTCAGGCTCGACGAGGCGCGCAATCAGGATGCGAGCGGCACCGGCCTCGGTCTTTCCATCGCGCGCGACATTGCCCGTAGCCATGGCGGCGACATCACGCTCGACACCAGCCCGCTCGGCGGCCTGCGCGCTATCGTGATGGTTCCCGCATAAGGGGGTCACGCGGCTCGTGATGACTGACGGCAATCGCGCGATCGCCGTCGAGCCGCCTGCCGCCGTTCCGTCTTGACCGACTCTCTCAGAACAATCGGCCGCCATTCGGGACCGGCAGGCTGGGTGCGATCAGCACCACCTCACCCTCGCCGTCCGGAAAGCCGAGGGTCAGCACTTCGGACATGAACTTGCCGATCTGGCGCGGCGGGAAATTGACGACCGCGGCAACCTGCCGTCCTATCAGCGTCTCGGGCGTATAATGGCGCGTGATCTGCGCCGAGGATTTCTTCACCCCGAGTTCCGGCCCGAAATCGATCCTGAGCTTAAAGGCCGGCTTGCGCGCCTCCGGATAGGGCTCCGCCCCGACGATCGTGCCGACCCGGATATCGAGCTTCTCGAAATCGGCATAGCTGATTTCCGGCTTCCCGCCTTCGCCACCGCTCATTGTCAGGCGGTGCCGACAGTCTCGAACAGTACGCTTTCGAGCGCCTCTCGCCCATTCATGCCGGACCAGACGACGAACTGGAAGGACTGGTAATAGCATTCGCAGGCTTCCAGCGCGCTGGTCAGCAGCACCTCGACCTGCTGGCTGGTGGGCTCGGCGCCGCCGGCAAGCAGCAGCGACTGTCGGAACATAACCGCCCCTTCCTGCTCCCACAAATCGAAATGGCCGAACAGCAATTGCTCATTGATAAGCGAAAGAAGCCGCATGATCTCCAGAGCGCGGGTATCGGGCACCTTGATGTCGAAGGCGCAGGCGAGATGCAGCGCCTCGTAATCCTCCATCCACGAAAACGAGACATGATAGTCCGCCCAGGTGCCGGCCACCGAAATCGCTATTTCGTCATCGCCGGTGCGCTCGAACGCCCAGTCATTGTTGTGAGCGACCTGTTCGATAACGTCCACGGGATGGAGATCGCGTGTGGTTTCGATTTCCACGAGGTTCATAAATGCTTCCTGCCGGTTCCCTTGAGCGCGCATGTCCCCAGCGCTCGTTTGGGCACGCAAACTTCTCCACCCGCCTACAAGGCCAGACAGAGCGGAGCGGGAAGCGACCAAACGGGCCACCTCGCCCGCAAAACTCCAACGCCCCGACCCGAAAACGAATCACCTAACAATTTCAGTCTATTGAAGCAGAGTCGGAGCGCCAGTCCTTTTTTGGGAGGGGCTCCTTCCTCCATGTGGATAGAGGGCGGCGAACGACATGCGCCGTCTCCTAAGCGATTCAGCAGCCAGCGTTTTTCGCGTCCAGGGCTGTGGAAAAAATGAAGCGGATTATTTCTTCAAACCGGGAGAGGAGTGCGGTTCGCTCGCCTTGCGGGTCGCCTTGCTGGCCTCCAAAAGCGCGATCCGCTCTTCCAGTTCGTCGATTTTCTTCGTGAGAGAAGCATTTTCCGTGCGCGCCTTGACGGCCATATCGCGCATCGCCTCGAATTCCTCGCGCTGCACCACATCCATCGAGTTCAGGATGCGCTCGGCTTGCGTCCGGAAGATCGTCTCCATCTCGCGCCTGACGCCCTGCGCGGCTCCCGCGGCGTCCGTCATCAGCCTGGCGAATTCGTCGAGGATGCGGTTCGGTCCGTTGCTCATGGCGCTGCCTCCAGGCTCCAGGGTCGTGGAAGGGACGTAGGGGAGAGTACAGGCAAATGCAAGGGACGAAGGCGGAAGTGCAGGCACTTGGCTGCCTGTGATCATCCCGACCGCCTTTGCCTTGACCTTGCCGCACGCGTCACGCATTTTCGCGATGCTTCGTTCCTGACCGCCACGGACCCCGAACTTGATCCATCTCCTCATATCGCTGCCGGCGGTAATCCCTTTTCCCAACATCGACCCCGTTATCGTCCGTATCGGGCCGCTCGCCATCCACTGGTATGGGGTCGGCTATGTCGTCGGCATTCTTTTCGCCTGGTGGTATTCGCGCCGGCTTGTCTCCACGCCTCGGCTTTGGGCAGGGCAGACGCCGCCGATGAAGTCGATCGATCTCGATGATTTCCTCGTCTGGGCGGCCGTCGGCGTCGTTGTGGGCGGGCGAATTGGTTATGTCCTCTTCTACGATCTTCCGCGTTACGCCGCGCACCCGCTCGATATCGTCGCGGTCTGGCAGGGCGGCATGTCCTTCCATGGCGGCATGCTGGGAACCGTCGTCGCGATGGTGCTGTTTTCCTGGCGGCGGGGCATCAATCCGTGGAGCATGATCGACACGATTGCCGCCACGGCGCCCTTCGGGCTAGGCGTGGTCAGGATCTGCAATTTCATCAATTCGGAGCTTTGGGGCCGCCCGACCGACATGCCCTGGGGTATCGTCTTCCCGAATGGCGGCTCGGAGCCTCGCCATCCGAGCCAGCTTTACGAGGCGGGACTGGAAGGGCTGGTTCTGTTCGTCGTCCTTAGGCTCCTCACGCATCGCTTGCTGAAGCTCAAGGAGCCCGGCTTCGTCGGCGGCGCCTTCATCACCGGCTACGGGCTTGCCCGGATATTCGCCGAATTTTTCCGCGAGCCCGATCCGCAGCTCGGCTATCTCCTGGGCGGGTGGCTGACCATGGGGATGGTCCTTTCCTCGCCCATGGTGGTGATTGGTGTATGGGCGATGATGCGCGCGAGGAAAACGGCGCCGCTGCGAGCCTCATGACCGCGCTCGGCGAAAGGCTGAGGCAGCTGATCGCGGCGCAGGGGCCGATAAACGTCTCGGACTATATGGCCGCCTGCCTCTACGATCCGGCGGACGGCTATTACATGAGCCGCGCGCCGTTCGGGGCGGAAGGCGACTTCACCACCGCGCCGGAAGTCAGCCAGATGTTCGGGGAATTGCTGGCGGCATGGCTCTATGACGCCTGGACGGAAGCGGGCTCACCTCTTCCCGCGACCATCGCCGAAATCGGCCCGGGGCGCGGCACGCTCATGCAGGACATGCTGCGCGTCTTCGCCAGGCTGGACCGCGCCTTTCTCTCCAACGTGACGATCGCACTCGTCGAGACGAGCCCCCGTCTCACTGAAACCCAGAAGGCAAGGCTGTCTTCAGCGCCCGCGAAGCCTGTCTGGCACACCAGCATCGCCACCTTGCCGGACGCGGCGTGCTTCATCGTCGGCAACGAGATATTCGATGCGCTCCCGATCCGGCAATATGTGCGGATGAAGGAGGGTTGGCGCGAACGCGTCATCACGCTGGACGAGAACGAGAATTTCCGTTTTGTCGCCGGTCCCGGGACGCCGGATCCCCTCCTCCTGCCTCCCGTAGCGAAGAATGCAACCGAGTCCGCCATACTGGAGCTCGCCCCCGCCCGTTCGGCGCTGATGCAGGATATAGCGGCGCGCATCGCAGCGAAGGGCGGCGCGGGGCTTTTCATCGATTACGGCTATCTGCAGCCGGCGGTGGGAGACACGTTGCAGGCGCTTTACCGGCACCATTACGACGACATCTTCGCCCATCCCGGCGAGGCCGATCTCACCGCCCATGTCGATTTCGCCATGCTCGCTGCTATCGCCAAGGCAGCCCGCCTCGATACGAAATTATCGACGCAAGGCGAATTCCTGCTCGGGCTTGGCCTGTTGGAGCGTGCCGGAGCCCTGGGCGCTGGACGTGACGCCGCGCTTCAGGAGCGGCTGCGGAGCGAGGTCGAGCGGCTCGCCGGACCGGACCAGATGGGGACGCTCTTCAAGGTGCTCGAAGTGAAGGCCGGTTCAGGGGCTTGATCAGCGCCTATGATGCGGTCGAGTTCTGGTCGTCCCTGCGGTTCACGCGGGCACGCGCTTTTTCTCCGCGGCGAACGGGCTGAGACCCAGCCATTGCTGCATGGCTCGTTTCAGGGCCTCGCTGCCGATCGCCTCGAGACGGCCGGCCTTCTCCTCCGCCTTGACGGTCGTCAGCCCCATCCAGATCGCCGTCATGGTCCTGAGGTCCGTGACGAGATGGAGATCGACCTCGAAACCGGGATCAATGTTGCAAAGGTCGGTTTCGCCGCCTTCCACCACCAGCCACCAATTGCGTTTTCCCGGCTGAAGCTCCGGATACACGATCTGTATCACCGAGCGGCCGGGCGGGATCGGCGTCGGATCGAGATTGCGCCGCATGTCCCACATCAGAAGCGACGGATCGAGATTCTTGAGCGAGCTTTGCGCCTCGATCCAGCGCTGCCCCCAGAAGCCGAGATCGAAAACCACCGCTTTCAGTTCCTCGCCGGCGGGCGTCAGCCGGTACTCGACGACTTCTTCCGTCGAGCGCTGCTTCGTCACCACGCCCGCTTCCTCCAATTGCTTGAGGCGCTTGGAAAGAAGCGTCGGCGATATGCGCGGCATGCCGCGCCTTAGATCGTTGAATCTGGTGCTGCCCGAAACGAGTTCCCGCAGAATGAGGGGGGTCCACCGGGTACAGAAGATCTCGGCGGCCATGGCGACGGGACAGAATTGCCGATAGCTGTCAGCCGGATTCATGGGCGTTCCTCGCTGGTGTGACCGCCGGCGGGCAAAATCCGGCGCGCGCCGGCCGGTACAGATACTGCAGTTGTCCTCCTCGGCGCCCGCATCCAATGTGCGGGCATTGCTGATTGTCCTCCCGGGAAAGGTCCGGGACAAGTCAGTAATTTTGGATGGAGAATGAATCCCAGGGATGGAGAATGCAATGCCATACAGCGCGCAAGACATCCGCATGCCCGACAGCATCAACCCGGCGGTGCTCGATCTGATGAAGCCCCGGTTGAGGGGCAGTCTCCATGTTCGGGGCGAAAGCGGATATGAGGAGGCCCGCATCATCTGGAACGCGATGTTCGACCGCTCGCCGGGCGTCGTCATCCGTTGCGCCGGCGCCGGAGACGTCATCCAGGCGGTGCGTTTCGCCAATGAGAACAAGCTCGACATTGCGATCCGGGGCGGCGGCCATAACATCGCCGGAAATGCGGTCTGCGAAGGCGGGATACAGATCGATCTCAGTCCGATGAAATCCGTGCGGGTCGATCCCCAGACGCGGCGCGCCTGGGTCGGGCCGGGCGCCACGCTCGGCGATGTCGACAAGGAAACGCAGGCTTTCGGCCTGGTGGTGCCGACAGGCATCAATTCCACGACCGGCATAGCCGGCCTGACGCTCGGCGGCGGCTTCGGCTGGCTCACCCGGCCCTTCGGCATGACCTGCGACAATCTCGTTTCCGCCGATATCGTTACCGCCGAGGGCAATTTCGTTCACGCGAGCGAAAAGGAAAATCCCGATCTCTTCTGGGCGATCAGAGGCGGCGGCGGCAATTTCGGCATCGTTACCTCCTTCGAGTTCAAGCTGCATCCGCTCGGGCCGGAGGTGTTCTCGGGTCTGATCGTGCATCCCTTCTCGGAGGCGAAGTCACTCTTGGCGGAATATCGCGAGATCGCCGACAATGCGCCCGATCAGTTGACGGTCTGGACGGTGATGCGCAAAGCGCCGCCGCTTCCCTTCGTTCCGCCCGAGTGGCACGGCCGCGAAGTGCTGATCTTCGCCGTCTGCTATGCCGGTTCGAACGCGGATGGCGAGCGGGCGACAAAGGCGCTCCGTAGTCTCGGCAAGCCGATTGCCGACGTGATGGGACCGCATTCTTTCGTCGGCTGGCAATCGGCTTTCGATCCGCTTCTCACGCCGGGTGCACGGAATTACTGGAAAACGCATGATTTCACGGCGCTTTCCGATGACGCCATAGACATCTTCATCGACGCTGTCTCGCGCCTGCCTGGACCGGAATGCGAGGTCTTCGTCGCTCATGTCGGTGGGGCCATGGCAAGGGTCAAGCCGGGCGCCACCGCTTACCCGTTCCGCGACGCGCACTTCATCATGAACGTACATACGCGCTGGCGGGATGCCGCCGACGACAATGCCTGCCTCGCCTGGGCGCGCGGTCTCTATGACGACATCGCGCCTTTCGCGACGGGCAGCGCCTATGTCAATTTCATGCCGGAAGACGAAAAGGACAGAATCGCCAAGGTCTATGGCGACAATTACCATCGCCTTGTCGAGGCGAAGCGGCGCTGGGACCCGGAGAACCGTTTCCGCATGAATCAGAACATCGACCCGTCCTGATAAGCACCTGAAGGGAATCGCGATTGCCGCGCCGCCCGGCCAGCGGCGCGGAGGTGCAGTTGCGCATGAGTTTCGGCTTAGGCCGCAGTCGCCCGGACCCGCTCACATTACGGCGGAAAATTGCCCAAAGGTGGCACAGCATGCGCACAATTGGGGATGGGCCATAACACTGCGAAGATGTTCAATCTCGAACACCAAGGCCCTAGCTTGGCTGCGTCGGGGATGCTTCCGAATAAGGATTGTTCCGATGCCGATCCTTTTCCGACCCGCGCGTGAGACGGATTTCGTTCGGGCGGACACACTTGTCGTTGGCAGTATCAACGATCTCACCGT
>Ga0164242_10008345_pt1 | contig 11239 bp, 9 predicted proteins | sample OricomgcompostMG_FD_108783 | JGI IMG/M metagenome (GOLD analysis project Ga0164242, IMG submission 108783) | Miracle-Growth compost microbial communities from Emeryville, California, USA - Original compost - Miracle growth compost (MG) ...
GATGAATATCCGGCCAGTGCTTTAAAACCTGTTCCCAAATTTCATTTTCTGTTCCCACATATTGCGGTTATTACAGGCATCGCCTGGGATCACATCAATGTATTTCCCACTTTTGACTTTTATCTGGAACAGTTTAGCCTCTTTATCCAGAAAATTGAACCAGGAGGGCTGCTGATTTATAATGAATCAGATAGCGTCTTAAAGACGCTGGTAGAACAGCAGATAAGAAAAGATATCCGCTATGCGCCTTATCAGATTCCGGAACACAGGATTAAAGACGGCGTCACGTATGTTACCCTGGAAGGCCAACAAACCGCGCTGAAGGTATTTGGAGATCATAATCTATTAAATCTGCATGCCGCCTACCTGGTATGTAAGAACCTGGGCCTTAGCCCCCATCAGATATTACAAGCTGCCGCCAGCTTTAGCGGCGCCGCTAAAAGACTGGAACTGCTCTACCAGGACCCTGATAGAAAGCTGAGTATATTCAGGGATTTTGCCCATGCCCCCAGCAAGGTAAAAGCCACCATACAGGCCGTAAAACAACAATTTACGGACCGCAAGCTACTGGCTGTTTTAGAACTGCATACCTATAGCAGCTTAAATATTGAATTTATGCAGCAGTATAAAGGTGCCATGGAGGCTGCGGATATCGCTGTTGTCTTTTATACGCCACATGCGCTGGCCATGAAAAAGATGGCGCCACTGCCTGTTGAAGCAGTGGAAGCAGGATTTGACAAACCCGGTTTACAGGTGGTGCAGGACAGGCAAAGTCTGGAAAGAATCCTGCATACCGCCCCGCTCAACAATCTGAGTATACTACTGATGAGTAGCGGTAACTATGACGGCTTAGATCTTGCGGGCTGGACCGGGTCTTTAGGTTGAGTTAAACAGATGGATGCCTTTACCTGAAGATTTAAATAATATCCGGGCTGATACCAGATGCGACGGGTTATATTACCATTCGTTTTGTCATAGCTAAATGCTTTATTCAGCAGCCAGTTTACCACTAAAGTTCCATTTTAAATAAATCCTTCTTATCTTTCCTGCGTGGTTAAGCGGTAAGGACGGTTCCCCGCCAGGCTACTCTATATTAAAAAAATAATCATACCATAAGACCATGAATATAACGCTAACCAGTCCCCTCGCCTTTTTTGATATCGAGTCTACCGGTATCAATCCGGCCACTGACCGGATTGTAGAACTGGCCATTGTCCGAATTAATCCGGATGGTGAAAAAAGTCGTTTGAGAAGATTGGTGAATCCGCAGATGCCGATTCCGAAGGAATCCTCTGATATTCATGGGATAACGGATGATATGGTACGAGATGCGCCAAGTTTTCCTGAAATTGCGGCGGAAGTGGCGGATTTTTTGGAAAACTGTGATCTGGGCGGTTATAACTCTAACCGGTTTGACGTGCCATTATTGGTAGAAGAGTTTTTGAGAACCGGTGTCGGCTTTTCTCTGACGGGCAGAAGACTGCTGGATGTCCAGAAAATCTACCATAAGATGGAACCCAGAACCCTGAGCGCGGCGTACCAGTTCTATTGTCATAAAAACCTGGAAGATGCCCATAGTGCCACAGCGGATGTGGAGGCTACCTGGGAGGTCCTGCAGGCGCAGATAGATAAATATCCCAATATCGGTAACAGTCTAAACACCATCTTACAGTTTACCGGGGAAGACAAAATCGTGGATATGGCCCGCCGGTTTGTCTATAAAGGTGAAGAAATCATCTTTAATTTTGGGAAATATAAAGGCAAAGCAGCCCATATTGTGTTTAGAGAAGAGCCTCAGTATTATGACTGGATGATGCGCGGAGACTTTCCCCTGCATACCAAACAAGTTATTTCTGAAATTTTTGGTCAGGTTTTCCCAGGTAAAAAATAAAATGTCTTTAACATAAAAACCCTGAGAATTATATATTTTTAATCCTTATTTTCAGCATCAAATTACCCTTTTTTGGAGAAACTTGTTATCATACCCACTTATAATGAGAAAGAGAATGTAGAAGCGATTATTCGTTATGTATTCTCTATGAACCTGAACTACCATATTTTGATTATTGATGACGGTTCCCCTGATGGTACAGCATTGATTGTCAAAGATTTAATGCAGTCTTTTCCAGGCCAGCTCTTTTTAGAAGAGCGGACCGGCAAACTGGGACTGGGTACCGCTTATATTCATGGCTTTAAATGGGCCATCGCCAGAGACTACCAGTTTATCTTTGAGATGGACGCTGATTTTTCCCATAATCCCGATGATCTGGAAAGGTTATATCTTGCCTGTCAGACAGCTGGGGCAGATGTAGCCATCGGCAGTCGCTATGTAAAAGGCGGGGCCATTCAGAACTGGCCGCTGGACAGAAGGATTTATTCCAAGGGCGGAGCTTTATATACCAGGATCATCACCTGGATGCCGGTCGGAGACCCTACGGCAGGATTTGTCTGTTACCGCAATGAAGTCCTTTCTGCCATAAATTTTGATGCCATCAAATTTGTGGGATATGCCTTCCAGGTAGAAATGAAATTTGCCTCCTGGAAACTGGGATTCAAGATTGCAGAGGTACCTATAACCTTTAAAGACAGGGCCCATGGAGCGAGTAAAATGAGCAAAGGCATTATCAAAGAAGGGATTATAGGTGTACTTAAATTACAGTGGCACAGCCTTTTTAAAGATTATAAAGGATCTGTATCCATGGAAACGTCCGTAAAATAACCTGCTTCATTGCTACAGAAAAGTATACTAAGAAAATTCTCCGTTGAGCTGTAAATACTTGACCATTGCCTGACTGACTGATTTTTTATACCACAGTGTTATCCCTTACGTCCGTTTAGCGCTACCAAGAAGCTCCTAAAAATAGATTTTACCTATTTTTTCATAAAAACCCGTTAATTCCTTAACTTGCTCTAGCTTAAGTGCAAGTATAACCGCTTTGAATATCCAAAAAGCGGTATTGGGGATACTAACTAAAATTCAAAATCGGGTATTATGCAAAAGGTAAAATTATTATGGGCTATTGCAGGGCTGTTTTTTCTGGTCCCTTTTGGCGCAGCTGCACAACAGGCAGGACAGCTGGAGCTATCCATGAACTACCCTAAGGTACATCGGCGTATCGGGTTTCAGTACGGTGGCCAGTTATCCAAAAGTCCAGATTTAAAAAGCACGCTTTATTATAGCGTTGAGACCAGGATTTACGCCCAACAACTCTCCCATGCGATGATGGGAGATAAATTAATCGGTAGTTTTACCCTGCCGGATTCTGCCCAAGCCTTTGCCCTGGTCTTTAAAGATGAGGAGACGACCGATAAAAATGATGGCCGTGGTTATATTTATAATGTCTATACAGCAGACAATCTCCCTTCCCTGGGCACCTACGCTTCTGAGGCCAGCTTTTACGGCAATATGGCGGCCCTGTTTGGCGTCACCAGGAATTTTGACACCGCTGTCACCCTCTATGAAAAGGAGTTCGCCCAGCACCCGGATCAAAAAGATATTTATAAAGAAACTTATTTGACTGCAGGCCTGTACAGCAGAGACAGGGTGACGGTTCTGGGTGGTATTAAAAGTGAATGGGAACAAATGATCGCCCGCAAAGCGCCGGAAGACTCTCTATTAAAAGTCTATGGCATCTTATCCAATTTTGACAGAGCCAATGGGCAGCAATATAAGGACAGTGTGTTGGCCATTTACCCACACGGGCAGCTATCCGCCAGAGACAAGGTCGGCAATATCTTTAAAAAGACAACCGCCGATTCGATGGTTACGGCCTATGATGATCTGATTAACGAGTACAAGGACCAAAAACCGGAAGACATTTTAAATCCGCAACAGTTTTATTATATCGTCGCCAAAAAATACTGGGAAGAAAAAAATGCCGATAAGTTCCAGCAGTTTGCTGATCAGGTAGACATCAATAGCATGCGTTCTTCCATCTATAATTCGGCTGCCTGGCCGATAGCCGAGGCCCAGGTGAAAGACAGCCTGGATTTAGGGGTTACTTTAGCTAAAAAATCCGTAGATGCTGCCGTGAAAATGAAAGACGACCGGCCCACCTATTATACCAAGTCTGAATGGGATAAGGTCTGTCAGTCTAATTACAGTATGGTTGCAGATACCTATGGATATTTACTGTTCCAGCAGGGCAAAGTAAAAGACGCCCTGGATATCCAGCAAAAAGTAGTGGAGGGCTTAAGCACGGATGCCGATGTCAACGGCCGGTATATACAATACCTTTTAGCCAATAATGATGCAGAGAGCGCTCTGGAAAAAGGAGCTGACTTTGTAAAGGCGGGTCATGGAGATCAGACCTTAAAACAGCTCATGAAGCAGGCTTATCAGAAAGTCAATAACAATGATACAGGCTTTGCGGCCTATTACAATAAACTACAAGCCGTCGCCTTTGAGCATCAGAGTGCAGAGATTAAAAAATCCATGTTAGATGAACCGGGGCATAACTTTACCTTGAAAGACATCAATGACAAGACGGTCTCTTTGGATTCTCTGAAAGGCAAAGTCGTCATTGTGGATTTTTGGGCTACCTGGTGCGGCCCTTGTAAAATGTCCTTCCCGGGTATGCAGATGGCCCTGGATAAATACAAAAACGACCCTGATGTTGTATTTCTGTTTATTGATACCTGGGAGCGTCAGCCCACCATGGAGCAAAGAAAAAAGGAAATCCAAAAATTAATGACGGACAATGACTACAGCTTCCATGTAGTGCTGGACGATCCGACAAATGAAGAGAAACAAGAATATAAAACAGTCAGCGCCTATGGCGTAACTGGTATCCCTACTAAATTTGTGCTGGATAGAGCGGGTAACATCCGTTTTAAAGCCATTGGTTTTGATGGCAACAGTGAAAAGCTGGCAGAAGAACTCTCCGTTATGATTGAACTGGCTAAAAAAGCCGGTCAATCCTCCAATTAAGTATAATAAGGACTAATCATCCAGTAAATAACCGGGCCGGTGATGGCGATATAAAGCCATAGTGGCCAGGTGATTCTGGCTATTTTCTTATGCTTGGCCCATTCTCCTGTTAAACCTCTATAGGCCGTAAATAAAATCACCGGCAGCATGACAGCCGCCAGTAATATATGGGTAGCCAGCAAAGTCAGATAGACCGTTCTGATGAACCCTGTCCCCCCGAACCGGGTCTCTCCGGCAAAAAGATTATGTCCGATATAGGCCAGCAGAAACAAAACCGATAAGACCAGGGCCGTAATCATGAGTTTTTTATGCAGCAGATAATGCCTTCTTTTGACAGCTATTAAAGCAGCAATCAACACAAAGGTCACAATAGTGTTTATCACCGCACTGATTAAACCAAAGACATGCGGATTAAACCCTAAATCAACATTGGTTAACTTATATTTTCCCAGGGCAATTATCACCAGAAAAACAATTACAGAAAATAATCCAATATAACGTTTGGCTTTCTTGTCGTTTTTGGCAATAGTAGCGCTTAAAGGGCCGGAGTTGGCGGACTGGCTCATTAAATAAAATTGAATAATAGGTCAGATAATAAAATCATTAATGCTTTGCTTGTGGAATAATCATGAAATTCCTGTTTAGTTCTTAGGATCTTTCATTTTTTTAAGTACACCGTAATAAATAAAGAGCACCAGTACAATAGTAATGAAAAAAGCAATCACCATTTCTACTGGGTCAAAAGGGAGTTTAGAGGGATGCTTCGCATCTCTTTCTACCATTAATTTACCAATATCTTCTGCCATCCGGGGTAAATCATTAATGGTGTCGAGTCCATTATAATAACCTCTTATCCCAAAATCCCGGTCCAGTAACACAAATCTACCGGTATGGGCAAAATTAGGATCAATGGGCGTCTCATCGTCGTATTTATCGACCTTTAGCTGCTGAAAGATAAAATCATATATAGAATCTCTGTTACCGGTTAAAAACCACCAGTTATCACTATTGACACCATATTTATCCGCATAAGCCTTTAATCTGCTGACTGAGTCTCTTAAAGGATCAATGGAAAAAGATAAAAACTGTACATTATTGACGCCCAGTAAGTCCCCCCTTTTATCTCCACCTTTTTCAAAGGAACGCTGTAAACGCACCATGTTTTTAGTCAGGTAGGGACAGATCGAGCCGCAGCTGGTAAAAAAGAAATCCGCCACAATAACCTTACCGCTCAAGTCGTATAAATGAACTGTATCGCCTAACTGATTGACTAACTTAATGTTTTGAACGGTATGCCAGATAGAATCCCTTTCCATTTTGCCATTTACCTCATGCGTGGTCACACTATCCAAAATGTAGTGCCCGGGCATATGGATATTCTTATTGCTAGCGTATTTTAAGATCAGATAACCCGTAAGTGGAATAATCAGTGCAATAATAATCCCCAGAAGTGCTTTTTTACTCATCGCTTACAGTTGATGTGCATTTATAAATAATGGGAGGCTCCCAAAGGCCAGCCCCGGCAAAGGTCAGGTATTTAATGTTTAAAAAGACAAAATATTGGGGGAAAATGACATTCCCCTGATCCTATTCCTGTACAACCTGTACAAAAAATAGTTCTTCTCCAAGATCAACGCAAGTAGATTTATAACTCTATCGCTAATAGGACTAAAATGAATATTCCAAAAAATTTAGAGAATAATTTGGTAAAATCATTTTTTTTGAGTTAATCTGGTTGTGCAATTGGAACACTCCTGCTATAAGATTGTGAAGGATTATGTGAAGAAATGGAGAGATGCAGCCGTAAAATTCCATTACAACAAAGATTTTTAAGATTAAACATAAAAAGGTTCTGGTATAATCATGTGTAAAACCCTTTTTCCTTTTGGTTTAAAAAAGGGAATGCATCTGGACAGTTATGTAGCATTGTTGTACAGTAACGCCTAACGGGACTGCATTTGTACATTATCTAAGATTGGGTTATTTACATTTTATTGTTCATAAAATCTTTGCTTATGAGCCAGACGCTACATGAGAAAGGCACTGGGATAGTACTGTCCGGTAGGCCTTTTAGATTAGCGCCTCTACTTTACAGGACTTTTTTGCTGGGAACTTTATTAATGATTGGTTATACAGGCTTCTGTCAGATTCTTTCTGCTGACAGGCAAGCATTGACAAAAGACAGTCTATATGATTTATGATGCCAGCAATAGACTCATGATGACTCAAGACGCCAACATACGAGCGCATGATCTCTGGATAGGTACAAAATATGATGGCTTTAACCGGGCTGATTCTACCTACCTGGCTAGACAGCCTTCATGGCGTTAGTTTTACGTCTATGCTAACGGCAGCAGGTACCAGCGAGGGCTACCGGATTTCTGATATTACTGCATCTAATCTATTGACTGCCACACATTATGATGATTACATCATAAGTCAATATGGGCTTAAGTCGGGAAGTAGTTCCAGCCTGATTGATTAGTTGGTTTATCATGATAATACCAGTAGTAACCGCCTGAAAAATGTGGTAGATGGGGCAAATGATGCGACCACCACCCTGGGTGATTTTCATTATACAGGCACCAAAGCAGCTTCGGCCGTAAACTATATATATGATAGTAAAGGAAATATGAGCAGCGATGCCAACAAAAATATTTCCGGGATCGTCTACAATTATTTAAATTTACCTGAGCGTATTACCCCAACGGGTAAAGTACTGTTAGTTATATTTACGACGCATCTGGTAATAAGTTACAGAAGCCCGCTGTAAATGGGGCAATAACCACCGTTACCACTTATCTGGGTGCTGCCGTCTATCAAAATGATACGCTTCAGTTCTTTGGCACTCAAGAAGCCAGAACGAGACCGCTTGGAAGCAGTTTTATTAATGATTACTACCAGAAAGAGCATCTCGTTAACACCAGAGTTGTTTTAACGGATGATTATAACATTTCTAGCCCAATACTGGAGATCAATAGCTACTACCCTTTTGGGTTATAGCAAAAAGGGATAGGTTATACGCAGATCTTAGCATCGCTTCATAATAAATTCACCTATAATGGTAAAGAGCATCAGGAAGACCTTGGATTAGATCAATATGATTATGGGGCGAGGTTCTATGATGCTCAGATTGGCAGATGGCATGTAATAGCTCCTAAAACAGAATTGTTATATTCTTGAAAACCTTATAATTATGCCGTCAATAATCCGGTTTTCATGTTGATAAAGACGGAAAATTTTTAGGAACATTAATTGGTGCTGTTGTGGGTGCCGTCGTGGGTGGCGTTGATGCAGCGATACTTCATAAGAATGTTTTAAAGAGATAGGTAAAGGAGCTGTTTCAGGAGCAATAGCGGGGGCTGGTGTTGATTTAACTACTGCCACTGCTGGAACAGGTACAGCGGCATTAGCTACCGCAGGTGCTTTGGGTGGCGCTGCAGGGAATGCAGCTTCTCAGGGGATAAATAATCTTGATAAGACACAGAAAGGTTTTAGTTTTAAGCAACTTGGAATTTCTACCCTTGTTGGAGGTGCTTTAGGTTACGCAGGAGCAAAAGTAGGTGCATTCTTATCTTCATCTGGAGAAAGTTCATCTGCCATTGTTAATCCTGTTGCTAATATGGTCGATGAAGCCAACGCTAACTTACCGCAATCGCCAAATCAGACTGTTCCCGCTGGTAATGGTGCGGCAAATGCTCCGGTAAGAGGTACATTAATACATAGTGAATTTAAAAACTTGGTGCAACAAACTTATGATCAAGCCGCACAAACAGAGGTATCTTGTCTTGGAGGTCAAGTTGTTCCAAGAGCTACGGCTGGATCGATAAGATAAGACACTAAAATATCCGACAGGTGAACCAATAGGAATATTTGATTTAAAGACAGGTCAGTCAGGCTTAATCCTGACTAGAATAGATCAAATATGGAGCAATGTTCCTTCAGAGTTGAAAGACCTTCCAATACAAGAAATAAGACCTACAACAGGAAAGTATATGACAGAATTAAAAAGTTTGATACAAAAAGAGTTTTTTCCAACTCTATTATCTTATGATTTTGTAGTTTATAAAAATAATTTGATAATAAAACCTGTAAATAATTTATTAAGAGGCTTTTGTTTTGACAGACATGATAATCAGTTATATGTACATCTTTTTATACAGCCATTGTATGTGCCATCCACTTATCAGAATTTAAGCTATGGCTGGAGGCTTAAAGGAGTTCATAGCTTGGGAGATATGTTTTTATTAGACGATAATCAGTTAGAATGCACTAAGGCAGAAATAAGAAGTCTTCTTTTATCACAAAAAGATATATTGTTGGCAATAAACACTGCATTGGATTTTCACAACAGGTTTTTAATAAGTAATTTAAAACTGCTGGCACATAAAACAGAGGTTGATATAAGACACCAAGAAACTTTAACCCTGACACAGTCCTTTATTTATCCTGAAAAAACCTGCATTTTGGTTGATGATTTCTTAGAGAGATGGGAAAGAGATGATAGAAACCATATTCCATGGATGAGAGAAATACAAAATAATATGCTTTTATTAAAACACTGTTGTACTTCAAATGATAAGATTCTAGAGCTATTTGCAAAATGGAGAAGTACTACAATTGAGAAACTTAGACTAACGAAAATTAAATAACTCCTACCCTCCCTGCTATTCGGAGTGCTCGACTGTTCTCAGATGTAAGCGTGGCGTACGTGCCCCAGATCAAAACCAAACTAATGAGTACTCGGATAGGTAACTGCGTGTAAATCAGAAGAACTATCGGTAAAAATCTCTCCACTGATAACACCTTTGATAGTCAGCGTTTTCAGACTATCCTTCGTACTATTTTGTTTGCCGTAGTCTCTGCTCACGCTCCACAACCAGCTTTGATATATAAGAGTAACAGGAACAGTTATTTGCTTGCAGCATCAAACTCCAGTTTTCCTTATCCTGAGCAGCCTGTTCAGGTAACTGCCACCAGTACGCCAGTTAGCACCCAGGGCAAAGTGACCTGGGCCAAGGTAAAAGTGCTGGGAACCAGCACATCAACCTTTATCACCACGGTCAATATCTATGACAAAAAAAGGCGGGTTATCCAGACGGGACAGGCCAATATTACTGGAGGATATAATATAACGACGACTGAGTATAGCTGGTCAGGACAGCCCCTGGTAAGTGTGAGCTGGGAGTCAAAGTTGGGTACCCGTCCTGATACTTCCATTTTAGTCACCAAGATGTCTTATGATCCCCTCTGGCGTCTGGTCAAAACTGAAGTAAAACAAATAAACAGCAGATGGGGGGCGAAGACAATGCCTGCCAGCTTTACGACGCTCTCTTCCCAGGAATATGGCAGCCTTGGCCAGCTAAAGAAAAAGTATTTAGGATATAGAAGGTCTTCCGCTACTGCTTATAGCACGACCCCGCTGGAATCTGAATACTATGAGTATAACGTCCGGGGCTGGCTGCTGGGTGTTAACCGCCCTTATGCCAGAGATGCGGCCTCTATGGACAGTACCTCCACCACGACTTCTGCCATGACCATCTCCGGGGAGATGTTCACGGAGAGTTCCATGGATATCCAAAGTGTTAGTTTTCCAAGCACTAACTACTTTGGATTTGATCTGGGGTATGATAAGGTGAATAATAACCTGATTAAGGGTAAGACCTATCTTGCCGCTCAATATACAGGTAATATTACCGGTATGGTCTGGAAAGATGCTTATGATAAAAAAGTCAGAAAGTATGATTTTACCTATGATAAGTCAGACAGACTTACCGGAGCTGCTTTCGGACAATACAAATCCGGCGGATTTTCAACTGCAAATGTCAATTATAGTGTATCTGGTTTAAGCTATGACCAGAATGGCAACATCATGACAATGAATCAATATGGCCTTAAGTCTGGAAGTAGTTCCAGCCTGATCGATCAGTTGGCTTATCATTATAATACCAATAGCAACCGACTTAAAAATGTAGTGGACACCGCCAACGATGCGACAACTACCCTGGGTGATTTTCATTATACAGGCACTAAAGCAGCTTCGGCAGTAGATTATACGTATGACAGTAATGGAAATATGACCAGCGATGCCAATAAAAATATTTCCGGGATTGCCTACAATTATTTAAATTTACCTGAGCGTATTACGGTAACGGGTAAGGGTACTGTTAGTTATATTTACGACGCATCTGGTAATAAGTTGCAGAAGAAAACCGTAGATGGTGTGGTAACCACTGTTACAACTTATCTGGGTGCTGCCGTTTATCAAAATGATACGCTTCAGTTCTTTGGCACGCAGGAAGGCAGGAC
>Ga0164242_10008346_pt1 | contig 11239 bp, 10 predicted proteins | sample OricomgcompostMG_FD_108783 | JGI IMG/M metagenome (GOLD analysis project Ga0164242, IMG submission 108783) | Miracle-Growth compost microbial communities from Emeryville, California, USA - Original compost - Miracle growth compost (MG) ...
GGGATGACACCTTCGGTCTTGTAACCGATGTCGAGCAGGACCTCGTCGCGGTCAACCTTGACGATGGTGCCCTCGACGATGTCGCCATCGTTGAAGTACTTGATGGTTTTGTCGATGGCGGCTAGAAAGTCCTCAGCCGAGCCAATGTCGTTGATGGCTACTTGCGGCGAGGTGACGGAGGGACTTGGCATGTGGTGGGTTGCTCCGGACAAGTTCTAATCGTAGGTACGGGTTGTTTGATTTGACATACCTGGACGCCCAATGGACACAGGTACTGTTAAAGGGTACTAGACCTGATACATGCAGGACAAACCCGGTCCCCCGGGCTTCACAGGAAACACCCGATCAACGGCTAATCTCCTCTGGTGTACCCCGCACCGTCCCAGCAGCCACCGCCGCACCCGTACCGGGCACCGATGCCTCGGCGAATCCGCAAGGTCGGAGCGCCCCTGGGTGTGATCATCGGATTGGGCGTGCTGATCGTATGCATCCTGCTGCTCAGCGTCGTGGCCCGGCCGGTCGGCACGATCATCGGTTTTGTCCTGGCCAGTATCGCCACGGCCGTGGTGATCCTGGCCTACCTGTGGTTCGACCGATGGGAACCCGAACCGCCGCGGCTGCTCATCTTCGCGTTCGCCTGGGGCGCCTCGATCAGCGTTGCCATCTCATTGGCCCTGGAATTGGCCTCGACTCCGCTACTGGGCAAGGACGGCTTGGCCTCGATGGCGCTGGGTGCCCCGGTCATCGAAGAAGCCACCAAGGGCTTGTTCCTGCTGTTCATGATGACCGGACGACGCCGCAATGAGCTCAATTCGCTGACCGACTGCCTGGTGTACGCCGGACTGGTCGCGGCCGGATTCGCCTGGATCGAGAACATCTTCTATATCGCGATGGGTGACAGCCTGGGCAAGTCCCTCCTCACCGCGGGCTTCCGCTTGATCATGGGTCCGTTCGCCCATCCGTTGTTCACCTCGATGACCGGCATCGGTGTGTTCATCGCGCTGCAGCAGCGCAGCGTGGCCGCCAAGGTGTTGTCGATCTTGCTCGGTTACGCGGGCGCCGTGGTGATGCATTCGCTGTGGAACGGGTCGGCGACCGTCGGCGCCGGCACCTACCTGTTGGTCTACGTGTTCTGGATGTTCCCCATCTTCCTGCTCGCCATCGGCATCGCCCTGTACAGCCGTCGGCGCGAACAACGGGTGGTGGCAAGCAAATTGCCGGGCCTGGTCACCTCGGGTCTGATCACCGCGAACGAGGCCAGTTGGCTGGGCTCGCTGCGTACCCGCAAGGCTGCCATCGCCGCGGCCAAACAGATGGGCGGTGCGCCGGCTGCCAAATCGGTCAAGGAATTCGCCGTGCAGGTTGTGGAGTTGGCGTTCGTGCGCGACCGGATCGACAACGGCCTGGGCGATGCGCAGACGCTGCAACTGCACGCCGAAGAGGCCTACTGGCTCAACGCGACACGGGCAGCGGCCCCGGTTCTGGGGTGGCTGGCCAACTACCGGGTGGCCTGAGATCGCCTGCCGGGCCCACCAAAAATATCGGTTTGTACCGGCCATCCTGGGCTGGCTGGGCATCAGTGCGTGGCGCAGCGCCAAGTACTCCGAGGAGATCGCGGTGACGCTGCCGGCGCGGGGGCGCACCCGGCGGCCGCAGATCGCGCGCGGAACATCTTGAGCCGCAATCATATTCGCCGCCGCATCGAGCGGACCATGGGTGCTGCGCTGGCCGCACTGGGGCCGCGCCTGGTGGCCGACGCGTAGTCCGTGGTCTCAGCGACGCACCGAGTGGGCGAAATCGCTGCAGTCCGGGCACTCCGACACCATCGGATGCGTGCACTGGACCACATGCGACAGAAACTGCTCTGCGCGTTGCAATTTCACCAGATGGGCCCGTATCCGCTCCTGCGATCGAGCGATCACCGCAATCTGTGACGACCGTTCGGCTCCGCCCAGTTCTCGGATGTCGGCCAGGGACAGGCCCGCTCCCTGACACAGCAGGATGATCCTCGCACGCGTCACGTGCTCGGCGCTGTATCGACGATGACCGGTCGGGGTCCGGTCCGGGACCAGGACGCCGACGTCCTCCCAGTGCCGCAACACATGTGCCTCGACACCGATCGCCGCCGCCGCGGCACCCACCGATAGTTCCGATGTCATCGAAAACCTCCGCTTGACTTCAGGTCGACCTGAAGTTTTAGCGTCGCATGCATGACCACAACTCCGCCAGTCACACCCGCCGACCCGGTGCGCCGAATCAGCCTGCGCACCTGCTGCTCGGCCATCGCGCAGGTCCCGGTCGGCATGTTCCGGCCGCGCAGGCCCGACAACACGTTCCTCCGGACGCTGGCGGACGCCGGGCTGCCCGCGACCCGCCAGGAAGTCCGTGTCCAGGCGCTCCACCAGGTCCCCAGATCGGTGCCGACGTCAACCGTCGTCGAGGGCGTCCACGCGCCGCGATGGATCCACATCGCGATGACGGCATTTGTCGTCGAACATCCGGCCGCCCGGTTCGTGGTCGACCCGGGTATCTGCAGCGACGTAGCCCAACGCGTGCTCGTCGAGTTGCCGGGTGTGCTGCGCCCGGTGGCACGTCCGCCGCGCGACGTCATCTGCACCGCCGCGGCACTTTTGGGACCGACGGTCGATTTCGCGTTACCGACCCACCTGCACTGGGACCACATCTGTGGCCTGCTGGATATGCCCGCCGTACCACTGCGGTTGCACCGGGCCGAACTGGAGTGGGCCAACACCGGCCGTATCGCCCCGGTCGGCGGTGTGCGCTCAGCTCTGCGCAATCGCCCGATCACGACATTCGAACTCGACGGGCCCCCGGTTGCCACCTTCGAACGCAGCCACGACCTGTTCGGTGACGGCTCGGTACTACTGGTCGATCTGCCCGGTCACACCCCGGGCAGCATCGGCATCCTGGCCCACACCGCGTCGGGACCGGTGCTGCTGGCCGGCGACGCAGCCTGGCACCAATTGCAGATCGAACACCTGCGGCAACGACCGAGCTACCCCGGCGTATTGGTCGACGAGGACCGCGACGAGGCCTTCCGCACCTTGCACCGACTGCATGCGATCCGAGGTCAGATGCGCATCGTGCCGACCCACGACCACGCCGCGGCGCAAGAGCTACGGCAGCACCGATGAGGCCGACCCGGCCGATGCGCGGCCAATAGGCCACGAGGCCGAAGCGCGGCTAATGCGCCGCGGCGTCCCAGTTGGCGCCGTAGCCGACCGACACCTCCAGCGGCACATCGAGCGGATAGGCATTGCCCATCTGCTCGCGCACCAGCGCATCCAGCGCATCACGCTCGCCGTCGGCCACCTCGAACAGCAACTCGTCGTGCACCTGCAGCAGCATGCGCGAGCGCAGCCCGGCGTCCTTCATGGCGCGATCGACGTTGATCATCGCGACCTTGATGATGTCGGCGGCACTGCCCTGGATCGGCGCGTTGAGCGCGGCCCGTTCGGCGGCCTCGCGCACGTTGCGGTTGCTGCTGTCCAGCTCGGGCAGATAGCGCCGACGTCCCAGCACCGTGGAGGTGTAACCGTCCTTGCGGGCCTGCTCGACCACCGACTGCAGGTAGTCGCGTACCCCACCGAAGCGCGAAAAATATTGATCCATCTGATCTTTGGCTTCTTCGGTGGAGATCTTGAGCTGGCTGGCCAACCCATAGGCAGACAGTCCGTAGGCCAGTCCGTAGGACATCGCCTTGACCCGGCGGCGCAGCTCGGGCGTCACCTCTTGCATCGGCACCGAGAACGCCCGCGAGGCAACGAAATTGTGTAGATCCTCGCCGGTGTTGAACGCCTCGATGAGGCCTTCGTCGTGCGAGAGGTGCGCCATGATGCGCATCTCGATCTGGCTGTAGTCGGCTGTCATCAGTTCGGTGTAACCGTCACCGACCACAAAGGCCTCGCGGATCAGTCGACCGGCCTCGGTGCGGATCGGGATGTTCTGCAGGTTCGGTTCGGTCGAGGACAACCGGCCGGTGGCCGCGATGGTCTGGTTGAACGTGGTGTGGATCCGGCCGTCGGACGCGGCCGCATTGAGCAGCCCGTCGACGGTGACCTTGAGCCGGGTGGCGTCGCGGTGGGCCAGCAGGTGCTCCAGGAACGGGTGCCCGGTCTTGTCCAGCAGCGACTGCAGCGCATCGGCGTCGGTGGTGTAGCCGGTCTTGGTGCGCTTGGTCTTGGGCATCTCGAGCTTGTCGAACAGCACCACCTGCAGCTGTTTGGGCGAGCCCAGGTTGATCTGCTCACCGATCACCGCGTAGGCCGCCTCGGCCGCGTCGCGGATCTGGTCGGCGAACCGGCTCTGCAACTGTCCCAGCAGATCCAGGTCGACGGCGATACCGAGTTCTTCCATCGCGGTCAGCGCGCGTTGCACGGGCAGTTCCATCTGCCCCAGCAGCGCCGACGAGTCGATGCGGGCCAGCTCCAGATCCAGCGCATCGGCCAGCTCACCGACCGCGGCAGCCCGGATGATCAAGGCCTGGATCGCCTGCTCGTCCACCGCGTCGACATCGTCGAGCAGCGAAAGCTGTTGCTGCTCGGTGGTTTCCGCACGCAGTTCGCGGCCCAGATAACGCACCGACAGGTCGTCGAGGGCAAAGCTGCGTTGTCCGGGGCGTACCAGGTAGGCCGCCAGCGCGGTGTCGGAGGTGACGCCGGCCAGCTTCCAGCCGCGGCCGGCCAGCGCGTGCGCCGCCAGCTTGGCCTCGTGCAGCGCCTTGGGCGGACCGGGATCGGCCAGCCACGATGCCAGGGCCGCTTCGTCCTCGGGATCCAGGCGCGCGGTGTCGAGGTAGACGCCTTCACCGTTGGCCGACACGATGGCCAGCGCGCTGGCATCGGCGTCGAACGCGACGTGGGTGCCGGTGACGGCCACGCCGAAACGGGTGCCGTTGCTGTGCTCGGCGAGCCAGGCCGCCAGCGTGCCCGGCTCCAGCAACCCACCACGCACGTCGAAGCCGAGTTCCACCTCGGGCTCGACCGGGGCCAGGGTGTCGAACAGTCGGTCGCGCAGCACCCGGAATTCCAGATCGTCGAACAGCTGATGGATGCGGTCGCGATCCCAGGGCTGCACCCGCAGCCCCTCGGGGGTGTGCGGCAGTGGCACCGTGCGCACCAGATCGGTCAGTTCACGGTTGAGAATGACGCTGGAGAGGTTGGCGCGCAGCGAGTCGCCGACCTTGCCTTTGACCTCGTCGACGTGGTCGACCAGTGCCTGCAAGGAGCCGTACTGGTTGATCCATTTGGCGGCGGTCTTCTCCCCCACACCCGGAATGCCGGGCAGGTTGTCACTGGGGTCGCCGCGCAGCGCCGCGAAATCCGGATATTGGGTGGGGGTCAGTCCGTACTTCTGCACCACCGCCTCGGGAGTGAAGCGGTGCAGATCGCTGACCCCCTTCTTTGGGTAGAGCACGGTGACGTCGTCGGTGACCAACTGCAGCGAGTCGCGGTCACCGGTGACCACCAGCACCCGGAAGTCCTCGTCCTGGGCCTGGGTGGCCAGGGTGGCGATCAGGTCATCGGCCTCGAAGCCCTCCTCTGCCAGCACCGTGATGCCGAGCGCACCGAGCACCTCTTTGGTGATGTCGATCTGGCCTCGGAACTCGTCGGGAGTGGCGGCGCGCCCCTCCTTGTACTCCGGGTACTTCTCTTTACGGAAGGTCTTGCGGGATACGTCGAACGCGGCGGCGACGTGCGTGGGCTTCTCGTCGCGCAGCAGGTTGATGAGCATGGCGGTGAAGCCGTAGACCGCGTTGGTGGTCAGGCCGCCCTGGGTCTTGAAATTCTCTGCGGGCAGGGCGTAGAACGCGCGGAAAGCAAGCGAATTGCCGTCCAGCAGCATGAGCGTGGGCTTGTCACCGGCAGGAGAACTCACCCGCATCACTCTAGGCACGCGCACCGACAGCCCGCATTCCGCCTCATGGGAAGAAACTGCAACACGTTTCAGTTTCTCGGTGTGCTCAGTTAGTCTGACCGGGTGCCAGGAGTGACGGAAGCCGGCAGCGCGCCGGCCATCGATGGTTGGTGGGACACCGACGAGAGCGGATTGCCGCACTTGATCGGCGCGAAGTGTCCGCAGTGCGGCACCTATGTGTTCCCGCCGCGGGCCAACAACTGCCCGAGCCCCGCGTGCGACAGCGACGTACTTGAGCCCGTCGCATTGTCCCGCCGCGGCAAGGTATGGAGCTACACCGAGAACCGCTATCCCCCGCCCGCGCCCTACCCGGCAGCCGATCCGTTCGAGCCGTTCGCGATCGCCGCGGTGGAGCTGGCCGCCGAGGGCCTGATCGTGCTGGGCAAGGTCGTCGACGGCACCCTGGCCGCGGACCTGAAGGTCGGCATGGAGCTGGAGCTGACCACGATGCGGCTGTACATCGACACCGACGGTGTCGAGCGCACCACCTACGCCTGGGAGATCGCAAAGTGAGTACTCCGGCAACATCCCCCGAGTCGCTTCGCTCCAGCCCTCCGGAGCCGTTGTACATCCTCGGCGCGGGCATGCACCCGTGGGGCAAGTGGGGCCGCGACTTCAGCGAGTACGGCGTCATCGCCGCCCGCGCCGCACTGGCCGAGGCGGGCCTGGACTGGCGCCAGATCCAGCTGGTGGCCGGCGCCGACACCATCCGCAACGGCTACCCGGGCTTCATCGCCGGGTCGACGTTCGCCCAGAAGCTGGGCTGGAACGGCGTGCCGGTGTCCTCGTCCTATGCCGCATGCGCGTCGGGTTCGCAAGCCCTGCAGAGCGCCCGCGCCCACATCCTGGCCGGGTTCTGCGACGTCGCGCTGGTGATCGGTGCCGACACCACACCCAAGGGCGCGTTCGCCCCCGTCGGTGGCGAACGCAAGAACGACCCGGACTGGCAGCGCTTCCACCTGCTGGGTGCCATGAACCCGGTGTACTTCGCGCTGTTGGCCCGTCGCCGGATGGACCTGTACGGCGCCACCTCGCAGGACTTCGCCCAGATCAAGGTGAAGAACTCGCGGCACGGCCTGAACAACCCGAATGCCCGCTACCGCAAGGAAAGTTCGGTCGAGGACGTGCTGGCCAGCCCGGTGGTCTCCGACCCGCTGCGCCAGCTGGACATCTGCGCCACCTCCGATGGTGCGGCAGCGCTGATCGTGGCGTCCAAGTCGTTCGCCGAGAAGCACCTGGGCTCGCTGGCGGGTGTGCCATCGGTGCGGGCAATCAGCACCGTGACCCCGCAGTACCCACAGCACCTGCCCGAATTACCGGACATCGCAACCGATTCCACCGCGGTGATCCCGGGACCGGAGCGGGTGTTCAAGGACCAGATCCTCGATGCGGCGTACGCCGAGGCCGGCATCGGTCCCGGCGACGTGAACCTGGCCGAGGTCTACGACCTGTCCACCGCTCTGGAGCTGGACTGGTACGAGCACCTGGGCCTGTGCGCCAAGGGCGAGGCCGAACAGCTGTTGCGTTCGGGCGCAACGACCATCGGCGGCCGGGTGCCGGTGAACCCGTCGGGCGGTCTGGCCTGCTTCGGCGAGGCCATCCCGGCGCAGGCGATCGCGCAGGTGTGCGAGCTGACCTGGCAGCTCAAAGGACAGGCCACCGGCCGTCAGGTCGAGGGCGCCCGCGTCGGTGTGACGGCAAACCAGGGCCTGTTCGGTCACGGTTCGTCGGTGATCGTCGCGCGTTAGTTATTCCGCCGAGGTTGCGGTTTATGACGAAATTGCAGGAATTTTCGTCATAAACCGCAATCTCGATGCAGGGTGATTGATGATCTCCGTCCGAGTAAAGCCAGGCAGCCGCAAAGGGCCGCTCGTCGAAGTCGGCGACGACGAGATTCTGACGGTCTACGTCCACGAACCCGCCGTCGACGGGAAGGCCAACGCGGCAGTGATCCGGGTGCTGGCCGAACATTTCGGGGTCCCACGCTCGCGGGTGCAGCTGGTGTCCGGCGCGTCAGCGCGGATCAAACGCTTCCGTATTGACTCCTGACCAGCGGACAATAAGGCCATGCCACGCGTCATCGCCGTGCTCGGCGACATCACCGAACAGGACGTCGACGCCATCGTCAACGCCGCCAACAACGCGATGCGCGGCGGCGGTGGTGTAGACGGCGCCATCCACCGGGCCGGCGGGCCCGCGATTCTGCAGGATTGCATCGACCGTTTCCCTGACGGATTGGCCACCGGTGACGCCGGCTGGACCACCGGCGGGAATCTGTCGGCGAGCTGGGTGATCCACACCGTGGGGCCGAACTATGCTGCCGGCCAACGTAATCCAGAACTTCTACGATCGTGTTATCGGCGTTCGATGGAGGTTGCCGACGAACTCGGCGCCCGCACCAGCGCCTTCCCGGTCGTCAGCGCCGGCATCTACCGATGGCCGCTGGACGACGCCATCGACATCGCCGTCGAGTCCGTCGCAGGTTCGGCGTGCCACGCGGCAGAGGTTCGGCTGGTTGCCTTCGATCACGACATCCATGAGCGGATCACGGCCCGGCTCCAGCGCGCCACGACGTAGCTGGTTGCACAGAAAACAAACGGGACGGCTCAAGCGATTTCGTATCGCCTGAGCCGCCCGCGTTGCCGGCTATCCGCGGTTAGGCGGGGAACCAGAAGCCCAGTGGCCAGCCCCACCAGAAGCCCCAGGCATTGCGGTCCTGGGACCAATAGACCTTGGCGCCGGGGGCCCACCACGGTGCGGGCGGACGGGGATGTGCCCAAACCGGGACATAACCTTGGCCGGGACCCCAGTTCCAGTCGGGTGCACCCGGCGGCGGGGCCGGCCGATCATGCCGACCGCCAGGCAGCGGAGGCGGCGGGGCGGGCTGCCAACCGGGTCCATGCCCGTCATGTCCGCCGTGGCCGTTGTGATCACCCAGACCTCCCGGGCCACCATGATTGTCGGGTCCACCCGGGCCGCCATGATTGTCGGGTCCACCCGGGCCGCCCGGGCCGTGTCCCGGTCCACCGTGGTTATCGGGCCCTCCCGGACCACCGGGGCCGCCCGGGCCCCCATGACCACCTTGACCGCCGGGGCCATTGCCACAGTTCTGTCCCGGCGGGCACGATGGCGGCTGCGCGCCGGCCACTCCGGCACCTGCACTCAACGCACCGACGACGAGACCGGCGGCGATCGCCGTCCCAGCCGCCAGTTGCACGCATTTGTTCAACGGCACTGACGCTCCATTCGTTGATTTCCAACCGCAGTCAGCACGCGGTGGCACCTCAGCCTAGGCAACACACGGCCCTGCGGGCAGTTCCGTGACGAGATCGTAAATAAACTGTGATCCGACCGGGCGGCAATCAGGCGACACCGAGATAGGCCGCTCGAATACTGTCGTCCGACAACAGTTCTCGCGCCACACCCTCGCGGGTGACATGTCCGGTTTCCAGGATGTACGCCCGGTCGGAGCGACTCAGTGCCTGCTGCGCGTTCTGCTCCACCAGCAACACCGTGGTGCCCTGCTGGTTGATCTCGGAGATGATCCGGAAGATCTGCGATATCACCTTGGGCGCCAAACCCATCGACGGCTCGTCGAGCAGTAGCACTCGCGGGCGCGCCATCAACGCCCGACCGATGGCCAGCATCTGCTGTTCCCCGCCGGACAGCGTGCCTCCGGACTGCGAACGCCGCTCGGCCAATCGGGGAAACGTCTGCAACACCCAGTCCAAAGTCTCCCGATGTTCGCTGCGAGTGGCAAATTTGCGCCCATAGCAACCCATTTCGAGGTTTTCCACAATGCTCATGCCAGGAAAGATGCCGCGGCCCTCGGGGGCCTGGATCAATCCGTCGGCCACTCGCCGGTGGGCCTTGACCTTGCTGATGTCCTGACCGTCGAAGCACACCGAACCCGATGACAGCGGCAGCAGCCCGGACAACGCACGCATCAGGGTGGTCTTGCCGGCACCGTTGGACCCCAGCAGGGTCACCAGCTCGCCGTCCCGCACCTGCAACGAAACGCCGTGCAGCGCCCGGATTTTCCCGTAATGCACAGAGACATCGCGGACGTCGAGCAGGACCGGATCAGAGTTCGTCATCGGGCACCCCCAGATAGGCCTCGATCACCGTCGGGTCTTCGCGGATCTCGGCAGGTGGTCCGTCGGCGATCTTACGACCGAATTCGAGCACCACCAGCCGGTCGGCGACGCCCATGACCAGGCGCATGTCGTGCTCGATCAGCAACACGGTGTAGCCGTTGTCGCGGATCGCCTGGATCAGTTCGATCAGCGCCGACTTCTCACTGGGGTTGAACCCGGCGGCCGGTTCATCCAGACAGAGCAGTTTCGGACCGGTGGCCAGCGCGCGGGCGATCTCCAATCGGCGCTGATCACCGTAGGAAAGATTCTTGGCCTTGTCCTGCGCGCGGCGGGCGATGCCGACGAATTCCAGGAGTTCACAGGCATGTTCGAGGGCCTGGCGCTCCTCGCGGCGATGCCGCGCCGAGCGGATCAGCGCCCCGGGCACCGAGGTGCGGTGCTGCGAGTCGGCGCCGACCATGACGTTCTCCAGCGCCGTCATCTCGCCCCACAACCGGATGTTCTGAAAGGTGCGGGCGATACCGCGCCGGGTGATCTCATGGCGCTTGACCCGGCCCAGCGGCGCACCGTCGAAGGTCACCGAACCCGAGCTGGGCCGGTACACCCCGGTGATCGCGTTGAAGCAGGTGGTCTTGCCCGCGCCGTTGGGACCGATGAGCCCGAGGATCTCGCCGCGGGCGATCTCGAAGCTGACCGAGTCCAGCGCCACCAGACCGCCGAAGCGCACCGTCAGGTCCCGAACCTGCAGCAGCGCATCGGTACTCACGCGCCCACCTCCGCGTCACGGCCCCGGCTCAGCAGGCGACGCGCGGTGGCGCCATAGGCCAGCAGATGCTGACGCACCGGGAACAGCCCCTGCGGCCGGAAGATCATCAGCACCACCAGCGCCAAGCCGAAGAACAGATACTTCAGGTCCCCCAGGTTGACCCCGAACAGGTGCACCCCCAGAAGCCGGTTGGGCAGATAGACGATGACGAAGGCGCCGAACACCACACCCAGCTTGTTGCCCTGCCCACCGAGCACCACCGCACACAGGAACAGCATCGAGTTGATTATGTTGAAGGTCGAGGGGCTGACGAACTGGACCTGTCCGGCGTACAGCGCACCCGAGAGGCCGCCGATCGCCGCGCCGATGACAAAGGCCCACAGTTTGAATCGGAACGCGTTGACGCCCAGCACTTCCGCGGCGTCCTCGTCCTCGCGGA
>Ga0164242_10008347_pt1 | contig 11239 bp, 6 predicted proteins | sample OricomgcompostMG_FD_108783 | JGI IMG/M metagenome (GOLD analysis project Ga0164242, IMG submission 108783) | Miracle-Growth compost microbial communities from Emeryville, California, USA - Original compost - Miracle growth compost (MG) ...
CGCCGGGCTCGGCTTGGCCGGCAGCGCGCGCCGGACGTCGTGCGCGGCGGCGAGCACGCGCTCGACCAGTCCGGTGACAGCGAGCGTCCTCGGCACGACGTCCGCGGCGACCGCCGCGCGGGTCGCGGCGAACTCGCCACGCGTCCACGGCAGGTTGGCGTCGACGATCGCGTCGACCGCCGCGTCGGCGCAGTCGTCCAGCAGCGCGGTCAGGCTGCCTGTCGGGCTGCTGCTCAGCAGCAGCCGTGGCCGCGTCGCGAGCGAGCGCTCGACGGCCTTCACCGGCGACGGCGTGGTGAGTCGCAGTAGCCGTCGCACGCCGAGTGGCATCGCGGCCGCCTGTTCGGCCGCGGTGGCGAAGACGCGGACGGCCACGGTCGCGCCCTCGTCGACCAGCGCGGGGTAGCCGCGGACCAGGTGCTCGGCGTGCCGGCGCTCGACCTCGCGCGGCAACGTGTCGAGGTCGTCGGGCCAGTCGCGCAGTCCGCTGCGTTCCAGCTCGCCGGCGACCGCCGCGGCCACCGCCGCCCGGACGGGGGCGGCCAGCTTTTCGCGCAGTACGGCGAGGTCCTTGCCGCGCGCGATCACGGCGCCGGACGCGTCCTCGACCGAGAACGTCATGCGGAGGTGGGCGGGCAGCTTGTCGAAGTCGAACGCGTCCAGCGGGACCAGCACGCCGGTGCGGCGGTGCAGCTCGCGCTGCAGGCCGTCCAGGAGGGATTCCTGCCCGGGCTGCAGCGCGGCCAGCACGGCGCGCGCGGTGTCCGGCACCGGGACGAACGCGCGGCGCAGCTCCTTCGGCAGCGAGCGCAGCAGCGCGATCACCAGCTCCTCGCGCAGTGCCGGCACCTGCCAGCTGAACTGCTCACCGCCGAGCCGGGCGAGGACGTCGACCGGCACATGGACGGTCACGCCGTCGTCCTCGGCCCCGGGTTCGAAGCGGTAGCTCACCGGGAGGCTGAGGTCGCCCGCCTGCCAGGTGTCGGTCGCCTCGGCGGGCGTTTCCTGCTCGAGCAGGTCGTCGCGCGTGAGCGTGAGCAGGTGCGGCGTGCGATGGCGCTGCTTCTTCCACCACGCGTCGAAGTGCCGCGCCGAGACCACGTTCGCGGGAATCCGCTGGTCGTAGAAGGCGAAAATCGCCTCGTCGCCGACCAGCAGATCCCGCCGGCGGGTGCGTTCCTCGAGCGTCTCCAGCTCCTCGCGCAGCAGCTGGTTGTCGCGGAAGAAGTGGTGCCGGGTCGTCCAGTCACCCTCGACCAGGCCGTGGCGGATGAACAGCTCGCGCGCCTCGGCCGGTTCGACGCTGGCGTAGCCCACGCGCCGGCGCGGCACCAGCGGCAGGCCGTAGAGCGTCACCCGCTCGTACGCCATCGCGGCACCGCGCCGGGAGTCCCAGTGCGGTTCGCTGTACGTGCGTGCCACCAGATGCTCGGCCAGCCGCTCCACGTCCGCCGGGTCGATGCGCGCCGCGATCCGTCCGAAGAGGCGGCTGGTCTCGACCAGCTCGGCCACCACTACCCACCGCGGCGGGCGCGACGACAGCGACGAGCCCGGCGCGATCACGAAGCGCGAATTGCGGGCGCCGAGGAACTGCCTCGTCTCGGCCTCGCGCATGCCGATGTGACCGAGCAACCCGGCGAGCAGCGCCGCGTGGATGCGGGACGGGTCCGCCGGCTCGTCCGCGTCGGAAGACTCGACGATGTCGATGCTGCGCGCGATCGTGCGCAGCTGGCCGACCAGGTCCTGCCACTCGCGGATGCGCAGGTAGTGCAGGAACTCGTCGCGGCACAGCCGGCGAAACTGGTTGCCGGACAGGTCGCGGCGCTGTTCGCGCAGGTAGTTCCACAGGTTCAGGTAGGCCAGGAAGTCCGAGTGCTCGTCGGCGAAGCGCGCGTGCTTCTGGCGCGCGGCGTCCTCGTGCTCGGACGGGCGCTCGCGCGGGTCCGGGATGGTCAGCGCGGCGGCGAGCACCAGCACCTCGCGCACGCAGCCCTCGCGCTGCGCCTGCAGGATCATCCGGCCGATCCGCGGGTCGACCGGCAGTCGCGCCAGCCGCCGGCCGAGTTCGGTGATCTTGCCGTCGCGGTCGAACGCGCCGAGCTCCTGCAACAGCGCGATGCCGTCGCGCACGCTGCGCCGGTCCGGCGGGTCGAGGAACGGGAAGTTCGCGACGCCGCCGAGGCGCAGCGCCGCCATCTGCAGCAGCACCGCGGAGAGGTTGGTGCGCAGGATCTCCGGCTCGGTGAACCGCGGCCGCGACGCGAAGTCCTGCTCGGAGTAGAGCCGGATGCAGATGCCGTTCGCGGTACGTCCACATCGTCCGGCGCGCTGCCCCGCGGACGCCTGCGAGATCGGCTCGATCGGCAGCCGCTGCACCTTCGTGCGCCGGCTATACCTCGAGATGCGCGCGGTGCCCGGATCGATCACGTACTTGATGCCGGGAACGGTCAGCGACGTCTCCGCGACGTTGGTGGCCAGCACGATCCGGCGCTGCGCATGGGGTTCGAACACCCGCTGCTGCTCGGCCGTCGGCAGGCGCGCGTAGAGCGGCAGCACCTCGGTGTCGTAGAAGTCGGCCGCGCGTAGCGCCTCGGCCGCGTCGCGGATCTCGCGCTCGCCGGACAGGAAGACGAGCACGTCACCGCGGCCCTCGGCGTCCAGTTCGCGGACCGCGTCGGTGATCGCCTCGATCTGGTCGCGCGGCTCGCGGCGGACGATGTCGTGGTCCGGGTCGTCTGCGTCGTCCTCGTCGGCGGCCTGTGGCGCGTCCGGCTCCAGCGGCCGGTAGCGGATCTCGACCGGGTAGGTGCGTCCGGACACCTCGACCACGGGGACGTCGCTGCCGAAGTGCTCGGCGAAGCGCTGCGGGTCGATCGTGGCGGACGTGATGATCAGCTTGAGGTCAGGACGGCGCGGCAGCAGGTCGTGCAGGTAGCCGAGCAGGAAGTCGACGTTCATGCTGCGCTCGTGGGCCTCGTCGATGATCAGCGTGTCGTAGCGGCGCAGCATCCGGTCGCGCTGGATCTCGGCCAGCAGGATGCCGTCCGTCATCAGCTTGACCAGGGTGCGGTCGCTGACCTGGTCGGTGAAGCGGACCGAGTAGCCGACGACGTCCCCGAGCGGCGTGCCGAGCTCGTCGGCGATGCGCTGGGCGACGGTGCGCGCGGCGAGGCGGCGGGGCTGGGTGTGCCCGATCAGACCCTGCACGCCGCGTCCGAGCTCGAGGCAGATCTTGGGTAGCTGGGTGGTCTTGCCGGAACCGGTCTCGCCGGCGACGACCACGACCTGGTGTTCGCGGATCGCGGCGGCGAGTTCGTCGCGCCGCACGCTCACCGGCAGGTCCGGATACGTGATCGCCGGAACGGCCGCGGCGCGCGCCGCGATCAGCGCTTCCCGCCGCGCGGCACGCTCGCTCTGCTGGGCGCGTTGGCGCGGACGTCCGGACACTGGCCCCAGCGTATTTCACCTCGAGTGGCCAGTTATCGCGCGAGTGGCCAGTTATCGCGCGAGTGGCCAGTTATAGGTGGCCACTCGGGCGACAACCGGCCACTCCACGGTTCAAGTGGCCACTCACGGTACAAGTGGCCACTCGTGCGCAGTCAGTCGGCGGGGGCGCCGTGGCGGCCGGCCCCGGCGGAGAACCGGGCGGCACCGCGCAGCGCGTCGCCGAGCACGCCCTGCCCGTGCGCGAACTCGCTCGCCAGCGCGGCCGGCTCGTCGCTGCCCAGCGCGTCGTAGACCGAGCGCCGGTCCGAGCGCAGGCAGGCCTGCGGCAGCGCGGCGAGCTGGTGCGCCAGCGCCTCGGCCGCGGCGCGCGCCTGCCCGGGCTCGACCACGCGGTTCACCAGCCCGATCGCCAGCGCCTCGTCGGACGCCACCGCGCGCCCGGTCAGAATCAGGTCGAGCGCGCGCCCGAGCCCGACGATGCGCGGCAGCCGGACCGTCCCGCCGTCGATCAGCGGCACGCCCCAGCGGCGGCAGAAGACGCCGAGCACCGCGTCGGACTCCGCGACGCGCAGGTCGCACCACAGCGCGAGCTCCAGTCCGCCCGCGACGGCATGGCCGCTGATCGCCGCGATGACCGGTTTGGACAGCGCCATCCGGCTCGGGCCCATCGGCCCGGTCTCGGTCACGTCCGGGTTCAGCGGGTTCGACATGGCGTGCAGGTCGGCGCCCGCGCAGAACGTCCCGCCGGCTCCCCAGAGCACCGCGACGGACGCGGTTTCGTCCGCGTCGAAGGCGGCGAACGCGTCGGCCAGCGCGGCTGCGGTCGGGCCGTCCACCGCGTTGCGGACCTGCGGCCGGTCGAGGATCACCGTGGTCACCGGACCGTCGCGTTCCACCCGTACCGTCATGGGCGCACAGTATCTGGGAAACTGGTGGGCATGGCTCCCGCTCAGCAACGCCGTCCCGCCCAGCCGAGCCCGGCGCTCACCGCGGCGATGGCCGGTGCCGTCGACCTGGCCGCGGTGAAGGCCCGCTCGGAGGCCGCGGCCCGCGCTGCCGAGGCCCCGGCTCCCACCGCGGGCCAGTACGTCGTGGACGTGACCGAGACCAGCTTCCAGGCCGAGGTGCTGGACCGCTCGTTCCAGGTGCCCGTGCTGCTGTCGCTGTGGTCGGCGCGCTCGCCCGCGAGCGACCAGCTGAACGCGACGCTGGAGCAGCTCACCACCCAGCAGGCCGGCGCGCTTGTCCTCGCCAAGATCGAGGTGGACGCGAACATGGGCATCGCGCAGGCACTGCAGCTGCGCGGCGTGCCGGCGGTGTTCGCGGTCATCGGCGGTCAGCTGGTGCCGGGCTTCGAGGGCGCGCTGCCGGAGCCGCAGCTGCGCGAGTTCGTCGGCGCGGTGCTGCAGGCCGGGCGCGAGGCCGGGCTGAGCGCGGCTGCGCCCGCGGCGGACGCAGCCGCAGACGCCGCCGAGCCGCAGCAGCCGGAGGACCCGCGCTTCGACGCCGCCGAGGCGGCCCTGGCGGATGGCGACTACGCGCTGGCCGCCGAGCGCTTCCAGGCGATCCTGGACGCCGAGCCGGGCAACGCCCAGGCCGCCCTCGCGCTGCGGCAGGTCGACCTGCTCGCGCGCGTCGCCGAGCTGGACCCCGCGGCCGCGACCGCGGCGGGGCCCGACGACGTGGCCGGACAGCTCGCCGCGGCGGACCTGGAGATGGCCGGCGGCGACGCCGAAGCCGCGCTGCAGCGGCTGCTCGCGCTGATCGTCCGCGTGACCGGCGACGAGCGCGACCAGGTGCGGCTGCGGCTCGTCGACTACTTCGACCTGCTCGGCCCGGACGATCCGCTGGTTCCACCGGCGCGTCGGCAGATGGCAAGGGCGCTGTTCTGATGCGGCGGTCGTCGCGCACCGTCCCGCCCGCCGAGGAGGACGAAAGACGCCGGGTTCGCGACCTGGTGGCGTTGAGCGAGGGTGATCCCCTCGCTCCTTTCACGTTACGGCCGGAGAAGGCGTACGTGTTCTCGCCGGACGGCGCCGCCGCGATCGGCTACCGCGTCAAGGTCGGCACCGCGGTCGCGGCCGGCGACCCGGTCGGTGACCTCGACTCGTGGGACGCCGCCGTCGACGCGTTCATGACCGAGATGAAGCGCCGCCGCCTGCGGGTCGCCGTCCTGGCTGCGGGGGAGCGCTCGCAGCCGAGCTGGGCGCGGCACGGCCTGCACACCATTCCCATCGGGCGCGACGTCGTGCTGCACCGCGAGAACTTCAGCGTCCAGGGCCGGCGCTACCGCAACCTGCGCCAGGCGATCCAGCGCACCCGCAACGCCGGCGTGACCGTCGCGTTCTTCCGCGAGGGCGAGCTGCCCGCCGGCGACATCGCGGAGCTGCGCGCGCTGATGACCGCCACGCATCGCGAGGACCGGCGCGGCTTCTCGATGATCCTCGGCCGGCTGTTCGACGGCACCGAGCCGGACGCCGTCGTCATGGTCGCGCGCGACAAGACCGGACGGATCGTCGGTGCGCACCGGTACCTGTGGGCCGGCAAGCAGGACCTGTCACTCGACCTGCCGATCCGCGCGAAGGGCGCGCCGAACGGGGTGGACGAGCGGCTGATCGCCGAGGTCGTCGCCTGGGGCAGCGAGCACGGTGTCGAGCGCGTGTCGCTGGCCTTCGCGCCGTTTCCGGACCTGTTCGTGAACCGGCACCACCTGACGCCGTTGCAGCGGCTCGCCTACCGCGCGGTGCACCTGCTCGACCCGCTGATCCGCGTCGAGCGGCTGTACCTGTACCTGCGCAAGTTCCACTCGTTCGACCAGCAGCGCTTCGTGATGCTGCGCTGGCGGCAGGTGTTCGTGGTGGCGCTGGCCGCGCTGCTGCTCGAGTTCGGCCGCTGACCTCTCGCGCCTGAATCCTGCATTCACCGGGCTGCGGCGCGGTGAATGCAGGAATGATCATTCGGAGGGACGTTCGGACGGCAGCCGCGAGCGGCTGAACGCGCCGGCCAGCAGCGCCGCGAGCAGCGGGATCCCGATCAGGATGGCGGCCGTCGGGAGCCACGGCACGACCAGGTACAGCTGGGCGGGCGGTTTCTGCGCGGTGTAGACGCCCGCCACCCGGGCGATGGCGGAGGCGGGCAGCCGGGTCGCGCGCACGTAGGCGATCGCGGGGATGAAGCCCGCAGCCGTGCCGAGCACCGCACCCACGCCCGCGACCACGCCGGCTCGCGACAGCGACAGCACCCGGCGCGTGCGCGGGGCCGCGCCGACCGCCCCCAGCGTGACCAGATCGGCCCGTCCGTCCACGTCGGCGAGCGCGGTCGCAATCACCGCCGCCCCGATCGCGATCACCGCGGCGACGCCGACCAGCGCGTACATCATCCAGGCGCGGTCGTCGTGGTAACCGGACTCGATGTAGTCGTACAGCTCGGGCTCGATCGCGTTGAGCCGGCCCGCGAGCTGCTGCTTCTCGCGGTCGGACGGCGCCCGGGTGTCGCGGGCGAAGACGCCGAGGTCCTTCACCGCGACGCCCAGCTTCGCCGCCACGGTCGGCGGGACGATCAGCTGCGCCGCCGGGTACCCGTCCGGCACGACGACCGCGGGAACGGTCAGCTGCGTGGCCTTCGCCGCGGTTGTGCCGACGGTGTCCGCGGCGCCGTGCGAGCCGGTCAGCCGCACGGCGCCGTCCTTGCCGGCAGCGGCGGCGTCGACGACGACCACCTTCCCGGCGCGCAATGCCGCCGCGGCCGCGGGTTCGGGCTTGCCGAACAGCGCGGTCACGCCGGAGCCGTCGTCGACGATCGTGTTCGGCAGGTAACCGGCGAGGGCACGCGATCCGCCGTTGCGAATCATCCAGCGGGGGTTGGTGAAGTCGATCTCGCCGATGGTGCAGTTCGGCTTGGTCAGGGGGCACGATTGCGACGGCCCACGCACCACCACGCTGTCGGCAACGGGGAGCGCCGCCCGGACCGCCGCCACGACCGATCGGGTGTCGACCTCGTTGCCGTCGAGCCGGTTGCCGCTGTCGAGATCGACCCAGGCCGCGTTCATCGGCAGCGACGCCTGGTAGTCGCGGCGGTCCTGGTCCGTCGTGGACGCGACGACGAGGATCGCGGCCATCGCACCGATGACCGAGGCCATCACGGCGGCGACCGCCGGCGCGGCCGCGGACCGGTTGCGGCTCGCGTCGCGCAGCGCGATGCGTGGCGCGAGCGGGAACTGCCTGCCGAGCCGGCCCACCCATCCGATCAACGCCGGCGTGCACGCGATCAGGCCCAACTCCACGAGGGCGACGCCGAACAGGATGACCGTCGCGCCGTTAGACGAGTGCGTCGCGCCGCCGATGGCGATCACCGCACCTATCGCGCCGACGACCAGCCCGATCGCCACGACCCGCTTGCGCGTGCGCAGCGTGCCGCGGCGCCCGGCGAGCGCGGCCACCACGTCCGTCCGGGCGGCCGCGCGTGCCGGGAACGCGGCGGCGGCCAGCGCGGTCAGCACCGCGACGAGCACCAGCAGCGCCAGCTCGGCCGGACGGACGTCGAAGTGCCCAGGCACCTGATCGGCCAGCGTCCCCAGCGTCGGGATGCCGATTGCCATGCCGACGACGGCCAGCGCGATGCCGATCACGCCCGCGGCCGCGCCGAGCACGATCGCGTTCGACAGCACGACGTTGCGCAGGTCAGCGCTGCGGCCGCCGGCGCTGGCGACGAGTGCCAGCTGGCGCCGCTGCCGTCGCGCGCCGACCGCGAACGCCGGCCCGGCTAGCAGCACGACCTCGAGCAGCGCCATGCCGACGATGAGCGTGGCTGCCGACAGGGCCTGGCGGCTGATCGAACCGCCGGACGCCCGGTACTCGATCTCGGACGGCGGCGGCGGGTGCAGGTACGCCTGCCGCGAGGTCACGATGTAGCCGAGCGTGTTCAACTTCAGCACCTGCTGCCAGGTGATCGGCCGCGGCGAGTCGACGAGCCAGCCGGAGGCCTCGGGGGGCACGTAGCCCTGCGCGGCCGACGGTGGTGGCGGGAGCACGGACGGCCGCACGTAGACCGCCTCGGCGTGCCGCGACCCGGCGTCGTCGACGATGCCGACCACCGTGAACGTCCGCTCCGACCCGGCCGTGGGGTCGAGGTCGGCCAGCCGCATCGTGCCGCCCAGGCGCAGATCAGCCTTGGCGGCGAGCCGCGTCGTTACGGCGGCCTGGTCGGCCGACCGCGGCGCGTGGCCGTGGACGGGGTTGACGATCCCGCGCGCCAGCGGATCGGCGTAGTCGAGTCCGATCACGTTCGCGTACTCGAGTCCGGCGGGCGTGCGGACCTGCGCGCCGACCGTCGACTCGTCGTCGCTGATCAGCCTGCTGCCCGCCGGCAGTTGCGCGCGCAACTGGGCGGTCGTCGGGCGCGGTGCGTTGGCGCTGCCGACCGTCGTCCACTCGGACTTGAGGTATCCGCTCGGTGCCTGCTGGACGGGCGAGCCGGCCCACTGGATGCCCGCGTCCGCCATGCCGATCGCGCGGGCCAGCTTCTCGGTGGGGCTCAGCTGCCAGGTGCGGTAGGCGATGTCGGCGCCGCCCAGGGCGAAGATGGGCAGCCCGATGAGCGCGATGACGAGCAGGCTGCGTCCCTTCGAGCGCCAGGCCTCGCGGCGGGCGATGCGCAGCGCGGCGCGCCACCGAGCTGTGTTCATTCGGCGGGGCTCGTGCGCAGCAGGGACTCCGGTCCGGGCAGCGCGGCGGTCTCGTCGACGAGGATGCCGTCGCGCAGGAACACCACCCGGTCGGCCCAGCCGGCGTGCCGGGCGTCGTGCGTGACGAGCACTGCCGCGGCCCCGGCGTCGCAGCGCGCGCGCAGCATGCGCAGGACGTCCTCGCCGGTCTGCGAGTCCAGCGCGCCGGTCGGCTCGTCGGCGAGGATCAGCCGGCGGGCGCCGACGACCGCGCGCGCGATCGCCACGCGCTGCTGCTGGCCGCCGGACATGTCGTCAGGGAAGCGCTCGGCCAGCTCGTCCATCGCCACCTCGTGCAGCGCGTCGAGGGCCTCGTGGCGCGCGCGGCGGGACGCGATCCCGTCCAGCTCGCGCGGCAGCATGACGTTCTCGACCGCGGTCAGCGACGGGATCAGGTTCAGGCTCTGGAAGACGTAGCCGACGGCACGGCGGCGCAGCTGCGCCAGCGAGGACCGGGTCAGCCCGCCCAGCCGCTTGCCCTCGACGATCACGTCGCCGTGGGTCGGCGAGTCCAGCCCGCCCGCGAGGTTGAGCAGCGTCGACTTGCCCGACCCGGACGGCCCCATGATCGCGACGAACTCGCCGGGCGCGACCGCGAGCGAGACGCCGTCCAACGCGTGGACGGTGGCCTCGCCGTGGCCGTGCTCGCGGCCGACGCCGCGCAGCTCGAGCACCGGCGCGCTCATGACCGGGCGCCTTCGCGCGCGGCGGTCCGCGCGGGGGCCGTGGCGCTCGGCTGCCGGGACCGTGCGGCGCGCGCCAGCCGCGTCTCGCAGTGGTCCAGCCAGCGGACCTCGGCCTCGGCGGCGAAGATCAGCGAGTCCGCGACCAGCAGCCAGGACAGGTCGTCTGCGGCTGCCTCGCGCGCCCGGGTGTACTCCTGCAGCGCGCGGACGGTTGCCGTCCGCTGCGCCTGGATCACCGCGTGGACGTCCACGCCCGGCGTGTGCACGGCGAGCGCGAGCTTGATCGCCAGCTCGTCGCGCGGCGGAGAGCTGTGCCGCACCGGCGTGGCGAACCAGGTGCGCACCTCGGCGCGTCCCTCGGCGGTGATCGCGTAGACCCGCTGGCTGCTGTCGCCGAGCGTGTCGCCGTCCGAGTCGGCGACCTCCACCAGCTTGTCGCGCTCCAAGCGGGCGAGCGTGCTGTAGACCTGGCCGACGTTCAGCGGCCAAGTCGCTCCGGTGCTGGCCTCGAACTCCTGGCGCAGCTGGTAGCCGTACATGGGCCGGCGCTCGAGCAGGCTGAGCAGGCCGTAGCGGATCGACATGGATACTGAGTATGCATACCCGGTATGGCCCTGGCAAGTGTTGGCCCCGTAGCAGGGTGTTCGACGGCGTGTCGACCCTGCTACGGGGCCAAGGGTCAGACTCCCGTGTGCGGCATCAGGGCGTTCTCGGGGATCACGCCCAGGCGCCCGGCCTGGTAGTCCTCGATCGCCTGCTGCAGCTCCTCGCGGGTGTTCATCACGAACGGTCCGTAGTGCGCGACCGGCTCGCGGATCGGCTGACCGCCGAGCAGGTACAGCTCCAGCGCGGGCTTGTTCGAGTCCTGCTGGTCGGACGCGCGGAACGTCCAGCGATCGCCCGGCCCGAACACGACGAGCTGACCGCCGGTGATCGGCCGGCCCTCGGTGCCGGCGAAGCCGTTGCCCGACAGCACGTACGCGAGCGCGTTGTACTCCGGGTTCCACGGCAGCGACAGCTGCGCGCCCGGCTGCACGGTCGCGTGGGCGACGGTGATCGGCGTGTGCGTCGAGCCGGGGCCGCGGTGCCCATGGATCTCGCCCGCGATGATGCGGATCAGCGCGCCGCCGTCGGTGGACGCGACCAGCGTGGAGTCGGAGCCCTCGATCGCCTGGTAGCGCGGCGGACTGAACTTGTCCTTGGCGGGCAGGTTCACCCACAGCTGCAGGCCGTGGAACAGCCCACCGGACACGACCAGTTCCTCCGGCGGCGTCTCGATGTGCAGCACGCCGGCACCCGCGGTCATCCACTGGGTAGCGCCGTTGTTGATCACGCCGCCGCCGCCGTGGCTGTCCTGGTGCTGGAACGTCCCGTCGATCATGTA
>Ga0164242_10008348_pt1 | contig 11239 bp, 14 predicted proteins | sample OricomgcompostMG_FD_108783 | JGI IMG/M metagenome (GOLD analysis project Ga0164242, IMG submission 108783) | Miracle-Growth compost microbial communities from Emeryville, California, USA - Original compost - Miracle growth compost (MG) ...
AGCTCTTCTGCAGACCTGAACCAGGGGGCCGTATTGTACGACATGGATCCCATTGAAACCCTCACCACAGCCGAAGAGTACAATTTCTTCGGCCGACCGCGAAAGATTGCTTTGGACGAAGTGTCCTGGAAGCGGGCGGAGCTAGTGGAGCCAATGACCTTCCCGGCGGACCGGATCGGGAACAAGGTCTACCTCTGCGACTTCGGCATGTGCATTAACACCGGCACGAAGGTTGCAGATAAGTCTCAGAGACCAGGGATGTACTGCGCTCCCGAGCGGTTCCACGACGTTGATCCAAGCTTTGCGAGCGATATGTGGAGCTACATGTGCATCTTCGTGTCGCTCTACAATGGCGGGGATCCTTTCTGGGGCGAGGGAGCCCTGCTGATGGAACGTCTGATTGGGGCCCTTGGGCCGTTTCCAGCGCTTTGGAAAGGCCGCCACTACCTTGCGGACGTAGACATGTCGGGTTGGTACGAACCACCCAACATGGACTTGTGGTACGATCCAGAAACAAAGGTAGATCCCAAGAAGAGCCTTGAAGAGAAGATTGACCGAACGCGCCCTGAGATCAGTGAATATGAACGGTACCATGCGCTGAACGTTATGTACAAGGGATTTCGTTACCTGCCGGAGGAGAGGATTACTGCGGCGGAACTTCTGGAGGATGAGTCGTTCAATATCATAATAAGTCTCTACGGGGCTTGATTGTCGAGTATGGAGAACGGAGAAAGATGCCACTCTAACCTGGCTTAGGTATTACATGAAAGGGAAGACTCCTTGAGTCCTAGAATGGTACAGGACCAGAATCTAGTCACGAAAAGTATCCCGAACGCCAACCAAGAAGCCGTGCATGATCTCCTCTTGTAGGCTTGTCGACTGGGTCTTGTAGGATCTCCATGTCAGCTGCGAAGAAGCATTGCCATAATCGGGTAACCTGGATAGCTAGATGGTTTCCGAAGCCAAGACATGCCAACTTATTATTCCAGACACATGCAGACAGCTTCGAGATGGGGCATATTTGCATTGCTACCTGGAGAGAGAAAATGGCCGCTGGCGCTGCCCGTCAACCGACTCCTTCAGCACCCTGCCAGAAGTTAAAAAGCTCCAATTGCCTTGACAAGTTTCACCTCAAGCTCGATAGGCCCTTACCTCTATTCCAGGGACGACTACCCATTGGCCGACGAAAACGAGTGAGCATCGCGAGAATGTCCTTCGACTCCATCGGAAAAGACAGACGCAAACTTCTCTCTGCTTCGTCCAACATCCCGCGTCATTGCCGCGACAGCAATGTCTACTCCTTCAGTTTTGCTCTCTAAAAAGCCACTTCTCAAATTGTGCCACAGTCAGACCCTTCGGCACCATTTTTTTGCTCGTCTTCCACTTCGTAGAACACAGTCCAAAACTACTATGACCACTGGGTTTTGATGCAAGTGACTTCACCCTCTTCGTCTCGGGGCTATCCTCACCCTCACAGATAACCCTGGCTGTGTACGCTCTCTCCGCGAATACACTTGCCCGAGCTTGGTCTCCGTGCACGATACTGACTTGAAAAGCGTCGTAATAAAGCCTGCAAATGAGCGCCCCAGCATATCCGTCGAATTCAAGCATTAGCAATTGGAGCAGCGCATGGCAGTCCCCTAGACTATCTTTTGGGTTATTGGCCATGCGGGCTGGATCTCCAATACTGTCATCGAGGTTTTGAATTAGTAGACGGCGGCCGTCACTGGCTTGGAGGTCGTAAGGCGGAAGGGAGCATCCCCTGCAGTTACAATGGAAACCGAACGTTTCCTTCAAGAAGGCCTGCCGAACAGTATGTCGCCCGCCTCGATCGTACGATATGGTGATCTCTTCTCCGATTTTGATCGGTCGGATCGCGTGAATGGTTTCATGTTCTGCATCGCCATTCCAGTTGTTGTGCGAATTTGGGAGGCAACTATGATTAATGAAGCACGCCGTGGGGTAGACCCCGCCCACATGCGAGCCGCTTCCACAGGGTAGAGCGTTTGTCTTGACAATACCACTGAACGGATACTTTCCTGGGAAATTGTTGTGGAGGGACAAGAACTGCCGTTGTTCCACTTTTGACAACGCTTTGAGCTTTCTAGCGAGGACTTGCTCCAACTCATCGGGTGGCATGGACCCAGCTGTGAGAATCGGCTTCTCACAAAGGATCCGAGTGCCTTGAGGTATGTTGAAACGGGCGACGAGGCCTTTGCCTTTTCCCGGGATGTCCTTGATTTCGAAAAGGGGTAGGCCCGGTTCTTGGACAGGATCGTCATCACCGAGACAATGTGCGATGCTGGTGTGGATCTCGGCCTCGTCTGGCTGTAAATGATAGGGTTATCATAGAAGACCTATTGCAAGTGCGAAGGATGACTACGGGAGCATGACAAACCTGTTCATAGGACTTGGTTGACTTATGTACTTCGTCCCAACCGTAGTGGCCAAGTTGGTCTTCGGCTTCGTCCCAGGCTTGGACACGGGGCCCGAAATGGACCCTTGCAATACTAGTAACAGTATTGATGTAGCTTCCTGCTCTGGTGGCTTGTGCAATACCGCCAGAAACCTTGGAGCTGAAACGGAGGAACTTGTGCCCCTCGAAAGGGAGCCTGGGGTGTTCCCCTACTTTGAAGAGGATGTAATTTGGTTTGATCTCGACCTGGCCATCATCTTGGTAATGTTCTTTGATGGAGTCGATGAATCGGTTCCAGTTGTGTTTATCGACGATCCCGTTAGATAAACGGGGAACCATATCGAAGCCGGCGTCGATGCCCATGGTTATATCGTACAAAAGGGGGTGGGAGCGCTTGTTATACCGTAGAGTATTCTCGGTTGAGGTCTCGGTGCTTGTATAGGCCACGTTCTTGTCAACACCACGCTCTTATATACCCTGTCTATTGGAAGGCTATATACCTAACAAGGTTGGCCGTGAAGCAAACAGGGGGTAGGGTAGACTTGTGTTTCCGAGAGATTTCTGGAACGAGGACCTATCGTCAAATTTTGCAGATCACGAACTCAACTGGGAAATCTCGTACAAGTCCTTCACCCGGTGCGGGCCGTTCCTCGAGCTGTTACTGCCCAGATGTCAGTAGTCTTCGCACTGAGGTCGCTTTCATGTCTCGTGCACGGTTCCGGGAACGGGAAGTTGGGCCGTACATCGTCGGAGCCTGACGACGTGACCAAAGGCCACTTCCTCGAGCACGTGATATCCCTCATCGTTGTTGGTTGGAGTCCTCCCTCACCACGGAGAATGACGAATGACGATGACGATAAAAAGCTCTCAACGTTACCTCGGGTTTGTCCGACGGAGAGCGGCAAATGTTCGAGACCGGGCCAGGGGGATGGCTTGGCACGGCACCGGCACGCAGGGGAGGCCTGCGAATTGCCCAGGACTTGCCAGGGTCGTCCCCCGTCGCCCCGATCCTCACCCAACTGCGAGCGCTAGTGCTGATCTGGGCCGGTCTCCGTTAAGGGGTTGCGAAGACGCTAACTGGTAGTCCGACAGGTCCACCCTTTAACGGAGCCAAAATCAAGGCAAATCCATGTCGAGGTACGGGGCTGTACGTCGAGCACAATATGTCCATGTTAATGCATTTGCAACTTCATGCCGCCTATCGCGGGAAAACAAGCGACGGTGAAAGGGAAGGAAGGGAGACGGGGGTGGCTTTGTGGCTTTCTTACCCATTTTTCATCTACAGGATACATGAACATACAGCAGCGCATCAGCGAAGCTCGTATTCCTCTCAGTGGGGCGGTATGGGATAATGCGACGTAGTGGGTGGGTGACCCGAAATCCTGAAATAGCACCGTTTCACTGGGTCGCCGAGCATCAGCCGACCAATCCCAGGACACTCCCGCCCGTCACATCACGCGCGTTGTCTTTGACACCTGGCGAGGATCCCTCCGTGTTGGGTCCCCGTTGTGTGAAAATTTTGGAAATTTTGGAGGGGAGGGAAGGATCGATGGAGATCCCTGCGAGGGTCCAGAACCTGGTTAATCCGTCGCTATGCCTTTTTCGAGAGAAGCCATCTTTTTTTATTCTCTCCCCCCATCTTTCGTTAATCCTGCATTTATCGCATGTGTGTCCTGGCAATTCTCAACTTTGGTGATAGTTGACCTGCACCTTGCTGCCCCCTTCCACTCGTTTACCGTTTTATGAGGAAACCAACCGACCTGCGTTTCTTTGTTCAGCGAATCCATTCCTCCTTTACGGCCTGCAACGTGAAGGATCCCTATTAAGCTTCTTTGTTTGCCGATCAGTGCCTCCCCAGGGTCGTACATACGTCACTCGTTCCTGTTTCTCCCCTCCCGTATTCTCGTGCGACACTTTGTCTTGAAACTTTTCCGATCCCGAAATATTTCCCAACGTGCTCCGCCAGATCTTCTCCGTGTGCCTCCGCCGTTGAGAGCTTTCGACCTTCCGGGTTCCCCTCTTTACTCCTCGACAACCGCCGAACACGAGCAGCCACGGACTCCGCCGATCACATGTCGCTCGTTCCTCTTGGACCCTGCATCTAGACAAAGCCGACTCTGCCCCCCCGAGACTGGACATCGCCTCGCACACGGCATCCTGGTTCAGTTTCTTGTAACGCCTTACTTTCATAAGTAGGTAGTCAAAGTCGAGAGCTCGCCTCCGAGTACATCAACCCGCCGTCACGCCCTTGACGGGCCATATCTATATACCCTCGCACCGATGGAGGTACTCGAAAGAGTAGCTGCGGCGCTGCTGAGGAGGGCCGATACCGAGGTTACTTCAGGCGACAACCCTACGGATGCCTTACTGAAACTCCTTCAGAACCCCTTCACCAAACAGGTATGGACCTGTGACCTGTAGGAAGATGGCGAATGCGACATAGGCTGACCGAGACTTGTATATATAGCTTTCCGTTTCTGCGATATGGGCTGCCTTGGGTTCGTCTATTGGCATCACCGCCGGTATTGCCCTTGCCTTCTCCCTCCTTCGACCTTACAACAGTGTCGTATATGCCCCTAAGCTGAAGCATGCCGACGAGAAACACGCACCCCCACCCCTGGGCAAGGGTATCTTGGCCTGGGTTAACCCGCTGTGGTCTACAACCGAGCAAGACTTGGTGAACCTCGTAGGGCTGGACGCAACGGTCTTCATGCGGTTCACTCGCATGTGCCGCAATATCTTCCTCGTCCTCTCCGTCCTAGGTTGTTGCATCCTGATCCCCGTCAACTACACCAAGACAGTCGTGTTCGAAGGTGATTCTTGGCTAAACCAGATAACACCCCTCAATGTATGGGGCCAAGTCCACTGGGGCCTGGTTACCGTTGCCTGGCTGATGAACATCGTCGTGTGTGGCTTCCTGTGGTGGAACTATCGCAAAGTCCTTGCCCTGAGACGGGCTTACTTTGAGAGCGAAGAGTATCAGCACAGCCTCCACGCTCGGACTCTTATGGTTAGTTGTGATGCCCCTTCGCAAGAGAGGCAATAGTGTGCTAATTTTCTTAGATGTACGATATTCCCAAGAGCTACGGTACTAACGAGGGCATCGCGAGAATCGTTGATGAGGTTGTTCCCAATTCCTCCTTCTCGAGGACCGCTATCGCCCGAAACGTCAAGATCTTACCAGAACTAATCAGCGAGCACGACAAGGCCGTCCGGAAACTGGAGAAGGTCTTGGCAATTTACCTCAAGGACCCGCACAACCTGCCTGCCTCTAGGCCGATGTGTGATCCATCTAAGAAGGACCGGGCGTACGGGACATATACCAAAGGCCAGAAGGTCGACGCGATCGAGTACTTGACCCAGCGCATCAAGGAGTTGGAGATTGAGATTAAGGAGGTCCGACAGAGCGTGGACAAGCGATCGTCCATGCCGTTCGGGTTTGCCTCGTATGCCGACATCAGCGAGGCTCACTCCATCGCCTATGTCTGCCGCAAGAAGAAGCCCCACGGCACGACTATCACCCTAGCACCGAAACCGAGCGATATCATCTGGGACAACATGCCGTTGAGTGCAGCGACCCGGAGCCGTCGGAGACTTTGGAACAACCTGTGGATCGCGCTCCTCACATTCCTGTGGATCGCCCCGAATGCCATGATCGCCATCTTCCTTGTCAACCTGGGGAATCTCGGCAAGGTCTGGCCCGCTTTCCAAAGGTCGCTAGAAAGCAGTACCACGTTTTGGTCCATCGTCCAGGGTATTGCTTCCCCAGCTGTGACGTCTCTCATCTACCTGCTACTTCCCATCGCCTTCCGCCGTTTGTCTATGAGAGCCGGCGATCAGACAAAGACTGGCCGAGAGAGGCACGTCACGGGAAAGCTATACTCGTTCTTCGTCTTCAACAACCTCGTTGTCTTCTCCATTTTCAGCTCCATCTGGGGTTTTACCTCCGGAGTCGTGCAGGAGACCGAGTCGGGTACGGACGCGTGGCAGGCAATTGTCAAGGAGAACTTTGGCCAGACCATCTTCATCTCTCTGTGCGGTATCTCCACTTTCTGGGTGACATGGCTGCTACAGCGCCAGCTTGGTGCGGCTATCGACCTCGCCCAGCTGTGGACGCTCTTCTACAGCTTCATCATGCGCAAGTTTTCGAGCCCGACCCCGCGCGAGCTTATTGAGCTCACCGCGCCGCCGCCGTTCGACTACGCCAGCTACTACAACTACTTCCTCTTCTACGCAACAGTCGCCCTCTGCTACGCCACCATCCAGCCGCTTGTCCTCCCAGCCGCGGCTCTCTACTTCTGCATCGATGTCGCGTTGAAGAAATATCTGCTCCTCTACATCTTTGTCACCAAGACGGAGTCGGGCGGCATGTTCTGGCGAGTGCTGTATAACCGTTTCCTCTTCGGCACCGTCCTAGCCAACCTGGTTATCTTCTTGGTTGTCTGGGTCCGTGGCGACGGAGGGCACTTCCAGGCGTACGCAGTCGCGCCTCTCCCGTTCCTCCTGATTGGGTTCAAGATATTCTGCTCTCGCATGTTCGACGACAAGATCCACTTCTACTCGACCAGGAATATCCGCCACAACCAGTCCGAGGCCGCACTCGACGTGAAGGAATCGAGCCAGCGAAACGACCGCCTCGCCGCTCGATTCGGCCATCCCGCCCTGTATAAACCCCTGATTACGCCCATGGTACACGCCAAGGCGCAGAACATCCTTGCGAGCGTGTATGGGGGTCGTCTGTCGGACGGACGCGAGGCCGGCTCGGGTGACCTGACTTCCGTGAGCGGTTACAGCGACACCTACGCTCTTGATTCGATGGCATCGGGTAAGCCCGGGAAAGTCTCAGCCCTCCCCGGATTCGAGGTGGTGCCGGAGTCCCGCCTGGACTTCGAGTACTATAAAAACCGCGACGAATTTGCCGCCGACCACGGTGCGGGCGAGCTATTCGGCCGGCCGTCGGACATGATCCGTCCCGGTACACCGGGTACGATGTTTACCAGCGAGTCTAATTCGAGACCGGGGACACCGCTGGGCGGAATGGGCTTTAGCGGGAACAATAGGCGCATGGCTTCATCGACGATGGATAACAACGCCAGTACGAGCTACGGTTACTCCTCGCCGCCGCCGCAAAGCCCGACGACCTACCCCCGACAGCCAGGCTACCCATCCCCCCCGCTAGTCGCCACGGACATGCCGCAAAGGACACGCAGTCCATTGTACAACCTCGGCAACGATAGCGGGGCCAATCTAGTAGGCGGCGCAGCGGGGATGCCGATGTCGCCACCCTCGATGTACCCCGGCGGCCGGCCGAGCACGCCCGGATCTAGGAACGGATCTAGGAACCAGAGCATGGACCACGATAGCTTCGTCGGCGGCGGTGTCATGCCGACCGGAAACCCTCGCGCCCCGGGGATGCTGGGCGGTGGTCCACAAGGGTACGGCGGCCTGCCGCAGACGGACGAAGACCTCCAGACGCCGCCACTGGGGAGCCAGGTCGAGCAGGCGATGCAGTATGACTACTTCCGCTCTGGGAACAGGAGGAACCAGGGGAATCCGGGGGCTGGGCCTGCCCGGCAAGGGAGCGGGGCTTGGGGTGGGAACTAGATGTCCGCGCTCCTGTCTTGAGATTTAGTCCGAGGGTGCATAAGGATGTTGCGATATAATAATCCTTTCTTTGCCTTGTTCTGGTCGATATTGGCTCTGGATTGTAAATAGCATTGCTGAGGCGTTACGGAGGAGCTGAATCTTCCATCCCCCGAGCATAATTTGTCCAGGTTGACAAAAAAGGGGACGAATAATAATGGACGTGGGGCAAGGGACATATGTACTTGGATAGACGATATGACCAATAGATACAAAGTAATCTGGCTTGACCACTCAACATAAGAAGAGTTTACGTTGCGCAACAGTGTCTCGAGTCACGATTCACAATAGGTGCGACCATATATACTATATATATATGAATCGGCCCACTTACAGGCAGAATATAGGGCTGAGAGCTACCTCCTCATATACAAAGCTTGGCTTGATTCATGATACACATCCACCTCTTCAGTGCCGAACTCGAAATCCCAACCCACTCCACACATACAAATCGAACGCGAAAAAAAAGGGGTATCATCATTACTAGCGGATACCCCCGGGCAGCCAATACCCAAGTTCGAGTCTGCTCAACATCCGCAGTGGGCCTCCCCCGCTGATTATCCCCACCGGAGGTCCCCAGCAGCCCCGGTTTCTTCCCACATAGCGCGGCCGGGGCCCGCACCTGCAGCTGCACCTTACAGCAACGCAACAGCAGCAACGATGCCGCCGATGAAGCCCGCAGCGGCTGTCTGCCTCGGGGCGAAGTTGGTCGAAGTCGGCGCCGGGCCGGTCTGCGAGGCGCCGGAGCCGGTGGGGGCCGGGGTGGTGTTGGCCGCCCCGCCGTTGCCGCTGCCGCTGGCGGCGGTGGTGGTGGCGGCGCTGCTGGCGCACGAGACGACGGAGGGGACGCTGACGCCGTTGGCACTGCAGATTTGGTGCGCGAAGGAGACGGCTGCGCTCTGGTCTTTTTTGTCGCAGTCTGTGTTGGGGGCGCGAGGGGAGGTTAGAGAGGGGGTGACTTTTTTTTTTGCTTTGGTATGGGAGGGAGGGAATGGGAGTGGAACTTACCTCCGATGAGGCAGCAGGAGATGCCGGAGATGAAGTCCTTGTTTGCGCAGATGCACCCGGGGTCGGTTCCGCAGTTGCCTACGCCGTCGCCGGAGAGGAACTGTAGGGAATTGCGAGGTTAGTGGTTGGTCCGTTCTCGAAGGGGGTTGCGCGGTCGCGTGCGAACGGCCATCGGATCATGACAAGACGGCGGAATTGTGATGGCTAAGAGCGATAATAGGTTATTGGGATAGCGATACATACAGTGTCGGCGCATGATTTCTATAGACGGGTCATTAGTTCGTTGTTTTACAACGAGGCGACGTAGCAGGACCACGACGAGGAGCAGCTGCCGGAGCTGACGGATAGGGGCTGGAGACTTACGGCACATTCTGGAAGGCCATTTTGGGCAGCGGCGAAGCTGGCAATGGCCAGGGTAAGCACAATAGAGAAGGTCTTCATGGTGATATCGTAATTGCAACTATTTGAGAGGCAAGTGATGGGAAAGTGTGAGGAGAATGAACGAAGCAGCAAAACAGTTATTCGAAGAGAGTTAGTTATTAGACTTCACCTGCATAACATGCAGGGCCGCGCGATTGGTTCCCCCCTTGAATGACGGAGCAAGCGGAGGACAGGGAGGTGCCGTCCCCCGCCCTCCGCACGGACATGGTCATCGGCCAATCAATGATGCACCAACAGGGGGCTGCAGCACCACCATAAGGTACCAAGTACCTCACGCGAATAGTTGGCGGTGACGGGAGGAGATTGCTTAACAGCTGTGATAGTGGCACGCCGAGTTCCGTGGCCCGGGCTAGATAATTGGTGATTGCGGCTCTGACGGCGGGCATCCTCATTTCATCCCATTCCCGAATGGCACCCTATTGTGTAGATCGAGCAGGAAAACCAAGGTCTCTGGTGCGCAGTGCCAGATAGGGCAGGTCACAGGTACCCCAGATTGTCAAAGGTTAAAGCTGGTCGCACCTCTCTTCCCCGCCGCAGCAAGCAAGCATTTTGGTTCCCGTTCCCGTCATTCCGCTTGCTTGGGGCGCGCGCACGACCGCATTTTCTTCACCTGATTCCACGGGCGCCGAGATCGCAAGCAACCCCGACGACATCACTTTACTTATCCTACACGTTTTTGTGGTGATGACAGCGTTATAGACCGCCGCCAATCCACAACACGAGCGTTGCACCTCGCTCAACCGTCGAGATGGGGCTGGGTATTCTTCAAGACCATGCCATGGAACATGTTCCTGGTAAGGAGAAGGTCCGCCCCGACACAGGCCGGGTGCGTGTAGACTAATTTGTTTGTTCGACTACAGGCACAACATGGTACTTCGATGATCCCCAGAGACCTCAGTATGCCACCGACGGCACGACCGGTTTGAAGTGCGACACGAGCGGACCCATACCCATCATCCTCGTCCCGCAACCCTCCGACGACCCCAACGATCCGCTGAACTGGCCGCTATGGAGGCGGGACCTTATCACCCTCATCCTCTCCGTGACGGCCATCTTCGCGACCGCGCTGGGCCCCATCCTCGCCGCCAACACGTTCACCCTGATCGTGGCGTTTTCCCACGATTTCAGCCATATCGCGATGCTGACGGGGTGGTTCCTTCTCGGGGTCGGCGCTGCGGGCTTCGTCTTCGTCGCGTCCAGCCGTATCTGGGGCAAGAGGCACCTGTTCATCCTCGGGACTGTCATCTTGATTGCCTCGAGTATATGGGGCGCAGCCACGAATAATTATAAGAGCATGGTGGCAGCGCGTGTTTTCCAAGGCGTCGGCGCGGCCCCGTTTGAGGCATTGGTTAACGCCGCCGTTGGTGACCTATACTTTGTCCATGTGAGTCCTCCTCGGCCGGTATCGTAACTTGGACTTTTCGAGACTAATGGTCCGTAGCAACGTGGAGTTCGTATGGCTTTTACGAACCTTGCCGTTTTCGGAGGCGCCTTCTTCACCCCCATCGTTGTGGGTAAGATCACACATACGATGTCGTGGCAGTGGACCTTCTACTTTGTGGCCATCTTCTGTTTCATATCCCTTGTAGCAATCGTCCTCTTTTGCCCCGAGACCGCCTACGTCCGAGACCACCGCCTCAATCTCGACATGCTCAGTTCCGATGAAGCCCCGGCCGTGCCCGGGGAGAAGAGCACCGATGCCAAACAGGAGGACTCCTCGAAAGCAGCCAA
>Ga0164242_10008350_pt1 | contig 11238 bp, 12 predicted proteins | sample OricomgcompostMG_FD_108783 | JGI IMG/M metagenome (GOLD analysis project Ga0164242, IMG submission 108783) | Miracle-Growth compost microbial communities from Emeryville, California, USA - Original compost - Miracle growth compost (MG) ...
CGAGCTCGCGGATGGCCGCGATCGTCGTCCCGCCCGGACTGGTCACGGCCTCCCGCAACTGCACCGGATGCTCCCCGGAATCACGGAGCATCACGGCCGAACCGATGGCCGACTGGACGATCAACTCGGTCGCGAGGGTCCGCGGCAGACCGAGCAGGATGCCGGCGTCGATCATCGCCTCGACGAGGTAGAAGAAGTAGGCAGGGCCGGAACCGGAGAGCGCGGTGACGGCGTCCAGCTGCGATTCGGGCACCCGCACGACGCGCCCCACCGCCGACAGCAGCACCTCGGCCGTTTCCAGGTGCGCCTCGTCGGCGTGCGCGCCGGCGGAGACCGCCGTCATCGCCTGCTCGACGAGGGCCGGGGTGTTGGGCATGCACCGTACGACCGCGACGCCCTCGGGCAGCCGCGCCTCGATGTGCGCGGTCGTGATGCCGGCGGCGACGGACACGATCAGGTGCCGGCTCGTGACGCTCGCGGCGAGCTCGGTGAGCAGCGTGTCGATGTCCTGCGGCTTGACGGCCAGCACGATCGTCCGGGCGAAGTCCGCGGCCTCGGCGACCCCGACCGCCTTCACGCCGTGGGTCGCTACCAGCTGGCCGGCACGCTCGGGGTGCTTCTCGACGACCACGACGTCGGCCGGGGTGTATTCGCCGCGCAGCAGACCGGACAGCAACGCCTCACCGATCTTGCCGCCACCGAGGATCGCCAGTGCGTCCATGATCTCGCTCGCCCTTCGCTGTCGTCAGCCTCGGGTGGCCAGCGACCGGGCGAAGAACGCGAGGTTCGCCGGGCGCTCGGCCAGCCGCCGCATGAGGTAGCCGTACCACTGGGCACCGTACGGGACGTAGACGCGCACGGTGTGCTGGTTTTCGGCGAGGCGGCGCTGCTCGTCCGGACGGATCCCGAAGAGCATCTGGAACTCGAACTCGCTGCCCGCGGCCTTGCCGTGGAACTTGGCGCGCTCGGCGGCGATCTCGATCAGGCGTGGGTCGTGGGTCGCGACCATCGGGTAGCCGGGACCGCTCATCAGGATGTTCAGGCAGCGCACATAGGACAGGTCGACGTCCAGGCGCTTGGTGTACGCGACCGACCCCGGCTCGCGGTACGCGCCCTTGCACAGCCGCACCCTGCTCCCCTCGGTGGCCAGGTCGCGGCAGTCGCCCTCGGTGCGGCGCAGGTAGGCCTGCAGCACCGCCCCGGTGTCCGGGAAGTCAGCGCGCAGCTCCCGCAGGATGCCGAGCGTCGAGTCGGTGGTGGTGTGGTCCTCCATGTCCAGCGTCACGGTGGCGCCGGACGCCCGGGCGGCCTGGCAGATCGTGCGGGCGTGCTCGAGCGCGAGCTTCTCGCCGTCCACCGGCAGTGCCTGACCGATCGCGCTGAGCTTCACGCTGACCTCGGCGCGCGCGGTGAGGGGCCCGAGCCGTTGGGTGAGCCCGGCGTCGGCGAGGGCCGCGAGCAGCCCGGTGTACTCGGTGACGACGGCGCCGGCCCGGTCGCGATCGGTGCAGTCCTCGCCGAGGTGATCGAGGCTCACGGTGAGGCCGGCGGCGACCAGGTCGCGCACGGCGGCGACGGCACCCGCCCGGTCGGCACCGCCGACGAAGCGGCGCACGACGTCCCTGCTGATCGGTGCGCGCGACACGAGCCGTTCCACCCGGGCGCTTCGGGAGGCGGCCAACACGGCGGAGCGGAGCACGGCGGGCGGCACGCGATCAGGCTAGTTCGAAACGTTCGCGACGAGCGCCAGGCCCACTACTTGACTGCTCGGTTAATTAGTGAGTAGGTTAAATACATGGATCGGTTGAGCCAGATCTTCGCCGCACTGGCCGATCCCACACGGCGCTCGATCGTGGCCCGCCTCGCGGAAGGTGACGCGACCGTCGGCGAACTGGCCGAGCCGTTCCCGATCAGCCTGCCGGCGATCTCGCGGCACCTGAAGGTGCTCGAGCAGGCCGGGTTGATCACCCGCACCAAGTCGGCCCAGTGGCGCTCGAACAGCCTGCAGGCCGAACCGCTGCGTGAAGTCGTGGCGTGGATGGAGCCGTACCGGAAGTTCTGGGACGCCAACTTCGACCGGCTCGACGCCCACCTTGCGCGTATCCAGAACACGCCCTCGAAGCGGGCCCGGCCCGTCCGGAAAGGATCTGCGAAATGACGATCGAACTGCACATCAGCCGCGTCTTCGACGCCCCGCGCGAACTCGTCTACCGCGCGTTCACCGACCCCGACCAGCTCTGCGAATGGTTCGGCCCGGTCGGCTACTCCGTCCCGCGCGACACGGTCCACCTGGACGTCCGCCCCGGTGGGCACCAGCGCTTCACGATGGTGCCCGACGACGACAGCTTCCCGCCCGCGGGACCCGTCGACGGCACGTACGACGAGGTGATCGAGAACGAGCTGCTGGTCGGCCACGAGGACCTCACCGAGGAGATGGCCGCCGTGTTCGGCGCGTCGCGCATGACGCTGCGCCTGGAGTTCCACGACGAGCCGGGCGGCAGGACGCGCCTCGAGCTGCGCCAGGGCCCGTTCTCGGAGCAGATGAGCGGCAACGCGCGCGAGGGGTGGGGCAGCTCGTTCACCAAGCTGGACAGGCTGCTCGTCCGCGCCTCGGCCTGACCGCGTCAGGGTGTGCGGGCCGGGACCGAGCGCAGGTGGGTCCGGCAGAAGGCCAGCGCCTCGGCCAGCTCCGCCTGCCGCTCCGCCCGGTCCAGCGCCCGGCGCGTGTTCACCTCGACGATCACGTGGCCGCCGAACCCGTTGCCGGCCAGCGTCGTGAGCACGTCGGCGCACGGCTGGGTGCCCCGCCCGGGAATCAGGTGCTCGTCCTTGGTGAGCCCGGTGCCGTCGGCCAGGTGCACGTGGCGCAGCCGGTCCCCCATCGCGGTCAGCATCGCCATCGCGTCGGACTGCGAGACGGCCGCGTGCGACAGGTCGAGCGTGTAGTCGCGGTACGGCTCGTCGGCCGAGAGCGTGACGTCCCAACCCGGTTGGTACGCGGACACCTCGCGGCCGCGCACCCGCAGCGGGAACATGTTCTCCACGGCGAAGCGGACGTCGGTCTCGCCGGCCATCCGCGCGATGCCACGGCGGAACGAACGCGCGTAGTCGCGCTGCCAGCGGAACGGCGGGTGCACGACGACCGTCTGCGCGCCGAGCAGTTCGGCGGCGAACCGCGCGCGTTCGAGCTTCTGCCACGGGTCGGTCGTCCAGACCCGCTGCGTGATCAGCAGGCACGGAGCGTGAACGGCCAGGATCGGCACCTGGTAGTGCTGCGAGAGCCGCAGCAGCGCGTACGGGTCCTGGCTGATCGGGTCCGTCCAGACCATGACCTCGACGCCGTCGTAGCCCAGGCGCGCGGCGAGCTCGAACGCGGCGGCGGTTCCTTCCGGATACACCGACGCCGTGGAGAGCCCGATCCGCACTGCCCCCATGGCGGGAGGGTAGCCGTCCGGTCGCGCTCACCGCGACGATTACCCTGAGCGTCGTGCCAGAGAACACTCCCGCCGCCGCGGCAGCGCCCGTCCCCGAAGTAGGGCTCGACTTCCCGCGCGAGTGGATCGAGTTCGTCGACCCGGCCGACGCCGAGCACCTGATCCGCGCCGACCTCACCTGGCTCTGCTCGCGCTGGACCTGCATCTTCGGACGTGGCTGTCACGGCACCGTGGCCGGTCAGGCGAGCACCGGCTGCTGCAACCACGGCGCGTACTTCTCCGACCGCGAGGACGAGGAGCGGGTGCGCGGCTTCGTCAAGCAGCTGACGCCGGACATCTGGCAGCTGCACGGCGAGGCCCAGCAGCCCGGGAAGAAGCGCTTGAACGTGTTCGTCAAGGACACCCTCGACGACGAGCAGCGCTGGAAGACCCGGGTGGTCGACGGCGCGTGCATCTTCGCCAACCGCGAGGGGTTCGCCGGCGGCATCGGCTGCGCGTTGCACGCGCTGGCGGTGCAGCAGGGGCGCAACCCGCTGGAGACCAAGCCCGAGGTGTGCTGGCAGCTGCCGGTGCGCCGCGAGCAGGAGTGGGTGGACCGGCCGGACGACACCCGCGTGCTCGTCTCCACGATCGCCGAGTTCGACCGGCGCGGCTGGGGCGAGGGCGGCCACGACCTGGACTGGTACTGCACGTCGTCGCCGGAGGCCCACGTCGGCGGCGAGCCGATGTACGTCTCCTACGGCCCGGAGCTGATCGCACTCGTCGGCGAGCAGGCCTACACCGAGCTCGCACGAATCTGCGCCGAGCGGCTCAAGCTCGGCCTGGTCGCGGTGCATCCGGCGACCGCGGCGGCGCAAGCGCAGCAGGACTAGCGCCATCGCCGCGACCGAGCACCCGCACGCGTACGTCCGACAGACGGTCGCGGTGCCGGCTCAGGCCTCGAGCTTGTAGCCCAATCCCCTTACCGTCACGAGGTATTTGGGGTCGGACGGGTCGGGCTCGATCTTCGCGCGCAGCCGCTTGACGTGGACGTCCAAGGTCTTGGTGTCACCGACGTAGTCGGCGCCCCAGACCCGGTCGATCAACTGGCCGCGGGTGAGCACCCGGCCGGCATTGCGCAGCAGCAGCTCCAGCAGGTCGAACTCCTTCAGCGGCAGCGCGACCGGGCGGCCGTCGACGGTCACCACGTGCCGTTCGACGTCCATCCGCACCGGGCCGGCCTCGACGACCGCCGAGATCAACTCGTCCGGCAGGTCACCGCCGCGGCGCAGCACGGCGCGGATGCGGGCGATCAGCTCGCGCGACGAGTACGGCTTGGTCACGTAGTCGTCGGCACCCAGCTCGAGCCCGACGATCTTGTCGATCTCGGCGTCGCGCGCGGTGACCATGATGATCGGGACGCTCGACTTCGCGCGCAGCGCGCGACACACCTCGGTGCCGGACAGTCCCGGCAGCATCAGGTCCAGCAGCACCACGTCGGCCCCGGACCGGTCGAAGGCCGCCAGCCCGTCCGGCCCGGTGTTCGCGACCTCGACCTCGAAACCCTCGCGCTGCAGCTGGAAGCTGAGCGCGTCGGCGAAGGACTCCTCGTCCTCGACCAGCAGTACTCGGGTCAAACCTGCTCCTCCACGACGCCGGGTGCCGCCCCGGCCGATGCCGGCGCCGGTACCGATGTCTGCGCCGCCAACGATCCCCCGTCCGAGTGAACGCGAGGTAACTGGACGGTGAACGTCGATCCTTCGCCCGGGATGCTGCGTACCGTGACCGCGCCGCGGTGGTTGGTGACCACGTTCTTCACGATCGCCAGGCCCAGGCCCGTGCCGCCGGTCGCCCGCGAGCGGGCCGGGTCCACGCGGTAGAACCGCTCGAAGATGCGTTCCTGCTCGGCCGCGCTGACCCCGATGCCCTGGTCGGTGACCGAGATGTCGACGGTCGGACGAGCCTGGTGATCGCTCGCGCCCTTCGCCACGACGACCACGCGCGAACCGGCCGGGCTGTAGGCGACCGCGTTGTCGACCAGGTTGGCCACCGCGGCGGCGAGCTGGGCGTCGTTACCGCGGACGCGCAGTCCGGGCTCGCAGCGCACGTCGATCTCGATGTCGGCCTGCTCCGCCGCCAGCCGCTCACGGTCGACCGCGTCGGCGACGAGCCCCTCGACGTCCACCTCGGCGGCACCGGGCATCGGATCGACGCCCTGCACCTTCGACAGCTCCATCAGCTCGGTCACCAGCCGGCCGAGGCGGGCGCTCTCGTGCTGCATGCGGCCGGCGAAGCGCTCGACGGATTCCGCGTCCCCAGCCGCATCGCGCACGGCCTCGGCCAGCAGGCTCAACGCGCCCACGGGCGTCTTGAGCTCGTGCGAGACGTTCGCGACGAAGTCCCGACGGACCTCGTCCAGGCGCCGCTGCTCGCTGATGTCGGCGAGCAGCAGCGCGACACCGTCGGAGCGGTCGCTGTCAGTCACCGGCACGGCCGTGGCCGCGACCGCGATCGGCTCGCGTCCGAGGCGGCTCAGCGGGAGGTCGATCGCGCGGCACAGCGAGGCGTCATCGCGCTTCGCGTCGGACGCGATCGCGCGCAGTGGCTCGAAGGCCAGCCGGTCGACGTCCACCACGTCCATCGCGCGGGCCGCCGGGTTGACGAGGACGACGCGCTCGTCGGCGTCGACGACCACGACGCCGATGTCCAGCGCCTCGACGACCAGCGAGGCCAGCGCGGGCAGGTGCGGAGGGCGGCGCGGCGCGTTCACGTCCGGTGGCGGCGCGTGCTCGGCGTTGCGCGCGCTGAGCAACACGCGCGCTGCCGCGGCCGACAACAGCACGGCGATGACGATGAGCGCGAGCCCCAGCCCGAGCACCGGACTACTTCTTACCCTGGTTGGCGACGGCCTCGATCGCGGCCGCGGCGGCGTCGGGGTCGAGGTACGCACCCGGCCCGGTCGGCATCATCGTGACCGGGTCGAGGTCGTAGCGCAGCGGGATGCCCGTCGGCACGTTGAGCGCGACCACCGCGTCGTCCGACATCGCGTCGAGGTGCTTGATCAGGGCGCGCAGCGAGTTGCCGTGCGCGGCGACCAGCACCGTCCCGTTGCGCAGGTCGGGCACGATCGCGTCGTACCAGTACGGCAGCATCCGGCCGACGACGTCCTTGAGGCACTCGGTGCGCGGCACGGTCTCGAGCAGGTCCGCGTAGCGCGGGTCGCCCACCTGGCTGTAGGTGTCGTCGTCGGGCAGCGCCGGCGGCGGGACGTCGTACGAACGGCGCCAGAGCATGAACTGGTCGTCACCGAACTCGGCGCGCACGGCAGCCTTGTCCTTGCCCTGCAGCGCCCCGTAGTGGCGTTCGTTGAGCCGCCACGAGCGCCGCACCGGTACCCAGTGCCGGTCCGCAGCGTTCAACGCGATGTTCGCCGTGCGGATCGCGCGCCGCAGCACCGACGTGTGCACCACGTCCGGCAGCAGGCCGTGTTCGCGCAGCAGTTCACCGCCACGCCGGCCCTCGGCCTCGCCGGCCGCCGTCAGGTCGACGTCCACCCAGCCGGTGAACAGGTTCTTGGAGTTCCACTCGCTCTCGCCGTGGCGGAGCAGGATCAGCGTCGGCACGCCCTCAATCCTGCCAGCCTTGACCACGTCGTTCACCACACCCCGCTGCGGTTGAGGGGTAGTGCTCATTCCGAAGTTCGCTCCGCACTATTCCGATGTTCGCTCCGCGAAGTCCTTGAACGCCTGCAGGTTGGCCAGCGACTCGCCGCGCTTCACCCGCCAGGCCCACTCGCGGCGGATGGACGAGCCGAAACCCAGCTCCAGCAGCGTGTTGAACGTGCCGTCGGCGTATTCGAGCACGCAGCCCAGGATCCGGTCGAGCTCCTCGGCGCTGACGGACGCCAGCGGCACCCGTCCGCTGAGGTAGACGTCGCCGGTCGCATCGACGGCCCAGGACACCGCATACATCCGGGCGTTGCGCTGCAGCAGGTAGGCGTAGACCTGCTCGCGGTTCTCCTCCGGCGCGCGCAGGACGAACGCCTCGATCTCGAGCGCGTGCGCACCGACCGTCAGCAGGCAGGCCGTCTTGAGCCGCTTCTCGCCGGGCAGCGCGACCGCGAACGAGGTCTCGTCGAACCGCTCGTGCTCCAACTCCTGATCCTCCAGGTAGCTCGCGATCACCTCGGCCGGGTTCATCGCGCGACCACCGCGGGACGGAGTTCGGCGACGGCCTCGGTGTACGCGGCGAGCAGACCGTCGGTGGTGCGCGTCCACGAGAACCGCTCCGCGTGCGGACGGGCGCCGGCGGCCAGCTCGGCGCGGGCGGCCGGTGTGTTCAGCAGCTCGCCGAGCAGCTTGGCCCACAGCTGGGGTTCGTGGCCGTCCACGAGGACCCCGGACACGCCGTCGGCGACCGCGGTCGTCAGCCCGCCGACGGACGCGGCCACGACCGGCGTCGCGCACGCCTGCGACTCCAGGGCGACCAGCCCGAAGGACTCGTTGTAGCTCGGCACGACGGTCAGGTCGGCAGCGCGGTAGTAGTCGGCGACGACCTCGCGCGGCGCCGGCGGCTCGAAACGCACGACGTCGATCAGGCCGAGGTCGGCGGCGAGGCCGGAGAGCCAGTGCGGCTCGTCCAGCCCGGTACCGCTCGGCGCACCGAGCACGACCACCTGCAACCCGGCCAACTCGCGGCGCAGGATCGCGGCGGCGCGCAGCAGTACGTCCGGCGCCTTCAGCGGCTGGATCCGCCCGACGAACAGCAGCGTCGGGACGTCCGGCCGCAGACCGAGCCGGGCTCGCGCCGCCCTGGCGTCGCCGGGCGTGAACGTGTCGAGATCGACGCCGGGAGCGATCGTGCGCACCTGCGCAGGGTCGGCGCCGTACAGCTCGACCAGCTGTTGGGCCTCCTCGGCCGTGGACGCGATCAGCCGGTCGGCCTCGGCCACGACCTGGTCCTCACCGATCAGGCGCGCGGGCGGCTCGGGGACGTCGCCGTCGGCCAGGAGGGCGTTCTTGACCTTGCCCAGCGTGTGCGCCGAGTGCACGAGCGGAATGCCCCACCGCTCGCGCGCCAGCCAACCCACCTGCCCGGACAGCCAGTAGTGCGAGTGGATGACGTCGTACCAGCCCGGCTCGTGGAATGCCTCGGTACGCAGCACGCCCGCCGTGAACGCACACAGCTGGGCGGGCAGATCGCCCTTGGCCAGCCCCTCGAACGGGCCCGCGGTCACGTGCCGCACGAGCACGCCGGGCGCGAGTTCCACGGCCGGCGGCTGCTCGCTGGACGTCGCACGTGTGAAGACCTCGACCTCGACGCCCATCGCGGCCAACCGGCGCGCGCTCTCGACGATGTAGACGTTCATCCCGCCCGCGTCGCCGCCGCCGGGCGGGTCGAGCGGGGACGTGTGCACGCTCAGCATCGCGACGCGTCGGGGAGTACCGACCCGCGGCATGCGCTGCACCGGTACCCCTTTCGCTCGTCGTGGACGTAACAAGCTCCTACGTCAGATCATGCCCGAATCCCGCCAACGGCAGAATTGCGGTCATGGATGCGCAGCGAGGGACGGCGGTCGTGACGGGTGCGAGCAGCGGCATCGGGGCCGCCACGGCCCGCCGACTGGTCGCCGAGGGCTACCAGGTGATCGCCGCCGCGCGCCGGCGCGAGCGCCTCGACCAGCTGGCCGCGAGCACGCCGGGGATCACGCCGATGACGCTCGACGTCACCGATCCCGGGTCGATCGCCGCGCTCACCGCGGCGGTGGACGACGTGGCCGTGCTGGTGAACAACGCCGGCGGCGCGATCGGGACGGAGCCGATCGAGCACGCGGACCCCGCCGACTGGCAGGCGATGTACGAGACGAACGTGCTGGGCGTGCTGCGCGTGACGCAGGCGCTGCTGCCCGCGCTGGAGCGGGGCGCCGGCGGGCATGTCGTCGTCACCGGCTCGATCGCCGGCCACCTGGTCTACGAGGGCGGGGCCGGCTACACGGCCGCCAAGCACGCCGCCACGGCGCTGGTCGAGACGCTGCGCCTGGAGCTGTCCGGCCGTCCGATCCGCGTCACCGAGATCGCGCCCGGCATGGTGCACACCGAGGAGTTCTCGTTGGTCCGCTATCGAGGTGACCAGGCCGCGGCCGATCGGGTGTACGCGGGTGTGCCCGACCCGCTGAGCGCCGAGGACGTCGCGGACTGCATCGCGTTCGCCGTCACGCGCCCGGCGCACGTGAACGTCGACCTGCTGGTCGTCAAGCCGCTCGCGCAGGCCGCGCCGCACAAGGTGGTCCGCCGCAGCGAGTGACCGCGCGACGCTGCTGATTCGGCGGCGCCGCTGATACCGCGGCGCGCGGCGGATCAGCGCGGCGCGATCGCGGGGCGGCGGCGCACGATCGCCACTGCGCCCAGTCCGGTGATCAACAGGCCCGCCACGATCGTCAGCCAGAGCCCGGCGCCGACCGAGACGGGCGCGAAGCCGGACGGGATGTCCGCGCCGGACGCGATGTTGTTCACGTTCACGGTGTCGACGAGCCCGATCAACCCGATCAGCAGGCCGAACACGGTCGCCGTGATCGACGCCCACAGCCGGCCCTTGCCGAGGCCGATCGCGATGCCGCAGGCGCCGGCGACCACCGCGCAGCCGATGACCAGGCCGCCGTCGCCGTCCGCGTTGTAGATGCTGATACCGAAGACGGTCGCCCACGGCAGGACGCCGGCCAGCACCGCAAGCAGCGCACCACCGAGGGTGAGCCAGCCGAGCGGCGGGTCACTCACGGGCGGACCGGTCGGCGCGGGGTAGCCATAGGCCGCGTACTGCTGCCCCGGTGCCGGCGGGTAGGCCGGATACGCCTGCGGATACTGCTGCCCGGGGTACGACTGCGCCTGCGGGTACTGCTGCGGATACGGCTGCTCGAAGTAGGGCGGCGGCTGCGGGACGTAGTGGGGGTCCCCCTCGGGCTGCTGCCAGTAGGGCGGCTCGGGCGGTTGACCCATCAGAACTCCACTCCTGCCAGGTGCGCCTCGGGGCGCAGCCGGATACCGAAACGCGCCTCCACGCCGGCCCGGATCTCGGCGGCCAGGTCGAGCAGCTCCGCCGTGCTCGCGCCGCCCCGGTTGGTGAGCGCGAGCGTGTGCTTTCCGGACACGGCCACCCGCGGCCGTCCGCCGCTGTAACCCTTGGCGAACCCGGCGTTCTCGATCAGCCAGGCGGCCGAGAGCTTGACCTGGCCGTCCACCGTCCAGTTCGGGCAGCCGTCGGGCACGAGTTCCGGCGCGACGAAGGGGTTCACGAAGAACGAGCCGACGCTCCACGTGTCGTGGTCGGACGCGTCGAGCAGCATCCCCTTGCTGCGCCGTAGTTCCAGCACGACCTCACGCACCTGCGCCAGCGGTGCGCGCTCGCCCTGCTCGACGCCGAGCCGGCGCGCCAGTTCGAGATAGCGGACGGGGCGGCTCAGCACGTCGCGCACGAGTTCGACGGTCACGTCCAGCACGACGTACCGGTCGGTGTGCTTGAACGCGCTGGTCCGGAAGCCGAATCCGCAGCGTGGCGGGTCCCAGCGCGTGACCGTGCCGTCGGCGCGGTCGAGGACGGTCAGGCCGGTGATCACGTCGGCGACCTCGCTGCCGTACGCGCCGACGTTCTGGATGGGCGTCGCGCCGACGAAGCCCGGGATGCCGGACATCGCTTCCAGCCCGCTGAGCCCGTCGCGCACCGTCGCCGCGACCAGCTCGTCCCACGGCTCGCCGGCCTGCGCGGTGATCGTGACAAGCTCGCCGCCGTCGCCGGATTCGACGCGCTCGAGACCGCGCGTGCGGACCTGCAC
>Ga0164242_10008351_pt1 | contig 11238 bp, 10 predicted proteins | sample OricomgcompostMG_FD_108783 | JGI IMG/M metagenome (GOLD analysis project Ga0164242, IMG submission 108783) | Miracle-Growth compost microbial communities from Emeryville, California, USA - Original compost - Miracle growth compost (MG) ...
AACTGCACTTCCTCGGTGAGGATCTTGTATGCCGTGCGGCAGATCTCCTGCTTCCGCTCGGCGGTGTCGGCCTGCCCGACCTCGTCGAACGCCATCACGACGATGGCCGCGCCATACTTCCGGCACAGCTTCGCCCGCTCGATGAACGCGTCGACACCCTCCTTCATGGAGATCGAGTTGACGATGGATTTGCCCTGCACACAACGCAATCCGGCTTCGATGACCTCCCACTTGGACGAGTCGATCATGACCGGGACGGTGCAGATGTCGGGCTCGGAGGCGATCAGTTTGCAGAAGCGGTCCATGGCCGCCACGCCGTCGATCATGCCTTCGTCCATGTTGATGTCGATGACTTGCGCCCCGGCTTCGACCTGCTGGCGGGCGACGCTCAGGGCGGTGGGATAGTCACCCTCCTTGATCAGCTTGCGGAAGCGGGCCGACCCGGTGATGTTGGTGCGCTCCCCGACGTTGACGAAGAGTGAGTCCTCGGTGATGTTCAGCGGCTCCAAGCCGGACAGGCGCATCGCGGGTGCGGGCTGCGCCGGCACCCGCGGCGTGGCGTCGACGAGGTGAGCGCCGATCTGGGAGATGTGCTCCGGGGTGGTGCCACAACAGCCGCCCAGGATGTTCACCAGGCCGTCGGCTGCGAACCCGCCGAGCACCTCCGCCATGTCCTCGGGCGTCTGGTCGTACTCGCCGAACGCGTTGGGCAGGCCGGCGTTCGGATAACAGAAGGTGAAGCAGTCGGCCAGTCGCGACAGCTCGGCGGCGTACTGCCGCATGTCGGCCGCCCCGAGCGCGCAGTTGAATCCGACGGCGAGCGGTCGCGCGTGCCGGATGCTGTTCCAGAACGCCTCGGTGAGCTGGCCGGACAGCGTGCGGCCGGACGCGTCGGTGATGGTGCCGGAGATCAACACCGGCCAGCGGCGCCCCCGCTCCTCGAAGAGCGTCTCCAGCGCGAAGATGGCGGCCTTGGCGTTGAGCGTGTCGAAGATCGTTTCGACGAGCAGTAGGTCGCTGCCGCCGTCGACCAGGCCGGACGCCTGCTCCTGGTAGGCGTCGACGAGCTCCTCGAAGCTGGTGTTCCGCGCTCCCGGGTCGTTGACGTCGGGTGAGATGGACGCGGTCCGGTTGGTCGGGCCGAGCGCGCCGGCGACATACCGCGGCCGTTCGGGTGTCGCCACCGCGTCGCACGCTGCGCGCGCGAGTTTCGCCGACTCGTAGTTGAGCTCGTAGCTCAGCTCCTGCATGCCGTAGTCGGCCATCGAAATGCGCTGGGCGCTGAAGGTATTGGTCTCGATGATGTCCGCGCCCGCCGCGAGGTATTCGTCGTGGATCGAACGGATCACGGCGGGGTTGGTGATCGACAGCAGATCGTTGTTGCCCTTGACGTCCTGGGGCCAGTCGGCGAAGCGTTCGCCCCGGAACTCCTCCTCGGAGAGCTTGTGCCGCTGGATGAACACCCCCATCGACCCGTCCAGGAGGAGGACCCGCTGCGTCATCGCGGCGCTCAGGGTGTCGGTGGCGTCTGGTCGAACCAGAGAGAGGTCGCGTGTCGACGATGTCACACGCGCAATGTCGGAGCGGCTGCTCACTGTGGGGTCCCTTCAGGGGAGTTTGCGCAGAACGGCATGATTCTAACGGGACGGTCGTGGCGATCGCGGGTGGTCTCGACCATCGGTCGGTGCCGGGCGCGTTTTGCGGGGGCGGCGCCCACCTGCACTGTTTAAGCTGCTGTGTGGAGCGGCACCGAGGGACGAGGAGGAACCGGGTGATCGAACTCGAGGACGTGCCCCTGCTGCGCGACCCGATCATGATCGCCGCGTTCGAGGGGTGGAACGACGCGGGCGAGACCGCCTCGGCGACCGTCAACCACCTCATCGGGACGTGGGACGCAGCACCGGTGGCTCAGCTCGACCCGGAGATCTACTACGACTTCCAGGTCAACCGGCCACGCATCAGCAGCGACACCGGCCGCCGCGAGATCGTCTGGCCGACCACGCGCATCTTCCTGGCACAGGACACCCCGCTGGACCGCGATGTGCTGCTGGTGCAGGGCATCGAGCCCTCCATGAAGTGGCGCGGTTTCACCGACGAGTTGATGAGCTTCGCGGCCGAGTGCGGCGTCGGCATGATCATCACGCTCGGGGGGTTGCTGGCGGACGTGCCGCACACCCGGCCCATCCCGGTCACCGTCACCTCCGAGCACGAGGAGACGCGGCAGCGGTATGACGTGGAGAGCAATCGCTACGAAGGACCGACCGGCATCGTCGGCGTCTTCACCGACGCGGCACATCACGCCGGCCTGCCGACGCTGTCCTGCTGGGCCGCGGTGCCGCACTACGCCGGTGCGAGCCCGTCGCCGAAGGCGACCCTGGCACTGCTGACGCGTCTCGAGGAGCTCTTCGACGCGCTGATCGGTCACGCCGACCTCCAGGAGCAGGCACGGGCATGGGAGCACGGTGTCGACGAACTCGCCGCCTCCGACGACGAAGTCGCCGAATACGTGCACTCGCTCGAGCAGACGCAGGACACCACCGAGCTGCCGGAGGCCAGCGGCGACGCGATCGCGCGGGAGTTCGAGAAGTACCTGCGCCGCCGCGAGACCGATGACTGACTCGATACTCTCGTCGGCTGCGTGCGACGTCGCTAGGCGCGTATGCCGAGCAGCGCGTCCAGGGCGTCGGTGACCCGGGGGCTGGGCGCCCCCGTCTCGGCGCCGGCCGCCCACTCGTCGACCAGTTCCAGCGCCACCGCACTGTGCAGGTCGTCCGCGAGCGCGTCGCGAACACCGTCGATCAGCCGGTCCGCGTCCTGGTCACCGCGGCACTGCAGTGCCCGGGTCCAGCGGTCCCACCGCTTCACCGCGTTGTCGAGCAGGCCGTCGGTGTACTCCCACGGGGTGCGGTAGTGCTGGGCCAGCAGCACCAGCCGGATCGCCATCGGGTCGACTCCCGCCCTGCGCAGTTGTGACACACGCACCAGGTTGCCCTTGGACTTGCTCATCTTCTCGCCGTCGTAGGCCACCATCGCCTGGTGCGCGTAGGCGTGCGCGAACGGCGGGTCGTCGGTCAGCGCGACGGCCTGCACCGCCGACATCTCGTGGTGCGGGAAGATCAGATCGGTGCCGCCGCCCTGCAGGTCGAAACCCATCCCGAGATGGTCGAGTGCGATCGTGGTGCACTCCACGTGCCAGCCCGGCCGACCGCGCCGCAGGGTGCCTCCCTCCCAGGCCGGCTCCCCGGCCCGCTCGACGCGCCACAGCAGCGGGTCGAGCGGATCACGCTTACCCGCGCGGTCGGGGTCTCCCCCGCGCTCGGCGAAGACCGCCATCATCTGCTCGCGTGTCCACCCGCTCTCCGAGCCGAAGGTCGGCTGTGTGGACAGGTCGAGGTAGACGTCCTGGGCGCCCGTCTCGACGGCGTCCGGCGTCGGGACCGGGTAGGTCACCCCCTTGGCCACCAGGCCCTCGATCGTCGCGACATGCCGACTCATCGTCTCGACCACGCTGACGTAGTGGTCGGGCGCCAGCACGCGCAATGCTTGCATGTCGGTGTGGAACAGCTCGATCTCCTGGGTCGCCAGCTCCCGCCAGTCCACCCCGTCGCGGGCCGCCCGCTCCAGCAGCGGGTCGTCGATGTCCGTGACGTTCTGCACGTAGCGCACCCGGTGGCCGGCGTCCCACAGGACACGCGCCGCGAGGTCGAAGGTCACGTACGTGGCCGCGTGGCCGAGATGCGTCGCGTCATACGGGGTGATCCCGCAGACGTAGACGGTGGCCGTGTCGCCGGCAGCCACCGGCTCGACACTGTCCGATCGGCGCTGCCAGAGGGCCAGCCGGCGGCCCTTGCCTTGTAAAACGGGCAGATTCGGCGAGGCCCACGGAGCAACTGTCACGCATTCCAGGATAAGCGGACCGTCGCAGCGCTCACCACAGCGGCCAGGGCAACGGATGCCGATCGTCCGGGGGCACCGGCATGCGACCCGTGCGGAGCAGATCTGCGATGCGGGCCTCCAGCGCGGCCACTTCGTCGGCCTGTAGGACGCGCCGCAGCTGCTCCCCCAGCTCGCCGTCGACGGCTGCAGCCAGGTCGGTCAATCGCGCGCATTCCGCGTCGGTCAGCCCGTCCCCGGCGAAACCCCACAGCACCGTGCGCAGCTTCTCCTCCACGTGCAGCGTCAGTCCGTGGTCGATGGCGTAGAGGTGCCCGCCGTCGACGATCAGCGCAGAGCCTTTGCGGTCGGCGTTGTTGAGCACCACGTCCAGCAGCGCGACCTCGCGCAGCTGATCCTGCGCGGCATGGGACACCACCAGCGGACGATCCTCGTCGTCCCGCACCCCGAGCACCGGCAGGTAGTCGCCGGGCACCGCGGCGATCGGGTCGATGCGCAGCAGGCCGTTGTCGGCGTCCGGCTCGAGCGGGCCGACCCATTGCTGCACCGAGCCGGCACCGAACGGCCCGTCGTCGCGCAGTGCCGTGACGGGCACGCAGTCCCAGCCTCCCGCGGTCGCGACCAGGTATGCCGCGAACTCGCGACCGGCGAGCGATCCCTCGGGAAAGTCCCACAGCGGTCGTTCCCCGCGGATCGGCTTGTAGACCGCGCAGATCCGCTCGCCCGCCGCCTCGATCCAGACCCGCAACACCAGGTTGGACGCCTCGACGAGACGGCCCTCCACCTCCAGTGGGCCGTCACCGAGCAGCCGCTGCAGGCGCTCAGCGTCGATAGCCGTTGGCACGGGGGCAGATGTGGCCGTCCGGGTCGAGCGGACCGCCGCAGAAGGGACATGACGGACGACCGTCGGCGACGGCGGCCAACCCGCGGCGTGCGAACTCACGGGCCTGCGGGGCGTCCAGCAGCACGCGGACGAGTTGGGCGTCGGGATCGGGGACCTCGCGCAACTCCTCGCCGTCCTCGGTCGGCTGCAACTCGACCTGCCGGTCGTGTGCCTCGATGATCAGCACCTCCCGCTCCGGCTCCCAGGCCAGGCTGAGAGTGCTGACGCGGAACTCGTCCTCGATCGGTGGCGTCAGCGGCTCGTTGTCCTCCTCGGCTGCGGGCAGATCCTCGTCGACCGACAGCTCGTCCAGCAGGTCGTTGACCCGCTCGGCGAGCACCGCGACCTGCTCCTTCTCCAGCGAGACCGACACCACACGACGGCCCTGGACCGCCTGCAGGAAGAAGGTGCGGGCACCGGGTGGCCCCACGGTGCCGGCCACGAACCGGTCCGGGTGGTCGAATTCTTGTGTCGGCATGTTCCGAGCCTAATGCGATGTGTCCGTGCCGGTCTCGCCCCCGGGTGTGGCATCACCCGACGGGTCGGACTTGACCCGCAGGTCGCCCAGATCACCGGTCGCGTCGTTGATCCGCAGCACGAACGGCCGCCGTGTCGTGTAGCGGACCGCACTGATCGACGCGGGACCCACCACGATGCGCTGGAACTCGTCGAGGTGATTGCCGAGCGCATCGGCCAGGATCGCCTTGATGACATCTCCGTGGGAGACCGCCACCCAGACCGCGGCTGCCCCGTGCTCGGTCTCCACCTGCGCGTCGATCTCCCGCACGGCAGCCACGGCGCGCGCGGACATCGCGGCCAGCGACTCGTGCTCGAAGTCCGCAGACGGCGGGAAGACCGCCGCGGACGGCTGGTCCTGGACGGTGCGCCACAGGTCGTCCCCCGCCAACTCACTGATCGTGCGGCCGGTCCAGGACCCGTAGCGGCACTCGCCGAGGCGTTCGTCGCTTTCGACCGGGATGCCGAGCGAGCCGCCGGCGACGGCCGCCGCCGTCTCCTGGCAGCGCTGCAGCGGACTGCTGACGATCCGCGCGATCGGCAACTGCTCCAGCCGTTTTCGAGCCTCAGCGACCTGCCGCTCACCGGTCTCGTCCAGACCGATGCCGGGCGTCCACCCGGCCAGCACTCCGGAGGTGTTGGACGTGGTGCGGCCGTGGCGCAGGAGCAGAACAGTCGCCATCGCCTCAGCGCAGCCCTTCGGCGTCCATGATGTCGGCGAGTGTGTGCAACGCCGCGATCCGCTCCGGGAGGTTGTCGCCCACCGGCGAGACGCTGAGGGTCGTCACCCCGGCGTCGGCATACGCATGCAACCGTTCGGCGATGTGCTCCCGGGGCCCGATCAGAGCGGTGCGATCGATGAAGTCGCGGGGCACGGCCGCCGCCGCGTCGCGGTGTTTGCGGTTCAGGTAGAGGTCCTGGACCTCCTGCGCGGCGTCGTCGAAGCCCATCCGCCGCGCAAGCGCGTTGTAGAAGTTCTTGGCGCGAGAACCCATGCCACCGATGTAGAGCGCCGCATTGTCGCGCAACCGGTCCGCGCCGGTGTCGAGGTCGTCCGCGATGCTCAGCCCGGCACTGGCGCAGACGTCGAATCCGTCGAGCGCACCACCTTCGTGTCCCGCCCGCTCACGACCGGCGCGCAGCCGGCCCAGTTGCTCGGGCAGGTGCTCAGGACTGACGAAGATCCCCAGCCAGCCGTCGGCGATCTCGCCGGTCAGCTCCATGTTCTTCGGCCCGATGGCGGCCAGGTAGATCGGCACCTGCGCGCGTTGTGGCAAGAGCAGCAGCCGCAAAGCCTTGCCCGGGCCGTCCGGGAGCGGCAACTCGAAGTGTTTGCCGTGGTATTCGACGTTCTTGCGGCCCAACGCCAGCCGGATGATGTCGACGTACTCACGGGTGCGGCCGAGCGGATCGTCGAAGCGGACACCGTGCCAGCCCTCGCTGACCTGCGGCCCGGAGACCCCCAGGCCGAGCCGGAACCGGCCCCCGGTGATCTTGTCCAGCGTCGCCGCGGTCATGGCCGTCATCGCTGGCGTGCGTGCCGGGATCTGGAAGACGGCGCTCCCCCACTCCAGGTTGCTGGTGAAGGCGCTGAGGTATGCCGCGAGCGACGGCACGTCCGAGCCGTATGCCTCCGCGAGCCAGGCCACTCGATAACCGGTCCGGTCCGCCGCCTTGCACAACTCCTTCATCGCAGCGAGGTCGTCCGTGCCTGCGGTGCCCCAGTAACCCAGGTTGATGCCGAGATCCATGCCCCAGACGCTACCCCGGGGTTGCGTGGCGCAGGCATTGCCGGCCATTACGGTTGGTCCCGTGCAATCGGTGAATGTGGGCAGGTCCGGGCTGCGAGCGAGCAGCCTCACGCTGGGCACGATGGACTGGGGGGACACCGTCGACGAGATCTTCGCCGAAGAGCTCCTGCACGACTTCCGCGAGGCCGGCGGCACGACGATCGACACCGCCTACGGGTATGGCGACGGTGCCGCCGAGGAGATCCTGGGCGGCCTGCTCAAAGCCGGTGATCGCGGCGACCTGGTGCTCGTCGGCAAGGCGGGGATCTCCCGCACGTCGGGCTCGCGGGTGGTGGACGCCTCACGCGGCACGCTGCTCGCGCAGTTGGACGCCTCCCTGCGCCGATTGGGCACCGATCACCTCGACCTGTGGTTGGTGCACACCTGGGCCGACGACGTACCTCTGCGCGAGACGATGTCCGCGCTGGAGCACGCCGTCACCACGGGTCGGGCACGGTACGTCGGCGTCTCGAACTACGCCGGGTGGCAGCTGGTCGCCGCCGACGCGATACTTCGCGACGCACGGATCCCGTTGACCGCCAACGAGATCGAATATTCGTTGGTGGAGCGCTCCGCAGACGTCGAGGTCGTGCCCGCCGCCGATCACGTGGGTGCCGGTCTGCTGGCGTGGGCCCCGCTCGGCGGCGGCGTGCTGACCGGAAAGTACCGGCGCGGGGTCCCTGCGGACTCACGCGCGGCGACAGGACGTCATACCGGCTGGGCCGCCCGCCGGCTGGGCGGCGCCTCGGACTCCATCGTGGATGCGGTGGTCACGGCAGCGGACGGGCTGGGGGTGACGCCGGCCCAGGTCGCGCTGAGCTGGGCGCGCACCCGTCCCGGGATCAGCTCACTGATCATCGGCGCACGCAACCGCACCCAGCTGCGGACCCTGCTGGCCGGCGCGGAGTCCACGCTGCCGCCGGCCATCGCGCAGGCGCTGGACGACGTCTCGCGTCGTTCGTAGCCGAGACGCATCCGTTGCACGGAGATGCGGTTCCGCGAACGCGGAGCGGGCGGAGGCCGTGGGGTTCAGGTTCGGTCGGCTTCCTCGAAGTCGAGGTCATCGGTGTCGTCACCGGACAGGCCGACGTAGCGTTCCTCGTCGTCCTCGTCGTCCAGGTCCTCCTCCAACTCCTCGTCGTCCTCGAGGTCGTCGTCCTCGTCCGGTTCGTCCTCGTCGCCGGTGTAGACCTCCAGCGGGGTGACCTCCCCGTAGGTGTCCATCAGCGCGTCGTCGTAGTCCTCGAAGGCGTCCGCGAGGTCACGGTATGCCGCCACCACCGACGGGTCGTTCTCGCTGCGCCGGGACGCGGCGGCCTCCAGGTGACGTTCCAACGCACTCACCAGGACGGACAATGCGGCACGCGGATCTGCGGTCATGGATCGACCGTACCCGTTCGAAGCCGGTTCGTAATAGAGCAACGCTGCCGCCATGGCCTCCGGCCGGAAGGTTCTCGGGTGATAATGGGCGGCGATGACCGAGTACGAGTTCCGTGTGCTGAACTTCCCGCGCAACACGACGCGCTCGGACGTGCGGCAGATTCTGGCCGACCACGCCGAATACGGCCACTGGGAGTTGGCGCGCACGCGCCTCTACCTCGGCGGCGCCCGCCGGGTCTGGCTGCGGCGGCGCATCATCCGCGTGCGCCGCACCGCCTAGAGCCCGTGCCGGTCGAGTAGCGGTGAGGAACGAGCCGCGTATCGAGACCTCAGCAGTCGGCCAGGAACTTCCCCAGCACTCGTGCACCGAACTTCAGCGACTCGACCGGCACCCGCTCGTCGATGCCGTGGAACATCGGCGCGAAGTCGAGGTCGGCCGGCAGCCGCAGGGGCGCGAAGCCGTAACCGGTGATCCCCAGCTTCTTGAGGGCCTTGTTGTCCGTGCCACCGGACAAGCAGTAGGGCAGGACCGCGGCCTCGGGATCCTCGGACAACAGGGCCCGTTTCATCGCCTCGACCAGCGGCGCATCGAACGGCGCCTCCAGGGAGATGTCGTGGTGCAGGACCTCGACCTCGACATACTCGCCGGCCAGTTCGCGGATGGTTCGCATCAGATCGTCCTCGTGCCCGGGCAGATAGCGGCAGTCCAGCGACGCCGACGCGGTCTGCGGGATGACGTTGTGCTTGTAGCCCGCGTCGAGCATCGTGAAGTTGGAGGTGTCGCGCAGCGTGCCCTCGACGAAACCCCGCGCTCCCCCGAGCTTGTCCAGGATCGGGCCGAGGTCGTCGTCGCTGTATGACGCGCCGGTCAGATCCGACAGACCGTCGAGCAGCTGGCGCACCGACGCGATGTATTCGCGGGGCCACTGATGGGCATCGATGCGGGCGATGGCCTGGGCCAGGTGCACGACCGCGTTGTCGTCGTTGGGGACCGAGCCGTGCCCTGCGCGTCCGTGTGCATGCAGTCGCAGCCACGCGATGCCCTTCTCGGCGGTCTGCAGCAGGTAGGCCCGCTGCTGCCCCGCCTTGCCGTCGAAGGTGACCGAGTAGCCGCCGACCTCGCTGATCGCCTCGGTGACGCCTTCGAAGAGCTCCGGGTGGTTGTCCACCAGCCAGTGACTGCCCTTGACGCCGCCGGCCTCCTCGTCGGCCAGGAAGCCGATGACCAGGTCGCGGGCCGGCTTGCGGCCGGTGCGGGCCAGCTCGCGCACACAGGCCAGGATCATCGCGTCCATGTCCTTCATGTCGACGGCGCCACGGCCCCAGACGCAGCCGTCCTTGATCTGCGCGCTGAACGGATCGACCTGCCAGTCCTCGGCGTTCGCCGGCACCACGTCCAGGTGACCGTGCACCGCCAGCGCCCCGCGCTCGGAGTCCGCGCCCTCGATGCGCACCAGCACCGACGCCCGGCCCGGCTCGCTCTCCAGCAGCACCGGGTCCAGCCCGACCTCGAGGAGTTCCTGCATGACGTATTCGGCGGCCTTGCGCTCCCCCGGACCACTGCCGTCGCCGTAGTTGCTCGTGTCGATGCCGATCAGGTCCTGCGTGATCCGCACGACCTCGTCGTCCGCGGAAACGGTCTGCTCGCCCTCGTGATCCGTCATACGACCAGCCTGCCATGAGAACGGCCGGTGATCACCGGCCGGCCAGTGCCCGGACGGTGTCGATGGTGTCGGCCTCCTCGGCGGTCTTGTCGTCGCGGTAGCGGACCACCCGGGCGAACCGCAGCGCCAGGCCGCCGGGATAGCGGCTGGAGCGTTGCAGGCCGTCGAAGGCGACCTCGACCACCTGCTCGGGCCGCACGTGCACCACCCAGTCGCCCTGGTCGACGGCCAGCTCGCTGAAGCGTTCGGTCTGCCAGCGGAGCATCTGGTCCGTCATACCCTTGAACGTTTTGCCGAGCATCACCCAGCCGCCGGTCTGCGGGTCACGTGCGCCGAGGTGGATGTTGGACAGCAAGCCCTTGCGGCGGCCGCTGCCCCACTCGACGGCGAGGACCACCAGGTCGAGGGTGTGGCGCGGCTTGACCTTCACCCAGCCGGCGCCACGGCGGCCGGCGGCGTACGGCGCATCGAGGTCCTTGACGACGACTCCTTCGTCTCCGGCGCCGACCCGGGCGGCGAAGAACTCCTCGGCGTCGGCGCGCGAGGTGACCGGTGCCCGGCGGATCAGCCACTGCTCGGGCACCAGCTGCCCGAGCCGGCGTTGCCGCTCGTGCAGCGGACTGTCGATCAGGTCGTGGCCGTCCACGTGCAGCAGATCGAAGAACTGGGGTGTCACCGGAGTCTCGGCGCGCAGCCGCTGCGGGTCGGCGCTGCTGGCCGTGCGGGCTCCGGTCACCTGGAACGGGAGCGGTCGCCCGTCCGCGTCGAGCGCGATCGCCTCACCGTCGAGCACCAACTGCTGCGCGGGCAGGCCGGCGACGACCTCGACGACCTCGGGCAGCCGGTCGCTGATCTCTTCGAGGCTGCGGGTGAACAGTCGCACCTCGGCACCGTCCTTGTGCGCCTGCACCCGGATGCCGTCGAGCTTGGTCTCCACCTGCTGGGTCAGCTCGGGATCGACGGCGTCGGCCACCTCCGCAGCGCTGCCCGCCAGCATGGGGCGCACCGGCCGGCCGACGACGAGCCCGATCGCGGCGACCGCCTCCGCGCCGCCGTTGACCGCGGCAGCGGCCACGGGGGCGGTGAAGCCGGCGAGCATGACCGCACGCCG
>Ga0164242_10008352_pt1 | contig 11237 bp, 10 predicted proteins | sample OricomgcompostMG_FD_108783 | JGI IMG/M metagenome (GOLD analysis project Ga0164242, IMG submission 108783) | Miracle-Growth compost microbial communities from Emeryville, California, USA - Original compost - Miracle growth compost (MG) ...
CGACCGAGCGCGTCTGCAGCACCTTGGCGCCGACGCTGGCGAGCTCGAGCATTTCCTCATAGGTGACGCGCTTCAGCTTGCGCGCCCTCGGCACGATGCGGGGATCGGTGGTATAGACCCCGTCGACATCGGTATAGATGTCGCAGCGGTCGGCCTTCATCGCCGCCGCCATCGCCACCGCGCTGGTGTCGGAGCCGCCGCGGCCCAGCGTCGTCACCCGCTCGCCGGTCGCCACGCCCTGGAAACCGGGGATCACCGCCACTTCGCCGCCGGCCAGCGCCTTGTTGAGCGCCGTCGTGTCGATCTCCGCGATCCGCGCCGAACCGTGTCCGTCGGAGGTGCGGATCGGCAGCTGCCAGCCCATCCAGCTGCGCGCCGGCACGCCGATCGCCTGCAGCGCGATCGCCAGCAGCCCGCTCGTCACCTGCTCGCCGGAGGAGACGACCACGTCATATTCGCGGCGGTCGTAGAGCGAGCTCGCCTCGCGGCAGAAATTGACCAGCCGGTCGGTCTCGCCCGCCATCGCCGAGACGACCACCGCGACCTCGTTTCCCGCCTCGACCTCGCGTTTGACACGCTGGGCGACGTTGCGGATGCGCTCCATCCCGGCCATCGAGGTGCCGCCGAACTTCATCACGATGCGTGCCATGGCGTGTTTTTGGTATTTCCTTACCGAGGATCGGGGCGCCCTGATAGAAATCGACTCGATCAAAGGCAAGCGAGACTCCGGGCCGGGGCCCCACCTTCCGTTCGTTTCGCGCGAGGTCGGGGAATCGCGCCGGGCAAACGCTTCTCGACTTCGCCCGACGCGAGCGGCATGGGTACGGACATGGCAGAGACACCGACCAGGAACGCCGACACGATCACGATCGACCCCGCCGAGGCCGCGCATTTCGGCGCGCTGGCGAAGGACTGGTGGGACCCGAAGGGGTCGTCGGCGATGCTCCACCGGCTCAATCCGGCGCGGCTCGGCTATGTCCGCGAGCAGATCGATCGCCACTGGCAGGCGGACGAGGCCGGCTTCACCCCGCTCGCCGGCAAGCGCGTGCTCGACGTCGGCTGCGGCGCCGGGTTGCTCGCCGAGCCGCTCGCGCGGCTGGGCGCCGCGGTGACGGGGATCGATGCCGCGCCGGAGAATGTCGCCGTCGCCCGGCATCATGCCGCGCAATCGGGCCTTGCGATCAGCTATCGCGCCGGCGAGCTGGCCGCGCTTGAGCCGGGGCGGTTCGATCTCGTCACTTCGCTCGAAGTGGTCGAGCATGTCGTCGATCCGGCGCTGTTCGTCCGCGAGCTCGCCGATCGCGTCGCCGAGGGCGGGCTGCTGATCCTCTCGACTCCGAACCGCACCGCGCTGTCGCGCCTCGCGATGATCGTGATCGGCGAGGGCACCGGCCGCATCCCGCGCGGCACGCACGACTGGCACAGCTTCCTCACCCCCGACGAGCTGGCGAGCCTCGTCGAGGCCGCCGGCCTGTCGGTGATCGACCGCCGCGGACTGAGCTTCTCCCCGGCGCGGGGATTCGTGCTCTCGGACGATCTCAGCCTCGACTATTTCGTCACGGCGATGCGTGGGGATGCCGCTCCATAGCCGCGCGGTCGGTCCCGTCGTCGCTGATGGCGGCAGGACTCGCCCTCCTGCTGGTGCTGCTCGCCTTCGCGCGGCCGCTCGACCATGACGAGAGCCAGTATGTCGCCGCGGCGGCGCTGGCGCGGCACGCGCTGGTCTATCGCGACTTCGCCTATCTCCAGACCCCGCTGCAGCCGCTGCTGTTCGCCCCGATCGCTGTGCTGGCGGGGCCGCTCGCCTTTCCCGCGCTCCGCCTCGTCAATGCCCTGCTCGGTGCGGCGGCGGTGAGCCTGGTCTATGCCGCCGCGCGCGAGGCGGGCGCCGATTCCCGCCGGTCGCTGATCGCCGCCGCGCTGTTTGCCGGCACCGACAGCTTCCTGTTCAGCGCGGCGGTCGCGCGCAACGACATGCTGCCCGCCTTGCTGTTCGCCGGGGCATTGTGGCTGCTGGTGCGCAGCGCGCGCGGCGAGGCGGGGCGGACCGCCGCGATACTGGCCGGGCTGATGCTGTCGGCGGCAGCGGCTGCGAAGCTGTCCTATGCGGTGCCGGCGATGGCGGTCGGCGGGCTGGCGCTGATCGATCGTCGCTATCGGCCCGGCTGGTTGGCGCTCGGCGCGGCTGCGCCGGCGCTGCTCGTCGCTGCGGCCTGGCGCGCCGCGCCCGACGCCTTCCTGTTCGACGTCCTGCGCTTCCCGACCATCGCGCCCGAGCAATATTATGCCGCCGGCCGTGCGTGGAAGCTGGCGATCTGGATGCGCGGGCTCGATACGGTCAAGTTCCTTGCGCTGGGGGCGGCGCTGCCCGCGCTGATCGTGGCCGCGCGCACTCGGGATCGCGGGCGGGTGGAACGGCTGCTCGATCTGCTGATCGTCGCCGGATTGGTCTCGGCGCTGCTGCCGGCGCCGACCTGGCGGCAATATCTGCTGCCGATGCTGCCGCCGCTGTTCATCCGCCTGGCGCTCGCCTGGCAGGGCAGGCCGCCGCGCCGGGCGATGCGGATCGCCTGCGCGGTGTTCGCCGCGGCCGGACTGGCGCCCTCGGCGGTGACGCTGGCGACGAGCGCCGCGAATGGGCTGCCGCTGGCGCGCGCGATTCGCGACGGCGCGGCGATCCGCGAGACGATGGACCGCGCCGGCGCCGCCGGGCCGGTGGCGACGCTGTCGCCCCAATTCGTGCCGGCAACCGGGCGGGCGATCGATCCGCGCTTTGCCGCCGGCCCCTTCTATTTCCGCAGCGATTCGCTGCTGTCCCCGGCCGACGAAGCGCGATTCTCGCTGGTCAGCCGCCGCAACGCCGCTGCGGCGCTCGCCGCCGCTCCGCCGGGGGCGATCCTGGTCGGCGGGGAGGGGGCGTGGACCAGCGGCGACGCCCGGCTCGACGCCGCGCTCGAACGGATCGCGCGCGACGCGGGCTGGCGCGCCGTCGCGGTCGCCGGCACGCCGTTCCGGCTCTACCTCGCGCCGCCGATGCGCGCGACGAGCGCGTGGAGTCCCATCGCCGCCAACAGGACGACATGGACGAGCAGCGTCAGCGCGGCGGTGAAGGCGATCAGCCCGGACACGGCATCGCCCCGGCCGATCAGCACGATGGCGAAATTGGCGAACAGCAGGTCCTTGTTCGGCACCAGCGGCAGGCGCGAGACGAGCAGGCGCACGGCGGCGAGCAGCAGCCAGATGCCGATCGGCACCGCCGGCAGCGCGAAATGCCACATCAGCGCGAGCAGCGCCGATCCGGCCACCAGCCGCGCCGAGTGGATCGCGAACACGATCCACAGCTCGCGCTTCGGCAGCGAGAAGACGCGTCGGGAGAAGATCAGCCAGGGGAGCGAGATCGCGACGATCGCCGCGACCGACCAGCCGAGGTCGTGCGCCTGGCTCGCCGTAACGAGGCGCCAGCCGACCGGCAGCGCGACGGCGAGCATCGCCAGCGTGATCGCATTGCCCGCGACCGCCGACAGGATCATCGAATCCTTGACCGCCCCGAACGGCGCCGCGACGCGCGTGCGACCCCGTGCCCAGGCGTAGAAATAGGCGTCGCCCGAATAGCCGAGCAGCGCGTCGTTGGCGATCCGCTTGCGCACGAGGGCGAAGAAGCCAGCGATCGGAATGCCCCACAGCCGACGGAAGATCACATAGTCGAACGCCGCCGGCGAGAGGTAGAAGAGCGCGAAGACGAGGTAGAACAGCCCGTTTTCCGGCGCGATCCGGCCGAGCCCGGCGAGCCCCGAACCGAACAGCTCGCGTCCGATGCCCACCACCATCGCTGCGGTCAGCGCGCCGCCGAGCAGCACCGGCCAGCGGCTGCGAGGGGCCGAATCGAGTCCGAGCGGCGCAGGTTCGGGTGGAGGATCGATCGGCTCGCCCTCCTTGCGTTCGTGCTGGACTGGTCGAAGCACCGCTCTGTCCATGGGCTGATCTGAAGAAGAACGGCCCTTCGACAAGCTCGGGGCGAACGGATGATGGCAATGCCCGGCCCTATCCCATCGGCAGCGGGTGCGGCAATTCGATTCCGGCGGGCGATGGCGTCGGGCGGGCCGACCGGCTAATCGCTGCCGCCAATGAGCCTGCACGCCGCGCGCCATATCCTGACCTTCGCCCAGACGCTCGACGGCGGCGGCGTCGAGCGCGTTCTGCTGCGGCTCGCCGAGGAATGGCTGGCGGCGGGGCGGCGGGTGACGCTGCTGCTCGGCTGCGACGCCGGGCCGCTCGCCGCGGAACTGCCCAAGGGGCTGGAAGTGGCGCCCCTCGGCTCCCCCGCCTACCACCGGCTCTATGCCGCGCCGCGCTACGTCCGCCGCCTGGCGCCGGACGCGATCTTCTGTCCGGGCAATCATTATACGAGCGTTGCCGCGTTGATCCGGCTCAGGCTGGGGCGCGGCTGCCCGGCGATCGTCGCCAAGGCGTCCAACACCTTCATCCGCGGCGACCAGGGGCGGCTCACCCAAGCGGGCTATCGCGGCTGGCTCCGGCTGCATCCGCGCTTCGTCGATCATCTGGTCGCGCTGAGCCCGGCGCTCGCCGCCGAGGCCCGGGCGATGACCGGCCTTCCCGCCGACCGGATCAGCGTCATCGCCAATCCGCCGGCGCGCTATGCTCCCGACCCCACACCCCTCGAATTGCCCGCCGGCCGGTTCGTGCTCGGCGTCGGCCGGCTCGAGCCGCAGAAGCGCTGGGACCGGCTGATCGCCGCCATGGCGCGGATCGCCGATCGCGAGGCGCGGCTGGTGATCCTGGGCGAGGGGCGTGCGCGTGCCGCGCTCGAAGCACAGGCCGCGGCGCTGGGCCTCGAATCGCGTGTCGGCCTGCCGGGGCACGCGCTCGATCCGCGGCCGGCGCTCGCACGCGCGGCGGTGGTCGCGCTGACCTCCGATTTCGAGGGCATGCCCGGCGTCTTGCGCGAGGCGCTGGCGCTCGGCACGCCGGTGGTCGCGAGCGATGCGAGCCCGGCGGTGCGCGAGATCGTTTCGGGCGCTGATCTCGGCGCGATCGTGCCGCCGGGCGATGCCGATGCGCTGGTCGCCGCGCTCGATCATTGGCTCGCGCCCGGCCGCGCCCGACCCGAACCGGTGCCGGAGCCGGGAGCCGGCGCGGCGGAGGCCTATCTGGAGCTGTTCGATCGGCTGGCGGCGGCGCGGCTCAAGGCCTGACGCGGTCGGGGTGCGCCGCGGCCACGGCGTCGAGCGTCGCCATCGCGGCATCGGCGCCGAGCAACTTCGCGAAACCGTCGAGCGGCACGTCGAAACGGCGTGCGTTATAGAGTTGCGGCACCAGGCAGACGTCGGAGAGATCGGGCGCGTCGCCGCCGAGGAACGGCCCCTCGCCGGCCATCGCATCGAGCGCCGCCAGCCCCTCGGCAACCCAATGGCGATACCAGTCGTCACGCGCCGCCTGATCGGCGCCGAACTGCGATTCGAGCCGCTTCAGCACGCGCAGATTGTCGATCGGATGGACGTCGCACGCGACGACCAGCGCGCGCGCCATCGCTGCCGCGCGCATCAGTGGATCGGCGGGCACGAGGCGCGGCTCGGGGAAAGCCGAATCGAGCCAGTCGATGATCGCGAGGCTCTGCACCAGCGGCACGCCGTCGACCTCCAGCGTCGGCACCAGCCCCTGCGGATTGCGGGCGCGGTTGGCGGCGTCGTGCTGTTCGCCGGCGCGCAGGTCCACCGGCTGTGTCTCATAGGCGACGCCCTTGAGGTTGAGCGCGATCCGTACCCGATAACTCGCGGAGGAACGCCAATAGTCATAGAGGACGATACTCATGCCGTTTCCTCCACCTCGCCGGTATCAGTTTCCGACCGGCGTTCGAGCGCGACCTTGATCATCGCGGTCATCGGGTCGGCGAGCGCGAGGCCGATCACGCCGAACAGCGTGCTCGCCAGGATCTGCGCCGACAGCGTCAGCGCCGGCGGCAGATCGACGGTGCGGCGCGCGACCATCGGGATGACGACATAGCCGTCGAAGGTCTGGATGACGAACCAGGCGATCAGCGCGGCGATGCCGGTATCGACCCCGGCGCTGAACCCGACGGCGGTCATCAGCACGCCGGTGATGAACGAGCCGATATTGGGAATGAAGGCGAGGATGGCGTCGATGATCCCGAGCAGCAGCGCCATCGGCACGCCGAGGACCGACAGGATCAGCCAGGTCAGCACGCCTTCGAACGCCATGCCGGTCAGTCGCCCGGCGAGCAGGATGCGCAGCGTGGTCGCCATCCGTTCCAGCGTGATCGCGAACTCGCGCCGATAGGCGACCGGGACCATCCATTGCAGCCCGCGCTCGTAGATCCGCGGCTCCATCGCGACGAACAGGCCGATGACGATGATCACAAAAAGGCTGGTGACGACCCCGATCGCGGTGCCGACCCACGAGGTGAGCTTGCCGACCGAGCCGAGCACCTGGCGCGCGATTCCCTGAAGGTCGCCGGTGCCGGGGGTGATGCCGAGGCTCCCGGCCCAGTCGGCGATGCGCCCGACCTGCTCCTGCAGCGTCGCCTGGAGCTGCGTGAATTGCGCCACGAGCTGCACGCCCGTCATATAGAAGACGCCGGCCAGGAAGACGATCACCAGCACCACCACGATCCCCAGCCGCGCGCCGCGGCGGATCGGCAGCACGCGGCCGAGCAGCCGCACGCCGCCGTCGAGCATCGTCGCGAAGACGAGGCCGGCGAAGATCAGCAGCAGCGGCTGGATCAGCAGCACGATGAGCGCGACCGCGCAGGCGAGCCCGATCCACACGCTCGCCCGCTTCAGCTCGCGGCGCATCGCCGGGTCGCGCATCTCGTTCGGACTGGGGCTCGCGACGAGCGTGTCGGGGCGCTGCTCGTCGGGGCTGCTCATTTCTTCGCCGGCTTGGGATGGAGCGACAGGCGGATGCGACCGTCGCGGAAGTCGGTGAACCAGGTCAGCGGATTCCAGGTCGCGCTGCCGTCGAGCGAGAAGGTGATGAACTCGGCGCGCCCGCCGAGATATTCCCATGGCACCGGGCCGCCTAGGCCCTCCTCGATCAGCGGGAAACGGCTGTCGGCGCTGCGGTCGCGATTGTCGCCCATCAGGAAGACGTCGCCCGCGGGCACGGTCACGGGCCCGTAATTGTCGCCGAGGCTGTCGGGCTCGAGATCGATCGTGTCGTAGCTGCGGCCGTCGGGCAGCGTCTCGGTGATGATCGGCAGGTGGCAGACCATGCGACCGTCGGGACCCATCTGGCGCGCGCCGGGATATTGGACCGGATCGCAGGTCGAATTGTCGTCGACCGGGAGGTCGCGATAATGGAGCGGCCCGCGCGCGATCGGCCTGCCGTTGAGGATGACGACGCCGTGCCTGAGCTCGATCGTGTCGCCGGGCAGGCCGATCACGCGCTTGATATAGTCCTCGCGCTTGCCGGGCGGGGTGACGATGACGACATCGCCGCGCCTGGGCATATGGCCGAACAGCCGGCCGTGGATGAACGGCAGCGGGTGGAAGATCGGCGAGACGAACGACCAGCCGTAGGGATATTTGGTCACGACCAGCCGGTCGCCGACCAGGAGGTCGGGCAGCATCGATTCGGAGGGGATGTAGAAGGGCTTGGCGACCAAGCTCTGGAACAGGAACACCGCGACGACCAGCCACAGGATGCCCTTGATCTCGGCCCACCAGTTGATGCCGGCCTTCTTCGCCGGCGCGGTCTCGATCCCGTCCTCGTGCTTCGCCTCGACGTCCAACGACTGCTCCTTACGCGGCTTCGGATTTCGGCACCGCCTCGATGACGACGAAAGCCTGCGCCCAGGGATGGTCGTCGGTCAACGTGAGATGCACCAGCGCGACGTGGCCGTCCGGCGTCATCGCGTCAAGCCTCGCCCGGGCGCCGCCGGCGAGCGCGAGCGTCGGCGCACCCGACGGGGCGTTGACCACGCCGATATCCTTCAGGAACACGCCGCGCTTGAACCCGGTGCCGACCGCCTTGGAAAAGGCTTCCTTGGCGGCGAAGCGCTTGGCGTAGGTTGCGGCGCGGGTGAACGGCCGGCTTGCGGCCTTGGCGCGCTCGACGTCGGTGAAGCAGCGCGCCTCGAACCGCGCGCCGAACCGGTCGAGCGATGCCTGGATCCGCTCGATATTGCACAGGTCGGAGCCGAGGCCGATGATCACCGGCCGATCCTCACCGCGCCTCGTCCATCGCGGCGCGCATGCGGCGGACGCTTTCGGCGAGGCCGACGAAGATCGCCTCGCCGATCAGGAAATGGCCGATATTGAGTTCCTTGACCTGCGGGATCGCGGCGATCGGCGCGACATTGTCGTAGGTGAGGCCGTGGCCGGCATGGACCTCGATGCCATTCTTGGCGGCGAGCGCGGCGGCGTCGGCGAGGCGGCGCAGCTCCTCGGCGCGCGCATCGCCGTCCAGTTCGGCATAGCGGCCGGTGTGGAGCTCGACGACCGGCGCGCCCAGGCGAATCGCCGCCTCGATCTGGCGCGGGTCGGGCTCGATGAACAGCGACACGCGGACGTTGGCGCGGCCGAGCTCGGCGACCATCGGGGCGAGGTGATTGTGCTGCCCGGCGGCATCGAGCCCGCCCTCCGTGGTGCGCTCCTGACGCTTCTCCGGGACGATGCAGGCGGCATGCGGGCGATGGCGGAGCGCGATCTCCAGCATCTCGCCGGTCGCCGCCATCTCGAGATTGAGCGGGATCGCCAGCTCGGCCGACAGCCGCGCGATGTCGGCGTCGGTGATGTGGCGGCGATCCTCACGCAAGTGAGCCGTAATGCCGTCGGCGCCCGCCTCGGCCGCGAGCAATGCCGCGCGCACCGGATCGGGATAAGCGCCGCCGCGTGCGTTGCGCACCGTCGCCACGTGGTCGATGTTGACCCCGAGGCGAAGCGGCCTGGTCATTTCTTCAGGCCCCGGCTGCCCGGCTTGGTCGCCGGAATTACGGCAAGCTCCGGCGGCAGCGAGTCGGCGGGGTAGGCGGGAACGTCGAGCCGGCAGAGCGAGACGAGCGGCGCGCCCACATCGGCGCGACCGTTCGAGCGGTCGATGATGCAGGCGGCGCCCAGCAGCTCACCAGGATGCTCGCGAATCGCGGCGAGACACTCGCGCGAGGAGAGGCCGGTGGTGACGATGTCCTCGACCATCACGACGCGCGCGCCGGGCGGGATCTCGAAGCCGCGGCGCAAGCGGAATTCGCCTTCCTCGCGCTCGACGAAGACGGCGCGACAGCCGAGCGCGCGCGCTGTCTCGTAACCCGGGATGATCCCGCCGACCGCCGGCGAGACGACCATGTCGACCTGACCGAACCGCGCCGTGATCGCCTCGGCCAGCGCGCGGCACAGCCGCTCGGTGCGAACCGGGTCCTGGAACACCAGCATCTTCTGCAGGAAGGTCGGCGAATGGAGGCCGGACGACAGGATGAAATGGCCGGAAAGCAGCGCGTCCGCGGCGCGAAATTCGGCCAGCACCTCGTCTTCGGTCATCATCCGCCTTTCGTCGGGTCAGGGCACCGGCTCAATAGGGACGCGCGGACGCTCGCGCAACGCGGCGAAGGAAAAAACACGCGCGCATGCTTGAGGCGGGCTGGACCACCGCGTATAGGCCGAAGGAAAAGGGGCGTATTCCCGTCCTTGCGGTCGCCCAAGACCGCTTCCAAACGAGGGGATGGACTGACGAAGATGCGGATGATTCGGTTGAAAACGATCGTCCTCGCGGCCGGCCTGGCGCTGGCCGGCGCGGGGCCCGCGATCGCGCAGCAGCAAACCGCCGCGCCGACCAGCGCGAGCGTCGCGAACCCTGCGACTCCCGCCCCGGCCGCCGCGCAGCCGACCGATCCGCTGCTGTCCCAGGACGGCGCTCCGCCGATGGCGGTCACGCCGGGCGTGGGGCAGCCGGTCGACGGCAAGCTGGGGCTCCAGCCGCAGTTCAGCCCCAACGGCCGCCGCGCCGCGCACATGCACGACGTCATCCTGATGCCGATCATCACCGCGATCTCGGTGCTGGTGCTGGTGCTGCTGCTGTGGTGCGTCTTTCGCTATCGCCGCGCGGCCAACCCGGTGCCGTCGCGCACTTCGCACAATACGGTGCTCGAGGTGTTCTGGACGCTGGCGCCGGTGCTGATCCTCGTGATCATCGCGATTCCCTCGATCGGGCTGCTCCAGGCGCAGTTCAAGCCGGCGCCCGACAATGCCGTCACGCTGAAGGCGACCGGCAACCAATGGTATTGGACCTACGAATATCCCGACCTCGGCGACATCCAGATCACCTCGAACATCCTCAAGGAAAAGGATGAGGTTCAGCCGGGCGAGCGGTTCCGCACCGATGCCGACGGGCCCAAGCTGCTGGCGGTCGACAATCGCGTGGTGCTGCCGGTCGGCGTGCCGATCCGCCTCATCACCACTGCCGCCGACGTGATCCACAGCTGGGCGGTGCCCGCCTTCTGGATCAAGCTCGACGCGGTGCCGGGGCGCCTCAACGAGACCAGCTTCACGATCGACAAGCCGGGCCTCTATTTCGGCCAGTGTTCGGAACTGTGCGGCGCCAATCACGCCTTCATGCCGATCGTCGTCGAGGCGGTGCCGCCGGCCGAGTTCGCCGCCTGGGTCCGCGCCAAGGGCGGCAAGATGCCGGGCGACGCCAACGCGCCCTCGACCGCTGCGCCGGCCCAGCCCGGCGCCGACGTCAGCGACGATACCGCGACGCCGGCCCCCGGCACGCCGCCGGTCGAAAGCGGCACCGCCGCGCCGCCGACCACGGCGCAGCCCGCCACCAGCAACGCGCCCGGCTCCAGCAAATCGGAAATCTGACGTCATGACCGATACCACGCTCACCGCCCATGCTTTCGAAGCGCATCACGACGACGCGCATCATGAGGCCGATCATCGGCCGGCGTTCTTCCAGCGCTGGTTCATGTCGACCAACCACAAGGACATCGGCACGCTCTATTTGATCTTCGCGATCTGCGCGGGGATCATCGGCGGCACGATTTCCGGCTTCATGCGCGTCGAACTGATGCATCCGGGGATCCAGTATCTTCCCGAATGGGCGACCGCGGTGTTCGGCGGACAGCCGACGATCGATCAGGCGCGCGACCTGTGGAACATCATGATCACCGCGCACGGCCTGATCATGATCTTCTTCACCGTGATGCCGGCGATGATGGGCGGGTTCGGCAACTGGTTCGTGCCGATCATGATCGGCGCGCCCGA
>Ga0164242_10008353_pt1 | contig 11237 bp, 11 predicted proteins | sample OricomgcompostMG_FD_108783 | JGI IMG/M metagenome (GOLD analysis project Ga0164242, IMG submission 108783) | Miracle-Growth compost microbial communities from Emeryville, California, USA - Original compost - Miracle growth compost (MG) ...
CATCACCGTCGATACCGTGATCGACGAACTCAACGAACGCGCGCAAAGCGAGAACCTGCGGCAGGTCGGCCTGTCCGAAGACGATGAGGATCTGTTCGCGCCGCCGGTGAGCAGCGCGCGCAAGCGCTGGCCGTGGGTCGCGCTGAACCTGTTGACCGCGTTCATCGCCTCGCGCGTGATCGACGCGTTCGAGCCGGTGATCGCACAGCTCGTCGCGCTGGCGACGCTGATGCCGATCGTCGCCAGCATCGGCGGCAATACCGGCAACCAGACGATGGCGCTGGTGATCCGCGGCCTGGCGCTGAACCAGATGGGGCCGCACCAGCTGCGCACGATGCTCGTCCGCGAACTGGCGATCGCCGGCATCAACGGCAGCGTCTGGGGCAGCGCGCTCGCCGCCGTCACGTTCGCGCTCTACCGCGACTGGCGGCTGGCGGCGGTGATCGGCGCGGCGATGCTGCTGGAACTGCTGCTCGCGGCAGCCGCCGGCCTGCTGATCCCGGTCCTGCTGAAGCGCTTCGGCCGCGATCCGATCATGGGATCGAGCGTGATGCTGACCGCGACGACCGACAGCATGGGCTTCTTCATCTTCCTCGGCCTCGCGTCGATGGTGCTGATATGAGCGCCCGCCATATTGGCAGTGCCGCGGCGCTGCCCTAAAGTTCGCGACCGCATGGATACCTCCGCTTTCGCCCACGCCCTGATCGATGCCGGCCGCCTGTTCCACCAGCGTGGCTGGGTGCCGGCGACCGGCGGCAATTTCTCCGCGCGTCTCGACGGCGAGCGCATGCTGATCACCGCCAGCGGTTGCCACAAGGGCGAGCTGCGCGAGGCGGATTTCCTGGTCGCCGGCTTCGACGGCCGGCCGATCGATTCGCCGCGCAAGGCCTCGTACGAAACGCTGTTGCATTGCCAGCTGTACCGGCACGATCCGGCGATCGGCGCCGTGCTGCACACGCATTCGATCGCCAACACCGTGCTGTCGCGCCGGCTCGATCGCATCCGGCTCGCCGGCTACGAACTGCTGAAACTGCTGCCGGGCATCACGACGCACGACGCGCAGGTCGACGTGCCGGTGTTCGCGAACGATCAGGACATCGCCCGCTTGTCTGCGACGGTCGATGCCCATATGAAACAGCATCCGCACACGCCGGCCTACGTGATCGCCGGCCACGGCCTTTATGCATGGGGCGCCGACGTCGCGCAGGCGCGCTGGCGTGTCGAAGCCCTGGAATTCATGTTCGCGTGCGAACTGCACGCGTGACGATGATGGAACCGCAACGATGACCACCCTGACCGTCTACGCCGACCAGCAGCCCGAACAGCCGCTCGGCGTCTATACCGATTTCGCGGCGATCCGCGACCAGCTCGCCGAAATCGGTGTCGAGTTCGAACGCTGGGAAGCGAACCAGCCGCTGTCGGCGACCGCCGGACAGGACGAAGTGATCGCCGCGTACCGCGAATCGATCGAACGCCTGAACGCGAAATACGGTTTCGTCAGCGTCGACGTCGTCAGCATGCACCCGGACAACCCGCAGGCCGAAACGGCGCGCGGCAAATTCCTGTCCGAGCATACGCACGACGACTTCGAAACGCGTTTCTTCGTCGACGGCGCCGGCGCGTTCTACATCCGTGCCGCTGGCAAGGTGTATCTGACCGTCTGCACGAAGGGCGACCTGATCAACCTGCCGGCGAACGTCACGCACTGGTTCGACATGGGCCCGAAGCCGGATTTCAAGGCGATCCGCTTCTTCCGCATTCCCGAAGGCTGGGTCGGCCATTTCACCGGCGACACGATCGCCGAGCGCTTTCCGAAGTTCGAGCAGGCGGCGTGATGAATTCCCTCTCCCCGGCTCCGGGGAGAGGGCCAGGGTGAGGGGCCGCGCTCGCCGCGATGCCCGATCCACCCACTCCTCTCCCCAAGCCTCTCCCCTCGTCGAGGGGAGAGGGAGTTCCCGTCCGAACGCTCCGAGACAGGCACGTTTCCATGATCAAAGCCATCGTCACCGACATCGAAGGAACCACCTCGTCGATCGACTTCGTCCACGACACGCTGTTTCCGTACGCGAAACAGCATCTGCGCGGCTTCCTGCACGAGCGCGGCGGTGACCCGGCCGTGCGTCAGGCACTCGCCGAGGTCGCCGCGATCGCCGGGCGCGCGCTGTCGGTCGATGAAGCGGCCGACGTGCTCGAACAGTGGATCGCCGAAGATCGCAAGCTGACGCCGCTGAAGACGCTGCAGGGCCTGATCTGGGACATCGGCTACCGCCGCGGCGAACTGCAGGGCCATGTCTACGCCGACACGCCGGACGCGCTGCGCCGCTGGCACGCGCAAGGTTGCCGGCTCTACGTCTATTCGTCCGGTTCGGTCGCCGCGCAGAAACTGATCTTCGGGCATACCGCGCATGGCGACCTGACGCCGCTGTTCTCCGGCTATTTCGACACCCGCATCGGCGGCAAGCGCGAAACCGCGTCGTATCGCGCGATCCTCGACGAGATCGATCTGCCCGGCGATGCCGTGCTGTTCCTGTCCGACATCGGCGCCGAGCTCGACGCGGCGCGCGAAGCCGGCATGCGCACCTGCCAGCTGCTGCGCGACGACAAGGCCGTCGCCAGCGACGCGCATCCGCAGGCACGCGATTTCACCACCATCGCGCCTTAAGCGTTTCAGCGGCAATTCATCGCCGCCGCGGCCTACTGGCCGGGCACGAATCCCGTCCGTGCATCACCGGTTCGTTCTGGCATGGATGCTCCGCATGTCGTCGCGGCGGACGCTGCGGCTCCGCCTTCCCGTTTCGCAGATGCGCCTCCGCGCATCGACGGTCTCGACGGCCTGCGCGCCGTGTCGATCCTGTTCGTGCTGGTCGGCCACGGTGCGCACAGCGCCGGCGCGCCGGCCTTGCTGCGCGGCTTCGGCGAAATGGGCATCGTCGGTGTCGAGATCTTTTTCACGATCAGCGGTTTCATCATCACGCACCTGCTGCTGCGCGAACAGGCGCGCGACGGCCGCGTCGACCTGCGCCGATTCTGGATGCGGCGCGCATTGCGCATCGTGCCGCCGTTCGCCGCCGCGGCGCTGGCGATCGCACTGGCCGCGGCGTTCGGCATCCTGCAATGGCACTGGCCGTCGTTCATCAGCGCGGCGACGCTGACCAAGGACACGCCGCTGTTGCCCGGCGACTGGTTCTTCGGTCACATCTGGAGCCTGTCGCTCGAAGAACAGTTCTATCTGGTCTGGCCGCTGGTGTTCGCCCTCGCGCTCGACCGGCACCGGACGATGGTCGCGCTCGCGCTGATCGTGCTCGGCAGCGCACTGGCGACGCCGCTGACCGTCGCCTACGTCCAGGTTCTGCAGAACATCGTGCCGTACGTGCCGCATCTCGCCGCTGGCTGCCTGCTGGCGATCGCACTGCATGCGCCGCGCCAGCCGCGCTGGCTGCGGCGTTATCGCGCGCTGCCGGCGCGCGGTCTCGTGCTCGCGACGCTGGCGATCGCCGCGCTCGCGGTCGCGTGGTTGCGCGGCCGCGACCTGCAGGCGCTGCACTGGCTGCCGCTGTACGCGGTGCTGGTGCCGGTCACCAGTCTGCTGATCGTCGCCGAAATCGCCCTGCCGGACGGCCGGCTGCGCAACGTTCTGGCGCTGGCGCCGCTGCGCTGGCTCGGCCGCATCTCGTACAGCCTCTATCTCTGGCAACAACTGTTTCTCGGCCCGGCCGATGCGTATCCGCACCCCTGGCTGTGGAGCAGCTGGCCGTTCAACCTGATCGCCGCGCTCGCCTGCGGCGCGCTCGGCTATTACCTCGTCGAGAAGCCGGCGGCGCGGCTCAAGCGGCACTTCGAACGACGCGCTGCCAGCACCAATGCCAGGGGTGAGCCGACGCGCTGCGTGCATGACTTGATGTCATGCACGGCGTCGGCGAACGCTCCGCCACGGAGCGTTTCGCCCCGCTGAGGAATGACTCGATGTCATTCCGAAGTAGGCGAAACGCGGGCCGGGACATGATGCGAAAGCAGAAGTCGCGCCAGGGACGGCTACATCGCATCGCGCTGCCAGCACCAATGCCAAGGCTCATACAAATACCCCTCGCGATTCCCGCACGGATACGACAGCACGAAACCGAAATCCCGCGCATGCGCGCTGAGCCACGCGAATGCCGGCGTCGCGTCGAACGCTTCGTCCAGCGGCGCCGTGTCGCGCGCACCGATATCGACCGCGCGGCCGCTGTGATGCTCGCTGTATCCCGGCGGCGCATTGACCTGCAGGATTTCGGCGATCGCCATGCCGCGCGCGAGCTTGTGGCGGATCAGCGTGGCCTGGAACTCGACGCTGCGGAATGCCGAGATCAGCAACAGCTCGATGCCGTCCGCCGCCGCCGCGTCGCGCATCGCCCGCCAGGCGCGTGCGGCATCGGCGATCAGGAACTTGTCGCGGCCGTCGGTGCCAACACCCACGGGCTGCAGACGCCGGGCTTCGCGGTGGCGCGGCAAGCGCCGCTTGCGCAGCAGCGCGGCGTCTATTCCTAGCGCTGCATGCAGTTGCGCGAGCGGGCACGTCATCACGCCGCACCGATACCGAGTCTGCGCGGCCATCCGTAAGCCGGATCGCCGATGACGAGAAACTCGGGATTGAGCAGCGATTCCTTCTCGTTGTAGCGCAGCGGCTGCAGGTCGGTCGTGCGCAACACGACGCCACCGGCCTGCTCGACGATGCATTGGCCGGCGGCGGTATCCCATTCCGAGGTCGGGCCGGTGCGTGGATGCAGATCGGCTGTCCCTTCGGCGATCTCGCAGAACTTCAACGACGAGCCGCGACTGCGCGCCTCGTGCGTCGGCGCGCGCGCGAGCAGCGTTTCGAGCGCGGCGTTGCGATGCGATTTGCTGACCAGATAGACCGGCGTCGCCGGCACGGCGCGCGTGCGGATCGCCGTGTGCTGTCCGCCGTCCCGGCATTGCGCGCCGTGACCGGCGGCAGCGGCCCAGGTGCGCGCGAGCGCCGGTGCGTGAACGACGCCGAGCCGCGCGATGCCGCGTTCGATCAGCGCGATGTTGACGGTGAACTCGTCGTTGCGCCGGACGAATTCCTTGGTGCCGTCGAGCGGATCGATCAGCCAGTAACGCGTCCACTGTCGGCGCGTCGCGAACGGAATATCGGCAGCCTCTTCGCTGAGCACCGGAATGTCCGGTGTCAGCAGCCGCAGTGCGTCGACGATGTGATGGTGCGCGGCGAGATCGGCCTGCGTCAGCGGCGAGGCGTCGTGCTTGTGCTCGACCGCGAAGTCGCTGCGATAGACCTCCATGATCTTCTCGCCGGCACCGATCGCCGTCGCGACGATCGCATCGAGCATTTCATGGGTGACGGTCATGGTCCGTATCATAGAACCATGGACAGCCTCGCTAATGCGCATCTGGTGAACTGGTCGGCGGTCGACTGGGTGCTGCTCGACATGGATGGCACCGTGCTCGACCTCGCGTTCGACAACTATTTCTGGCGCGAACTGGTGCCGGAACGTTACGCGCGCAAACACGGCATGACGCTCGATGCGGCGCGCGCCGAACTGGCGCCGAAGTTCACCGCGATCGAGCACACGCTGCCGTGGTATTGCACCGATCACTGGAGCGCGCAGACCGGGCTCGACATGGCCGGCCTCAAGCGCGAAATCCGCGCGCGCATCGCACCGGTCCCGGGGGTCGAGACGTTTCTCCGGGAAGTCCAGCGCAGCGGCCGGCAGCTGTGGATCGTCACCAACGCGCATCGCGACAGCTGGCAACTGAAGCTCGAACACACCGGCTTCCGCCGGTATTTCGGGCGCGTGATCAGCTCGCACGATTTCGGCTATCCGAAGGAAGACGCGCGCTTCTGGCCGGCGATGCGCGCCCGGCACGACTTCGATCCGAAACGCGCGCTGTTCGTCGACGACAGCATGCCGGTGCTGTCGGCGGCCGAGGCATTCGGGATCGCGCAGGTGATCGGCATCCGCAAGCCGGACAGCACGCTGCCGGGCCGGCCGTTGCCGGCGATGCGATCAGTGGAAACGCTGGCCGAACTGGCAGTGACGTTCGGTTAGCCGCCGGCGACGCTTCAGGACGAACGGCGCGTGCGGCTGCGGCGGTGGGCGCCGGTCTTGCCGCTGTCGAGCGCGGCCGACGATGCGCCACGTTCAAGCCAGCTGCGCACGCGCTGCGCATCGGCGAAGCGCGTCAGCTTGCCGTCGGAATCGAGCAGCACCATCACCAGCGGCCGGCCCTTGACCGTTGCCTGCATGACGAGGCAGCGGCCCGCTTCGTTCGTGTAACCGGTTTTCTGCAGACCGATCCGCCAGTCGTTCTTGGCGCGCACGAGGCGGTTGCTGCTGACGAAGTGCATGCTGCGGCGGCCCGGCTTGACGGTCTGTTCGACGTGCGTCGAAAACTCGCGGATCAGCGGCACCTTGTAAGCCGCATTGACGAGTCGAACGAGATCGCGCGCGGTCGAGACATTGCCACTCGAAAGTCCGTTGCTGTCCACGTAATGCGTGTGCGCCATGCCGAGCGACTTGGCGCGCGCGTTCATCGCCCGCACGAACGCCGGCGTACCGCCCGGGTAATGCCGTGCGAGCGCCGACGCGGCGCGGTTTTCCGACGACATCAGCGCCAGCAGCAGCAGTTCGCGGCGCGTGAACTTGAGACCCGGCGCCAGCCGCGAATAGCTGTGCTTGATGCGGTCGATGTCGTCGCGGGTGATTTCGATCACCTCGTCCATCGGCTGTGCGGCGTCGGTGATGACCAGCGCGGTCATCAGCTTGGTCAGCGACGCGATCGGCTGCACGGTATCGGCGTGCTGCGCGGCCAGCTCTTCGCCGGTTTTCTGGTCGACGACCAGCACGACGCCCGATTTCAGCCGCAGACCGGCCGGCAGGCGCAGCTCCTTTTTCTTTTCGGCGGTGTCGTCGATCTGGCGTGCGATCGCGTCGACGACATCCTCGTCAGGCGTTTCGCTGTCGTCGTTCGGCGCAAGCTGGACGGCATCGGCTTCGCTGCCGGCCGTCGTCGGCGCGACATCCGGCTGCAATGCGACCTTCATCGGCTCGGCAATCGGCGCGGTCACCGCTGCGGCGTCACCGCCGGTGTTGATCACGGCACTGAGCGGAATCGCCGTCGCATCGAGCGGCGCGGTGAGCTGACTGCCGGCCGCTTCGACGATCGCCTCGGTCTCCTGCGTCGCCGGGTTCGCCGACGCGCTGGCGCCGTCGCGCAGCAGCCAGGCCGAACCGAACGCGGCGACCGCGACCACTCCAAGCGCCAGCTGCAGGGGCAGGCGCGTCAGGCGCAGGGGCCTCGGAGTTTCGTAGTCGTAGCCGGTGCGAACTCGATTCACGCCATCATCCATCTTTAACAACATGCCCTAAGATGGCGTGGAATATACCAATATTCCCTGCCAGCGCAATGCGGCTCAGCGCCTGCGCGGAGCCGGGCGGCGGCCCCGGTGCGCACCGCCGCCGCCATGATGGCGCCGCGGCTCCGGCTTCGGCGCAACGAAATCGCTGACGATCAGCCCGTGTCCGCCTTCCATCAGCGGCAGGCGGTGACCGATGTATTTCTCGATTTCGGGCAACGAATAGACCCAGGTTTCGCAGCACAGCGAAACCGCGTCGCCGCTCGCACCGGCGCGCGCGGTGCGGCCGATGCGATGCACGTAGTCTTCGGCGTCCTGCGGCAGATCGTAATTGACGACCAGATCGACGCCGGGAATGTGCAGGCCGCGCGCGGCGACGTCGGTCGCGACCAGCACCGGCAGCTTGCCCTGCTTGAAATCCTCGAGCAGCCGCAGGCGCTGGCCCTGCGACACGTCGCCGGACAGCACGCGCGCCTCGAAGCCGTTCAGCTGCAGGCCTTTCTCGACGAACTCGGCGCCGCGCTTGGTGTTGATGAAAACCAGCGAGCGCGCTGCGTTGCGATCACGCAGCAGGCCGATCAGGAACGGCAGCTTCTCGTCGTTGGCGACATGCACGAGCTCCTGGCGCACGCGCTCGGCCGTGACCTGATCGGGTTCGATCTCGATCTTCTGCGGATTGTTCATGTGCTCGTACGCGAGTTCGAGCACGCGATGCGACAGCGTCGCCGAGAACAGGTAGTTCTTGCGCTGCGCGGCCGGCGGCATCTTGCGGATCAGGTAGCGGATGTCGGCGATGAAGCCGAGGTCGAACATGCGGTCGGCTTCGTCGAGCACCAGCACTTCGATCTGCTTGAGGTGATAGGTGCCCTGCTTGAAGTAATCGATCAAACGGCCCGGCGTGCCGATCAGGATGTCGACACCGCCCTCGATGCTGGCGCGCTGCAGCTCGTAACCGGCGCCGCCGTAACAGACCGTCAGGCGCAGGCCGGTCTGCGCGCCGAGGCCCATCGCGTCGTTGTAGATCTGCACGGCCAGTTCGCGCGTCGGCGCCAGCATGAACGCGCGCGGCTGGTTCGGATCGTCGCCTTCGGCGCGCGGATGCGTCAGCAGGTGGTTCATCGTCGCCAGCAGGAACGCCGCGGACTTGCCGGTGCCGGTCTGCGCCTGGCCGGCAAGGTCTTCGCCGTTCAGCGCACGTGGCAGCGCCTGCGCCTGGATCGGCGTGCAATGCGTGTAGCCCAGTTGGGCGAGACCGGCCTGCAGGCTCGGATGCAGCGGCAGATCGGCGAAACGGACAGCGGATAAATGGTCGGGTTGCATTCGGGTGGTATCGCTCGCCGGATCGCCGGCTCTTGCAAGGCGCGGAGGTTTCAGATCAAATAACGCACGTCAATGGCCCCGCAGCGATGACGCTTGCTGCACCGGGCTCGCGCTATTTCCCCGTCGTATAAAGATTAATCATACCGGTCTGTCGTGCTTTTTGCGCGGCGGCGGCCAGTGAAGAACCACCCCACTTCAAGAAGCGTGCGGGCGTTTTCCTGCCCATCTTTCCTGCGAGGCACCAACCATGAGTGAACATATTTCGGCCGTCACCGACGCCAGTTTCGAACAGGACGTGAAGGCCGCGAGCAATTCGCAGCCGGTGCTCGTCGATTTCTGGGCGGAGTGGTGCGGTCCGTGCCGCATGATCGCGCCGATCCTCGATCAGGTCGCCGCCGAGAACGCCGGCAAGCTGAAGGTCGTCAAGCTCAACGTCGACGAGAATCCGCAGACGCCGGCGGCACTCGGCATCCGCGGCATCCCGACGCTGATCCTGTTCAAGGACGGCCAGCCCGCTGCAACCCAGGTCGGCGCCGTGCACAAGGCACAGCTCGCCGCTTTCGTCACCCCTCACCTGAATAACGTCGCTTGAACAAGCCTCCGATGAAACACCGTCGTCGTTTCCAGCGTGGTGGCCAGAACCGTGGTGGCAACCAGGGCGGCGGCAACAGCAATGGCAATCACAATGGCAACCAGGGCTTCCCGGAAGACATCCAGCCCGATGATGTCGAGGGCGGTGACGAGGAGCTCGAACTCTCGCTGAGCGCCGAAGCGCACGCCGGCCAGCCGCGCATGCCGGCGCCGCAAATGGCGGACGACGACGAGAACGGTGGCGCCAACGGCGCGCCGCAGACGCCGCCGGAACCGCCGAAGATCATCCGCGTGCACGACCTGAAGCGGATGACGGCGTCGGAGCTGCTCGAACTCGCCGAGTCGCAGGGCCTCGAAAACATCGCCCGCATCAAGAAGCAGGATCTGGTGTTCCAGTTGCTGCGCGCCGCCGCCCGGCGCGGCGAGCACATCTACACCGAAGGCGTGCTGGAAATCATGCAGGACGGCTACGGCTTCCTGCGCGGTCCGGACAGCTCGTATCTCGCCGGCCCGGACGACGTCTACATCTCGCCGAGCCAGATCCGCCGCTTCGCGCTGCGCACCGGCGACTCGGTGACCGGCCGCGTCCGTTCGCCGAAGGACAACGAGCGCTATTTCGCGCTGCTCAAGGTCGACACGATCAACTTCGAGCCGCCGGAAGTCTCCAAGCGCAAGGTCAGCTTCGAGAACCTGACGCCGCTGTTCGCCGACAAGCAGTACAAGATGGAGCGCGGCAACGGCACCACGGAAGACATCACCGCACGCGTGATCGATCTGGTCGCGCCGTTCGGCAAGGGCCAGCGCGGCCTGATCGTCTCGCCGCCGAAAGCCGGCAAGACGATCATGATGCAGAACATCGCGCAGTCGATCGCCGCGAACTATCCGGACGTCTATCTGATCGTGCTGCTGATCGACGAACGTCCGGAAGAAGTCACCGACATGCAGCGCACGGTGCGCGGCGAAGTCGTCGCGTCGACGTTCGACGAGCCGGCATCGCGTCACGTGCAGGTCGCCGAGATGGTGATCGAAAAAGCCAAGCGGCTCGTCGAGCACAAGCGCGACGTCGTCATCCTGCTCGACTCGATCACGCGCCTCGCGCGCGCGTACAACACCGTTGCGCCGTCGTCGGGCAAGGTACTGACCGGCGGCGTCGATGCCAACGGCCTGCAGAAGCCGAAGCGCTTCTTCGGCGCCGCGCGCAACATCGAGGAAGGCGGTTCGCTGACGATCCTCGCTTCGGCGCTGATCGACACCGGCTCGAAGATGGACGAAGTGATCTACGAGGAATTCAAGGGCACCGGCAACATGGAACTCCATCTGGAGCGCCGCATCGCCGAGAAGCGCGTATTCCCGGCGATCAACATCAACCGCTCGGGCACGCGCAAGGAAGAGCTGATGATGGATCCGGCCGATCTCAACAAGGTCTGGATCCTGCGCAAGCTGCTGCACGACATGGACGAGGTCGCGGCGATGGAGCTGCTGATCGACCGCATGCGCCAATCCAAGACCAATGCCGCGTTCTTCGATTCGATGAAGCGCAACTGAGGTCGCACGAGGTTTGCGGGACACGAAAACGGGCGGAATCTTCCGCCCGTTTTTCGTTGGCGCGGCGCATCGCATGGCGGCCCTGATTGACCGCGCCCCGGCGCCACCCTACATTCGACGTCACTCGTTCCTGCGTCCGCGTTCTCCATTCCTCGACTATGGCCATCGGCACCGCACCTCCAGCCAATCCGGTCTTCCTCGGCGGCCTCGCCCGCCGTCTGGTCGCCGACAAGCTGATCAGCGACGCGCAGGCGCGCGAGGCGCAGCAGCGCGCGGTCAAGGAACACATGCCGTTCGTCTCGGCGCTGATCGCCGCCAAGGCGCTGTCATCGCAGAAGATCGCCGAGGTCGCGAGTCTCGAATTCGGCGCACCGCTGGTCGACATCTCGGCGATCGAGATCGACCCGGC
>Ga0164242_10008354_pt1 | contig 11237 bp, 9 predicted proteins | sample OricomgcompostMG_FD_108783 | JGI IMG/M metagenome (GOLD analysis project Ga0164242, IMG submission 108783) | Miracle-Growth compost microbial communities from Emeryville, California, USA - Original compost - Miracle growth compost (MG) ...
CGCCCGGCCCGCCAGCCGACGCAAGGTGTCCCGCCGCTGCGGTCCGACACCGGCCCGATGCCACTCCCACACCGGCAGTTGCCGCCAGGCACCCGGCTCCGGCGGCACCACCAGCCCGAGCCGCTCGCCGGGCCCGGGCGCCGGCTCCCCGAGCCGGTGCAGCAGCCGGGCGTACGCCGAGAACGCCTGCTGGTTCGTCACCTTCTGCTCCAGCACCGCCGGCACCAGCGACTCGAACACCAGCCCGGACCGCGTGAGCCGCCAGCCGGCGAACCGGCGTCGCAACCGGTCCAGCATCGCCAGCCCCGGGTCGAACGCCTCCGGCCGGTCGGCGGCGCCGAGCAGCTCCGGCAGCCGCTCCAGCTGCCAGCCCGCGCCGGCGCCCCACGCCTGCGCGACGATCACCGCCTCGGCGGGCCGGTGCACCAGCCGCAGCGACACCGGGCCGGCCGGCGTGCGTGCCGCCCGCCAATAGGCGCGGTCGGGCGCCCACCGGGTGGTCGGATCGGCCCGGCCATGCCGCAGGACGCCCAGCGTGCGAGCCAGGTCGAGCCCGGCGGCCACCGCCATCCGGCGCACACGCGAACCGGGCGCCGGCACCGCCCGGTTCGTCGACGCCGTCGCGATGCCGATGGCCGACACGTTTCCTCCCAGACAGTCGAACGGGGCGACCGAGGCCGGCCGCCCCGTACGCTTGGCCCTCCGTACGGTAGAGACTCCTACCGACGCAGCAAGCGATCCGGTCGTCGTGTCGCCGGGCGAGAACGTTCCGGTCGCACATCGGGGGAGATGAGGCGGGCATCGTGGCTGAATCGCCCCACGCGCGGGCACCACAGTGCGCACATCACGGCTGCTACCGGCCCCAGCGCGAGCGGTTCGGCACCGCCGCGACCGTCATCACCTTCGTCCGCACCGTCGCCGCGCTGGTGGTCTTGCTGATCGCGGCCGACAACCGGTCGCTGCCGCTGCTGCTCGTCGGACTGGCCGTCTACTGGGCCGGCGACATCGCCGACGGCCAAGTCGCCCGCAGCACCGACACCGAAACGCGCTGGGGCGCCGTCCTCGACATCGTCTCCGACCGCCTGTGCGCCGGCGCCTACTACATCGGCTTCGTCTGGATCGTGCCGCACATGTGGCTGCCGGCGGCGATCTTCCTGTTCGAGTTCATGGTGATCGACTCGGTGCTGTCGCTGGCATTCCTGTCCTGGCCGGTGATCAGCCCCAACTACTTCTTCCTGGTCGACCGCCGGCTGTGGAAGTGGAACTGGTCGAAGCCGGCGAAGGCGGTGAACTCCTCAGCCGTGGCGATCATGCTGCTGCTCACCCACCAGTTCACCGGCGGTGTGTGGGTGGCCAGCCTGCTGGCCGCCGCCCTGCTCGCGTTGAAGGTGGAGTCGCTGACGCGACTCGTCCGGCTGGGCCTGCCGGTGCCCGCCGGATGCGCACTCACCGACCGCGGCGTCGGCGAGATCCACCGCGACCGGCCGGCAGCCACCGACGCGCGAACGAGGACCTGAGCCGTGCTTCTCGTCGGCACGTTCTTCTACTGCGTGGGTTCGGCGGTCGTGCCCCTGCTCAACGCCGAGGCCTACATCGCCGGGGTGGCCGCGCTGGCCGACGACGACATCGGCCGACTCGGCCTGTGGCTGGTGGCGGTGGTGGCGGCCGCAGGGCAAATGGTCGGCAAGATGGCCTGGTACTGCGCCGGCCGGTACGCGCTGGAGTGGTCGTGGCTGCGCCGCAAGACGTCGTCGCCGAAGTGGCAGTCACGGCTGCAGACGTGGCAGCACCGGATCGGCGACCGAGCCTGGCTGGGAGCGTTGATCCTGCTGGTGTCGGCGGTCACCGGCTTCCCGCCGTTCGCGATCCTGTCGGTGATCGCCGGACAGCTGCGGGTGCCGATCCCGGTGTTCCTGGCCGCCGGCATGGTCGGCCGGACGGCCCGGTTCGCCGCGGTCCTCGGCGCCAGCGGCTGGCTCGCTCACCTGGGCTGGTTCCCGGGCTGACCTCCGCCCTGGGACGCGGCGCGAAGACTGTCGGCCGCGTCAGCGCGCCGGCGTCGGCGGCGGGCGCAGCCACTCCCCCAGCGGCACCTGCGTCCACGTCCCGCCGAGATAGGCGTTCTCGGTCTCGGTCAGGTCGTCGCGCACCTGCTCGCCCAGGACCAGCGCCGCGGCATCCTCACGCGGCTCATACCCGAGCGCCCGCGCCTCGGCCAGCGACGTCCACCGCCGGGCGTTGTCCGAGGTCCCCCAGACGACGTGGAAGCCAGGCCGGACATGTGCCGGGTCGACGCTCGCGGCGACCAGCGCGGCGATGTCGTCGGCACCGATCCAGATGGCCTGGGCCCGATCGGTGACCGGTCTCGGGGTGAGCGTGCCGATGCGGATCGCCACCACGTGCATGCCGAACCGGTGCGCGTACAGGCTGCCGAGCGCCTCCATGGCCGCCTTCGACACCCCGTAGTAGGTGTCCGGACGCGGCGCGCTGGTAGCCGGGAGCACCGCGCGCCCGCCCTCGTCGGTCTGCGCATCGGCGCGGGTCGCGAAGCCGGCGACGTGCGCGCTGGACGCGATCGCCACCCGTCCGACGCCGGCCCGCCGGCAGGCCTCCAACAGCCGCTGCGTGCCGTCGACGTTGGTCGCCAGGATGTCCGGCCAGGCGCCTTCGACGCTGATACCGGCCAGATGCACGACCGCATCGACACCGTCGACCGCCCGAGCCAGCGCGGCCGCGTCGGCCATCGCCGCGTCCACGACCTCGACGTTCTCGCCCGGTCGCGCCGGCTCCTGCTCGACGAAGTCACACAGGCGCAGCCGCCAGTGCGGCGCGAGCCGCGGCCGCAGCAGCCGACCGATCCGGCCGGCAGCGCCAGTGATCAGGACTGTCTGGGCAGGCATGTCGTCCAAAGCCACGCAACCCATCTTGGCCGCCCGGGCTCTACCCCGGCCAGCGGCCCCGCCGCCGCACGTCAGCTGGACCCGGGCGTCAGCCGGCCCGGGCGTCAGCTGAACCGGGCGCCGTGGCTGGCCTCGACCCGGGCCACCAACTCCTTTACCCGCTGGGCCTCCGCGCGCGGGCACACCATCGTCACGTCCCGGGTATGCACCACGATCATGTCGCTGACCCCGACGGTGGCGACCAGATGGCTCGGGTCGTCGGAGACGACGATGTTGCCCTCCGAGCTGACCAGCACGCTGGCGCCCTCGACCACGTTGCCGTCCAGGTCGGCGCGCAGCACCTGCGCCAGCGCCGGCCACGACCCGACGTCGAGCCAGTCGATCCGCAGCGGCACCGCCACCACACGGGCGGCGTTCTCACCTCGTGCGGTCGGTTCGAGCACGGCGTAGTCGACGCTGATCTTGCGCAGTCCGGGGAACACCGCGGACAGCCGGTCGTCCCGGCCGGGCTCGCACCAATGGGCGGCGACAGCGCGCAGCGCGGTGACACTGTCCGGCAGCGTCGATGACATCGCGTCCAGCACGGTGCCCGCCCGCCAGACGAACATGCCCGAGTTCCACCAGAACCTGCCCGAGTCCACGTAGCGGGCCGCGGTGTCCGCATCCGGCTTCTCGGTGAAGCCGGTCACGGCGTGCACCTCACCGGGCGCGTCGCCGAGGACGTCGCCCACCTCGATGTAGCCCAGCCCGGTGTTCGGCGAGGTGGGCACGATGCCGAAGGTCACCAGCGCGTCGGGTAGGCGCTCGGCTGTCTCGAATCCGGTGCGCATGCTGGCCTGGAAGCCGGCCACCGGCTCGATCACATGATCGGACGTGACGAACGCGATCACCGCGTCCGGATCCTCGGCTTCGATCACCGCGCCGGCCAGCGCGACCGCGTTCGCCGTGTCCCGCCCGACCGGCTCCCCGATCAGCTGATCGGGGCCCAGTTCGGGCAGGTGCTCGAGCACCACGTCACGGTAGGCCGAGCCGGTGCAGATGCGGATGTTGGCCGGCTCGACCAGCCCGACCATCCGCTCGTACGCGAGCCGGAGCAGGCTCTTGCCGCCCACCACCGACAGCAGCTGCTTGGGCCGGGCCCCGCGCGACAGCGGCCACAGGCGCGTGCCGGCTCCCCCGGCCATGATCACGGCGTGACGCATGCGCTGGAGCGTATACACCTCGCCGGGCCGCCCGGCAGAGCCGGCCAGCCGCGCCGCCCGGACGGCAGTCGGCGTCGGCGCGGCTAGCCGCCCGACTACCGTCGGCGGCGTGACCGCCCCCGACGTCGACCCGCAGCGATTGAGCGATCCCGGCCGCTGGCCGGACCCGGCTCGACCCACGCTGACCTTCTACGACCGGCGTTCCGGTGAACGGACGGAGCTGTCCGCGCTCACGCTGGCCAACTGGGTGGCCAAGACCGCCAGCCTGGGCACCGACCTGCTCGGGCTCGAACCGGGCGAGCGAGTGCGGCTGGCGCTGCCCACGCACTGGCTCGGCACGGTGTGGGTGCTGGCCGGACTGGCCGCGGGCTGGCGACTCGTGCCGGCCGACGCTCCCCCGGACACCGGCGCGGACGTAATCGTGCTCGCCGAATCGACCCTGGCCGACTGGACTCGCGACCGGGCAGCCGGCGACGCGCCGGCCGGCCTGGATGGCTTCCGCGACGTGGTGGCCGTGTCCACCCGGCCGCTGGCCGTGCGGTTCGGCACCGAGCTGCCCGCGGGCGCGCTCGACTATGCCGGCGAGGTGTCGTCGTGCGCGGACGTGTTCGAGCCGGCCGGCCCGCCCGACGACGCCGTTCGGGCACAGACTGCCCAGTGGCTGGCGGCCGCGAACGAGCTCGCAGGCCGGCACGGCCTGACGGCCTCGTCGCGGCTGGTACGCGAGCGCAATCCGGCCAGCGCGGGCGGGATCGTCGACACCGTGCTGGCGCCGGTACTGGCGGCCGCGTCGGTGGTGCTGCTGGCCGACGATCCAGCCGCACCCGACCCGGCCTGGTCGGATCACATCGCGCAGGTCGAGGGCGCCACCCGCCTCGACACCTGACGCCCGGCCAGGCCCGCAGCCGCGGCCGCGAACCGGTGGTATGACCGTCCGTCCCCTCGTATGACGGTGCAGGCTCATACCACCGCACGGACGGTCATACCAGCGGGTGCTCAGCCGGTGGAGACCACGGCAAGGTCAGTCGAGCGCACGCCCAGCAGGAACCGGACGGCATCCTCGCCGCGCACGGTCGTGCGGCCGCGGGAGCCGATCAGGGTCACCGCGTCGACGCGGCCACCCCAGGAGCCGGAGCCGGCGCGCCGGGTCAGCCGCAACTGCTGCAACCGGCCGATCGCCGGGTAAGCCTTCTGTAGCCGGGCCGCGCGCACCGTGTCGGTCCATCCGAACGCCGGGTCGAAGCGGTCCCGGCCCGCCCGCAGGTAGGGCAACCCACCGTCGGCGGTGTAGCCCCCGTTGCTGGAGCCGAACTCGGCCAGCGCCACCGCCCCATGCCACCTGAGCACCTGACGCGCGGTGCGCGCGACGGCGGCATCCGTGCGCGGATGCTCCGCGCGAGCGGCCACCCGCCAGCGCCGGTCGTAGCGGACCGCGCCCGGATACACCTGCGCGGCGCTCGAGTCCACCAAGTCGTATCCGCGGCGGCCCGCGTGCACGATCGCGTAGCGGGCGTAGCTGCGCGCGGCCACCGCCTGCGCGGCCAACGCGGCCGGCCGCCAGCTGGCCGGCACCTCCGCCGCCACCACCGACCGCAGATACGCATCCAGCCCGACCACGTTGGTCACCTGCACGACGCCGCGAGCCACGGTCGCCCGCAGGTAGCCCCGGTAGCCGATCCGCCGGTCGAAATCGGCCAGCGCGACCATCCCGTCCGCGGCGAGAAAGGACACCGGACCGCCGGCGTGCACGCGCCGGGCCGGCACGAGGGTGTGCCACCGGCCGCAGCTGCGGGCGTCGATCGACAGCCGGGTGTCTTGCCGATGCGCACGCCACAGCCCGACGCGACAACCGCTCATCCGGGTCGGCAGGACACGATGGTGCACGGCGCCGGCAGGCCCGCGCCACCAGGCCGACAGGCCACGCTCGGCATGCACGCGCAACCGGCGCCCGCCGGCGTCGAGCAACCGCACCTTCACCGTGCCGGCCGGGCCGCGGGCCAGCGTCGTGCCCGGGTAGTAGGCCCGCAGGATCCGCCGGTAGCCCTGGCCGGCAGCGGCCCGCGCCTGCGCGCCGTACTGCGACAGTCCGCGGCCGTGCCCGAGACCCTTGCCGCGCAGGTGGAACACCCCACCGGCCGGCCGCCGGATCCCGGCCGCCGCCGCGGAGCCTGGGACGGGCGCGGCGGACGTGGACGCGGCCGTCGCCGCGGAGGCCGGGACCGGCGCGGCGGCCAGCGCCAACGCGACCGCGGCAGCTGCCACGGCGACGCTGGCCACCCGCGCTGGCGAACCAGCCGTCCGGGACTGTCGGGAAGCGTTCACGTGACCGTCAACCGGCGTGCTCGCGGGTGGCGCCCCAGCCGTCCCAGTAGGTGATCTCGGCGAGCGGACGCCGCTTGGCCGGAGCAAAGTCGGTGCCCAGCGTGTACGCGACCGGCAACATCGCCGCCTGGGTGACGTCGTCCGGAATGCCCAACAGCTGCGCCGCCTCGCGCTCGTGCGCCAGGTGGAACGTCGTCCACGCCGACCCGAGCCCGCGCGACCGCAGCGCCAGCGCGAAACTCCACACGGCCGGATGGATCGAACCGAAGAACCCGGCCGCCTGCGACGCGTCGGTCAACCGCCCCTGGATGCACGGGATCACCAGCACCGGCACCCGGTCGATCACCTCGAGCAGGTACCCGGCCGACTCGCGCACCCGAGCGGCCTGTCCCCGGCCCGACGATCCCGACCCAGCCGATCCGGAACCGCCGGCCCTGGCCGCCTGCGCCTTCATGTACGCCGCGCCGCCGGAGCGGTAGTACCGCGCGAGTGCTGCCCGCTTGTCCGGGTCGGTGACAACCACCCAGCGCCAGCCTTGGCTGTTGCTGCCGGTCGGCGCCTGCACGGCCAGCCGCAGGCACTCCTCGATCACCTCGGGTTCCACCGGCCGCTCGAGATCCAGCCGCTTGCGCACGGCCCGGGTGGTCGACAGCAGCCAGTCCGCTGCCTGCACGTATTCCGCAGGAATCGCCATGCATGCACCCTAGAACCGATCCCGGCCCAGGCCGGCCGGTCACCGCGCCCACCGGTCCGCGATGCCACGTCGTGGCGCGACGATGCACCATCTGATTGGCTAGGGGCGTGTCCCGCACCGCCTCGGCGACCGATCCGTCGAGCAGGCATACGGGCGGCGCCGCGGCGATTGCAGCCCGCGGCGCCGGCCCCCGCCGGCCCCGGCATCCCCGTGGCCGGTCCAAACCCTGCCCGGCATCCGCACGAGATCATCCCCCACCGGCCTGCTCCGGTGGCCGCATCGGGTGCCCGGAGCACACCCGATGAGCCCATGGCTGGCCATCGTGATCGGCTTCGTCCTGATCCTGGCCACGGCGGTGTTCGTCGCCGCCGAGTTCTCCTTCGTCGCGCTCGACCGGGCGAGCGTCGAATCAGCCGCCCAGTCCGGCGAGCGTCGGAGCCGCCGGCTGGCGGCCGCGGTGCGCACGCTGTCCACCCAGCTGTCGGCAACCCAGGTCGGCATCACCATCACCACCCTGCTGGTCGGCTACCTGGTCGAGCCCGGGCTGACCGCGATGCTGCGGCCCGGGCTGACCGATCTCGCGGTGCCGCGCGCCGCTGCCGAGACCATCGCGGTGGTCGTGGCAATGCTGATCGCGACGGCGTTTTCGATGGTGTTCGGCGAGCTGATCCCCAAGAACCTGGCGATCGCCGAACCGACGGCGACGGCGCGGTTCGTGGTCGAACCGATGCATGCGTTCGGGCTTGCGGCAAAGCCCCTGGTGACCGCGCTGAACGGCTCGGCCAACACGGTGTTGCGCTGGCTCGGCATCCAACCGCAGGAGGAGCTGTCCAGCGCCCGGGCGCCCGAAGAACTCGCCTCGATGGTGCGCCGGTCCGCGCAGGCCGGCACGATGCCGGCCGGCAAGGCCAGCCTGATCGACCGCTCGCTCCGGCTGCACGACCGGTCGGCCCACGACGTGATGACTCCGCGGCCACGGTGCGCCTTCGTCGACAAGAGCACGTCGGTCAGCGAACTGATCGCGCTGGCCCGCGAGACCGGGCACTCGCGGTTCCCGGTGATGAACGGCGACCCCGACCGGGTAGCCGGGATCGCGCACCTGAAGAAGGCCGTCGCCGTGCCCCGGGATCGGCGAGCCGAGGTTCCCGTCGGCGCGATCATGCACGACGCGATGCACGTGCCCGCGACGTTGCCGGTGGAGTCGCTGCTGGTCGACCTGCGCGGACAGGGGCTGGCGGTGGCGATCGTCGAGGACGAGTACGGGGGCACCGCCGGCGTCGTCACCCTCGAAGACGTCGTCGAGGAACTGGTGGGCGAGGTCACCGACGAGCACGACAGCACCCGCGGCCGTGCCCGCCGGCTGCGGGACGGCAGCTGGACGGTGCCGGGCCTGTGGCGGGCCGACGAGATCCGCGACCGCACCGGGGCGCGGGTGCCGGACGGACCTGCCTACGAGACCGTCGGCGGGTTCGTCGCCGCCCAGTTGGGCCGGCTGCCGGTGTACGGCGACGAGGTGCCGGTCGAGGGCGGGGTGCTGCGAGTACTGCGGATGGACGGTCACCGGGTCGACCTGGTGCGCTACCAGCCGGTCGACGGGCCTGCCGCCGACCCGGAGTCGCCGGCGCCACCGGACCGGCCGAATCGAGCCGGCCGGCCCGCCCAGGTGCGGGCCGAGTCGCACACCGAACGAGTCGGTGACGACCGGTGAGCACGACGTCCTCGATTCTCCTGGCCGTGCTCATGCTGGCCGGCAACGCGTTCTTCGTCGGCGCGGAGTTCGCGGTGATGTCGGCCCGCCGGAGCCAGATCGAACCGCGCGCATCCGCCGACGGGCACGGCGCACGTCGGGCGCGCACCACGATGTGGGCGCTCGAACACGTGTCGACGATGCTGGCGTGTGCCCAGTTCGGCATCACCGTGTGCACCCTCGCGTTGGGCGCCCTGGCCGAACCCGCGCTGGAGCACGTGATCGAACCGGCGCTGCGGCTGGCCGGCTTGCCGCCCGACGCGTACACGCCGATCGCGCTGCTGCTCGCGTTGCTGGTGGTGTCGTATCTGCACGTGGTGCTCGGCGAGCTGGTACCCAAGAACATCGCGTTGGCCGGTCCGGATCGTGCGGTGCTGGTGCTCGCGCCGCCGCTGGTGTGGCTGGCGCGGGCGCTCCGGCCGATCGTGACCGTGCTCAACGGCATCGCCAACCTGGGCGTGCGGATGCTGCGGGTGCAGCCGCGCGACGAGGTGGCGTCGACGTTCACGATGGCCGAGTTCGGGCCGATCGTGGCCGAATCGCAGCGGGAGGGTCTGCTGGCCGACGACCAGGGGTTGGTGGCCGGGGCGCTCGACTTCGGTGGCCGGCGCGCGACCGACGTGATGGTGCCGCGCGAGCAGCTGGTGCTGCTGGCCGCCGACAGCACACCGGAGCAGGTCGAGCAGGCGGTCACCCGCACCGGGTTCTCCCGGTTCCCGGTGGAGCGGGACGGGTCGATCGTCGGCTACCTGCACGTGAAGGACGTGCTCGATCTGGACGGCGACGGCGCGGTCACCCAGCCCGTCCCGGCCCGGCGGATCCGCGCGTTCGACCCGGTTTCTGCCGACGACGACATCGAAACCGTGCTGCGGTCGATGCAACGCCTCGGTGTGCATCTGGGCCGGGTCGACGACGAACAGGGCCGGCTGATCGGCGTGGTGTTCTTGGAGGACGTGCTCGAGGAGTTGGTCGGTGAGGTGACCGACACGACCCGCCGCGACGACCGCTGACCGCCGCGACCCGTGCCAGGCCGGCTCACCCGTGGGCTGCGCCGGCACGGTATCGGGCGGCGAACGCGGCGAACGCGGCCAGCGCCGCCGGGTCGGCCAACGCGCCGGCCGCGGCCGCCCGCTGGGCGGGCACCCCGGCCAGCATCCGCTTCACCGGCACCTCCAGCTTCTTGCCCGACAGCGTCCGCGGCACCGCGGCGACCGGCACCACCCGGTCGGGCACGTGCCGGGGCGACAGCTCGGCACGCAGCCGCGCCCCGACAGCGGCCGAACAGGCGTCGTCCCACTCGACACCAGCGGCCGGCACCACGAACAACAGCAGCTCGTCCCGAGCCTGCCGGCCGTCCGACTCCACATGCACGACCAGGCTGTCGGCCACCTGCGGCATCGCCTCGACAGCGGCGTAGAACTCGGCGGTGCCCAGCCGCACACCGCCACGGTTCAGGGTCGCGTCCGACCGGCCGGACAGTACGCAGCTGCCGCGCTCGGTGATCGTGAGCCAGTCGCCGTGCCGCCACGCTCCCGGATAGATGTCGAAGTAGGCGTGCCGGTAGGCCGAACCGGTCGCGTCGCCCCACAAGCCGACGGGCATCGACGGCAGCGGAGCGGTGAGCACCAACTCGCCCTCCCGGCCCAGGACCGCAGCGCCGTCGGCGTCGAACGCCTCGACCTTCGCGCCCAGGCAGCGGCAAGAGATCTCGCCGGCCCATACCGGCAACAGCCGGCTGCCGCCGAGGAAGCCGGTACACACGTCGGTGCCGCCGGAGAACGACTGGAGCAGCGTGTCCGGGTTCACCGCGTCGTACACCCAGGCGAACCCGTCGGCCGGCAGCGGCGCTCCGGTGGAGCCGACGCCGGCGATCGCCGAGCAGTCGACCAGATCGCGCGGGCGCACACCGGCCTTGCGGCACGCCATCAGGAATGGCGCGGACGTGCCGAAGAACGTGACCTGCTCGGCCGCCGCCAGCCGCCACAGCATGGTCAGGTCCGGCCACCTCGGATCGCCGTCGACCAGCAGCACTCGGGCGCCGACGCCGATGCCGGACACGTTGAAGTTCCACATCATCCACCCGGTGGTGGAATACCACAGGTAGGTGTCGCCGGGGCCGAGGTCCAGGTGCAGCGCCAGCGCCTTGAGGTGCTCACAGGTGATGCCGCCGTGGCCGTGCACGATCGGCTTGGGCAGCCCGGTAGTGCCCGAGGAGAACAGCACGTAGAGCGGATGGTCGAACGGCACCGGCTCGAACGTGGCCGGGCCGACGCCGCCCGAACGTTGCTGCCCGAGCGGCCCGAACGTGTCCGCCCAGCTCAGATAACCACGGGCCGCGACGTCGGCGCCGGCAGGGTCCAGGTAGTCGAGCA
>Ga0164242_10008355_pt1 | contig 11236 bp, 7 predicted proteins | sample OricomgcompostMG_FD_108783 | JGI IMG/M metagenome (GOLD analysis project Ga0164242, IMG submission 108783) | Miracle-Growth compost microbial communities from Emeryville, California, USA - Original compost - Miracle growth compost (MG) ...
CGGCGAGCCGGTCTCGCCCGGTGCGGGCGGCAGCAGGTTCGCGCGCTTGCGAATCGAGATGTAGTCGGGCTTCCAGCCGCGCGCGGCCAGCGTGGCCATGGCGTCCAGTTCGAGCTGCGGATAATCGTGGCGGCCCGCAAGCACCGACTCGCGAATCGCGCGCAGCACCGCCGCCAGTTGCGGCGCCTCGGCGCGCTCCGGCTGCGTGAGATAGCGGTTGCGCGAGCTGAGCGCGAGGCCGTCGTCGTCGCGCACGGTTTCGGCGGCGATTACTTCGGTCGGCAGCGAGAACTGCTGGCACATCGCGCGCACGATCATCAGCTGCTGGTAATCCTTCTTGCCGAACACGGCCACGCGCGGCTGCACGCACGACATCAGCTTCATCACGACCGTGCAGACGCCCTCGAAGAAACCGGGGCGGAATTCGCCTTCGAGAATATCGCCGAGGTTATGCGGCGGATGCACGCGGTATTCCTGCGGTTGCGGGTACATGTCGGCCTCGGTGGGCGCGAACAGCACGTACACGTTTTCCTTCTGCAGCTTCTCGATGTCGTCTTGCAGCGTGCGCGGGTATTTGTCGAAATCCTCGTTCGGCCCGAACTGCAGACGGTTGACGAAGATGCTCGCCACGACCGGATCGCCATGCTGGCGCGCGAGGCGCATCAGCGAGAGGTGGCCTTCGTGGAGGTTGCCCATGGTCGGCACGAACGCGGTGCGGTTTTGGCCGCGCAGCTGGTCGCGCAGTTCCTGAATCGAGCTGATGACTTTCATGATCGGATGCGTTATGCCTCGCGCGGGGCAAGACGTAGGTTGCGGCAACCGGCGCTCGCGCGGGCGAGCCGGCCGGATGGCGTGCCAACCCCTGTCAGGAGCAGGCGCGGGCGATTGTAGAGGATTTGACCGGGCCGCGCAGCGCCTTCGGCTACGGGATTATCCTGGCCCGGCGGCGTGAAATATTGATGGGGACGGAACGTCGCAGGCGCGCGCAGCCGCTTCGCGCGCACCGGGAAGGTGCGTGGCGAGGCGTGATTTTGGCTGCTTGAGCGGAATTTGGCGCGACTTAAACCGGGTTAAACCGGCAGATAGGCGAGGCGCACGTAGATGGGCGCGAACGGCTCGGGCTGGGTGATTTCGATCAGCGATTCGCGCGACAGTTCGAGCATGGCGATGAAGTTCACGACCACGACCGGCACGCCGCGCGTGACGTCGAACAGTTCCGAGAATTCCATGAAGCGCGCGCCCTGGAGCTTGCGCAGGATCGTGCTCATATGCTCGCGCACCGACAGTTCCTCGCGCGAGATCTTGTGGTGCTGCACGAGCTTCGCGCGCTTGATGACGTCGGCCCACGCGGCGCGCAGGTCGACGGCGTCCACGTCCGGGAAGCGCGGCGTGATGCTCTGCTCGATATAGACCTCGGCGCGCATGAAGTCGCGGCCGAGTTGCGGCAGCGTGTCGAGCTGCTGTGCGGCCAGCTTCATCTGTTCGTACTCCAGCAGGCGGCGCACCAGTTCCGCGCGCGGATCTTCTGCCTCCTCGCCGGTGTCGGCCTTCTTGACCGGCAGCAGCATGCGCGACTTGATCTCGATCAGCATCGCTGCCATCAGCAGGTATTCGGCTGCGAGTTCGAGATTGCTGGCGCGGATCTGATCGACATATTCCAGGTACTGGAGCGTGACCTGCGCCATCGGAATGTCGAGGATGTTGAAGTTCTGCTTGCGGATCAGGTAGAGCAGCAGGTCGAGCGGACCTTCGAACGCCTCCAGGAACACTTCCAGCGCATCCGGCGGAATGTAGAGGTCATTCGGCAGCTTGAACAGCGGTTCACCGTAAAGGCGGGCACAGGCAACCCCGTCGATTACGTCCGGGGTCGAGTCCGGCTGTCCGGCCAGCGCCAGTTCGGGCGCGTCGGCCGGAAAGTGCGCAAGCAACTGGTCCGGCCCGGCACTCATCAGGAGTGGTTCTGGTAGACGTAAGGCTGCTGCTTCACGCGCGATTCTTCGGCACGGCGCCGCGCGTCGAGATCGATCGGCGGGCGGTCCCACAGCAGGGCACGGCCGGCGCGCTGCTTTTGCTCCAGTTCCGGGTCTTTCTGCTTCAGGTCTTTCAGGAAGCGGGTGAAATCGGATTCGTAAGCGGTCTGCTGTTTGCTGAATTTCATGGTGTTATCGCAGGAAGGTAATAAAAACTTGCGCTATTTTACCTCGTATTGCCTGTCATTCTGCAGCCGTCCGGTTGCCGGCGCCGCCCGGCCCGGAGAACGCCAGCCGGGCAAAAGCGCCCGTTTTCGTGCTCCGCTTAAAACTTCGGGTCGATTCCGTCTGGAATACTGAAGGTAAAGCAAGTATTCTTGTCAAAAGACAATTTGGCCCGTGCAGCAGGCAGTCAGGGTTTCGAAAACCGGCATCGTGAAAGAGCAGGCTTCGGATGGAATTGAACTCGGATGAAGTGGCGGCGGAAATCCTCGTGGTCGACGATACCGCTGCCGACCGCCAGTTCCTGGCGGAGGTGGTGCGCCGTTACGGCTATCGGGTACGCGAGGCCGACAGCGGTGAACGGGCGCTGGAAGCGGTCGTGGCAGCCGTCCCCGACCTGATCCTGCTCGACGTCGACATGCCGGGCATGAGCGGCTTCGCGCTCTGCACCGCGCTGAAACGGTCGCCGCAGCATGCGGGCATACCGGTGATCTTCATCAGCGTGTTCGACGACGCGCCGAGCAAGGTCGCGGCATTCAACTGCGGCGGCATCGATTATGTGGTCAAGCCGATCAATGTTGCGGAACTGCGCGCGCGGGTGCACGCGCACCTGCAGCAGAAGCAGGCGCGCGACCGGCTCGATTTCCGGGCCGGGCACGATCCGCTGACGGGGCTGCCGAACCGCAGCCTGCTGGCCGACCGTCTGCAGCAGGCACTCAATCATGCCGAGCGCTACGGCAGCCAGGTCGCGGTGGCCTATGTCGATCTCGACCGTTTCAAGGACATCAACGATCGTTTCGGCCATGACGCCGGCGATCGCCTGTTGCGCGAAATCGCAGGCCGGCTGCGGGGCTGCGTACGCGATTCGGACACCATCGTGCGGGTCGGCGGCGACGAATTCGTGCTGGTGCTGCACGACCAGGGCAGCGAGAGCATGACGCTGCATGCGGTGCAGCGCGTGCTCGAGCGGGTGGTGGAACCGATCTCTCTCGGCGACTGTTCATTCAGTGTCAGCTGCAGCATCGGCGTGGCCTGCTTTCCGCAGGACGGCGGAGATGGCGACACGCTGCTCACCTATGCCGATGCCGCGATGTACCGCGCCAAGGAGCTGGGCCGCAACAACTTCCAGTTCTACACGAGCGCACTGAACAGCCGGCTGGCGGCGCGGATGGCGATGGAAAACGGACTGCGGCAGGCGCTCGATCGGGACGAGTTCGTGCTGCACTATCAGCCGCGCGCGGCCACCTGCGACGGCAGGGTGACCGGACTGGAGGCGCTGATCCGCTGGCAGCATCCGGAGCGCGGGCTGTTGCCGCCGCGTGGCTTCATCCGGGTGGCAGAAGAGGCAGGCCTGATCGACCGCATCGGCGACTGGATCGTGCGCGCGGCATGCCGCCAGCATGGCGCGTGGCAGGCGCAGGGCATTGCGCCGCTGCCGATCGCCGTCAATGTCTCGGGTGTGCAGTTCCGGCGTGCCGGCTTTGCCCGCTCGCTCGCGGCCGTGCTGCGCGAGCATGGTATTGCGCCGCAGTGGCTCGAGCTGGAATTCGCGGAATCGCTGCTGATGCGCGATCCTGCGGCCAGCGTCGGGATACTGGGCGAATTGCGGGACCTGGGCGTCGGCCTGGCACTTGACGACTTCGGTACCGGTTTCTCCAATTTCGGCTGGCTGAAAAAATTCCCGCTCGACAGGATCAAGCTGGATCCCGGTTTTACCGTCGACGCGGTGCGCGACGCGGATACGCGCGCGGTGCTCGATGCGGTGATCGCGGTCGCGCACAACCTGCGGCTCAAGGTGACGGCGGAGTCGGTAGAGAGTCTTGAACTGCTGGCTGCACTGACGGAACTTGGTTGTGATGAAATCCAGGGCGATTATTTCAGCAATGCCTTGCCGGTCCATGCATGCACCGGCTTTTTGCGCCGCGGCTGGGGCCTGCCGGTCGCCCATGCGCAAGCGGCCCTTGCGCCCGTTCCGGCCGGTGCCGGCAATGGATGAGGATGGTGGCGAGCACTACCCGCTGAAGCTTCTGCGCGGATTCGCAAGCGTCGGCGCAGGCGCGTTCGATGCCATTCGAACAGGCGCGCCGGTGCGGTCCCGCGTTCCGTAGTTGCCGCGCCTCGGGTCGAGCAGCCGAAGCGAGGCAGAAGCAGGCCGGATTCGCACGGTTGCCTCTGCCCCGGATGGTCGTTTGAACGCATGGTCCGTGCACCGGGGCAAACCAAGGGCATGCGGATCAGGAACGCAGCCTGCGGCGCATCACGATGGGCGAATCTCCGTGCTGGCCGCGTTGCCGGTATTCGAGTTCCGGTGCCCGTTCGAAGCCGTACGCGGCATAAAGGTCGAGCAGGCGTTCCTGGTCCCGGTGGACGGCCAGCCGGAGTTCATCGATGCCGGCATCGAGTGCCCGATGAATCACCGCCTCCAGCAGATATTCGGACAGGCGCTTGCCGCGGAATTGCGGCAGCACGCCCATCCGGAACACTTCCCACACCTGCGGTTCGCCGTCCAGCGGCAGCCAGCGCACCGAACCGGCCGGCTGGTCGTCCTCGGTCAGGAGGAAGGCGCCGCCGTCCTGCAAGTCGTCCAGCACCCGGTTTTCGGTTTCCCGGTGGCCGCTCGACGAGATCGGGACCATGCCGGCCCAAGCGGCCCGGGTCAGCTCGGCGATCAGCAGCGCATCTTCGCTGCCGGCCTCGCGCACCAGGATTTTCGGACGACGCGCCCCGGGTGGTTCGCAGGCCGCCGCGCTGGCGTTCATCTCAGCGCACCCGCATGCCCGGTTCGGCGCCGGGCCACGGGTTCAGCACGTAAATGCCGGGATTGCTTTTCTCGTCGGCGGCCGATGCGGCCAGTACCATGCCTTCGGAAATGCCGAACTTCATCTTGCGTGGTGCGAGGTTCGCGACCATCACGGTCAGCTTGCCGATCAGTTCTTCCGGCTTGTACGCGGACTTGATGCCGGAAAACACGTTGCGCATGCGTCCTTCGCCGACGTCGAGTGTCAGGCGCAGCAGCTTGTCCGAGCCTTCGACCGTTTCGCAGTTGACGATCTTCGCGATGCGCAGATCGATCTTGGCAAAGTCGTCGATCCTGATCTCCGGCGCGAGCGGCTCCAGCCCATCATCAGGAACGGCTGCGGCCGTTCCTCCGTTCCCACCTTCCCCCTTGGAGGGGGAAGGCCGGGATGGGGGGGCGGCGATGGCGCCCTGGTTCTGCTTCCCGCCGGCAGCCGACGTTCCCTCTGGTCCCTCGAACAAGTCCTCCAGCATCTTCGGCTCGACCCGCGTCATCAAATGGCTGAACGTGCCGATAGCGGCGGGCACCGCGTCCAGGTCGGCCCAGTTCAGTTCGCGATCGATGCCGAACAGCGCAGCCACCTTGCGCGCCACGTCGGGCAGGATCGGCGCCAGGTAGATGGTCAGGCGGTAGAACGACAGCAGCAGGTCGCTGCAGACATCCTGCAGCGCCTGGTTGTTGGCCGGATCCTTGGCCAGTTCCCACGGCTTGCGCGTGTCCACGTACTGGTTCACTTCGTCGGCCAGCGCCATGATCAGCCGGATTGCCTTGCCGTATTCGCGCGCCTCGAATGCGTCGCGGATCGCGTCTTCCTCGCCGGCGGCGACCTGCTGCCAGAAGCGGTTGCCGCTGGTGCCGGCCGCAACCGGGTTGCTCAGCTGGCCGCCGAAACGCTTGGTGATGAATCCGGCCGCGCGGCTGGCGATGTTGATGTACTTGCCGATCAGGTCCGAATTCACCTTGGCAATGAAATCCTCGGCGCTGAAGTCGATGTCCTCGACCCGCGAATTCAGCTTGAACGCGATGTAGTAGCGCAGCCATTCGGGGTTCATCTTCAGGTCGAGGTAGCGCAGCGGCGAGATGCCGGTGCCGCGCGACTTGCTCATCTTTTCGCCGTTGACGGTCAGGTGGCCGTGCACATTGACCTTGAGCTTGTCGATGACCGGGTGGCCGGAAAACTTCAGCATTGCCGGCCAGAACAGCAGGTGGAACGACACGATGTCCTTGCCGATGAAATGCACCTGTTCGGTCGCCGGGTCGTGCAGCAGCGCTTCGTAATCGATGCCGTGCTTCTCGCAGTAATTCTTCAGGCTCGCCAGGTAGCCGACCGGGGCGTCCAGCCACACGTAGAAATATTTGCCGGGCGCATCCGGGATCGGGATGCCGAAATACGGTGCATCGCGCGAAATGTCCCAGTCGGCCAGGTCCTTGCCGTCGTTGCCCAGCCATTCGCTGACCTTGTTGACCATTTCCGGTTGCAGCCGGCCCGGCGAATGCAGCCATTCCTCCAGGAAAGCCACGCAGCGCGGATCGGACAGCTTGAAGAAGTACTGTTCCGACGGCTTCAGTACCGGGGTGGCGCCGGTCAGCGCCGAGTACGGATTTTTCAGCTCGGTCGGTTCGTAGGCGGCGCCGCACACCTCGCAGTTGTCGCCGTACTGGTCCTTGGCGCCGCACTTCGGGCATTCGCCCTTGATGTTGCGGTCGGCCAGGAACATGCCCTTGACCGGGTCGTAGAAGCGCTCCACCACGCGGGTCGTGATCAGGCCGGCGTCGCGCAGGCGCAGGTAGATGTTTTGCGAAAGTTCGGTGTTTTCCGGGGAATCCGTCGAATGCCAGTTGTCAAACGAGATGTGGAAGCCGTCCAGGTACTGGCGCCGTCCGGCCGCGATGCGGGCGACGAATTCCTGCGGCGTCAGCCCGGCCTTTTCGGCGGCGATCATGATCGGCGTGCCGTGGGCATCGTCGGCGCCGACGAAATGCACCTCATTGCCTTGCATCCGCTGAAACCGTACCCAGATGTCGGCCTGGATGTATTCCATGATGTGGCCGATGTGGAAGGCGCCGTTGGCGTACGGCAGGGCAGTGGTGACGAACAGCTTGCGATGCGGTGTGGTGCTCATTTGGCAATGCGTGGTGGAGTAAAACAGGCATTTTAGCAGCGCGCCGCCACCTGTCGCAGTTCCCGGCTGTCGAACGGCAACGAGCTTGCGTGGATATAATCGCCGCCAACCGCGAGGCGAACCGGCATTTGGTTTAGACTTGTGCCAACACTTACAGGAGAAGCAATGAGCATTACCGTGGACGCCGTCAAGGCGGCGCTGTCCGGCGTCGTCGATCCGAATACCGGCAAGGACCTGGTGGCGGGCAAGTCTGTAAAGAACATCGAGATCAAGGGCAACGACGTCTCGTTCGACGTCGAACTCGGCTATCCGGCCAACAGCCAGCTCGAAGCGATCGGTTCCGCGGCCGCCGCCGCAGTGCGCGCGGTCGAGGGCGTCGGGGCGGTCGACGTCAATACCTATTCGAAGATCGTTGCCCACGCAGTGCAGCGCGGCGTCAAGCTGATGCCGAACGTCAAGAACATCATTGCGGTCGCGTCCGGCAAGGGCGGTGTCGGCAAGTCGACCACCGCCGCCAACCTGGCGCTGGCGCTGGCTGCCGAGGGCGCCCGCGTCGGCATTCTGGATGCGGATATCTACGGACCGTCGCAGCCGATGATGCTGGGCATTTCCGGCCGCCCTGAATCGCACGACGGCAAGACCATGGAGCCGCTGCAGAACCATGGGCTGCAGGTGTCGAGCATCGGCTTCCTGATCGACCCCGACCAGCCGATGGTGTGGCGCGGACCGATGGTGACCCAGGCGCTGCAGCAGCTGCTGGAGCAGACCAACTGGCACGAGCTGGATTACCTGGTGGTCGATATGCCTCCCGGAACTGGCGACATCCAGCTTACGCTGTCGCAGAAGGTGCCGGTGACGGGCGCCGTCATCGTCACCACGCCGCAGGACATTGCCTTGCTCGATGCGCGCAAGGGCCTGAAGATGTTCGAGAAGGTCGGCATTCCTATCCTCGGCATCATCGAGAACATGAGCACCCATGTCTGCACCAATTGCGGCCATGTCGAACCGATTTTCGGCGAAGGCGGCGGCGAACGGATGGGTGCCGACTACGGCGTCGATTTTCTCGGCGCGCTGCCGCTGACGATGTCGATCCGTGCCCAGACCGATTCCGGCAAGCCGACCGTGGTCGCCGAACCGGATGGCCCGATTGCAACCGTCTACAAGGAGATTGCGCGCAAGATCGCGGTCAAGGTGGCGGAAAAGGCCAAGGACATGAGCAGCAAGTTTCCCAGCATCGTGATCAAGAACGACTGATGCGGGTTGCCGAAGAGGTAAAATAGCGGCCCTTCTTTTTCAATATTCCGTGACGGCTTTGGCAATCCAAGGCCGTTTTCATTTGCCATGACCGATCGTTCTTCCGTCCGTACCCGTTTCGCTCCCAGCCCGACCGGCTACCTGCATCTCGGCGGCGCCCGCACCGCGCTGTTTTCCTGGGCCTATGCGCGCCATTTCGGCGGCACCTTCGTGCTGCGCATCGAGGATACCGACCTCGAACGGTCAACGCCGGAGGCGGTGCAGGCCATCCTCGATGGCATGCAATGGCTCGGCCTCGATCCGGACGAGGGACCGTACTACCAGATGCAGCGGATGGACCGCTATCGCGAGGTGATCGCGCAGATGCTGGAGGCCGGCACCGCGTATTACTGCTACTCGTCGCCGGAAGAAGTCGAGGCGATGCGCGAGCGCCAGCGTGCGGCCGGCGAGAAGCCGCGCTACGACGGCACCTGGCGCCCGGAGCCGGGCAAGACCTTGCCGCCGGTGCCGGAAGGGCGCAAGCCGGTGGTGCGTTTCAAGAACCCGCTGGACGGCGACGTCAGCTGGAACGACATGGTGAAAGGGCCGATCACGATTTCCAATCGCGAGCTGGATGACCTCGTGATTGCGCGGCCGGACGGTACCCCGACCTACAACTTCTGCGTCGCGGTCGACGACTGGGACATGCGGATGACGCACGTGATCCGCGGCGACGACCACGTGAACAACACGCCGCGCCAGATCAACATCCTGCGTGCACTCGGCGCCGAGCTGCCCGAGTACGGGCACGTGCCGATGATCCTCGGCGCCGACGGCGAAAAGCTGTCGAAGCGCCACGGCGCGGTCAGCGTGATGGAATACCCGGCCCAGGGCTACCTGCCGGAGGCGATGCTGAATTACCTGGCGCGGCTCGGCTGGAGTCATGGCGACGACGAAGTGTTCTCGATGGAGCAGTTGTGCCAGTGGTTCGACGTCGATCACCTGTCACGCTCCGCCGCGCAGTTCAACCCGGAAAAGCTGGCATGGCTGAACAACCATTACATCAAGCAGGCTGACAATGCACGGCTGGAAGGGCTGGTACGCCCGCTGCTGGAGCAGGAGGGCGCGCATTTCGACGGCGCCCCCGAACTGCAGGCAGTGATCGCCTTGATGAAGGAGCGCGCGAACACGATCAACGAACTGACCGATGCGGCGATGCTGTTCTACCGCGAGCCGCGGCCGGACCCGGCACTGCTCGCGCAGCATGTGACCGATACTGCAAAGCCGGCGCTGGCACAATTCGCCGAGCGCTGCAACACGCTTGAGTGGAACAGGGCGGCACTGTCGGCGGCAATGAAGGAAGTGCTTGCTGCAAACAAGATGAAGATGCCGCAGCTGGCGATGCCGTTGCGGCTGCTGGTCACGGGCCAATTGCAGACGCCGGCGATCGACGCGGTGCTCGAGTTGTTCGGCCGCGACGTGGTGCTGGCGCGCCTGCAAAAATATCTCGGCTGATTTTTCAAAAGGCGATTTACAGCTGAGAAAAATCTTTGCTATACTCTCGTTTCTTCGCACGGGGGTATAGCTCAGCTGGGAGAGCGCTTGCATGGCATGCAAGAGGTCAGCGGTTCGATCCCGCTTACCTCCACCAGCGAAACGTGCGGTAAAGAAAAAAAACAGCGGAAAAAAAGCCGCAAAAGCAGTAAAATAGGCAGCCGCAAGACAGAGAATTCTGTCCCCATCGTCTAGAGGCCTAGGACATCACCCTTTCACGGTGAGTACGGGGGTTCGAATCCCCCTGGGGACGCCAGTTAAAACGCCACGCATCAGCGTGGCGTTTTTTTTTCGTGCGTCTTCTTTGTGCGTTTGCTTTGCGCGTTTTGTCGTCTAATGTCGGTTTCGGTCTTGCCGTTTCGCCCCATGTCCTTTCCCGCTTCACTGGATCTGTTCTGCCGTGTCGTCGACAACTACGGCGACATCGGCATCTGCTGGCGCCTGTCGCGCCAGTTTCGGCGTGAGCATGGCATCGCCGTCACGCTATGGGTCGACGACTTGCGCAGCTTCCGGCGGCTGTGCCCGGACGTTGCGCTCGACGTCGAGGTGCAGCAGGTCGACGGCATAACGGTGCGGCACTGGTGCGACCAGGCGGGTGTGTTTGCAGCGCACGATGTGGCCGACATCGTGATCGAGTTTTTCGGTTGCGATATCCCGCCCGGCTATATCGATGCAATGGCACAGTGCCGGCCACGGCCGGTATGGCTGAACCTGGAAGGCTTGAGTGCGGAGGAGTGGGTGGAGGGCTGTCACCGCTTGCCGTCATCGCATCCGCGCCTGCCGCTGACCAAGTACTTTTTCTTTCCCGGATTTACCAGCCGCACCGGCGGCCTGCCGCATGAACGCGGTCTCGATGAGCAGCGCAGCCGCTTCCAGTCCAATCCTGCTGCGGTGGCGGCATTTCTCGCGCAACTTGGCGTTTCCCCTGCGGAGATTGCATCGTTCAAGCTGTCCCTGTTCTGTTATCCGCATGCGCCGGTCGCCGCATTGTTCGACGCCTGGCAGGCCAGTGCGGAGCCGGTTGCCTGCCTGGTGCCTGAAGGAGTTGCTACCGACGCCGTGCGGGGATTTCTCGGCGCGGAGCCGGTGGCCGGGCGTGTCCGCTCGCGCGACGCGCTGACCGTGCGCGTCCTGCCCTTCGTGGCGCAACCCGACTACGATCGCCTGCTGTGGGCGTGCGACCTGAATTTCGTGCGCGGCGAGGATTCCTTCATGCGTGCACAATGGGCGGCCCGGCCGTTTGTCTGGCATATCTATCCGCAAGACAAGGACTTGCACCACGTGAAGCTGCGCGCTTTCCTGCAGCGCTATGCTGCCGATATTCCCGCACTGGACAC
>Ga0164242_10008356_pt1 | contig 11235 bp, 11 predicted proteins | sample OricomgcompostMG_FD_108783 | JGI IMG/M metagenome (GOLD analysis project Ga0164242, IMG submission 108783) | Miracle-Growth compost microbial communities from Emeryville, California, USA - Original compost - Miracle growth compost (MG) ...
CGGCGGCATGCTGTTCGAGGCGAACGTCGTGGTGCGTGTGCCCGTCGGGCGCGACCCGGCGCTCGTGATCAGCGAACTCGAGCGACTGGCGGGCGAGATCCAGGTCGACCTCAGCGTGGCCGATTGAAGCCCGTGCGCGAAGCATCGACGACGACGATGACGGCGGGCTCGATCTTCTCGACCTTCAGCCGCTGACGGGACGGGTGACCGGCACGATCGTGACGAGTGCGTCGAGGCCGTCGTAGTCGGCCGGGTTGGTCGTGAAGAGGGGCAGGTTGTTCGTCGCCGCAACCGCCGCGATCATGAGATCTGCCACCCTGCGCCGGGGTGTGCGGCCGACGCCGACCACCGCCGCGCTGAGCTGACCGAAAACGCGTGCTGCCGGGGCGTCGAAAGGGATCGGATCGAAGCCGTGCTCGACGCGTTGGAGCACAGCGATGCGCCGGGCGCGTTCGGCGGCATCATTGCCCTTCACCAGGTGCACGCCCGCGGACAGTTCGGCGAGTGTCACCGTGCTGATCGCCGCCTCGAGCGGAAGCTCGTGTGCCGCCAGGCGGCCCCAATGAATGAGGATGTTCGTGTCGAGCAGCCCGCGATCGTAGCGTGCCGGCTCGCGTTCACGACGTTCATCGCTCATAGGGGTCGTCCGCCGTGTTTTTCAGGGCGAGATCCAGGTCGTCGCGCATCGTGCTGGTGTCGATGGGACCCAGGCCTGCACCGAGGGCGAGGAACTCGTCCCGTGACACGAATCGTGACGACCGACGCAACGGAACCAACTCGCCGATGCCATGCCCGTCACGCGTGACGGTGAAGGATGCGCCGTGCTCGACAGCATCCATGATCTCTCGGGAACGAAGTCGAAGATCGCGCTGACTGACCTCAGACGGGAAGGACATGTAGCACACTGTAGCACAGCGTGCCATGCAGTGAGCGCCTCCTCATCCGCCGACGGAGCGAACTGTGCGGTCGACACCGCTGCGTTCGGGGCGCGTCGTCAGGAGCGAACTCATCGCACAGAGCGTGTTGGCGCTGTGGCCTGCGCCGAGACGGGGACGTCGTCGCCCCGGACGCCGTGGCCGTCTGTCGGAGTCGGCACGATCGAGCTGGGTTCATAGACGATCCGGTCGTCGAAGAAGAATAACCACAGGGCGGCGTGCAGCCGATCGAGAAGCCTCGGCCGTCCTCGCGTATGGGGGCGCACCGCGAGGGGAGCGATGTGCTCGGCGGGCTGCAGGCGCAACGACTCGGTTCGTGACAAGGGTTCGCGCACCTCGACGAACGCGCCCCCGGGCATTCGTACGATGCGTCCCGTCTCGTATCCGAGCTCGACGGTCTCCCGTTCCCGTCGCTCGAGCCCGAGGCAGATGCGCCGTGCCAGTGAGAACGCGGCGAACGGTCCGAGCACGACGACGCACTGGAAGAACCCGACGACGGACTCGACGCCCAGCTGAAAGTGGGTCGCGATGATGTCGGCGCTGCCGGCTCCCCACAACGCGCCGAAGAACACCATCGCGGCGGCACCCGTCGCAGTGCGGCTCGGGGTGTTGCGTGGGCGATCGAGCACGGAGTGGTCCTGGCGATCGCCGGCGAGCCACTCCTCGAAGAACGGATAGATGACGACGGCCAGGATGAACCCCGTCACCACGGCGAGGGGAACGAGGATCGAGAGCGTCCAGGTGCGTCCTCCCCATGTCAACTCCCACCCCGGTGGGACCAGACGCAACGCACCGTCGAGGAATCCCGTGTACCAGTCGGGCTGGCTGCCCGCCGACGCGCCGGCCGGGTCGGCGGGGCCGTACAGCCAGACCGGATCGATCGTGACCACGCTCGCGACCAGGAGGAGGACGCCCGTCGTCAGCGACAGCATCCCTGCACTACGGGTCGCGTGGTGCGTCCACAGCGGCGGACCAGCCGATGCGGGGCTGCTCCGGTCGATGCTCGCGAACCGCATCGATCCGGTCCGGTAGGTGAGCCATGCGCGGATGGCCATGAGCAGGATCAGCAGAACGGGCGCCAGCGCGACATGGATCGGGTAGAGGTGCTCGATGATCCGCCCCGGAAAACCGCCGGAGAAGAGAAGAGACGACAGCCAGGCGCCGGCCACCGGGACGGCCAGGAGGATTCCCTGGAAGATCTGGAGTCCGGTGCCGGCCAGAAGGTCATCGGGCATCGCATACCCGCTCCACCCGCCCAGCAGCGCCACGAGCAGGATGCTGACCAGCACTATCCACAGCAACCGTCGCGGACGGCGGAACCCGCCGGTGAAGAACGTCACCAAAAGCTGCATCAGGATCGAGGCCGGCAGCAGGAGGGCAGCCCAGTGGTGCAGTTGTCGAAGCAGGAGGCCGCCTCGCACCTCGAACGACAGATCGATCGTGGACTCCAGTGCCTCGGACATCGCGGTTCCGCGCAGGGGCCGATAGGCGCCGTGATAGATCGTCGTGTCGCCGGACGGCACATAGAAGAACATCAGCGCGATGCCCGTTGCGAAGAGCACGAGAACGCATGCGACGGTGGCGGCGCCGAACATTCTCGACCACCGCAACGGTGCCCGTCGGCAGCGCAGTTCGGCCAGGATGGCGTCGGCGCGTCGGCCGAGCGCAGATGCTTCGAGCGCGCCGGCGAGTCGGTTCGTGATGCTGCGGCTCGGGTCTTCGCCCTGCCCGGGCACGGGCTTCTGGTACATCGGTGACCTCCGGTCTCGCACGGAAGACCACGCACCGACGCTGAACGTGACAGCTCGAGGAGAGCGCGCGAACGGCGGCCGTGCTGGACGACGGTCAGGCCTCGAACGCGCCACGGGCACCGCCCGTCGTGTCACACGAGGAGCCGCTGTCCGGTCTGAGCGGGAGACCGTGTGGCGACCTGCCACGAGCGAAGGAGAAGGCCATGCACGTCGAGTCGGCGAACACCGCCTGGAGGCGACAGATCGAGTTCCCGGATGCCGCCGGGTACCCGGACGGCGTCGGGACCCTCGACGAGGGCACCGGAGCGTTCGGCGCTCCGGATACTCAGCCGGATGAAGCGCTCGCGATCGTCGACGCGGCTGAGGAGTGAGAGAAGGTGTGCCGGGGCTCTGGTCGAGCCGTGAGGTGAGAGCGGGAGCACGGGGTTTCAGGCGGTCTTCGCACCAGGGCCGCGCCAAGCAGAGCACGGCTGGTCCCAACCGTCACCAGAGCCCGCACCGGCTCGTCCGATTCGGCAGCAGCTGTCACGGTTCGGGCGGGGCCTCGGTCTGATGGGCCGAGGCTTCCGAACCCGGGAGCCCGACACGCCCCGATTGAGGAGACGAAATGAACCGGCAGATATTGGAACGCGAGGCGCAGAGCATCGTGGATGCCACGGCGAACCCGCCCTTTCTCTACGAACTCGGCCCGGACAGCGCACGCAAAGTGCTCGATGACATCCAGGCCGTCCCCGTCGACATGCCGGAGGTCCACGAGCGGTGGATCACCGTTCCGGCCGCCGTCGGAGCCGTGCGCGTGCGGATCGTCACGCCACCGGAACCTCCCGCGATCCTGCCCGTGGTGCTCTACCTGCACGGCGGCGGATGGGTTCTGGGGAACGCGGGGACGCATGACCGGTTCGTGCGCGAGCTCGCCGTCGGCGCGCGCGCGGCCATCGTCTTCGTCGAGTACGAGAGGTCGCCGGAGGCCCACTATCCGGTGGCGATCGAGCAGGCATACGCGACCGCGCGCTGGGTCGTCGACCACGGCGCGGAACAGGGGCTCGACGCGGCCCGCATGGCGGTGGCCGGTGATTCCGTCGGAGGCAACATGGCTGCGGCCCTCGCGATCCTCGCTCAGCAGCGCGGCGACGTGGGCTTCGTGCAGCAATCGCTCTACTACCCGGTGACCGACGCCGCTCAGAACACCGCGAGCTACCGCGAGTTCGCAGACGGCGCCTACCTGACGGCCAAGGCGATGGCGTGGTTCTGGGATGCCTACCTACCCGAGACCGCGAAGCGCGCGGAGATCACAGCCTCGCCCTTGCGTGCCACGGTCCAGCAGCTCTCGGGACTTCCTGACGCGTTCGTGCTGGTGGACGAGAACGACGTGTTGCGGGACGAGGGCGAGGCGTACGCGCGCAAGCTCACCGAGGCTGGCGTGCGCACGACCTCCGTTCGCTACAACGGCACGGTTCACGACTTCCTGATGCTGAACCCGCTGCGCTCCTCCGCGGCGGTCACAGCCGCCGTCGCACAGGCCGTCCACGTTCTGCGCACCGCACTGGGCACCAGTGACTGATCACCGCGACTGATGCCGACCGCCCCCCGAGAGGACCGGGGATAAGAGGAAAAGGACAGAAGAAATGTCAGAGAAGAAACCCACTGTCGTGCTCGTGCACGGCGCGTTCGCCGAGTCTGCAAGTTGGAACGGCGTCATCGAGATCCTCCAGAGGAACGGCGTCGACTGCGTCGCCGCGGCGAACCCGCTGCGGAGCCTCGCGGGCGATTCCGCCGCGGTGCGCGACGTCATCGCGTCGGTGGGAAGCCCCATCGTGCTCGTCGGCCACTCCTACGGCGGTCTCGTCATCTCGGAGGCCTCCGCCGACAACGACGCCGTCGCGGCGCTGGTATACGTCAACGCCTTCGTTCCCGATCACGGTAAGACAGCATTCGACCTCTCCACCGAGTACCCGGGGAGCACGCTGGCCGACGCTCTCGAACCTCGTCCGCTGTCGACTGGCGGCGTGGAGCTTGTGATCCGTCCCGAAATCTACCGCCATCAGTTCTGTGCCGACGTTCCCGCGGAGCAGTCGGCCGTGATGGCGGTGACGCAGCGCCCCGTGACCCAGGCGGCGCTCACCGATCCGGTCAGTGCAGAAGTCCCCGGCTGGATGACGATCCCGACCTGGTGCGTGTTCGGTGACGAAGACCTGAACATCCCCGTCGCGGAGCACCGAGCCGGCGCCGCACGAGCCCATGCCCGTGGCATCCGCGAGGTATCGGGCGGATCGCACGCTCTCACGGTGTCGCAACCCGGTGCCGTCGCAGACACGATCCTCCATGCGGTGGGCGCGCTCACGCGGGAGGCCGCCTGAGCCGCGCACGACGAGCGGGATCCGGCAAGGCGCGGATCCCGCTCGTCGCTCTCGGCCCGACCACGGGTGCAGCGCGCGTCGGTACGCTCGCCCGTCGGTTCGCGAAGGCCTGTCTACGCGGTGTCGTCGAGGGCGCGCGCCAGGTCATTGCGCGAGTTGATCCCGAGCTTCACGAACACCTTGCGCAGATGATATTCGGCGGTTCGGGAGCTGATGAACAGCCGGGTCGCGATCTCACGGTTCGTGAGCCCGTCTCGCGCGAGCCGTGCGACAGCGGACTCCTGTGCCGTCAGGCCGTCCGCGCCATGCGGTGTTCGGCTGCGCACCCGCTCACCGGTGGCGCGCAACTCGCCCTCCGCCCGCGTCGCGAAGCCGTTCATGCCGAGGTCGCGCAACGATGTGTGCGCCGCTCTGAGCTGGACGCGCGCATCGGCAAGGCGGTTCGTCCTCCGCAGCATCTCGCCATAGAGGAGTCTGCTGCGGGCCGCGAGCATCGGAACGCGGATGCCCGTGTACAGCTCGATCGCGTCCCGATAGAAGGACTCCGCCTCTTCGCCGTCCCGCAGCTGGGCGCGCACGAGTGCCATCGTGGCCTTGGCCCAGTTCCGGTCCGAAGCCGGACGAGTGACTGCCTCGAGCCGTTCCACGGCATCCCGGGCCAGGTCGGTCTCGCCGGTGCGTGTCGCGGCCTCGACGAGCTCGACGAGGGCACGCATGGCATGGCCGAGCTCGTGCGCGAACGGCAGCTCGCCCCGGGCTGAGACCAGGGCATCCTCATAACGGCCGGCGCCGTTGTAGACGAGCGCTTCGGCGAAATTCGCGACGGTGAGCGAGTACCCCTCCCCGCGGGAGTACCCGTCGGCACGGAGCTGCACGGTGCTCCGCTCCACCTCCTCGACGTGCCCGCGATACGCGGCGATGAAGACGCGCCCGAACTTCGGCAGCGGATGCCCGGTGACGTTCAAGATCACATCGATCTCGTCGCAGACGGCCTCCGCGGCGTCCAGATGGCCGTCGAAGGTGTTCACGACCATCAGCATGTTGAGCGCGGGCGGGAGCACCGACAGCGTGCCGCTCGCTCGGGCGAGTTCGACCTGTCGTTCGGCAAGGATCCGCATTCCCTCGCTGTCCCAGAGGTCCTGCGCCGCGCGGGCCCCCGACCACATCCAGTGCAGCTCGAGAGGGTCGGGCGGATGCTCGAGGAACGCCTGGATCGCGCGGTCCACCGTGGGCCGAGCCGCGTGTGGTCCCCGCGCGAAGAGCAGCGCCTGGCCGCGCAGGATGAGGTCCTGAGCGCGATCCGAACTATCGGCATCCGTCGCTTCGAGGATCGCTTCCGCGATCTCGGTCACGGCTCCGGGCTCACCGAGGCGGCCGGCGGACTGGGCCGCCGACAGCGCCTCCATGTAGGTGTCGCGGGCGAGCGTGGTGTCGAACGGTTCCAGTCCGCGCGCCGCCCGCAGCAGCTGGCGCGGAGCCGTCCGGTCGCGGCGCAGTGCGTAGCCGGCTCGCGCCCGTAGTCGTTCCTCCTCGGCGGCCTGCCGTGGCGTCAGAGCGAGGTCGCGGGTCACATCGAGCAGTTGCAGCGTGCGCTCCGGCGCGCCGGCGTCGTGTTCCGCCGCCGCAGCGGCGATGAGCCGCTCCGCGTACCGTTCCGAACCGGGAGAGAGCTCGGCTGCGCGGAGCAGGAACGCGGCATTGGCGGCCATGCCGCCACGGGCGCGGGCACGCTCGGCCGATCTCTCGAGTTCGCCGGCGATCTCTTCGCTCGGCGGCATCGCGGCGGCGGCGCGATGCCATGCCCGCCTGTCGGGGTCGCGCTCCGCGTCGGTCGCTTCGGCCAGGATGGAGTGGGCGGCACGGCGCTGCTCCGCTGCGGCTGCGCGATACACTGCCGAGCGGATCAGCGGGTGCCTGAAGGCGATCCGGGGACCCACCAGGAGTGCGCCCGCCCGCACGGCGGCGTCGATGTGCTCGTTGCCGAGGCCGAGAACCGTGCAGGCGCGGAACAAGAGTTCCGGGTCGCCGGTGGGATCGGCGGACGCCACGAGGATCAGCAGTCGCGTCCGTTCGTCTACAGCCTCCAGCCCCGCCAAGAGACTCTGCTCGATCCGGCTCTCGAAGGGAATCGATTTCGCGACGGCGAAGCCTCCGGCGAGCTCGGCCGGGCTCATCGACTGCGGGAGAACTTGCAGCGCGAGCGGGTTCCCACGGGCCTCCGCGAGCAGTTGGTCACGCACACGCCGATCGATGGCACCGGCAAGAGAGCGGCTCAAGAGCGCGTCGGCGTCGGCGTCTCCCAGCCCTTCGACGTGGAGTTGCGGCAGATCGGCGAACTGATCGTCGACCTCGCGCATTGCGAAGATCATCACGACACCCTCGTCGCGTAGGCGCCGGGCGACGAAGGCGAGAGTGCGGGCGGATGCCCGGTCGAGCCACTGCGCGTCGTCGACGATGCACATCAACGGGCCTGCAGCTGCGACGTGCGCGAACAGCTGCTTCACCGCGAGCCCGACCACGAAAGGATTGGGCGTTCCCGACTCCCGCAGCCCGAGTGCGGACTCGAGGGATTCCCGTTGCCTCTGCGGAAGCAGTTGCGCCGACGGCAGAAGTCGCTCGACCAGCATCTGCAGCCCCGAGAACGTGAGCTCGATCTCGGACTCCGATGCGACCATCCGCTGGGTGGTGATGCCGCGCGCGCCCGTCGACACGGCCCGATCGAGCAGGGCGCTCTTGCCCACACCGGCCTCCCCGGAGACCACGAGTGCACCGCTCCGGCCCTCGCGGGCTCCGGCCATGAGCGCGGTGATCACATCGAGTTCCGCAACGCGGCCGCGGAAGGCCTCGCCGGCGCTGCCGGGTCTCGACACCGTGAGTCGACCGGCCCTGCGGCTGGTTGATCGGGCCTCCATCTGGCCTCCTAGTGTGCGTCGCGTGGCACTCGCCGTGCTTCGCAGCCGACTCTCCGGGCCAGCTCCTGGTGTGCCCACCGGGGATGCGACCGGTCGGTCCGACGGATGCCTGGCGACGAGCGCGCCGGAAGCGTGGATGTCATCCGAATTCTAAGGGGGCATCATGAGTTTCCTCGATGGTGATCACACCGCTGGCACTCGGGCCGTCGCTGTCGGCGACGCGGACGAGCGCGAGCTTCGTGAGGCGCTGGACGTCTATCTGAGCGTCCGGAAACGTCTGTTCCGGATCGCGTATCGGACGCTCGGAAGCGTCAGCGAAGCGGAGGATGTCACACAGGAGGCCTGGATGCGGTGGCAACGAGCCGATCGCGCAGCCGTCGTGGATCCGGCCGCGTTCCTCGCGACCACGACCTCCCGCCTCGCGCTGAACGTCGCGATGTCGGCTCGAGCGCGGCACGAGAACGTCACGGACCCCCGACTCTTCGATCCAGTCCGCTCCGCGGACGATCCCGCGAGCCGCTCGGAACGCGATCACGACGTCGAGCGCGGGATCACCATCCTGCTGCAGACGCTCACACCGCGAGAGCTCGCCGCCTACCTGCTTCGCAAACCGTTCGACTATCCCTATCAGCGCATCGCCGAGATGCTGCGAATCCGTCCCGACCACGTGAGGCAACTCGTATCCAGGGCGCAGCACGGCATCCGCACCCGCCAGCGTCGGCCGGTGCAGGCCGAGGTGATCAGGCGGCATGTGAATGCCTTTCGTCTCGCCTCGTGGTCCGGAGACTTCGAGGCGCTCGAGCAGGTGCTCTGCGTGGATGCCCGCGAACCGGTGGCCGCGTGAGCACCGCGGATCCGGCGCGCCCTGTCACAGCGGTGGTGCGCGCCCGGTCGAAGCATGCGACGGCGTGGAAGACACCCGCGCCGCGCCGAACGAAAGGTAGGGACATGTCCAGGATCGTCATCATCGGGGGCACGGGCCTCATCGGCTCGAAGGTGGTGCGGAGATTGAACGCGCACGGACACGATGCCGTCGCCGCGTCCCCGAACTCCGGTGTCAACACCCTCACAGGCGAAGGACTCGCGGAGGCGCTCAGGGGAGCATCGACGGTGCTCGACGTCTCCAATTCGCCTTCCTTCGCAGACGACGACGTGATGGCCTTCTTCACGACCGCCACGGAAAACATCGTCGTGGCAGCGAAGGATGCGGGCGTCGCGCACTACGTCGCGCTGTCCGTCGTGGGTGCACAGCGAATGACCGACAGCGGCTACATGCGCGCGAAGGTCGCGCAGGAACGGCTCATCGCCTCGAGCGGTATTCCCTATTCCATCGTGCACGCCACTCAGTTCTTCGAGTTCGTGAAGAGCATCGCGGATACGGCGACCACGGGCGATGAAGTCCGCCTCCCGCACGCGCAGATCCGCCCGATGGCTGCAGACGATGTCGCGACGGCCGTGGCGCGCTTCACCGCGCACGAGCCGACGGGCTCGGTCGTCGAGATCGCCGGTCCTGAACAGTTCGGCCTCGATGACCTGGTTCGCACGGGGCTGGAGTTCCGCGGCGATGCGCGTACCGTCGTCGCCGATGCCGATGCGACGTACTTCGGCGAGAAGTTGACCGAAGAGCTGCTCCTTCCTGGGCCCGGTGTCATCATCTTCGACACCCGGTTCGGCGACTGGCTGAAGTCGAACCCGGAGCAGCGCCGGTGAGGTCGTGATGAAGATCGTCATACTCGGTGGGACCGGCCTCATCGGGGCCCGTCTCGTCGTTCTGCTGGAACGCACACGGCATCAGGTCGTCTCGGCCTCGCGGCGGACAGGCGTGAACTCCTTCACCGCCGAGGGGCTGGCATCCGCTCTCGAGGGCGCCGATGTCGTTGTCGACGTCTCGAACTCGAGCTACACGGACGACGCCGGGGCCGCCGAGTTCTTCGAGGTGTCCACGCTCAACCTGCTGCACTACGGGGCGGCAGCGGGAGTGCGGCATCACGTTGCCTTGTCGGTGGTCGGTACTGAGCGGCTCGCTCGCAGCGAGGGTGGCTATTTCCGCGCGAAGGCTTTGCAAGAGCGACTGGTCCGCGAGTCCGGCCGGCCGTACACGATCGTGCACGCCACCCAGTTCTTTGAGTTCGTGCGTTCGATCGCCGACCGGGGCACCGCCTCGGGCGTCACGCGGGTCGCCGACGTGATGATCCGTCCCATGGCCGCCGACGACGTCGCACATGCGGCGCTCGGCATCGCCCTGGGAAGGCCGCACGAGCGGGTCGTCGAGTTCGGCGGCCCCGAAGTCGCGTCTTTGGAGGAGTTCGTCTGGCGGGATCTGCTGCGCGACGATGACCCTCGGCAGGTCGAAGCCGACCCGCTCGCCCGGTACTTCGGCGCGGAGATCGGCGAGGACGAGCTGCTTCCCGGCGCAGACGCGACGCTCACGGCCACGCGCTTCGCCGACTGGGTTGCTCGACGACGTGCCGCGCGTTGACGAACGACGGCGCGGCGCCGGTCGCGGGGGGCTGTCCGTGGCCGGCGCCGAGCGTCGCTTGCCGGATCACACGTGGATCCCGCGGCGAAGGTTCTCCGGCCGCAGGCGGATCCACACCACGGCGATGAGCTGTTTCGAGAAGTCGATGGTGATCGCCGCGACCCGCTCATCGCCGGACTCCAGGACCAGCCCCGGCTGGTCGTTGACCTGTCGCTCGCTGATCATGATTCCGGGTGCGTGCATCAAGCCGTGCAGCAGGAGCACGCTCGCATCCTCGACGCCGCGTACGACCCGCACCGTTGGGTTGAATGGACCGCCGGAGTCGACGACTACGGCCACATCCGCGGCGAGCATGCCTGCGAGCGCGGTGCGATCACCGCTCTGGCAGAAGAGCCTGAAGGCGTGCACCCGACGGCGTCCCGGTGTGGAACCGATCGATCGCCAGACCGCGGCCCAACGCGATCGGCGGCTCGCGTGGCTCTCGACGGCCTGCGATCTCGACGTGAGCGGCATGATGCACCTCTCCTCTGTATGGCCAGCGCATGGCGGATGGCCGGTCATACAGAAGAGACCGAGGGCGTCGTGCCCGCGTGACGGTCCCGGCTACTTCACCGCCCCGAGCGAGAGCCCCTGCACGAGCTTGTCCTGGGCGGCGAACCCGGCGATGAGCACCGGCAACGAGATCACGATGGATGCCGCGCACACCTTCGACAGGAACAGTCCCTCGCTCGTGACGAAGCTCGTGAGGAACACCGGTGCCGTGTAGGAGCTGGTGCTGGTGAGCACGTTGGCGAACAGCAG
>Ga0164242_10008357_pt1 | contig 11235 bp, 9 predicted proteins | sample OricomgcompostMG_FD_108783 | JGI IMG/M metagenome (GOLD analysis project Ga0164242, IMG submission 108783) | Miracle-Growth compost microbial communities from Emeryville, California, USA - Original compost - Miracle growth compost (MG) ...
TGAACCCGAACGGCGAATAGAAGGGGAAGGCCGTCACGCCGGTGGTGTTGATCGAGATCGGCACCTTGTCCGGGTAGACGTCGAACAGGTTGCTCGCGCCCAAGGCGAACTGCACGCCCTTCTTCGGCTGATAGCGCAGTTCCAGATCGGTGATGGCGTGCTTGCCGACATATTCGTCGGTAGCTGCCGTCGTGCCCGGCTGGAGGACGTTGCCATAATAGGTCACGCGCGCCGTCGCGCCGAAATCCTTCAGCGACCAGTCGATCGTGCCCGTCACCTTCTCGCCCGGCGTGCCTTCCTCCAACGTCAGGATGCGGCTGCGCGCGAACAGCGTCGGCGCGGGATCGAGCGTTGAGGTGGAGGTCGGCACGCGCGTCACTGTCACCTTGTTGACGTTGCCGGCGACGGTGAAATCGAACGTGCCGGCCGAGACGGAGCGCAGCCTGTAATGCGCGACCGCATCGATGCCCTTGCTGGTGGAGGCAAGGCCGTTGATGAAGAAGCGCGCGGCCGAAACGTCGAACGGCGCGAGCAACGCCGCCACCTGCGGGCTGGCCGAGGCGGAGATATTCTCCGACAGGCCAAGCTGATCGCGGATGTGGATGCGATAGGCATCGACCGTCAGATCGAAGCCGCCCGCCCGAATGACCGTGCCGACCGAAAGGTTGGTCGACTTTTCGGGATCGAGCGCCTTGCCGCCAAGCGCCTGCGCCACCGGCGCGGTCGACGGATAGGTGCCCGTCAGGATCGGCACGCCGTCCACCACCACGGAAGCGACCGAGGTGAAGTAGGATTGCTGGAGCGACGGAGCGCGGAAGCCGGTCGAGGCCGTGCCGCGCAGCGCGAACCACGGCGTGAAATCATAGCGCGCCGAGACCTTGCCGGTGCCCGTCCAGCCGAAGTCCGAATAATCCTCGACCCGGCCCGCGAGGCCGATGAGCAGCTTGTCCGTCATCTGCGCTTCGAGATCGAGATAGGCGCTGCCGTTCTCGCGATGTTTGCCGATGATGTTGAGCGGCGAGAAACCCAGGAAGCCCTGCGCGCCCGGCGCCTGGCCCGGCACCGGCGTATCGGGATAATTATAGGACGACGGCTCGCCCGCCTTGATCTGGAAGCCTTCACGCCGCCCCTCCACGCCGAACGCGACGTTGAGCGACTGGAACACGTCGAACTTGCGCGACACGTCAACGCCGGCCACCCACTGATCGTAGATCAGCGCGCCGTCGTAGAAGTTCTTCGGCGAATTGTTGCCGTAGCTGTAATTGGCCGAATTGCGCGTTTCGAAATCGATGCGGTTGCGGCCGTAGGTGACGTTGGCGTCGACCGTCCAGCCGGCGACGTCGCCCTTGATCCCGATCGCCGAGTTGATATCTTCGGATTTGGTGTGGATCAGCGGCAGGAAACCATCGGGATAAATGCCCGAAACGGCCACCGCTGCGCTCGGCAGACGCGGGAAGGCCGCGCTTTCGCTGACGCGATGCTGATAGCCGAACCAGCCGTAGAGCTTCAGATTGTCGGTGATCGACGTGCCGGCGTTGATCCAGCCGGTATATTGCGTGACCTCCGGATCGCCGAAGCGCGCGATCAGGCGGTTGGGCGTGACGCGCGGATCGAGATCGGCGCGGTTGGTTGGCGCGCGGTCGAGATATTCGCCCGAAACGGTCACATAGCCGTCATCGCCGAAGCCGAAGCCCTGCCATGCCGACGCCGTGAACGAATGCTCGCCGTTGACGTGACGGTGGCCGAGCGCCGTATCGACATCCGTATCGTAAAAGCCGTAATTCAGCGTCGCCGCGCCGCCCGAACGGGCCTGACGCAGGCGCAGGTTGATCACGCCGGCGATCGCATCCGAACCATATTGCGCCGACGCGCCGTCGCGAAGCACCTCGATCGTGTCGAGCGCGACGGTCGGCACCGTATTAAGATCGACCGCGGCCGAACCCCGGCCGACCGAACCGTTGGTGTTGAGCAGGGCCGAAGTATGGGCCCGCACGCCATTGATCAGCACCAATGTCTGGTCCGGCGAGAGGCCGCGCAACGTGGCGGGGCGAATCGCGTCGGTGCCGTCGACAGCCGACGGGCGCGGGAAATCGATGGACGGGGCGACCGTGGCCAGTGCCGTGCCCAACTCGCTCGATCCCTGCTGGCGCAGGCTGGCGCCGCTCAGTACGTCGACCGGCGAGGCGGTATCGAGCCGCGAGCGGCCGGCGACGCGCGTACCGGTCACGACGATCTCGCTTCCGGCGGCGGCCTCGTCCTGCGCCGGCGGCGGCGTATCCTGGGCAGTTGCAGCCGTGGCATAGGCCAATGTCAGTGCTGAAGCGGCGGTTATGAGGAGGGGGTGGTAGTTTCTCATCTGTCTTCGCCCTTTTGAAGATCGTTATTGATCCTTGGCACCCAACTGGAATCGACCGCCGCATCAGCGACGACCGAACATCCTCCCCGTTCTTCCTGATTTATCTAAGCTCGCATCCTGACATCGCCTATTGTTGATCGGCAACAGTCGGACGAAAACTTATCCGCAGCATGGGCTTATGGCGCCCTGTTCGATGACACACGCGTAATGCGATATGTTAGGCATGTGATTAGACCGATCCTTGGCGATGCGCGATCAAGACATGCTAGTGCGCTCCAAACCGCAGCTTCCAGCGGCTCGGCGTTCTTTTCCCGTCGACCTTGGGGACGTTCGGAGCCTCTCACCAACGAGAGGGGAACGACAGTTTGTGCCGTGTCCCGCCGCACGGCGAATGTTCGGACAAGCGCGTCCAGATGACGCCGCGCCGGTCCCACTAGCTCGATAAGCTTGGGTAGAGCTGAAAATTACTTGAACGCGATGTGGCAGACGTTTCCAGTGAACGGACCTTGCATTGAGCGGGCGGGGTAGCGGTCAATTACCGCCCTGATCCGGCACCTACCCTTTTGCCTGATGATACGGAAATCGGTCAAACGCGCTGCCGGTGGAATGCGCCTGATTGGCCTCTCGCACGGATGACGGCAATGATGCCCACGCCCGAATCAATTGTCCGAGGGAAGGCGCCTCCATTTTACGCATCACGTTCCCGCGGTGCAGTTTGACGGTTACTTCGCTGATTCCAAGCTCATAAGCGATCTGCTTATTAACCCGCCCTCGCGCTACTTCCGCGAACACCTCACGCTCGCGCGACGTCAGCAATTCAAAACGTGCCATATTGCGTCTGGTGACAGCGATTTCGGCCCGGCGCGCACTATCCACCGCGATCGCCCTGGATATAGCGTCGAGAAGCGTCTGGTCTCGCACCGGCTTGGTGAGAAAATCGACGGCACCGGCCTTCATCGCCTGAACGGACATGGGGATATCTCCATGTCCCGTCAGGAAAATTATCGGCTTGGGATTGCCCGTCTGGACGAGGTGATGCTGCAGATCCAGGCCGCTTGCACCGGGCATGCGCACGTCGAGGATGAGGCATCCGCGGCGGTCGAGCGCATCGCTATTCAGCAATTCCGCGATCGAGGCATAACAGCCGGGCCGCAAGCCCGCCGACAGAAGCAGTTCGGAAAGCGCGTCGCGGATCGCGGGATCGTCGTCGACGATGATGACGATCGGCGGATCGTCGTTCCGCCCGGATTGCGGTGATTCCGAACTGAGCGAGTGCTTCTGATCAACAAGCATGGCCCTCCTCCCTTCATCGATCATCCAATGCTTCGCCCACGGCCGAAAGGAGGGCCGCAGCGTCGAAAGGCTTGTGAAAAAATCCCCCGATTTTCCGGCCTTGCTCGAGTTCCGCGAGTTCATGCCGACCAGTAATCAGGAATATCGGCAGGTCCGGTTGCGCCGCCTTCACCAGGTTTCCGAGGGCAAAGCCGTCCATACCCGGCAATCCGATATCGGTGATGAGCAGGCTCACTCGCTCTAACCCGCACTCGAGCAGCGTTTCGGCCGAAGGAAACGTCCAGGCAATATAGCCGGCTGATTCCAACAAATTGACTAAGGATTCCAGTACCCTTGGATCGTCGTCGACAACCGCCACGACCGAGCTTTCCGCCTTCATGTCGGGAGCCCTCCCGACCGACGGGAGTGGGTGATCGAAACGCCCAGTTTCTCCGCCATGCGCACAAGATCGGCCAGCGAGGCCGCACCCATCTTCTGCATCACATGCCTTCTGTGAATCTGGAGGGTCACTTCGCTGATGCCCAGTTCGGCCGCGGCCTGCTTGTTGAGGAGACCGCTGACGACAAGCGGCAGCACGTCCCGCTCACGTTGCGTAAGGCCAAGATAATGCTGCTTAAGATCGGCCAATTCGGCCTTTTCGGATCTTCGTTTGCGATCCTCCGCAAGCGCGGCGTGCACCGCTGCCATCAGTGCATCGTCTCCGAACGGCTTGGCGAGGAAATCCACGGCCCCGCGTTTGATCGCCCGGACCGTCGAGGGGATGTCCCCATGCCCGGTGATGAAGACGATCGGAGGATGCAAACCCTCCACCATCTGCCCCTGGAGATCGAGGCCGTTTATGTCCGGCAGCTCGACATCGAGGATCAGGCAGGCGGGAAAGCCGGATCTTTCGGCTTCGATATAGTCTCGCGCCGATCCGAACGCGCGCGTTTCATACCCATGGGAGGCGAGAAGCTCCTCGAGGGAGTCCCTCACACGGGCATCATCGTCCACGATGAATATAATTTGACGGTCTGTCGTCACGCCAATTTTCTTCCGCTCGCGTAAAAGGGGAATCAATCGGCATCTTGCCAGTCCTCATACCTGGCCTCACGATATCGACTGATCTGGGACCGTCTTCGTCTAAGGGGGGCAGGTTAGCGCCTGTTGGATGTGGCCGCATGCTATGGAAATCAATGCATCCGCACGAGATCGCCAAACTGATAGCAGACGGGAATGCTATACGGGCGGCCAACAGCCGCGATGGGCTTTATCCAGCAGGAGCAGCCAATGAAGGCCACATCCCAGCCCGCCCATGAGACCGAGCCTGAGGCCGTGCGAGCGGCCAAGCTCGTTGAGGGCGTTGTCGGGAACGGATGGGCGACGGACGCCAACGGGGTATTTACCTATATGACCCCGGCGGCCCTGTCTCGCTTCGGCGTGACACTGGAGGATCTTGGTCTACCGTCGCACGAACGCGTATCGGGCTGGCGGCGCATCGTACATCCCGACGATTATGACGACGCCATGGCCCTGTGGCGCCGCTGCTTGCGCACCGGCGCGCCGTTCGATGTCGAGCATCGCGTGCTGCGGAGCAGCGGTGCCTACGGCTGGACCAGAAGTTCGGGACGGCCGGTGCGCGATGAGGGCGGCGGCGTCATCGGCTGGTACGGGGCATGGATCGACAGCGATGTGCCGAGCGCGGAGCGGGAGCGATATGCGGACGCCTCCTCCACGATCCGGGAGCGCACCGCCGCCACCACGTTGCATTCCTTGAGCCGAACGCATCCGGACGACCGGACCTCGGCGGCCCATGCCGCGTCCCGCGCCTTCTGGACGGGCGTTCCCCAGGTCACGAGGCATCGGCAACGGCAGGACGACGGCAGCTATCGCTGGACCGAGACGCGCGCGGAGCCCGGATATAGCGTGAGCATAGACATAGACGAGGTAGTGACGGACGGGGAGCCGCCGGACGAAACCGCATCGAACTTCTCCGGCGAAAGCGAGGCGGAACCCCTGCGATCCGTAAGGGTCACGGAGAGCTTGTTCGGCAACGGATGGGCGTTCGCCGCGGCGGGAAAGTGGGTTTACCTGCACCCGTTCGCCCAAAGTTCCCTCGGGGTGACGCTGGATGACCTGAACGCCCCGCTGAAGGAGGGATATACGGGCTGGAAGCGCGTGCTCCATCCGGATGATTATGACGAGGTAGCCGCCGCGTGGCGGCATTGTCTTGAGACAGGCGATAACTTCAACGTCGAGTTTCGCTTCAGGCGGGCAAGCGGCACCTATGTCTGGGCCAGGACGGCGGCGCGGCCGACACGCGACAGGCAGGGGCGCATTACCGGATGGTATGGCATCGCGCTCGACATCGACGTGTACAAGAAAACCGTATCGGCGCTGCGCGACCGCGAACGCGAGCTGTCACGGCTCGTGGATATGGTTCCCGGTCATCTCTGGAGGCTGTCTCCCGACGGCGAGCCGGTTTTCTTCAACAAGCGGATGACGGACTTCTTCGGCCTGACGGTCGATGAGATGGACAGGCCGGGCATGAGCCGGCTGGATGCACTCATCCATACGGTTCACCCCGATGATGCGGAAAATTTCAGGGGTGCATTGACGCGTTCGCTAGCCACCGGCGAGACGTTCTCCATGCGCTACCGCGCGCGCCGTGCCGATGGTGCGTACCGCTGGATGACAAGCCGCGCCGAACCCATGCACGGGCAGGATGGGCGGATCGTTCAATGGTACGGCCTTTGCCAGGATATCGACGATCAGATGCACGCCGAGGAGGCGGTGCGGCAGAGCGAGCGCCAACTCCAGGAACTGGTCGATGCCCTGCCCATCAACATCCTGAGCTTCGCGCCTTCGGGCGAGATCACGTATGCCAGCAAGCGCTATCTCGACCGGGTGGGCCCGCCGCCTCCCCATATTGAGAATTTCAACATGCTGGCACAGGCGCTGGCCCATCCTGATGACTTTCCTGAGATGTTCAGCAGGGCATCGAACGGTTTTGCGACCGGCCAGCCGTTCGTGAACCGGTTCCGCCGGCGGGACAGGCAAGGCATCTACCGCTGGATAGAGGCGCGTGCGCAGCCGTTGCGCGATGCTTCCGGCGCGGTCGTCCAATGGTACATTATTTCGATCGACATTGAGGAGGAGCGGCGGGCGCAGGACGAGTTGCGGATCGCCCGGGAAAATCTTGCGCGCCAGAGCCAGGCCGCGAGCCTCGCCGAGCTTTCGGCATCCATCGCGCACGAGGTCAATCAGCCTCTGGCCGCGATTGTCGCCAATTCGCATGCATGCCAGCGTTGGCTGTCAGCGGAACCCCCGAACGTGGAGCGCGGACAGAAAACGGTAGCGCGCATCATCCGCGACGCCAATTCGGCCGCGGACGTCGTGAGCCGCGTTCGCGCGCTGTTCAAACAATCGATGGACACGCATGTGCACGCCGAAATCGGCGATGTCATAGCACAGGTACGTGATCTTATCGCGGAAGAGGCATCGCGCCACCATGTCCGCGTACAGATCGATATCGACGATAGCCTACCGATCATCCCGCTGGATGGCGTGCAGATCCAGCAGGTTCTCATCAACCTCATCCGCAACGGCATCGAAGCAATGACCGGCATGCCGGGCGACAGAGTCCTCGGGCTGCATGTGCACGAGTTCGAAAACTCGATCCGGGTCGAGATCCGGGATCGCGGCGAAGGCATCAAATTTCCGGACAAGATATTCGAGCCGTTCTTCACCACCAAGGATCATGGGATGGGCATGGGGCTGGCCATTTGCCGATCGATCGTCGAATCGCATGGTGGACGGTTGTGGGCCGAGAAGAACGAACCCCTGGGCTCCGCATTCATATTCACCTTGCCCATCCCGGCCGACCCCGTTTCATGACCCGCGCAAGGCGTGCGGCAGAGCGGCGGGCTGCAGGCTGTCGCGCAGCCAATCGTCGAACCGCAACGTAGCGATACGGGCGTCCGGTCCGGGCAGCAGCGACCGTTCGCCCAGTTCCGCACCAAAATAGCGAGCATGGATGTCGGGGACGATCTGGCGCCCATCCTCGTGCGCGGTCGCTATCTCCGTTGCGATTTCGTCGAGGCGGAAGCGTTCGGGGCCGGCGATTTCGAGTGTCGCGTCGAACGGATCGCTGAGCGCGATGTCGGCCAACGCATCGGCGATGTCATCGCCCGCGATGGGCTGGACAAGCGCTGGCGAGATCGGGATCGTCTGAGCCGTCCCCTCCTGCACCACGTCGCTGATGAATTCGAAAAATTGGGTCGTACGCAGGATCGTGAAGGGGATCCCCGACCCGCCGACGAGATCCTCCTGGATCTTCTTCGCGTGGAAATAGGGGCTGGCGACAAGACGATCCACGCCCACGATCGAAAGGATGATATGATGGCGTACGCCCGCCTCGCGGCCGGCAGCGAGGAGATTGCGGCCGGACGTTGCGAAGAACCGGAGCGCGGCCTGGCCGTCGAGCGATGGAGAGTTGGACACGTCGACAACGATCTGCGCACCTTCAAGAGCCCTTTGCAGCCCAACTCCGGTAACGGTGTCCACACCGAAGGTGGGAGAGGCTTCGAAGACGCGCAGGTCTTGCTGGCGCAGGTTGCGGACCAATTTTTCGCCGATGCGGCCGCTGCCGCCGATCACCACGATCTTCATGACCGTACGGCGACGCTGGAGTAATCGATCGACGGGGAAACCGTCATGGGCAGCCCTTCCTCCGCGAGCGCGCGGCGCACGTTCGGGCGTTCCGCGACGCGCTCGAAATAGCCGATCATTTCAGGCAACAGAGGCACCCCGAACGCCCTTGCCCAACGCAGCATGACGAACAGATACGTATCCGCCACCGTGAAGCGTGGACCGAAAAGGTAGAGTTCGTCGGTGTGTTCCGCGATCAGTGCCAGCTGCCTGGCCACGGCATCGATCGCATGCGCCCTCTCCGCCTCGCTTCCGGATTGCCACAAGGGCTTGAAGGCGACGTGAAGCTCGCTGGACAGCCAGGAAAGCATTTCGATCAGGCGGGTGCGGCCGAGCGGGCCGCCCGGTGCGAGATCGGGATCGAGGCGCGCGATGAAGTCCAGGACGGCGACATTCTCGGTCACGGTTTCGCCGTCGTCGAGCACCAACATCGGCACATAGCCTTTGGGGCTGATCGCGCCGTAATCGCGGCCGTGCTCGGTGGTTTTCGTCGTGATGTCGACCCGCTCGAACTCAGCGGAAAGTTGCGCCTCGTGCAGCGAGATTCGGGCGGAGAGACTGCAGGCGCCAGGGGCATAATACAGTTTCATGGGTGGGAACTCCTCATGGCAGGACATTTTGGCGAGCTATCGTCGGCAGCCGCAACGTGACCGAGGTGCCGCGTTCGGGTTCGCTGTCGATGATGACTTCGCCACCGGCATCGCGGACGAAGCGCGCCACCATCGGCAGGCCGACGCCGCCCGATCCGTTTTTGGTGGTGAAGAAGGGATCGAAGACACGCTTGACGATGTCCGGAGCCATCCCGATCCCGTGATCGGTAACGCGAAGCTCCACCGTCCGGCCGGTGGCGGCAGCCTCTATCCGCACGACCCCGTTGCCGGCCATTGCATCGCGCGCATTGAGAATCAGATTGAAGATCGCACGACACAATCCATGCGGGTCGCACCGCATGGGCGGCATGTCCGAAGCGATCGCGAATTCCAGGCGCAGGCCCGGTTCATCCATTGCCTCGACCAGCCGCGCGACAGCGGCAAGACAGGTGCCGACCTCGCTGCGGCGCGGAGCGGCCTGCTCGCGCCTTCGCGCGAGATCGGCGCGGACGATTTCGCCCGCGTGATCCAGCGACGTGCGCGCCCGCCGAAGGACTGCCGCCGCATCACCCGCCGGCATATCGGGGCTGCGGGCGAGAATGTTGATCGCCGAGGATGCGAGCTGAATCAGATTTCCGAGATCGTGGACAATCCCCGCCGCCCCGATCGCCTCTCGATCGGCAGGCGCATCGAGCGGCGGAAGAATCTCCATCGCGGGCATCCCGGCAGTTTGGAATATGTTCACGGGGAGCTCCTCTCGAGGCGTGGAGCTGCGGAACGGGCGGAGAGTCCTGCGCGCGTTCCGCAACCATCCGTGTCAGGCTGCGATGGTCGCCGCTTCCTCGACCGGTGGATCGCGCGAAGGCCGATCTGAACCCGGTTCCACAAGTTGATCGATCCGATCAGCAGCGTGAGGTAAGCGATCTCGGTTTCGTTGAACTGGGCCTTCAGCATCGCATAATCGGCATCGGGGGCGTGGGTCTCGGCGATGCGGGTCAACGTTTCGGTCCAGGCGAGCGCGGCCCGCTCCCGCTCGGTGAACAGCGGGGATTCGCGCCAGGCGTCCAGCATGTGAATGCGCACATCGCTCTCGCCTTTGGAAACGGCGTCCTTGACGTGCATATAAATGCAGTAGGCGCAGCCGTTGATTTGCGAGGCCCGCAGCCGAACCAGTTCGATCAGGCCATGCTCGAGCCCGCTTTTCTCGGTCGCGGACTCGACGGCAAGCATCGCCTTGCTCCCTTCGGGAGCGGCCTTGAAGAGATTGAGACGAGGTGACATGGCTTCATCCTTTGAGGTTGCGGTGGCGCGAGCTGTTGACGCGAACGGCGCGGCGTTCGGTCATCGCCCAGAGCGTAAGCGCCGCGCCGATCAGGGCTGGGAGGGAGACAGCGGGGAAATCCCGGGCAAGCGCGTAGGGTCCGCAGATGCCGACAGCCACCTCCCAGACGTGAAAGAGCGCGTGGCAGGTGAGCCAGAGTGTTGCCGCGCCCCACAGGAGGACCCGATATTCGGCCCTGCGCGCCCCGATCAGGAACGCCGCGCCCAGGAACAGAAAGATGATTCCGATATCGCGGATGAAATGCTGGTTGAACGGGCCGGTCGTGGTCACGCCCGGCACCGCGAAATACCAGCCTGCAGGGGCGGCGAGCATGTAGCTCCCGTTCGCGATGGCGCCGATGCCCAGAATGAAGGCGAAGGCGAGGCAGATCTGCTTTGCCATTGTCCTTCTCACTTTTTGGGGGGCTGGGGGACGTTCTTGAGCCACCAGTCGAAGCTGGTCGTGCCGAGCCGTGCGGCGCGGCCGGGCATCAGCGTGGCGTCGGTGATCGCAACGCCGAAATAAGGCGCCGCCGGATCGCCGATCACCCGTCGCGGATCGTTATCGAAGCTGAGCACACGGGCGACCAGCTCATCGATACGGAAGGCGTGGGGGCCTGCCACTTCGATCATGGTGTTCGCGGGCGCGCCGAGCGCGGCGGTGACGACGGCCTCGGCGACATCCTGCGCGGCCATTGGCTGAAACTGGGCAGGCGGCAGCCGGACGTCCCCGCCCAGGACCGAGAAGCCGGCGATGCCTCGCAAAAACTCGAAGAATTGCGTGGCGTGGATCAACGTATAGGGGATTCCCGCGCTCGCGATCAGCCGCTCCTGGGCAAGCTTGGCGCGGAAATAGCCGCTGTCCTGCAACCGATCCGTGCCGACGACGGAGAGCGCGACATGGTGTCGCACGCCCGCGGCTTTCTCGGCGTTTGCGATATTGACGCCGGCGGCCTGGAAGAACGCCATTGCGGCATCGCTCTCAAA
>Ga0164242_10008358_pt1 | contig 11234 bp, 7 predicted proteins | sample OricomgcompostMG_FD_108783 | JGI IMG/M metagenome (GOLD analysis project Ga0164242, IMG submission 108783) | Miracle-Growth compost microbial communities from Emeryville, California, USA - Original compost - Miracle growth compost (MG) ...
CACGCCTGCTCCGGGAACGTCACAGGGACGGCACGCCTGCGTCGGGAACGCGACAGGGACGGCACGATCTCCGCTCTTCCGTCACAGATCCTCAACACCCTGCCGAGTGCGGTCGACCTACGTAACCCTATGGGTAACTAAGGTCGACCACGCTTCCTCGGGGCATGAGGATCTGTGACGTTCCCGGAGTCTTCGTCACGGGACCTGCGCACTTCGTGGCATCTCCCGCGCCTCCACCCGGCGCCCGTCACGAAGTCCCATCACTTCCCCATGGACCCGGCCTTCTCGATGGCGGCCACAGCCTGCCAGGGCCGCCATCGAGAAGGCCGGGCCCTACTCGGACGGCCGCACCCGCCCGGACAACCGCCCCCCGGGCGCCGCCGCGCCTCAGCTTTCCGCCGCCGGGCAGACCAGGCGGTAGTCGCACCAGCTGCAGACGCTCGGGCTGGGGCGGGGCTCGAAGTCTTGGGAGAGGACGCCCTCGCCGACGGTGACGACGGTGCGCTCGACCCGCTCGGCGTCGTCGGGCTTGGTCGGGGCCGCGACCTTGTCGGCGTCGAGGACGTAGTCGTAGGAGGCGTAGGCGGCCTCGATGTCCCAGGCGGCGCGGGCCGCCATCCGGTAGAGCGCCAGCTGCAGGTCGGAGTCGAGGTCCTCCTCGGTCTTCCGTTCGCCGGTCTTGTAGTCGATCAGCTCGTACTCGCCGCCGGGCAGACGGTCGACCCTGTCGACCCGGCCGCGGACGTGGTGGTCGGCGACCTTGAAGTCGAATTTGCGCTCCAGCCAGACCGGCTCGGACTCCGACACCCGTTCGCGCTCCCAGTAGAGGCGGAGCGCCTCCCGCCCGCGGTCGCGGTACTGCATCTCGTCGTCGGAGCCGCCGAAGCCGCCGCGCCGCCAGCCGCCCTCGAAGAGCCGGTTCAGCGTCCGCAGCTCGTCCCCCTCCTCGGGCGGCTCTTTGTGGAACCGTTCGAGCACGTTGTGCATGAGGATGCCGAAGCGCTGGTTGATCGTCGGCTCCTGCGGGATGCCGAAGACGCGGGCGAACTTGTACTTCAGCGGGCAGGTCAGGTAGAGGGTCAGGTCGGAGGCCGAGAGGCTGAGGCGACCGTCGCCGCGGCGCGGCAGGAAGGCCTCCAGCGAGGGCTCCTCGCGGGCGGCGATCAGCTGCAGCCGGCGCCCGCGCTCGCTCTCCGAGTCGAGCAGGTAGGCGTCGAGCGAGGAGGCGTCGAGCTCCGCCTGCTGCTCCGGCGTCGCCACCTGGCGCAAGAGGCCGTTGACCGCCTCGATCGCCTCCGCCGTGCCCTCTTCGCCGGGCCGCTGGGCGAGCGCCGCCAGCTTCAGCAGCTCGAGGTAGCGGGCGATCGCCCGGTTGACGTCGATCGCGGTGTCGAGGCGCGGCTCCGACAGCTCCCGCCCGGCCCGCCAGCTGGCCTCGAGCACCTGCTCGCGGAGGCTGCGGTAGGTAGCGTGGAGACCCTCGGCGGGGCCGAAGAGCTCCTCCTCGTGCTCCTCCTCGACCGCGCCCGGGGAGGAGGCGAGCGCTTCCGCGTAGGCCCGGCCCGGCCGCGGCGCGTCCGGGCCGCCGCCGGCGATGCGGGACAGCACCAGCTCGGTGCGGGCGGGCCAGCCGATCCGCCGCCAGTCGGCCTCCGCCTCGAGCCCGAGCGCGAAGACGTGGTCGAAGCCCAGGCCCTTGACCGCGTCGAGCGCCAGGCCGACCACGGCGCCCGGCGCGGGCGGCTCCTCGCCGCCGGTCGGCTCGACGCCCGCCTCGGCGACGGCGGAGAGGTAGGCGACGAAGCCGCGGGTCGAGCCGTGCGGCTCCCGCCGCGCCCAGGCGGTCGCCAGCTCGGCCAGGCGCGAGAGTCCGAGCAGCCGCTCGGCCACCTCCGGCTGGGCGGCGAAGAGGCGTTGGCGGCGCAGGCCGACCGCCTCGATCAGCCGCCGCACGAAGACGTCGGCGCGGCGCTCCTCCATCACCCCAGCGGCGGTGCCGTAGAGCTTGAGGAAGGTCTGCACCCGCTCGCGCGCCTCGGGCTGGAACTGGGGCGAGTCGAGGGCCGCCTCGCAGCCGGCGACCATGTCGAGCTTGCGCCGGCGGGCGATCGTGGTCAGGCGGGCGAGGTCGCCGGGGCGCAGCTCGACCGGCGGCCGGGTCAGCGCCCGGGCGGCGGCGGCCGAGTCGTCAGGGTCGGCGAGCACGCGCAGCCAGGCGATCGCGTCGCGCACCTCGGCGCGCTGGAAGAGCGCGGTCGGCCCGGCGAGGTGGAAGGGGATGCCGCGCTCCTCCATTGCCGCCGCGACCGCGCCGCCCCCGCGGGTCGGGTCGGCGAGGAGGACGCAGATGTCGTCGGCGCGCCGCCCGCTCGCCAAGAGGTGCTCGACCTCGCGCGCCGTCGCCTGCGCCTGCGCCCGCTCGTTGGCCGACTTCCAGAAGCGCAACTTCGGCTCGCGGAAGCGTCGCTCGAGGGTGACGACCTCGCCCTCGGGGTGGAGCGAGCGGTACCACTCGGTCAGCTCCCCGCAGTACTCTTCCTCACTCTCCTCGAGCACGAACATCTGGTTCGGGTTGTCGCCGGCGAGGCCCTCGAGCAGCGCCCGCTGCGCCGGCGTCGACTCCTCCAGCTCGTCGACCATCACCTGGGCGAAGCGCTCGGCGACCTCTGCGCGCACGTCGGGCCGCTCGACCAAGAGGACGTCGAGGGCGAGGAAGACGTCGCCGCGGTCGAGGCTGCCCGACTCGGCGAGGATCCGGTCGTGGGTCGAGTAGAGCTCGGCGAACTCGGACTCGCGCCGGGCGGTCTCGTGCTCGGCCTCGGTCGACGCCTCTTCGGCCTGGCGTTCGGCCCGCTCGGCGAGGCTGGTCGGCCCGATCCGCTGCGCCTTCAGCTGGTCGATCCGGGTCAGCAGGCGCGCCAGCAGGCCCGCCGGGTTGCCGCGGATCTCATGCCGGCGCAGCGGCAGCGAGTCGAAGCGGTCGAGCAGGACGGCGAGCCGCTCCGCCCGCCCCAGCACGTCGAAGAAGGGGTCGAGCCCGGCCGCCTCGGAGTGCTCGCGCAGGAGCCGCTCGCCGAGCTCGTCCCAGGATCCGACCCAGAGCTCCTCATAAGGGCCGTCGAGCAGCGCCTCGCAGTGTTCGCGCAGTCGCCGCGCGGTCGCCCGGCGGGCGCCGAAGACGAGGATGCGCTCCGGCGCCGTCCCCGCCGCGGCCAGGTCGGCGAGCCGCCGCGCCAGCAGCTCGCTCTTGCCGGTCCCGGCGGCGCCGAGCACGAGCAGCGGCCCGTCGACGTGCGCGGCGGCGCGCTGCCGCCCGCCCGTCTCGCCGGTCGTCGTCGAATCGATCTGGCCCATCACTCCACGCTACCGCTCGAAAGCTCCCCGCTCGGCAACATCCGCGCGGCGGCCGACCACTAGAGTCCACGCCTCGTGGACGTCTTCTCGGCCGACTGGCCCGCCATCTGCCGCCGCATCGTCGCCGCCCAGCGACGGATCTTCGACGAGGTCGTGACGGTAGAGGAACGCACGCAGTACGACGGGATCGGCGAGGGCGGCGACCACACGCTGGTGATCGACCGCCGCTGCGAGGACGAGGTCTTCGCCGAGCTGGAGAAGCTGGGCACGGAAGGTGCCTCCTTCGTCGCCGTCTCCGAGGAGCGCGGCGAGGTGGTCTTCGGCGACGGCGGCCCGGCGCGCGTGGTGATCGACCCGATCGACGGCTCGCTGAACGCCCGCCGCACGATCCCCTCGCACAGCCTCAGCATCGCGATCGCGGCGGGCGACTCGATGGCCGACGTCCGTTTCGGCTTCATCCACGACTTCGGCGCCGACGAGGAGTTCAGCGCCACCCTCGGCGAGGGCGCGACGGCCGCCGGTCGCCCCGCCCGGGTCGCCGCCGGCGACGGGCGGCTCGAGGTCGTCGGCTTGGAGTCGGCCGAGCCCGACTGGACGATCCCGGCCCTGCAGTCGCTGGCAGGGAACGCCTACCGCCTGCGGGTGGTGGGATCGGCCGCGATCACCGCGGCCTACGTCGCCGCCGGTCGCTTCGATGCCTTCCTCGCCCTGCGGCCGCTGCGCTCGGTCGACGTCGCCGCCGCCCAGCTGATCGTCCGCGAGGCGGGCGGCGCCGTCGCCTTCGACGACGGGCCGCTCGAGGACGCCCCGCTCGGCCTTGACGCCAGGTACCACATGGTCGCGGGCCGCGACGAGGATGCCCTCGCCGCCGTGCGCGCCGCCCAACTCGCCGCCTGAGCGGACGACTTCCGTCCCCGCCTGTAACCGCGGGCGTACCCGTGTTTACAAACACTTGTTCGTTGGAACATATGTTCGCTAGACTCGGCGCCGCCCGAGCACTTCCTACCAAGAACTAAGGGGTACGTTTTCATGGCAGAGAACAGCAGCAACGGCACCACGGCCTCCAAAACCCAGGCCAAAGCCGCGACGACCGAAGCGAAGAAATCGGCCGCCAAAGCCGCGAAATCGACGAAGAAAGCGGCGACCAAGACCGCGGTCGCGGAGAAGAACCAGGCCCAGGCCCTGATCGAGTCCGCCGTCGACTTCCCGGTCGGCGTCGTGCTCTCGGCGAGCGACAAGGTCGGCGAGATCGTCGAGCCCTGGACCTCCCGCGCGAAGGCCGAGAAAGAGCTGAAGGCCTACCGCCGCAAGATCGAGAAAGCGGCCAAGCGGACCGAGCGCCGCGGCACCACCGCCCGCAAACGGGCGACCACGGAAGCCCGCAAGACCCGCAAAGCCGTCGAGCGCGACGTGCGTAAACGGCAGAAGGCCGTCACCTCGACCGCGACCTCGACCTTCAAGACCGGTCGCAGCGAAGTCGAGCGCCGGGTCAAGCAGGTCTCCGACCAGCTCTCCTCGATCCGCTAGGTCCTCCACGCCACCCGCAGTGCCAAGGCCGCCCGTGACGGGGCGGCCTTTTTCGTGCCCGCACCCGGTGAGTTCGCAGTTCTCCGTAACTGTTACGGGAAAGTGCGAACGCACCGGCGGGTCAGCCGGTGACCGCCACGGGACGGGAGGTGGCGGGGACGAAGGGCCAGCCGCCGGTCGCCGGGACGAGGGCGCGGAAGAGGAAGCGGACGCCGGCGCTGTCGTCGTCGTTGAACGAGTAGGGGAAGGTGAAGCGGCCGCTGGGGTCGCTCTGGAGCGTGTGGAACTGGGTCCAGGCCATCCCGGGCAGGCGGAACTCGAGCTCCACCGGCAGGCCGCGGGCCGGGATCGTCACTTCCGGGTGGACGATGCGACCGCGGAAGACGACCGGCGCGCCGCCGACCAGGACCTTCGCGGTCGACGCCCGCAGCCGGACAGCGGCGCGGACCCGCAGCCGCAACGAGCGGCCCGCCGCCCGGGTGAGGTGGCGGGTGCCGGCGAAGTCGGCCTCGACGGCGCGGCTCGGCCCGGGCGCGAGGCGGAAGTGGAAGTAGCCCTCGTCGTCGGTGCGGAGCGGCGTGTGGCGGGTGCCCGCAACGGCCCCGGGCGCGAAGGTCTCGACCACGTCGACCTCCTGGCCGGGGAGCGGTTCCCCGGCCGCGTCGAGGAGCCGACCGCCGACGACGGCGCCGTGGCAGCAGGGCACGGTGCGGTTCGGCGGGCGCCTGGCGAAGGAGCGGACGGTGGCGCTGCGGCAGCGGCGGTGGCCGTCGGCCCGGGCGCAGCGGGGATAGACGAGCGCCGCGGCGCCGAAGCCGAAGGCGACCCGCGCTTCGCGCTTGACCGGGTTGGTGAGCAGCAGCGGCGCCCCGCCGCCGTCGCGTTCGGTCGCCGAGTTGCCCGCCGCGTCGAAGCCGGTGGCGCGGAATTCGTAGGGCCCGTGGGGGAAGTCGTCGGAGCTCCAGCGGGCGACGAGGCGTCCGGCCTCGACCGCGGTCGGCAGCGGTTCGAAGCGGCCGCTCGAGCCCGCCGGCCGCAGCGCGATCCCACCGTGGTCGGCGCTCGGTCCCGACAGCGCGTCGGCGACCAAGGCTTCGATCCGCTCCGGGTCGTCCGGGTCGGGGGCGGCGAAGCGGACGGTCGGCGCGGTTTCGTCGATCCGCACGGTCGCCGTCTGCGGGTGGGCGAAGGGGAGGCTGCCGTCGCCGGCGTTGCCGACCGCGTCGCGGGCCCAGAAGACGACTTCGTGGGAGCCCTGGCCGGCCACGGTCGCGCTCGCCGCCGGACCGGGCGTCTGTACGGGTGGCGCCCCGTCGACGCCGATCGCGGTGACCGGCCCGCCCGGCCCGGCGGGCGTCATGCCGGAGAGTTCGTCGGTGGCGGCCGCGGTCAGGTGGACCGGCCCGGCGGCCCAACCGGCGGGCGCACCCTCGAGCCGCACCCGCGGCGCCGTCCCGTCGACCCCGACCGCGACCGTCGCGGTGCTCGACGAGGCGAGGCCCGATCCCGACACCGCGACGGCGTGGACGTAGGAGGTCCCTTCCGGCTGGGCCGGCATGGAGGTCGACGCCTGGCCGCCGCCGGCGAGGTCGATCTCACCCGTCGCGCAGCGGTCAGCGCGGGCGCAGGGAATCCCGTCGGCGGCGCGGTCGATCGAGACCGCGTAGCCCGAGATGCCGGAGATCGGCTGCGGCGCGGCCGGCGGCGCCAGCCGGATCGGCACGGCCGTCCCGGCGGCGACCCAGGCCGGAGCCGTGACCGACGCCGGCCCGGGATGCTGATCGTCGAAGTAGAGCGGCACGCGAACCGTCGGCCCGAAGATCGCGTTCGGATCGATGACCAGCATCTGCCAGTTGTTGGCTTCGAACCAGTAGACGCCGGGCGTCGGCGGCACGCTCACGGTCGCGCCGTTCCAGCGTTCGGGGTCCGAGCCCAGGCTGGTGAGCGCTCCCCCCGGGCTCGTCGTGACGTACCAGTGCACGACGCTCGCCTTGTCCGGCGGGTTCGGGTCCCAGTTGACGACGAACTTGTTTTCGGCGTGCCAGACGTCGCCGCCGTAGACCTGCAGGCCGGTGAGCTGCCAGCCGTCGGATGCCCGGGCCGCGGCGGGCAGGACGGCGACGGCGAGGAGCGCCAAGGCGATGAGGAGCGCGGCCGGCGCGGCAGCCATCCGCCTCCTCACGGCAGCAGCTCCCCGGCGGCGTTGCCGTTCGAGCCGTCCCCGCCGGTCGCGCCGCCGGACGAGGGCGTCGAGGGGGAGGACGAGGGCGAGCTCGACGAGGGGCCGCTCGATTCGACCGGCGGCGGGGGCGGAGGCGGTTCGACGAATTCGGTCGAGCCGTTTTCGCTCGGTGGTGGGGACGACTGGGAGGCCGTCTCCTTCGCCGCCGTTTCTTCGGCCGCCTTTTCTTCCTCCCGCGCGTGCGCCGCTTCCTTTTCCTTCTGCCGCCGGCTCGCCGCTTCTTCTTCCGCCCGCGCCGCTTCCGACGGCTGCGGCTGCGGTTCGACTTCGCCCGGCGGATCGATCGTGTAATCGGGGGAGGTGGTCGTCGGCTCCTCCCGCGTGAGTTCGTGCGGTCGATGGTGTCGCACCACCTTCGCCGCGGGTCGCGCCCGGTGGGTCGGGTGGTCGACCAGCTGGGCCGGGATCACGCCGGTGGCGACGCAGGCGGCGCCGCCGACCGTCCCGGCGCAGACCGCGAGCAGCTTCGCCAGCGCCGTCGTCCCGGCGCCGCGGGTACCGCCCGCCGAGGCGATCCCGCCGAGGGTCGAGTCCGAGGCGCCCGAGCCGCCGCCGACCCGGGTCGCCACCGCGGCGTAGGCGTCGTGGAGGCGGTCGAGGAGCGCGCCGCGGCTCGGCGGCAGGGTGGGCAGCAGCGCCGCGGCCGCGTGCGGGGCGGCCCGGTAGGCGCGCAGGGTGGAGCGGCAGTGGGGGCAGGTGCGGAGGTGCTCGCGCAGGGTGGCGACGTCGGCCGCGGCCGCCTCGTCGTCGGCGAAGGCGGAGAGCAGCGGTGCCAGCTCGGCGCAGCGGGCGCCGCCCTCGCGGCGGACGAGGAAGCGGCGGAAGCGCTCCCGCCCCTCGGACACGCAGCGGTTCACCTTGGTCGCCGAGAAGCCGGTGATCTCGGCGATCTCCCGGTAGGAGTAGCCCTCGGCGAGCAGGCTCAGGGCGCGCAGCTCCTGCGGCTTCAGCGTCGTCAGCGCCTCGCGGCTGCGCTCGATCGCCTCGTCGCGTTCGGCCCGCTCCGGCGGCCCGTCGAGTTCGCTCGGCAGCAGCGCGATCCAGTCCTCCTGGGTCGCGCGGACGGGCAGCGCGGCCGGGCCGGAGAGGACCCGCTCGCGCTCGGCGCGGACCGCGAGCGCCTCGTGCCGGACCACCGTCTGGGTCCAGCGGATCAGCTCGCGCGCGTCGGCCGAGGGCGCCTTGCGCAGGAGGATCTCGAGCCCGCGCTGCAGCGCTTCCTCGGCGTCGTCCTCGCAGAGCGAGAAGCGCCGTGCGGTCCGCCGCAGGCTCGCCTCGTGGCGGGCGAAGGTCTCGACCACCACCCGCTTGCGCGCCGCCGCGGAGACCGGCGCCCCGGCCACGTCGCCATCGACCATCGCTTCCGCGTCCCGCTCGGCGCCGTCAAATTCCAGCGCGGGTCCCTCGCCCCGCGCACCCCTGCTCGGACTCACTGTTGTTCGACTCTCCCCGTCCGCTTTATTTCTCTCCATCAAACACTGCCGGCCCAAGGGCCCGAGGTGCCTGTTCTCTCCCCCCTGAGGCGACGAAATTCAGACTCAAGCCGCGCAATTTGGGGAGAAACCGAGTCGCGTCTCGGAGAGCGGGTGGCCGGGCCAGGGTCATCCGGACCAAGCCGCTAGCATCGCCTGCATGACGACTTGCGTAGTGACCGGCGGCGCCGGTTTCCTCGGCTCTCACCTCTGCGAGCACCTGCTCGGCAAGGGACATCGCGTGCTCTGCCTCGACAACCTCGAGACCGGCTCGCTGGAGAACATCGCGCACATCCGCGACGAGAACTTCGAGTTCCGCCACACCGACATCACCGAGTACGTCGACGTGCCGGAGCCGGTCGACTTCGTCTACCACCTGGCCTCCCCGGCGAGCCCGATCGACTACCTGCGGCTGCCGCTGCACACGCTGAAGGTCGGCTCGCAGGGCACCCACAACATCCTCGGGCTGGCGAAGTGGAAGCGTGCCCGCTTCCTGATCGCCTCGACCAGCGAGGTCTACGGCGACCCCAAAGTCCACCCGCAGCGGGAGGACTACTGGGGCCACGTCAACCCGATCGGCCCGCGCGGCGTCTACGACGAGGCGAAGCGCTACGCCGAGGCACTGACCATGGCCTACCACCGCCAGCAGGGCGTCGACACGGCGATCGTCCGCATCTTCAACACCTACGGGCCCCGCATGCGACCGCACGACGGCCGCGCGATCCCGACCTTCCTGCGCCAGGCGCTGCAGGACCGGCCGCTCACCGTCTTCGGCGAGGGCAGCCAGACGCGCAGCTTCTGTTACGTCGACGACCTGATCCGCGGCATCGTCGCGCTGGCCGAGTCGGACGTCCACACGCCGGTCAACATCGGCAACCCGGACGAGTTCACGCTGCTCGAACTGGCGAAGACCGTGATCGAGGTGACCGATTCACGCTCGGAGATCGTCTACGAGGCGCTGCCGACCGACGATCCGCAGCAGCGCCGCCCCGACATCGGCCGTGCCCGCGACCTGCTGAGCTGGGAACCGACGATCAAGCTCGACGAGGGCCTGCGCCGGACGATCGACCAGTCCGGCGTCGAGCGCCTCGTCGGCGCCGCCGACTGACGCGTTCGCAGTTCTCCGTAGTAGTTACGGAAAAGTGCGAACGCACTCGTCGCGGCGCCGCTTCGGCTAGCCGCGACCACGAAAAAGGGCGGCCCGGAGGCCGCCCTTTCCGTGAACCTTCCGCTCCGGGTTATTCGCCCGCGGCGGTGAAGGTGAACGAGCCCAGGGCTTCGTTCGCCTTGATCTGATCGTTCGCGACTTTTTCTTCGCCGGCTTTCTTGGCGGCCGCTTCGATCTGTTCTTTGTTCAGTTTCGGGGTTTTGAGTTCTTCGGCTTCTTTTTTGGCTTCTTCCGTGAGTTTCGCGCCCACGACCCCGCTGTAGTAGCCCTGGTAGACCTTGACGAAGCCCTCGAGGACTTCGGCGGCCACCGCCTGGATCGTCGCGTTGGCGGTGACGGCGACGGTCCGCGTCGCCGGGCTCGGGTTGGTCCCGGTGATCGTCAGGTCGCCGATCGAGCTGCGACCGAGGTTGCCGACGTTGAGCGGCTTTTTGCCACCCGGTTCTTCGGCGTTCGATTCACCGATCACTTCGACCCCGGTGGTCTTCGCCGCCAGGTCGACGCCGATGTTGGCGAGCGTGATCGAGGTCGACGGGCCGCCCTGCAGGTTCTGCACCAGCTTCAGGCCGCCGGAGCTGTTGACCGCGCCGGTGGAGCCGTTCGGGGCGATCGTGCCGCCCGAGATCGGCGAGGTGAACGTGGTGCCGGAGGCGCTGGTCGGGCTGATCGTCTGCAGTTCGACGCCGACGTCTTTCAACTTGCCGAGCAGCGTCGGGTCGCCGTTGAAGATCATGCTTTCCTTGGCGAGCACGTTGTCGGTGCTGACTTCGACTTCGGTGTTGGAGCTGCCGAGCAGCGTGTTGGCCTTGAACGGCGGCTGGGTCTTGACGACCTTGACGACCGTCTTGCCGTTCTTCTTCACCTTGGTCTTCTTCGGCGCCGGGGTCAGCTTGTTGAGCGCCTTGGCGCCCGCACCGGTCAGCTTGATCTTCTTCGCGGTGACGGCGTTGCCGAAGCCGAGGCGGGTCGCCGAGGCTCCACCCAGGGTGGCGAATCGGACGGTCTTGCCACCGACCTTGGCGTTGAGGTTGATGCCGGCGATCGAGAAGCTCTTCAGCGCGACCGACTTCTTCCCCCAGGTGACCTTCAGGCCACCGCCGTGATTGATCGTGCCGACGCCGGTCGTCGCTTCCACTTCACCACCGGTGACGGGAAGGGTGACCTTGCTGCCCTTGAGCTTGGCGGGCTTGATGGCCGTGATCTTGATGCCGGACTTCTTGGCGTTCTTCAGCGCCTTGGCGTTGATGGTGAGGGTGGTGGTGCCGCTCGCGATCGGGTTCGGCGTGGCGGCGGACGCGACCGAAGCGATGGCGAGCATCGCGGTCAGCGCCGCGGCCACGACGGCGACCGGCAGCATCCTCTTCCCCCTGGCCCTGCCGAGCCGGGTCGTTTCAGACATGTATTCCTCCAATTGCGGTTTGCCGCCCCCTGCGGTCTCCCTAGGCGACTTGCGGCAAGTCGATTGCTCCCA
>Ga0164242_10008359_pt1 | contig 11234 bp, 10 predicted proteins | sample OricomgcompostMG_FD_108783 | JGI IMG/M metagenome (GOLD analysis project Ga0164242, IMG submission 108783) | Miracle-Growth compost microbial communities from Emeryville, California, USA - Original compost - Miracle growth compost (MG) ...
CCGGTCGGGCTCTTCGACGAGATCCGCCTCGAGCTGCGGCTCGCCCGCATCGGCCACCGCTCCTTCGACACCGAGCACCGGCTCTTCCGCACCTCGGACGACGTGCTTGTCGGCCGCGGGCTGATCCGCGTCGTCACGGTGACGCCGGAGGGCACGTCCTGCGCGCTGCCCGACGTCCTCGTCCGCCATCTCGAGGCGTGGCGCGACGGACAGCTGGCGCGGAGCTGAGATGCCCGACCTGACGACCTCGGATCGCGGCGTCGCGCTGATCACCGGCGCCGGCGGCGGCATCGGCGCGGCGATCAGCCGTCGTCTCGCCGGGCTCGGCGTCCCGCTGGTGCTCAGCTATCGCAGCCGGCGCCCCGACGACCTGGTCGCCGAGCTGGGCGACGCGGTCGCGCTGACCGTCCGGTGCGACCTCGCCGACGCCGATGACGTGCGGCGCCTCGCGGACGCGGCACAGGAGGCGGTCGGCGACGTCCGCACCGTGATCCACGCGGCCGGGCCGCACGTGCCGATGAGGCATCTCTCGCGCGTGACACCGGAGGACTTCGCCCGGCAGATGCACAACGACGCCGACGCCTTCTTCCACCTCGCCGTCGCGATGCTGCCCGCTCTGCGGCGCACCCACGGCTCCCTGACCGCGGTGACCACCGCGGCCACCGCGCGCTTCCCCGTGCGCGACGGGCTCTCGTCCGCGCCGAAGGCGGCCGTCGAGGCGCTCGTCCGAGGGCTCGCCGCGGAGGAGGGCCGCTTCGGCGTCCGCGTGAACTGCGTCGGCCCCGGGATGCTCGACGACGGCATGGCCGCGCGGCTGACGGCCTCGGGCGACCTGCAGCAGGACGCCCTGGACGCCGCGATGGCGAACATCCCGCTGCGCATGTTCGGCAGCTCGCGCGACATCGCCGAGGCCGTGGAGTTCCTCTCGTCGGACCGAGCCCGGTTCATCACCGGCCAGAAGCTCGACGTCGACGGCGGCTACGGCGTCTGAGACCACCAGGTTCACCAGGAGGAGACACATGAACGGCACCCGCATCCACCTCGGCTTCGCCCCCGACGAGACCCTGGTGGTCACCGGCGCAGGCAGCGGCATCGGGCGCTCGCTGGCTCTGCACGCCCTCGAGGTCGGCCTGCGGGTCTCGGGGTGGGACGTGCGCGCCGAGGGCCTCGACACGCTCCGCGAGGAGGCCGGCCCGGACGCGGACCTCCACACCGTGGTCGCCGACATCAGCAGCGCCGACGACGTCGCCACCGGCTTCGCCTCGGTGCAGGAGCGCTACGGGACGCCGGCCTACCTGGCCAACAACGCGGGGCCGGGCTCCGAGGTGCCGCTGGCGTTCGACGAGGCGCTGAGCATCTGCGTGGGCGGCGTGCGGACCATGACCGAGACCTGGGCCGGCCTGGGCCTGCCCTCCCACGCCGCGATGGTGGTCACGGCGTCGGTGGCCGGCAACAGGATCGGCATCCAGAGCGACTGGTACTCCGCCTCCAAGGCGGCCCTCATGGGCTACGTGCGCCACCTCGCGGCCTACCGCTCCGACGAGTTCCGCAGCAACGGCGTGGCGCCCGGCATGACCGACACCCCGCGGCTGGGCTGGTTCGCCCAGTCGGAGAAGGGTCACAGCGTGCTGCAGCGCATCCCGCTGCACCGGATGGCCTCGCCCGACGACATCGCCTGGTCGATCCTGTTCCTGCTGAGCCCGCTGGCGGCCTATGTCAACGGGGAGCTGCTCACCGTGGACGGCGGGTGGACCATCACCCAGTGACGGCGTCCCGGCCGCCCGCGAGCAGCTGAGGCAGGCGCGCCCGGAGGTCGGCCTTGGCGATCTTGCCGCCCATCGACTGGGGCAGCTCCTCGAGGATGACGAGGTGCTCGGGGAAGTACTCCTTGCTGACGCCCTCGGCCGCCAGGAAGCCCACCAGCTCGTCGAGGCTCAGCGACTCCACGCCCGGCCGGAGCACGACGACCGCGCACACGCGCTCGCCGAAGACGTCGTCGCTGACGGCCACGGCGGCCGCCATGGCGACCGCCGGGTGCCGGGCGACGTCGGCCTCCACAGCGGCGGCGCTGATGTTCTTGCCGCCGCGGATGATGATGTCGGACTTGCGGCCGGTGATCGTGACGTAGCCGGCCTCGTCGACCGTGACCACGTCCGGCATCAGGAAGTAGCCGTCGGCGGTGACGAGGGCCGCGTTCGCCTCGTCGTCACCCCAGTAGCCGCCGCCCGCCGTGCCGGGGCTGATCGCGCCCGGCTGGCCGGTGCGGCCGGGGGCCGGCTGCCCGAGGTCGTCGTAGAGCCGGTAGTCGAGCCCCTCGACGACGCGGCCGACCGTGCCCAGGCGGAGGTCGTCAGGGTCGTCGAGGCTGGTGCAGGAGAACGGCCCGATCTCGTTGGAGCCGTAGAACTGCAGCACCTTCGACCCGGTCCGCCGCTCCCACTCCTTCGCCCGCTCGGCGCCCACGGCCTCACCGCCCGTGTAGAGCACGCGCAGGGAGGACAGGTCGACCTCGTCCATGACGGGGCTGGCGAGCATCAGCTGGAACTGCGTGGTGACGCACGCGAGCACCGTCACCCGGTGCTCGGCGATGGCGCGGAGCGCCGCGTCGGCGTCGAACCGCGGCTGCAGCACGCAGGGGATGCCGAACATCGCGGGTGCGAAGTGGGCGCTCCAGAGCCCGAATCCGAACGGTCCCGGCACCAGGCTCATCACGGTGTCGCCAGGCCCGAGGCCCGAGGCCTGCACGGCCGTGCGCACCAGGTAGAGCCACCGGTTCTGGGTCTGCTTCACGCACTTGGGCACCCCGGTGGTTCCCGACGTCGAGTTCAGCAGCCAGAGCTCGTCGGTGGCGATCTGCCGGCCGGCCAGGTCTCCGGGCTCCACCGGGACCGGAGTCGAGGGGTCGTCGAGGTCGTAGGCCCGGAGCTGGACGTCGTCGTCGAGCATCGCGAACCGCTCGAGGGGCGCACCGCCCTCGCGCACGACGGTGGCCAGCTCGGCCGCCGTGCGGCCGCGGGCCTCCGGCGGGCAGACCAGCAGGGTCGCGCCGGTGCGGGTGACGAGGTGGATCAGCTCGCGGTCGCCGGCGCGCTCCGGGATGCCCACCAGGATCGCCCCGGCGCGCTCCGCGGCCAGATACACGGCATGCAGGCCGGGCCCGTCGGGCAGGTAGACGGCCACGCGGTCGCCGGCAGCGAGACCGAGGCCCACCAGCTCGCGGGCCAGCCGGTCGCCGACGGCGTCGTACTCCGCCCAGGTCAGCGCCCGGCCGGTGGCGACGTAGGCGAGGTCGTCGGGTCTCTCGGCGGCATGCCGTCGCACCCGCTCGCTGACCGTCGCCTCCGTCACCGACCGGTCACCTCGATGCTGAGGATGGCGCCGGTGTGCTGCTCGCGCGCGACCTCCGGCACCCAGGTGTCCGAGACGCAGACGTACAGCGTCCCGAGGTCGGGGCCGCCGAGCACGCAGGCATAGGGCGGACGAGAGCAGTGGATCCGTGCCGTCACGGCGCCGTCGGGCGAGACCCGGATGAGCTCGTTGGTGAACGGCGAGGCGAACCAGATGTTGTCGTCGGCGTCCGAGGTCATGCCGTCGGGCAGCTCGGAGGAGAGCGTGATGAGCGTTCGGCGGCCCGACAGCGAGCCGTCGGACGCGACGTCGAAGGCGGTGATCCGCGGCGGCAGCGCCCGCGTCTCGGCCACCGCCAGCGTGCGTCCACCGTCCAGCAGCACCATGCCGTTCGGCAGCTCCAGGTCGGAGGCCGCGATGCCGACCGAGCCGTCCGGCTCCACCACGGCCAGGTGCGCGGGCGTGATCGGCTCCGGCGGGGCGGTGCCGTCGCCGAAGTTGCCGACGTAGGCACGGCCCGCGGGGTCAACGAGCATGTCGTTGATGTGCCAGGTGGCGACGTCCGAGAGGTCTGCGTGCACCGCCAGGCCGTCCTCGTCGAGCCGGAGCACCTTCCGGGCATGCATGGCGGCCACCAGGAGGCGGCCGTCCGGCAGGAACCCGAGCCCCGAGGGGCAGTCGTCGTCGAGGGTGACGACGGTCTCGGCCGTCCCACCGGGCGTCCAGCGGACGACCCGGTTGTCGTGCATGTCGGAGAACCAGAGCGATCCGTCGAACCACCGCGGTCCCTCCGGGAACGCGAGCCCGGAGATGACGGTCTCGAAGTCGGATGATGCGTCGCTCATGACTTGCTTCCCTTCCTGCGCCCCTGCACGACCGTCAGGCTGACGGCCGCGATCAGCACGACGCCCTGGAACACCTGGGGCGCCCACTGCGGCGCGCCGGCCAGGAGCAGCCCGATGCTGCCCGTGCCCAGGAGGAGCACGGAGACGACGGTTCCCCACGGGTTGAACCGGCCGTGCCGGAACTGCGTGGCGCCGAGGAACGCGGCCGAGAACGCGGGGATGAGGTAGCTCGGGCCGTTGCTCGGGTCGGCCGCCTCGATGCGTGCCGTCAGCGCGACGCCGGCCACCGAGGCCAGGACGCCCGAGCACAGCAGCGTGATGATGCGGACCCGTGCGACGTTGACGCCGATCAGGGTGGTGACCTCGGAGTTGTAGCCCGCGGCGTACGTGTAGCGACCGAAGACGGTCTTCTCCAGGACGAACCCGATGAGCAGCATGATCACGAGCATGTAGATGACCGGGAGCTGGATGCCGTGCCAGCTCTCGGTCGAGATCTTCGCGAACGGCCCGCCCGTCCGGCCGGTGAGGATCTGGTCGTTGGCGACGCCGAGCGTCACCGCCGTGATGATCGACCCGGTCGCGAGCGTCCCGATGAACGAGTCGATCTTGAGCACCACCACGACCACGCTGTTGAGGATGCCGACGAGCAGCCCGGTGCCGAGCGCGCAGAGGACGGCGACGAACGGCGGCAACGAGGTGTGCACGAGCACCCACCCGGCGACCACGCCCGAGAGACCGATCGTCGCTCCGACGGCGAGGTCGAAGACCCCGGCCGCGAGCGGGAGCACGACGCTCAGCGCCGCGATGCCGGTGATCGCGTACTCGTTGAGCACGCGGTGGAGCGTGATGTTGGTGAGGAAGAGATCGGGGATCCAGATCGAGAAGACGATGATGATGACGATCCAGACGTAGATCGCCCCGATGTTGCTGGGTCGGAGGGCGGTGAGGAACCGCTGTGGGCTAGGCATGCTCTTCTTCCTCAGTTCGATGGGGTCTGCTGCGCGGTCGACGCGGTGATGGCGCGCAGGAGGGCGTGCTCGGTGATGTCCGGTCCGGAGAGCTCCTCGGTCGCGACGCCCTCGACCAGGCAGATCACCCGATCGCACAGCTCCACGAGGTCTTCGAGGTCCGAGGAGCAGATGACCGTGCTCAGGCCGCGCCGGGCCTGGGCTCGCACCAGGTCGTAGATCTGGTGGCGGGCGCCGATGTCGACGCCGCTGGTCGGGTCGTCGAGGACGAGCGACTTCGGGTGCGTCGCCAGCCATCGGGCCACGATCACCTTCTGCTTGTTTCCGCCGCTCAGCTCTCCGTACGGCTTGCTCGGGTCCGGCGGCCTCACGTCGACGTCGCGGAGCCAGGTCATCGCCTGCTCCATCTCGGCGCCGTGGTCGACGATGCCGAACCGGGCACTCGCGCTGAGCGTCGCGAGGCTGATGTTCTCGCGCAGGTCGAACTCCTTGACCGCGCTCGCACCGTGCCAGTTCGGCAGCACCAGGGCGATGCCGAGCTTGCGCAGCTGCCGGGCGTTCAGCCGCTCGGTGAAGGAGCCGTCACCGTCGGCGACGCGGCCGCGAGCCGGCACCGCGCCACCCAGGGCACCGGCGAGCTCGTCGCGCCCCGACCCGTCGAGGCCGGCGAACCCGACGATCTCGCCGCGGCCGACCTCGAACGAGAGGCCGCGGAGGAACGTGGTGTGGAGGTCGGAGACCACCAGACCTGCGTCTCGACGCTGCCCGGCGCCGGCCGCCGGCGTCTCCCACTCGTCCGCCGAGGAACGCTCGAGACCGTGCCCCAGGATGTGCTGGACGATGTCGTCGCGGCTCATCCCGGCTGCAGCGAAGGTGCCCTGGAACCTGCCGTCGCGGAGCACCGAGACCCGGTCGGCGATGGACCGGATCTCGTCGAGCCGGTGCGACACGTACAGCACGCTCACCCCTCGCGCCGCGATGTCGCGCACGACCCGGAAGAGCGCCTCCACCTCCAGCGGCGGCAGGGCGGCCGTGGGCTCGTCGAGCACCAGCAGCCGCACCTCGCCGCCCTGGGCGTCCAGTGCCCGCGCGATCGCGATCGCGCTGCGCTCGACGGGCCGCAGCTTCGAGGCCGGCACGTCGAGGTCGACCTCCACCCCGATCTGCGACAGGAGCTCGCGGGCCCGGTCGCGCTGCTCGGCGCGCTTGACCGTCCAGACCGGCCCGGTGAGGTAGCCCGACCCGATGCCCATGTTGTCGACCGCGTCGAACTCCTCGATGATGCCGAGGTTCTGGTGGACGAACCGCATGCCACGGCGATGCGACTCCGCCGGCTTGCCAAGATCCAGGGGCTCACCGGCGACGGTGACGCGACTCCCCTTGTCCGGCTGGTGGAAGCCGGACAGGATCTTGATCAAGGTCGACTTTCCCGATCCGTTCTCCCCGACGAGGGCATGGACCTCGCCGGGTTCGATCTCGAGCGTGACGTCGTCGAGCGCTCGCTGATCGCCGAAGGTCTTCGAGACCCCTTCGATGTGGATCAGGGCATCAGGCATGTGGTTCTCCTCCCGCTGGCAGCGTCGCTACTGCCTGGGGTGATGTGTGCTCAGCCGACGTTCCAGAGCTTCTCGTACTCCGCCTGGTAGTCGGCGACGTACGGGAAGTTCTCCGTGGTCGAGGGCAGGTTGTCCTTGGTGACGAACCAGTCGGGCAGCTTGCTGGGGTCGGTGTTCTCGTCGGTCGAGGTGTTCGTCCAGATCCGGGCCAGGTAGTCGAGCGAGCGCCACATGATCTCGGTGGTGTCGAAGCCCGTGGCCATCATCAGGTTCTGGCCGTTGGCCATGTAGGTGGCGATCGTCGGATTGGTCGAGAGCGTGACGATCTTGACGTCGCCCAGGCCGGCCGACGACAGCGCGGCCGGGAGGCCGGTGACCATGTCGGAGAAGCCGACGTAGAGCCAGTTCACGTCCGGGTGGGCGCTCAGGTAGCTCGTGATGCGGGTCGGCAGGTCGGACCCGATGCTGCTGGCGGGCACGTCGAGCGAGTCCGAGCTGCACTCGGGGCACTGCGAGCTCAGCTCGCCCGAGAGGCCCTTCGCGACGTCGGTGATGTTCGGGTAGGCCGAGATCGTGACCGACAGCTCGCGCACGCCCTTGCCGCCGTTGGCCAGCATGTAGTCGGCCATGTTCTTGCCCTGGTCGGTGTACTGGTCCGGGCCGCCGTAGACCACGGTGAGGCCGTTGCCGGCGGGGTCGGCGGTGGTCATGTCGATGACCGGGGTGCCGGCCGCCTTCAGCTGGGCGAGCTCGGACTCGAAGAGGCTGCGCGGCGTGCCGCTGGTGATGACGGCGTCGACCTTGTCGCTGACGGCCTGGTCCCAGGCGGCCTTGATCGTCTCGGCGGTCAGGCCGGCCTTGATGCGGTCGATGGTCCAGTTCAGCTTGTCGGCGCCCTGCACGAGGGTGTCGCCCATGTCGGAGCAGATCGGCGAGCCGCACTGGATGAAGGCGACCTTCTTGCCCGAGGGGATCGTGCCGCTGATGGGAGTCGTGATGCCGACGGTCGTCGGACGCTGCTCCAGGGCCTGCACGGCCGTGACGAGGCTCGGGAAGTCACTGGCTCCCGAGCTCGAGGTGTTGTTGTCGCTCGACCCGCTGCTACCGCACGCCGCGGTCAACGCGAGGACTGCCGACACTCCAGCCGCGCCAAAGGCCCGGGTCAAACGGTTCATCTGGGATCTCCGATCGTGGGAAACACGAATACTAAAGCAAGCGCTTGGTTAGACCAAGCGCTTGCTAGGTTATGGGTGACGTAGATCACTGTCAATACGGGCGCTGGGGCCGCGTCTCAGCTGGCGGCGATCATCGCGGCGAGCATCGGCACCACGTCGTCGCGGCGGTAGCCGAGCACGCGCACCTCCTCCTCCGGAGGCTCGAAGGAGAGCATCGCGCCCCGGCCGGGAACGATCATCCGGTCGGGAAGGAAGGGGTGCTCGGCGTCGACGACCTCCACCCGGCCGCTGCCTCCGGCGAGGTCGACGATGGCCTGGAAGTACTCGGCGTAGGTGAGGTTCTGGTCGCCGACGAGGTACGCCGCGCCCGGCTCCCCGTGCAGCAGCGCCCCCTCCACCGCCTCGGCGAGCGAGCGGACCGAGAGGTAGTTGGTGCCGCCGGGCGGCGCGACCAGACCGGGGAAGCGGTCATCCAGCTCGCCGCGAGCCCAGGCGACCATCTTCGCGAACCGCCGCTGCGAGACCCCGGGGATGCTGCCGACGATCGGGGGCGGGTTGAGCGTGACGGCGACGAAGTCGTCGGAGGCCAGGGCACGCGCGCGCTCGTCGGCGTCGCGGCGCGCCTGCACGTACGGGTTCACCGCGGCCAGGTCCGGCCGCACGACGTGGTAGCAGCTGCCGATCTGGACGAAGCGGTGCACGCCGGCCCGCTTCGCGGCGCTCGCGACGGCCGGCACCGACGCGGCCTGCTGTCGTGCCCAGTAGTCGCTGCTGAGCGCGTCGTCGTCGGGCCCGATGTGCCGGACGTCGCTACCGGCGGCGAAGACGACCGCGTCGTAGCCCGTCAGCGCAGCGACGTCGAAGTCGCCGCGGGTGTAGTCGCCGGCGACGAACGGAAGGTCGGCGACCGGCGAGACCTCCTCGGCGGGATGCCGGCCGCCGATCGCGACGTCGTGGCCGTGCTGGCGCAGCAGCTCGGCGGTGTGCACCCCCACCAGACCGGTGCCGCCGATCACGAGCACCTTCATCGGCACCCCCTCACTGCTCCCACAGAGGGCGTGCAGCGGCTGCCGCCACCGATCCGCCGGCGCTCACCGGCCGGACCCACACCGTCGATCTCGTAGCAGGGCATCGGCCCGTCCTTACCCGTAGCAAGCGCTTGGTTGCTCGCTATCGCACCACGGATGCCCCTCCTTGGCAATCTCACGCGACCGGAGTGGACCCCGCGCGCCACGATGCGGCGAGCTTCGTGCCGCCCCGCACGCAGCACTGGCGTCGGTCGTCCGGAGTCCCGCCGAGGACATCGCGTACACGGCGTCCGCCTCGGCTCCGAGGTCAGCCACGAGCGGCGCATCGAACATGCCGCCCGGCTTCCTTCACACGTGGTCAGCCGAGGGAGGTGGTGGCGGCTCGGAGGTCGGCGAGGGCCGCGGTGGCGAGGCCGGCGAACTCCTCGGCGCTGTCGTGGTCGCCTTCGGACCACTCGGCCCAGCCGCGGCGGAAGGCGAGGACGCCCATCTCGGCGGCGAGGGCGGCGGTGGAGTCGGGGACGCCGCGGGCGACGAGGGCGTCGGCCATCGCGGCTGCCATGCCGATGCTCTTGAGCGCGTGGCGCTCCTGGAGCTCGGCGCTCGCGGCGATCGCGGCCTTCATGCGGGGGGCCATCTCGCGGTTCTTGGGACCCATCAGGGTCGCGGCGCGCTCGAGTCCGCGGGCGACGGCGTCGAGGGGCGTGGCGCCGTCGGGCGCCTGGGCGATCCCCTCGGCGAGCAGGCTGCTCAGCGCCTCCTGGCCGGCGACGAGGAGCTCGCGCTTGTCGGGGAAGTGGCGGAAGAAGGTGCTCTTCGTGACGCCCGCGCGCTCGGCGATCTGGACGACGGTCGTCTCCTCGTAGCCCTGCTCCGTGAACAGGTCGAGAGCCGCCATGACGAGGCGCTCCCGCGCCCCCGGCTCCCACCGACCCATGCGGGCGAGTCTACGTGACGGGACCGTTGTCCCATCACGTGCTACGGTGACGGGACAACAGTCCCATCACCGTGGAGCAACCGTGCGCGTCTTCATCACCGGGGGTACCGGCCTCATCGGCTCGGCGGTCGTCGCCGAGCTCCTCCGCCACGACCACACCGTCCTCGCCCTCGTCCGCTCCGACGCGTCGGAGCGGGCCGCCCAAGCGGCCGGTGCGGAGACGATCCGCGGCGGTCTGACCGACCTCGACGTCCTGCGCGCCGGCGCGGCCGAGACCGACGGCGCCATCCACCTCGCCTTCAGCAACGACTTCAGCAGCGCCGAGGCGCTCGCCAGCTCGGTCGCCGAGGAGAGCGCCGCCGTCGAGACGATCGGCGAGGCACTGGTCGGCAGCGACCGCCCGTTCGTGGTCTGCTCGGGGACGCCGTGGATCCCCGGCCGCCTCTCCACCGAGTCGGACCCGACCTCGACCGACGGGCCCGTCGGCGGCCGCGGCCGGGCGGTCGTGGGCGTCCTCGAGCTGGCCTCGCGCGGCGTCCGTAGCTCGGCGGTACGGCTGCCGCGCACGGTCCACCACCAGGGTGCCGGCGGCTTCGCCGGCCTGCTCACCCAGATCGCGCGGCAGAGCGGCGTCTCCGGCTACCCCGGCGACGGCACGCAGCGCTGGCCCGCGGTTCACGCACTCGACGCCGCCGTCCTCTTCCGGCTCGCGCTCGAGTCGGCGCCCGCCGGCACGACCTGGCACGCCGTCGCCGACGAAGGTGACCAGGTGCGCGACATCGCTGCCGTCATCGGACGGCGGCTCGGGCTTCCCGTCCAGTCGGTGCCGCCGGAGAGCTACGGGCCGCTCGGCGCGATCTTCGCGAACGACCAGCCGTCCTCCAGCACCCACACGCGCGAGGCGCTCGGCTGGCAGCCGACGCACCCGAGCCTCCTGGAGGACCTCGAGAACATCCAGCCCTGACCCCCCCGGCTCCCGGCTTCGCCGGCGGACCCATTGGGGTGCGAGTGGGTGATGAGGCGACTTCGTCGGCTCATCCGTCCCGGCGGACCCAATTGGTCCGCCGCCGCCAGGCGGGAGGGGCCAAGGCCGCGCCGCCGCCAGGCGGGAGGGGCCAAGGCCGCGCCGCCGCCAGGCGGGAGGGGCCAAGGCCGCGGGGCTCCGCAGGTCAGCTGAGGGTGCGGTAGGTGCTGCGGTAGAAGAGGAGTGGCTCCTCGGTCTCGCCTTCGACGAGCTGCTGGACCTGACCGACGACGAGGTAGTGGTCACCGGCCTCGTGGACGGCGTGGACGGTGCAGTCGATGTGGCCGAGGCAGCCGGCGAGGTGTGGGTCGCCGTTGATGCCGGGAGTCGAGACGACGCCGGCGAACTTGTCG
>Ga0164242_10008360_pt1 | contig 11233 bp, 11 predicted proteins | sample OricomgcompostMG_FD_108783 | JGI IMG/M metagenome (GOLD analysis project Ga0164242, IMG submission 108783) | Miracle-Growth compost microbial communities from Emeryville, California, USA - Original compost - Miracle growth compost (MG) ...
ACCGACAAAATAACTCCTCCCGCCAATATGCCACTGGCATATTTCTGGTCGTCAAACATATTTTGCCGCCTGTCGGAAGTTGTCAGTTTAACGAACATTCTGGCCGGGAACGTCGCGATGGCCGTTCCAAGCAGCCATTCGCTGAAGGCGAATGTAATATTAAGCGGCCTGCGGCCGCAACTGCTAGATTCTAGTTACTATTTTCTAATTTCTGGTTTCTAGGCCTGGCTGAAGCGGTCATGTTCGGCTTGCAAGCTGGTTTGCAGCCGGCGGGCTTCTTCGAGCTGGCTTTTGGTCTGCTCGACAATTTCCTGGGGAGCGTTGTTGACGTAATTTTCGTTGGCCAGGCGGCCTTCCAGCTGCGCTATGAGCTTCTCCTGGGCTTCCTGGCGGGTTTTTAGCTCGGCGAGGTAGCTTTTTGCGGTTTCGCTGTCGATATCGAGCCAGCAGCGGTATTTTGTCTGCGTCAGGTTCAGGCCGCTACCGGCGCGCACTTCCTCGACACCCGCCAACCGTGCCATACGCTTAATAAGCCCGGCATTTTGCTCGATGAACGGTTCGTCGGTGAAGTACAGCGTCACGTCGCTGGCTTTCAGGGCTTTGATAATGTAGCGGGCTTCGCTGATGATGGATTTAATTTCTTCAAAAGCTGCCGCCTGTTTGTCATCACCGCTCGGTACTTTCGGCCACAACCGCTGGGCCAGTACGCTGTCGCCTTCCCAGGCCAGCGTCTGCCAGATGGTTTCGGTGACGAACGGGGCGAACGGGTGGGCGATGGTCAGAATGGCCTCCAGGCAGTAGGCCAGCAGCGGCAGGTTGGGCTGGGTTTTGCTGGCTTCGACGTACCAGTCGGCGAAATCGTCCCAGACAAAATGGTAGAGTTTGTCATAGGCTTCGGAAAAGCGGAAATTATCCAAATCTTGTGCAATTTCTCTGGCAGATTGTTGTAATTTGCTCAGCACCCAATGATCGGCGGCGGTTTGTGGCGCTGGCTCCCCTGCCCGTTCGACATCGCCGACCTGGCCTTCGATATAGCGGGCGATGTTCCACAATTTGTTGCAGAAATTGCGGTTGGCCTCGATTTTGCCCCAGCCCCAGTTTTGGTCGTTGCCGGGGCTGACGCCCATGATGAGCGCCATGCGCAGCGCGTCGGTGCCGTACTTCGGTATGACATCGAGCGGGTCGATTATGCTTTCCGGCCGGCTCTTGCTCATCTTTTTGCCGTCTTCAGCGCGGATTAATCCATGCAAATAAACAGCTTTGAATGGTACCTGGCCGGTGGCGTAGGTGGTAGAGAGAATCATGCGCGCCACCCAGAAAAATAAAATATCCCAACCGGTTTCAAGCACGCTGGTCGGGTGGTAGGCTTGGAAATCCGGGCTTTGCTTGAGCAAATCCTCGAGTGACAAGCTGTAATCTTCTGCCAGATTTTGGTCGATTAGCGTGCTCCAGGTCCACAGCGCGCTGGAAAACCAGGTGTCGAGCGTGTCCGGGTCTTGCTCCCACTCGTGCCAGCCCTCGGACTCATCGCGCGGCGGCTGCACACCGACGTAGGTCTCTTCCCTGCCGTCTGCGTCGCTGCGGTACCAGGCCGGGATGCGGTGGCCCCACCAGATTTGCCGGGAAATGCACCAGTCGCGCAGGTTGTCGATCCAATGGAAATAAGTTTTTTCAAACCGCTCCGGCACAATGGCGATGTCTTTGTTGCGAATTACGCTTTGCAGGACTTCTTTGAGGCTGCGCTTTTCACCCTGCCAGTCGACGACTTGCTTGTTGACGTCGATGAACCACTGCAGGCGGATTTGCGGCTCGATAACTCCCTTGCCGCGCTCGTTGAGCGCCACGTTGTGGATGTAATTGTCGTCGGTTTTGACCAGCAACCCCTTGCCCGCCAGCTTTTCGACGATTTTCGGCCGGGCTTCTTCGATGCTCATGCCAGCAAATTCTTCGGCAATCGGCAGCAGCTTGCCGTGGAAATCGATAATTTGCTCCCGGTCCAGCCCATGCCGCTCGGCGATGTCGAAGTCGGCCTGGCTATGCCACGGCGTGATAGTCATAACACCGGTACCAAAATGCGGGTCAACGGCTTCATCTTTGATGACCGTCGCCGTCACCGGCCCGTTAATCCACTCGGCCTCAAAGGTATCGCCATGCTGGTATTGTTTGTAGCGCTCGTCATCCGGATGCATGACGACGTATTTGTCGCCGAATTTGGTCTCCGGGCGGGCGGTACCAATCTGAAACGGGCCATACTGGAAAGTATAAAATTTGGCGGTTTGTTCTTCGTACGTTACTTCATCGTCGCTCACATTTGTTTCCAGGTTCGGATCCCAGTTGACAATGCGGCTACCTCTGTAAATCAGCCCGTCATTGTACATTTTGACGAACACTTCAGAGACGGCGCGGCTCAAGGCCGGGTCGAGCGTGTAACGCAGCCGCGTCCAGTCGGCGCTGGCGCCCATCGCTCGCATTTGTTGCAGCATCGTTCCCCTGCTCTTGCTCACAAACTCCCTGGTACGCTCAAGGAATGCGTCACGGCCAATCTCGTGCTTGTTCGTGCCCTCTTCGGCCAGCCGTTTTTCGATGATGGCATTGACCGCCAGCGCGGCGTGGTCGGTACCCGGCAGCCACAGCACGTCCTTGCCCTGCAATCTGTTATAACGTGCCATAATGTCCTGCAAAGTCAGGAACAGCGCGTGGCCGAGGCTCAGCGTACCGGTTTCATTCGGCGGCGGCATAGCGATAGAAAACCGCTCTTTGTGGCTGGTCGGATCGGCCGTAAAGGCCCCACTTTTCTCCCACAGGGCATAAATGTCGGCTTCGTAATCGCCTGGATTGTAGACTTTCGGCAATTGCATACGCAATTAATGATACCACCTCTGTAATAAATGCCGAAATTCTAAAATTTCACGTAAAAAAGCACACCAAAACCCTGAGTTTCGTATGAAAACCCCCAGGCATTGCTATGCTCTTAATTTCCACTTTGGCGTTTTTGTTTTCACCCTAAGCATAACCAAAAAGGTCGATGCTGGCAATATTTACATGCTCAGGTTGGGCTGGATGTCCAAAGTATACGGATCGGCGACGGGCTGACCGAGCTGGGCTTTGTAGCAGCCGAGGGTGGCAATCATGGCGCCGTTGTCGGTGCAGAGTTTGAGATCGGGAAATTCTATTAGTTTCGGCAAACGCTCGGTCAACTGTTTGCGGAGTTCGCCGCTGGCGGCCACGCCGCCGGCGATAACGACCGAGGCGGGGGAGAATTCTTCGTACGCCAGCAGGGCTTTGTCGACGATGGTTTCGACCGCCACGCGCTGAAAAGTGGCAGCGATGTCGGCTTTCTGCGCTTCGCTTAAGCGCGCCGGAATGTCCTTGGACGGGAAAGTATAATCCTCGCTGATCATAGCCTGGGCTTGTCGCAAAACAGCGGTTTTTAAACCCGAAAAACTGAAGTCATACTTTTCGGCCATCTTGGCCTTCGGCAATTTGAAGGCACGGTCGTTGCCGGCTTCGGCAGCCTTGGCCACTGATGGGCCGCCAGGGTAGGGCAGACCGGTGATTTTGGCGACCTTATCGAAGGCTTCACCGATGGCATCGTCCTGGGTTTGGCCTAATAACTTGTAATCAAAATGATTCTGAAAGAGTGCTAGTTGGCTGTGACCGCCAGAAACGATAATCGCCAACATCGGGAATTTTGGAGCAGCCGAGCGCATTTTGTAGCCGGGCAGGGCAGTGCCGGTAAGAAAATTGGCATACACATGTCCCTCGACGTGGTTACATGCGTACAGCGGCTTACCGAAGGCAATTGCCAGTGTCCGGGCCGTCAAAACGCCAATCAGCAAGCTACCACCGAGGCCTGCCCCATAAGTAACGGCAATGGCGTCGATTTGCTGCCATTGTTTGGCTTTGTAACCGACCAGTGCAGGGAAGGCTGTATCGAGCGCCTCCTGAATAACCGGCATAATCGCCTCAATGTGGCTGCGCGCGGCAATTTCCGGCACCACACCCCCGTACTTAGCGTGCAAATCCATGCTGCTCGCCACCGCGTTACTCAGCAGCCGCCCGCCGGCCGCAATATCTTCCACCTCAACCACACTAGCTGCCGTCTCGTCACAGCTCGTCTCAATGCCCAGAACCTTCATTACTAACAGCTTAACATAATGTTAATAAATAGAATTTGCTAAATTAACAAGCAAGTGTATTTATAGTTGACAAAACACAAGCTTTTTGATAACATAAGCATATTAAAACACAAAACAAAAACATCTAAGGATTTACATAACCATGAGCGAAACCCTGAACGTCCAATTTACTACTCCGGAACAAGGAGCTCAACAGCTTGTCGCTGAGCAACAAGCTCACGCGCTGGCTGAGACTGCGGACAGGCCGCCCGTTTCTTCCGAAAGCCCACAATCAGGTGAGCTTGGGGCTGAAGCGGACCGGCTTTTAAATGAGCTGAATACGACCACTTCAGAAACAGCCAAACCGGCAGTAACCTCTGCTCCCGCAGAGGCATCGGAAGGGTTTATCGTACGTGATAAGCGGTCGAGTGCTCGCACTAAGCTTGAGCATAAAACAGCTACCAAGCCCGTGACAACCTCTGCTTCTGAAGTTCCTAGGGCCGCTGAAAAACGTGTTGGTGGTGCGGAAGCTACCGAGCTCGGTCAAAAACCGAGCGCAAAAGAACAGACCCGTGCCAAAAAACTTCAAGAAGTCGAAGCCCGTGAAAAACTTATGAAGGGTATGGATCGGGAGCGCTGGGAAACGCGCATGAAAGGCAAAACTCATGTCGATTCTGAAGCGCTCAAGCAACAGTGGGCAGAAGAAGATGCTGCCGAACAGCGCGAAATTGATCAAACGGCTGCTAACGCTCGCATCGAGCAGATTATTAATGCCAAAAAGTTCCAGCTGGGTAGCCGGGCCGTTGAACGGGCAAACTTGGATGACGAGCTTTATAAAGATGCTATAGCCCAGGCTGCCCGCGAAGGTCACAATGTCGAGCACCTATTTGAAGATAATGATAATGAGGCGTACCACGGCAAGCACCGTTTAGACGACAAGCGCCCAAATTATATACCTGAAGAAGCGTGGACAAAGTTGACCGACGAGGAACGGCATGAATATGCCGCAGCCGATGCTTTGGAGCAAGCTGCCAATGAGCTGAAGCGACCTGATGCCATCTCTCAGGAGCAGTGGGATGGATTGAGCGATGAAGAAAAGCGCAATCTGCTCGCCTACGAGGCCACCTTGCGTGACGGAGCCCAGTCTGGCGAGCCGGAAGTCGCCACCGGCGTGGCAATAGATGCCGAAGGCTCTGATCCGGAAAAGCCGTCTTGGAAAAATCCTAAAGAGCGTGTGCTTTATCTGATGCGTAAAGCGCAGGCTAACCTCTGGACACTGTCAAAGAACCCGGAAAAAGATCATCAGCGCAGGAAGATTGCTGGTTGGGTAGCTGGTGGCATCGCGGTTGCCGCGGCAGCCGGACTCGCTTACTTGGAAATAAAAGGCCACAGCGTGTCTCATCCTCACAATCCGAATAATACTGGCAGCGGTCCTACTGGCGGTGGCGCAGGGGCTGGTGCTGGCGGTAATCATATTCACACAGTTACCCTCAAGCGCGGTAGCAATCCTTGGGAAATTTCGCGACACCAGCTTGAGCTGCACGGCAATTCGCACCCGACAGACGCCCAGATTTTGGCCTATGACAAAAAACTGGGCCGAGCTAACGGCTACAAGAATTGGAATGATTGGGCTAAAGCGGCTCGACATCTGATGCCGCGCATGAAGCTGAAGCTTCCTAAATAACCAGGCGCCAGTACTTGGGCTTTAAAAGCCGGCTGCAGATTGTGGCCGGTTTTTTATTTACCAGGGCCTGGCATCCGCTATACTTGAGGCAGTTATGAATGTGCGCAAAGTAGTGAAGCGGGTTATTCCGAGTGGGCTGTTCCCGGCGATTGAGCCGTGGGGGCATTTGCTTGAGGCGATTATATGGCACGCGCTGGCCGGTTTTCCGGCGCGCGGCATGAAGGTGATCGGTGTCACCGGCACCAACGGCAAGACCTCGACCTCTTTTATGATTCACAAAATGCTCAGCCAGGCCGGCTACAAAACCGGGCTGATGACCACCGTAGCCTACGGCGTCGACGACGATATCCGGCCGCAGATCCACCACATGACCAACGTGCCGGTGCCGGAGCTGGTGCAGCGGCTGAAGTGGATGAAGCAGCAAAAAATCGACTGGCTGGTGCTCGAGACAACCAGCCACGCATTGGCTCAGAACCGTGTCTGGGGCGTGCCGTACTCCATCGCCGTCATGACCAATGTTACGCACGAGCACCTCGATTATCACAAAACGTTTGAGCGCTACCGCGACGCCAAACGCCGATTGTTTAAATTGGCCAATCAGAATAAAAATGGTCTGCGCCTCGGCATCATTAACGCCGAAGACCCGAGCGCCGAGCTGTTTGCGAGCGACGTCGAGCACCCGATAACCTACGGGGTCGGCAAAGGCGATTTGCGGGCTAAGAACGTAAGATTAACCCCGGAAGGCAGCACGTTTACCGCCAAAGCCGGCGAGGACGAATACGACATTGTCTGCAACATTCCCGGCAGTTTCAATGTCAGCAATTCGCTGGCGGCGGTGGCGGTCGGCGGCGCCATCGGCCTGACGAAGAAGGAAATCGAAGACGGCATCGCGGCGCTGAAAGGCGTTGAAGGGCGGATGACGAACATCGACGAAGGTCAGGATTTCAGCGTTATCGTCGACTTTGCGCATACGCCGGACAGTTTCGAGAAGTTATTTAAAGATCTAAAGCCGGTCGTTAAAGGCAAGCTCATCTGTATGTTCGGCAGCGCCGGCCGGCGCGACGAAGCCAAACGGGCAGTGCAGGGCGAGCTGGCCGGCAAATATTGCGACGAAGTGGTCATTACCGAAGAGGATGACCGCGATATCGACGGCCAGGAAATTATGAAGCAAATCGCCGGTGGCGCCGAGCTGGCCGGCAAAGTACGGGATAAAGACTTGTTCCTGGTGCATGACCGCACCGAAGCAATTAATTTTGCCGTCAAGCGGGCCCACGCTGGTGACACTGTCATCCTGCTCGGCAAAGGCCACGAAAAAACCATCGAGCGGGCCGATGGCGAGCACCCGTGGGACGAAATCGCTACTGCCCACACCGCCCTCAAGCACTAAGCCTGCCAGTTGAAGTCGACCAGTTAGCGGCTACGACTTTAAGCTAAAAACAGCTTTGACTTTTTAGAAGTGCTACTTGTGGAGGTCTTGCGCGTCGGTCAGTTCCTCGGCAGTCATCACCACGCCGCCGGCACCGACGACTAGTCGGGCGCCTTCGCGCAGCGCGCGCGGCGAGGGGTGCTTGGCTTTCTTGGCAGCGACCTCGCGCTTAAAAACGTTAATGGCGTTCGAGGGGTGGCTTTCGGCGGCCTCACGAGAGTAGCCTTGGTCCATCATTTCTTTCGTGGTGAAGGTGATGTTAACCGGGTCGCGCGGGTTGTTGGCGAGATTCGACGGATGGGCTAGAGCTGCCTCTTCTGTATAACCTTGGGCGATGATTTCTTCAGTCGTGAAGCCGGGTTGATATTGTGACGGGTTTTGGATTTCTGTTTCTGCCATGATGCATTAACATTAGCATAATGTTAATAGTAAGTCAACTAAGTTGTCTTATATTAATAAGAATTTTAGAGTTGGGTGGGTGTTTCGTCCAAAAGGTCGGCGGCGATACCGACTGCCGCGCGGTAGTTATGGCAGGCTTGGTAGAGTGCGCTTGCGCTCAAAACCGTTGACTCGTCGTACGGACGCTCCTGGTTACCCTCACTGTCTTCGTCACGCGCAAAATCTCGGTCGAGCCGCAGGGCATCAAAAATACAGTCAGGGTAGCGGCAAGCGGAGCAGAGCGACGGAGCTTCGGCCATAATTAATATATTATCTCCTGAATAGATGCCAGAAGCAAGCCGGGGTGTCTCTTAATTATCTAGGGTCAGCGTGGTGCAGCGGATGTAGCCGCCGCCTTTGGCCAGTTCGGTAATTTGGGGTGTGATGGTTTTGAGGCCATGGGCTTCAATTTTTGACTTCAACTCCGGTGCGCTGGCGCTCATGATGACGGTTTCGCCGGTGGAGACTAGGTTGCAGGCAAAATGTTGCTCGGCTTCTTCGAGCGAAACTTCGATTTTGTCCAGCGGAAGCGCGCGGATTTTAGCCTGGCTGTCGGGTAGAAATGCTTCCGGGCACCAGGCGATAAGGTCCGGCCGTAGCACTGAAATCGCCAGGTCAATGTCGTAGAAAAAGCTGTCGGGCCAACCGGAGGCTCGGTTGATCTTCGGTTGGCCGCCAGCGTCTAAATCGGGGATGGTTTGCAGAGTTATGACTTCGTAGCCGAGCGTGTCGGCGATGAACTGGTGAGTTGTTGGGTCGCTGCGGTAGCCGCTGCCGGCCAGCAGGAATTTGCCGCAGGGCAGGGCATCGCCCTGGCCGCTGAAGTGCAAATCATCTGGTACTTTATAAATTGTTTTGCCGAGGTCGCGCAGGATTTGCTCGGCGTAAGGTTCTTCGGCTTTTCGGGCGTTTGGTAAGCGGGCCATGATGGCTTTGTCGCCGCGAACCAGCGCCCAGTTAGCGGTGTAAACACCGTCCTGGCAGCCTTTCGGCGGCTCGACTTTAATAACTTCAACACCGGCCGATTCCAGTGCCGCCCGGATGGAGGCGTGCTCGGCCTGGGCCTTGGCCAAATCAATCGGCTCGGCCTGGGTCATATACGGGTTGATGGCGGCATCGTCACTGAAATAATCGACGCCGGACATCAGCGCGGTGGTGTTTATTTGAGCGGACATTGTAATAAATTATACAGTTAATCGGAATGCAGGCCAGTAAGGTAAGTTGGGGAAGGTCGGGTTTAGTTGAGTTTTTGTAGGTCATGGTGGCGGATGGCCAATCAACACGAGCTAACGCTCAACTAAACCCGGGTCCCGGACGGGGTGCACACGCTGGCACTATGCGCATATGTGCCAGTTGGCACCCCATCCGGTTACCCGACTCCGATTACCTGCGGCGAGCGCGACGACGTGCGCTGCGTGACTTCTTCGCGTGCGAGGTGGTGCTCAGGTCGAGCGCCAGTGTTTGCAGCTTGCGAACGACGTTGCGTGCCGTGTCGGCGAGGGCTTGGCCGGCGAGGTCGCCCATGTCGAGCGTGGCAAAGAAGAAGCCGCGCTTGATGTCGACTCGGTCGACCTGCTTGATCTTGAGCGCCTCTCGCTTGAGACGCTTGATCTGAGTGTCACTCAGGCCGAGCCCTTGGAGGTCACAGACCTCGATCTCGCCGCGTACTGGTGCTACGACTTGCTGTTGTTGCATGAGGGGGTTTCCCTTCTAGTCGAATCCCGGAGTTGGGATGGCATCATTATACGCCCGCTGTATCACATTGACAAGAGTCAACTTAGTTGGTATTATAAATATAATGAGTTTTGAATTTAGCGGTGAAGCGTCGTCTTTGGGCCCCGATCTGGCCCGGATTAACCGTGCCGCCCAGGCAATCAGCTATGAGCTGGCGGCTAACTTGCGTCGTAAAACGATGGGGCTGGTGTACGAAACTTTCGAAGCGCTGCGCAAAGCCGATCTCGAAACTGAACAGCTGCTGGAAGAGAGTGATTATCCGGAGGGCACGAATCCGCCGACGTACTTGATGCTCGACATGCTGGCTGGGCCGAACCGAGAACCGGGCGAGCAGACCAGCGCCGTGACTTACCTTCTGGTCCGTGACGACACGGAAGGGATTGGCAAAGCCGATGTCGATCTGGTGCATCTCTATTTGCCGGTGCCGAACGGATTTAAGCTGGGTCCGGACACACCCGACCTGCCGCCGTTGGATCCCGCAAAAGGCATCTGGGTTAAATTGGAGAAGCTGCTGCCGGGTGGTGACAGGCAGGCCCGGCGCTATGCCATAACTAAAGACGACGTTACCGAATATTCGGCTTTGGCCGACCCGGCCAGTGAGCTCGTTCAAGACAGGCTGATTATCCGCGACGAGGCAGACAAGCTTGGTGATTATCAGCGACTAAGCCAAGCCATGCTCGCACAGTTACTGGAGGACCACCGAAACTTCAGGGTCGTGCCGCAGCCGTACGAGCCAATTCTCTAAACCAGCGGCAACCGTAATCCTTGACTGGCTTTTGGCACTCGGCTATTATGAGTGCTAGCGATTAGTGCTTATTTGCGAGAAAGCATTGATCTGAACCAGTAACCGGAGGATTTATTGATGAGTGCACCATTGCAACCATTGGGCGACTACGTGGTGGCCCAGGCCGAAGAGGCCGAGAGCAAGACCGCCAGCGGCCTGTATCTGCCGGGCGGCGCCCAGGAAAAGCCCAAAACCGCCAAAGTCGTGGCCGTCGGGGCGAACGTCAAAGCCGTCAAGGTCGGCGACAAGATTATTTATAAGAACGAATACGAAGCGACGAACGTAAAGGTCAATGGCGAAGAGTATGCCATCGTTTACGAAAAGAACATTGTAGCGACGGTTAATTAGGAGGAGTTTTTGATGGCAAAGAAAGTTTTTTATGATGACGATGCCCGCCGTCGGGTTTTGGGCGGGGCGGAGATTTTGTATAACGCGGTGAAAACGACGATGGGGCCAAAGGGCCGCAATGTCGTACTTGGCAAGAGCTACGGCGGACCGAGTGTGACGCACGACGGTGTTTCTGTGGCCAAGGGCGTGGAAATTGCCGATGTCGACGACGAGACTTTGGGCTACAAAGTCGGCGCCGAGCTTATCAAGCAAGCCGCCAGCAAAATGAATGATGTCGCCGGCGACGGCACCACTACTGTGACGGTGCTGACTTACCACATTTTGAACGAAGCCAACAAGCTGATTGCCGCCGGCCACAACCCGATGCTGCTGCGCAAAGGCCTGGAGGCTGCGGCGGAAGAGGTGATTGCTAAATTGACCGGCTTGGCCGAGGACATCCAGGGTAATAAGAGTCGGGTGGCTGAAGTCGCCACCATCAGCGCCGGCGATGCCGAAATCGGTAATCTGATTGCCGATGTCATCGACAAGGTCGGCCGTGATGGTGTCGTCACCGTCGAAGAGGGCCAGGGCCTGGCGTTGGAGAGCGAAGTGGTCGAGGGCTTTACTTTCGACCGCGGCTACGTCAGCCCGTACATGGTCACCGATACCGCCCGCATGGAGGCCGTCTACGACAAGCCGGCCATCGTCATTACTGACAAAAA
>Ga0164242_10008361_pt1 | contig 11231 bp, 3 predicted proteins | sample OricomgcompostMG_FD_108783 | JGI IMG/M metagenome (GOLD analysis project Ga0164242, IMG submission 108783) | Miracle-Growth compost microbial communities from Emeryville, California, USA - Original compost - Miracle growth compost (MG) ...
AAAAGCCGCCCCTTTCTTTGTCAAAGAGTTCCGCAGCTGGGTCGGCTGACCCGCGGGGCGCACCGGCAAGCTCCTCGAACACCCGAGTAGGTACCCACCAGAAGGGGGCCGGCGGCGGCCGTAATGAAGAGAAATATTTGGTGTTTTAATACGTACATTTTGGCCACGTGAGCCCGATACGATGTTGCTGCCCCGTAAACATGTGCTTCGCTCCGAGGACATAGGTATGTATGTATTATAGCAGAGTAGGTAAACACGATACTATACTTCCATGACCGGAAGGTCACCAGTCGTCGTTAAGGTCTGTTGGCGAGTGACTCCGTTTTTTTGTAGCGAGCCCTGGGTCACCGGTGAGCCACGCTGTCAACCACGTCACCGAGTGCATCCGTCGTCACAGGGAAAGCTGCAGGTCCCTCCAGAAGGGGACTCGCTGGGTGGGCCTCTCCACCGTCGAGCTATGGCTGTTCTCGGTGAAGGAATGACGGCCAGTCCGTGCGGATAGTTCAGCCTTGTCTATCATTAGGTAACTAGAAAGGGGGCAAGTCGAAGAGGAACGTGGGAGAAATAAAGGTTTGCGAGCCGCTCGATAGCATGCGTTGGCGAGAGGGAGGCAGCGCCAGAGGAAGGTAAGATATTCTTTGCGTAACCTGTAAATAACTTTCTGAGAAATGCTAATGGAGTGTATTTTTAGCAATGTCTCATTCAGATGCAGCACTGTTCGTTCTGCGATCCATGTTCACGAGCTATGTCCCCCTGGATCTGCCAGCCTCGAGCTCAAAGTACAGTAACACACAAGCTAGCGCACACGGGCCGTGACAGGGGACCTTGAGACATCGTCTGACGAAGAGTGACCTCCAGATTGTCAACAGGGCCAAACAACCAGGATGAAGCTGGTACCTACATGCAACTACCTGATTATCTACAACCTATCGCAACTGCTGCCTCGAGAGGATTACTCTCTTCAGTTCTGCCAAGGTTATTTTACTTTACGGGTCGAGCTTGGCGGTATATCGAACTAGACAATACCACATTGAAGCTGCTTCAAGAGCGCAAGTAATTATGACCTTTCCACTTGTGCCAATTCGCCTCAATGATCTTGTCACGACCCTACAGCTTTTGTGCCACCATATTACCGTGGGATATGTAAACCCATCACCTGACCATCTCTGTCATACATCAATACCACCGAGGCACCAACCTCTGCGTCATCTACGACAGTCGCGGAATGCCAGTTAGGCAAAAGTCAATGTTTGATGCTTGTCCAGTCGGGCCCACGAGGGCTTCTTATCACGGGGTGCAGTAGAGACCTCTCTACTCCTGTCCAGGGGCGACCCAAGGCCGCCCCTTCCGGAAACGAGCTGTCGATATCAACGACGCGTAGGCTCGAGCCGTGTAACCAACCCGCAAACCAGCGCAGCTCTAGACGGGCGTTTCACGGAACTCCCTACATTACACGGCGTCTGCAACATCGTTAAGTCTAGTTAATTAGTTGGGTCGCGCCCAAATAAGTTGGCCACGCGATGCTCCTCCGACCCATCTCACCTGACTATTCCTGCTCCGGATGTCAATGATCTCACAGAATCACGACCTTGGCACTGCTTACGTTCATGGCATACGCAATATACCTCTTACAGACAAAATCTTTCAACCCTTAACCAACTTTGGTGTAACATGGCCGCACCGCCTATGCGAAGCAGCCGGCTTCAAGGATTACCTACCTATTAGCTTCAAACCCGAGTAGTCCTTTTTTTGGGTTGGTTACATCTGTCCAATACAGAATTCCGCTCTCCCGGAAACTGTCAACTTGTCATGAAGGGCCAGCGCACAAGTGGAACGTAAGCGTGGGGAACAAGTGCTACAAACCAGCCGCTACTGTAGAAACCAAAACTCGCGCCGTAGTAAAGATACAATGCAGATCCGTATACCGTATAACCTAGCGCAGAGTGCGGTATATCAGAGTCCGCGCCTTCCACCTCCCACGCGGGAACCGCGAGTCCTCCGCGCAGGGATGTGCCCACCCTTCCAACCCTTGCGTTCGTTGGGGACCATCGTGTCCAAAAATAATGCTTTCCATTATACACTCACAGCGACAGGTTGTACGAGTACTCATCCTCCATATTCTGGCTAACCCATAGAACGGCCGAGCTTGATAGAAGTGTTAGCGCCTGGTATCACACGCATGCAGGGTAAGACCGGAAGCCATAAGGGGGGGGAAGAAGGCATCGCAAAGAAAAAGAGTTCCGTAGCTGGAAATAAAAAGAACTCACCTAAGCCCCACCAGCGAGTTCGCAATGATATTCTCCACCCCCATACCCATCATAGGCCACCTCACACCCGGGACGGCGAACTTGAGCACGAACACCGTGACGCCGCCGGCCATCCCGCCGGCCAAAGCCGCGAAGCCGAGGAACAGGACGACGCGGGCCTTCCACGCGACGCCGGACCCGGAGTAGCTGAAGCTGTCGGCCGACAGGCGCGCCTTCTCGACGCTGTTGGTGATCAGCATGCCGAGGCTGCTCGTGATGAAGGGCAGCCAGTCGACAAAGTTGACGTGCACCGTCGAGCCGTTGAGCGGGCTCTTGGACCATACGGCCGCGTCGAGGAGGACGTAGAAGGCGGCTGCAAACTGTTTGTAAGGGCGCAAGGAAAGTTTGGTTAGTATTCCCCCTCTTTGGTTCGTTTATCTCGGGGGCCGCCGCCCCGGGGGGGGGGGGATGCCCGCTTAGGGAGAGTCGGGTTGGGTGCGTCGGCGGTGGATGAGGAGAAGAACATACCAGAGCGCCAGCTGTATATACGCCTGCGTTGCGCGCGAACACGCTATGCATCCATTCCGGGCGACGGAACTTGAAGAGTCGGTCTTCCGACATAGCTTAGAAGAGGGCCGATCCGGTCGACGTAACGGGCGCAAACGGTAAAGGCTAGGGAAAGTCGACAGTGGACGGCGACAGTCGGGTGTCGTATTGTTGTTCAATAGCTTGTCGTCTGTGCTGGTCTGACGAAACCGAGGACAAAGGAAATAGCTCGGAGAGTGCGAGTATAGGTCGTTGTCGAGTTGATTGAGGGTTAGCCAAGATGACGACGTCTGAGGGTGAGGCTGATGCCGAACCTCCGCTAGCTTCACGTGATCGCGCACGTGGATCTTTCACCAACCACAACTGGGACTCCCACTGTCTAAGGTACATGTGAGCACCCGATGGCTGGAAGACGACATGAAGGACACTCAATAATAGGCCATTAGACTATTCATTTGCTGTCTAATTTACTAACATAAAGTCCACGAGAATCAGATAGCATCTACAAATACTGGTACGACTGCAGCATCGATCTTGTATTAACACTGCCTGGGCTAGCAACGGTCTGGGCTCTCCAACCCAACCATAGAACACCATCCCTCGTTGCGCTCAGTCAGATATCGTCTAATGCCAGCTGTGACAGTTTCTGATGTTGAGCTCCTCCCAGCGCCTGCAAGCGCCGGGCGATGTTCATTTCCGCCCTCCTGCGGAACTCCGGGGGGGAAAAGCCCAAAAAAAAGGAGTGAACCCTCCCCCTCCCTTCCGGTATATCAAAGTCAAACGTTTTGCAATGTTATTATGCCTTTCGCGATCGAATATGTTGGTGGGCCTCAATCACCCCCAGCAGTTGTGATATACAGATGGAAAAATGATTGCCCCCGAAGAAAAGCCCGTCTCTGAGAATTGCCAAGGACCAGTGAGAAAGACCTGCCGTAGACGGTTCAAACTAGCTTGAGGGAGACACGGTTCAAGAGGAGGGTAATTAAGAGAATAGACAAAAAAGTGGTGTTACACTGAACGGCCTGCCCTCGTCGTCCGGGCCAAATAGAGTGCACCCAGTCTGGGGGAACTCGATCTGGGATGGCCGGAATATAGCTAGAATTGGTAGTGATGACCGCTCGAACCGTGGCTGGCAAAACAGGGGGATGCCGAAGAAGGAGAACAAGAAGAGGGCCGAAAAAGAAGACGAGGTAAAAAAAGTGCCATGCTCTCGTGCAAAGCTCGAGGCCCGCGTTGCCATGTGGGAGGGACGCCGAGAACGCCGAATTTGTTGCCGCTTCGATGTATGATGTGGTATGTGGTGTGTAAAGTTTGCCCGTAATTTCGTGACTGGTCGTCTCTTCCTCTCAGATCTCGATGGTCTTCATCGCCTCCTCTACCGGCTCTATCGCCGCGGGCTGCTTGCCATTTGACTTGTCCGTACCGCCGCTACCCGACTCCGTCGCGCGTGCAGCGTCGTCCGCGACTGTCTCGCCGTTTGCTAATGCCGAGAGCCTCGGCGCCTTGTTCGCCTCGTCGCTCTGCCGTGGCGTTTCTACCTCGACCAGCTTCTCGAGCGGGTTGGCTCCGTTTGGAATCTCGACCTCCAGGGGACCGGGATTCTCTTCCGTCACCCGAGCAAGAGGGCTTGGCTTGCCATATCCGGGCCGGATAGGACTAGTTACCGGCGATTTGAGGCTTAACCGCTGCATCGACCGACCCCGGGCCTCGCCGTTCGGCTCGGTGGGGCTGGCGTAGGGGGAACCGGATCCAGTAGGCGAGGCGGCAGCAGCACCGGGGACGGTGGATTTCCGCTTGGCAACGCGTCGGCCGTATTTCTGGTCCATCCGCCATCTCAAGATATCAAAGTAAGCCGGCTCAACCCGGGACTTCTTGAATTCGCGCAACTTGAGCTCGTTAGTCTCCTCGTCGACGAACCACTTCCCGCTGTTGAGGTCGTCGGCCACGACGGCCAAGAAGGCAGCCCAGGAACGAGCCACGACGTATTTCGTGTCGTAGTCGCGGCCGAAGAGGATGACCTGGCCCCATTGGCCAGCCGGACCCGGTGCCAGATCCACCGCCAGGTTGTTACCGCCCCAGTCTCGAACGAGGGGAATCCAGGCGGGGTGTGCGTAGGCTTTTTGGACGGCGCCGGGGGGCACCGAGCCTTGCCGAGCGTGGAGGTCCTGTTTCCAGGCTCCGTTGTTTGATGGCGCAGGGCTAGGAGGGTCCTGTTTGGACGAGGAGGGCTCGCCGCTCGGTCCCAATGCTACCTTGCTTGTCACCGAGGGCCTTGGGACGACATTATCGGACAAGTATTCCAGGTTGACCTTCCTCCAATTCCCCCGCTCCTGCACGATCTCCTCGCAGTCCAGCAACATGGAACCGAATATAATACCGGTAGGGTTCCCGGGGCGTTCCTGACCGTCATGGACTTGTAGAGATTCTCGCACGTCCTGCGGGAGAGTGCAGTCGAGCTGATGCTCGAGTTCGTTGAGGTCGTTGGTAGTGCAGCCTTCGCAGAGCTGGTCGTACAGCTCGGGATAGTTTTCGTCGGCCCATTTGTCTATACGGGACCAGGTGTGTTTTACGGGAGGCGGCGGAGGCATTCCATCCTGGAATGACTGCATGGGTATTTCGCCTGCGGGACTCTGCATCTCGAACCCGTCGGCGGCCCCGTCAGAGGCTGTGGATCGCCGAGCACTAATCGATCTCAATCCTGGGGAGTATGGTCTGTTCTGGGTTGCGGGACTGGACGGGACGGAGTGGGAGGGTCCAGGATATGATGTTGTGATGCGGTCTAGGACTGATGACGAGCCACGTCCCATGTCGTCGTGGTATGTGGTGGAGATATCGGCGCGGGATTCGGAGGCCGTCGCGACGGATGTGAGGGCGTCTCGCTCGTTGAGAGGCACATGGCGGCCGGTCCTATAAGGTGAATCATAACCGGAATCTGCGGGGGGAGTCTGTAAGTACGGGGGAGTAGCAGCAGCAGGGAATATTGTAACGGACGTCGGTCATAACTGGTCATAGTATGCCAGAACGAACGGAATGCTGAGCCGATTCTGTACAAACGGGGGGATCACAATGTCAGCGCATTCAGCCGAGGAAACACGTTTACGGGGATGACGGCTCCCTTCGGCAGGAGCCATCGTGGGGATTCGACGTACGAGTTAGACATCGTAGGCAACTACTCCGTCCCAGCTCTTGTGGTTTTAGGGTGATTGGAAAAAAGTGAGGGACGCGCGATGCCGGTTTTTGACGGGCAGTCGGGGAAAGGGGGTGGTGGAGCGCCCTAGCGAAGGAGAGATTTCGGTGGTGGCAGTTGGTCGCCGGGGGGGGTGGGGAAATCAGGACCCAACTGTTGCAGCAACAGCGGCGGCGGCAGCAGCAGCAGTGCGCAGGGCCTTTTGCCAGTGCGCAGCAGCGAAGATCCAAGTGAGAGTGTGGATGTGGTACTTCGTTCCGGAATAAAAGGGGGAAAAGAGAGAGAAGTCGTCGACGAAGAAGAAGAAAAGGGAAAAACGAGTGGCGATTGAAACGAAACCCCCTCTTGCCTGGCGAAACAAGCGGGACGACGTGAAGAGAGAGAGAGATGAGGTATGATGGCGTTTAACGAGCGTCCTGTTGGCCTATCCTCAATCCTGAATTCCACATGTCGTGTTCGGACGGGCAGGGGGGTGTGTGTTTATAAGCAGCACCTATTTTCGACGTGGAAAAGGGCCGGTGGTCTAGGCGCGTGTGGTGGATCGCGCTGGTGCGGATTGTACACGGCAAGTACCGTCTTTGTTCAGGGCAGTTGGGTTAGTTAGACCTTTGATGGTATCGTTGCTCTATTTTCCTTCTTGCAAGAATGCGCAATCGCCAGAATAAATGTAAGGAAAAGCCACAGGGGCGAAATTAAAACGAATCGAGGAACCTGGGAATGGAAGAGTCAAGGAAGGAAGACGGCTTCAATAATTGGCCTTGATATTATGACGGCACGAGTAGGTGGTGAATTCAATTACGGAGTACCTCCTCCTATCAGCCAGGCCTCCCGCCATCCAACAGCGAGGTACCTCCTCTCCCCGCCTAGTGTGGTGGTTAAACCTTGTCACACCCATCTGCGTGACCCCAATTCTTGATATTGGTAACGAGATTCCAGGGGCCGGTTGGCCTGTATTCCTCGTGCCCGCAACGTCCCTAATTTACAAGGAAGATACCTGACCACTACATCAGATTCGGCGACGTGATTGGTGTTAATCAATTTTGGAGTACCCAGAAATCCAGGGACAAGGCCAAAATAGTTGTCAGGGCCAGGTCCTTGCAAAACACACGTCACCTTTTCATGTTTAGCGGGCGCAGCAACTTTGAATTTCGTCAAGAGGATGATACCCTCTGGAGGCTATACACTACATCCTAGAGGCGATATGTACGACTGACGCACCCAATATAACACACACTCCTCCCCTGCACGTTCGGAGGCAGGTACCCCCTTCTTCTGCAACACGGGGAAACACAGCCACAAGGACGACTTCTGACGAACCCCTATCGCGCTTGATTGAAATAAACGAAGGCTAACCAAAAAACGATTGCTTCTCGCGTACACGGCGTTTACCGCACCGTAAAAATACTCCTGACTACACAACATTGATGCCCGTCAGGCCCATTACACCGCAGTTTCTTTGCCGCTCAGGCTTCAAGTTTCCCATTGTCATGCGGCGTGGTTTGGTTGACAAGCTTGACAACCACTCACCAGTCACCATTCTTACGCTATGGCTAGCCAAACCACGTCACAAGTCGTAGGCGCGGAGAGGACTCCCCGCATCGCTGTCAGCCTGCATGCGTACATGATCGGCAGTCCCGGGTTCTTCGAGCGGGACGATCAGCGTTCGCCGCTGTAGACCTATCGTTTGCAAGTTGATTCCTGGACCCTGAAGAGATGTATAGTAAACAACACAGGAACGGCCGCCACACAGGGGTTTCGTAACTGTCCCTGTGACTGAAGCGAGGCGCTTAAGCGACTTTATTGTACAAAATCATAAACCCGAGCTAAATGTCGCGGAGCTAACCCCCACTTCCCGTCTGCCATTCAAATCAAATAGTTCGGGGAAGGGGATAGCTAAAACGGATATCTACCCCCTACACTACCGTGAAGGGAACCTATCTTCATGCCCGTAATATCCTATACGTCCTCTTCCCAAATAGGAACTCCAATGCGCCGGCTATCATTATACAACAGTTGAAACAATCAGTGACCCGAGCCTCCCAAGAGTCCCAACTCAGCTCTGCCACATGTACTCGCTCAGATTCAGTAGCTTATCAGCCATCTGCCTCTTCGCCTGGCCCGCAACACCCCTCTCCGGATCCGCCAACTGCTCGCTATACCACAGCTCCACCAGGGCCTTCAGCTCATCGTACGTGAACCGGTCCTTCGCACCCGCGACCGCGACCACGCCCTCCACTCCCGCCTCGGCCTCGACCTCGGCCTGCTGCTTCTCCGCGTCCTCCTTGGCCTTCGCCACGACGGCGTCGGGACCCTTCTCGAGCAGCGCGTAGTAGTTCGCCGCCCGGGCGAGGTCGACGCCCTCCTCGATGTTCTTGAGGTTCTGCTGCAGCACCAGGATGTTGAGCTGCATGCGTCCGCAGCCCTTGGCGTTGATGGGCCCCACCATGGGCGCGTTGCCGACGAGGTAGCTGTTGACGAGGAGGCCGAGCCCCGTGCGCACGAAGGCGATCTCGCGCTCGCGCAGGAACCGCGCCGCCGTCTCGTCGTAGGCCACCATCTCGCCGTTGAGGGACAGGATCTGCGGGTCCGGCTCGTTGACCTCCTGTTCCAGCAGGTACGGCGCCGTCGATGGGGAAAGCACCACGTGCAGCGAGTGCACGATCCGGCATCGAACCTCCATGTGCAGTGTCAGGAGCGCCGTGGCCGCGAGCTCTTCGTAGGAAGAGACGATGTTGTCGAAAGATCTATTAGTGGGTGGTGTGAGTAGGTCTGTGTATCTCGGAGACACGGAGGGAAGGGTGGTTTGCTTACTGGATTGTCTCCTGCGTCATAGGTAGGTAGACCGGTCCTTCGTCCTCTGTCGCCTTGCTAGGGTCGTTCAGCAGGGTCCAGCGCCTCATCTCTGGCTTGGGTAAGCTCGATCTAGAGGAATCGGTCTCGTGCGGCGTGATGTGCCGTAGCCTCAGGATTTTGGCCGAGAGCCACTTCATGCTGGTATACAACAGGCATAGCGACGTGATTGTGTCGCGATCCTGGATGATGTCGCTCACGTCGAGCGGCTTCTCGTTGGTCTGCACTATTAACAAGCCCACCTCCTGCTCCAAGAGCCCGTAATCGAGGCCCTCAGACGTCCAGAGCTTCTTCATGGTTTCCTGTATTTCACCCGGCTCGGTGGCCATGACGGCCGATGTTCGAAGGGTCTCGACGTCGGATGCTTCTTCCCGAGTCTTGGTTACGAGCGCCCTATACCAGGTGAAGCATCGATCGTAATACCTGAGCATTTGCGTGATGATCAGGGAGCTCAGTGCTTGGTCGTGTGGGATGGTGCCCAACATCCTGCAGAAGGCCGTCACCACCTCGAAGAAAGCGGTCGACCCCTTGAAGACCGGCCGTTTCGCAACATGATTCCAGCCCGAGTCCTGCTGGAACGCATCCGATTCGCCGAAAACAGTATCGCTAAGCTTCCCTAAAGTCTCATCCAACTGCGGCTGGAAGACGTTGACAAGGAAGTTGTCGAGGAATGATGTCAAAGTGCTCGTGGCTAGGTCTGACCCGGGAGGCACGATGTTCTTCAGTCTTTGCAGGAAGACTAAAGTCGGCGGGAGGAGCAAGCTCATGTTGAAGACACTGGGTTCGACTAGGGACTTGTACGTCCCGTTATCCTGTTGGCTCTTTCCGGAAGTCGGGCCAGTGCTCTTTCTTGCGTCTGTCCGGGGTGCGATAATGGACGCCTTCTTGTTGTCGAGGCCTTTGCGGCTGTTGGATGTCAAGCCCGGGACGGCCGCACGAATAATCCCATCGAGAGCCTCATATTCGGTTGCTATATCAACCGCCTTCGGATCCGTCTCGGAGAATTTGAACAAGTGCCCTCGGGCGTTATCCGACTGCCCATCCATGGCGGCTCCGGGTCGCAGGGAAGAGTTAAACTGGTAGACATCCGCATCGGTGGTGACGTAGTTATGGAGAAGGGACCGAATCTCGTTCTGGTACAAGTTCCACAGCTCCTTGAAGCTCCCCAGCAGGGCACTATTGTTACCGGCACCTTCGCGGCGGATCAGGGCCTTGATAGACTCGTGGAACACTCGGTGGCCTTCTGCGATGGCCTCGAATTTGCCGTAGAGCGTCCATAGGAGATCATAGATGACGTCAGCTCTTAGGCGGGTTTCTCTGTTGCCATATATGAGGAGGCCATGCACGCCAGATGCACCTCCTCGTAATGAACTGGGATGCTTCTGGTCAACGTCGTTGATAGTTTCATTGACCACGCCGAACAGCTCAACCGGGAGTCTCTGTTTCAGAGTGTCAACTGCTGTCTCTAGACGTCCAAGCTTGTTCAGCGACTCGACGAGGAGTCCAACGTAAGAAAAGGTGTCTGCCTCCGGGTTCTTGGCCGGGTCCTCGGTGGCCGACTTTTCAAAGTCGATCGAGTCTAAAACCATATAGAAGGGGGCTATGGCGTCGGGGTCTCCATAGTTATCGCCGAAGGTCCCCTGGTTCTTGGACAGGCTCTGCCATCTCTCCTGGCAGTACGGGGACTTGAGATAGAGATGCTCGTGCAGCTCCTCGACGAGGATGTCCATAAGAGCATTCTCCTGGTTGGCCAAGTAGCTCCTCAGATCACTGAGGGCGCCGATGTCGTCAAGCTCTGGTTTCCTCAACTTCCGCAGTGCATCCTGCAACATTTCCACAGCGGTGAGGAATCGCTTCTCGGATATCCTTGCTTCGAGCTGATCCGGGACAGCACGCAGATCGTCGAGCTCGTTGAGGGTCTGTAAAACGTCGTCGTACATTTGCGACGTCGAATGCAGCTTTTTGAGCTCTAGGTCCGTCGTGCACAGGCTCGACTTGGAAGTAGCAAGCGAATCCTTCAAGGTGCGTACTCTCTTCTGCGACGCCTGTATGCTCCCCTGGATCTTGTGGAACGTTCCGATGGAGCTGTTGAAGCCCTGATGGTAATCGTGGACGATGTTCTTCAACGAGTCCTGTAAGAACTTGTGTGTCTTCTGGAAATCACGATACTCGTGCGCCCGCCCAACGGAACTCGTGTCGAGCAGCTGCAGCGCCAATTGTACCGGCACGCACTCGTTCTCACACATGGCCGGCCATTCCCGCTTGATGAGCTCTAAAACCTGGCCGATCTGACGTTCTGCATTGGTCTCGTAGCCGCGCCCCTGCTGCGGCTGTAGCTGCTGCTGCCGTTGTTGCCGCTGCTGTGGCGGGGGCTCGCGCTGTTGACCCTGACGGCGGGCCGA
>Ga0164242_10008362_pt1 | contig 11231 bp, 9 predicted proteins | sample OricomgcompostMG_FD_108783 | JGI IMG/M metagenome (GOLD analysis project Ga0164242, IMG submission 108783) | Miracle-Growth compost microbial communities from Emeryville, California, USA - Original compost - Miracle growth compost (MG) ...
AGACAGCTGGACTGGCATGTACCGGATACCCAGGCATTTGAAGGGAAACATTTTATGGGCTATCATAGAAAAGACGGCCGGGTCGGAACTGCCAATTACTGGCTGGTTGTCCCATTGGTTTTCTGTGAAAACAAAAACCTGGGCAAACTGGAAAAGGCCCTGGTTGAAGAATTGGGGTATGGAAAGACCGAATCTGTGGATACGCAATCCTTGCAGCTCATTGACCTTTATAAAAGCGGCAAAAGCCTGGAGGAAATATTAGGTGCAGATTTAAATCCTGAAGTCGCCCAGCCCAAAAAGGAACGGTTGTTTGAAAATGTGGATGGAATCCGGTTTTTAAGTCATACGGGTGGTTGTGGCAGTACCCGGGAAGATTCGGATGCCCTGTGCGGTCTGTTGGCCGGGTATATCACACATCCCAATGTGGCAGGGGCCACCGTACTCAGTCTGGGCTGTCAGCACGCGCAGGCCAGTATATTGAAAGCAGAAATTAAAAAAAGGGATCCAAATTTTGATAAGCCCTTATATATATTGGAACAACAGAAAATAGGGGTGACTGAGACGTTTTTAAGCGAGGCATTAAAACAGACCTTTGCGGGGCTGATGCAGGCGAATCAATATCAAAGGCTGCCCGCACCACTTAGTAAATTATGTATTGGGCTGGAATGTGGGGCAAGTGATGGCTTCTCAGGAATTTCCGCGAATCCTGCCATTGGGTATACCTCAGATTTACTGGTGGCACTTGGCGGGTCTGTTATCTTGTCGGAGTTCCCGGAGCTCTGTGGTGTAGAGCAAAATCTGAGTGATCGCTGTGTTGATATTGCTACAGCTGAAAGATTTTCCAATCTGATGCATACGTATAATGATAGAGCGGTAGCGGTAGGATCCGGGTTTGATATGAATCCATCTCCCGGGAATATCAGAGATGGATTAATTACGGATGCTATTAAATCTGCCGGAGCTGCCAAAAAAGGCGGAACTTCTCCTGTGACAGACGTGCTGGATTATCCGGAAAGGCAAACGAAAGCGGGCCTTAATCTGCTCTGCACGCCAGGCAGTGATGTAGAATCTTGTACGGCGGAAGTAGGTGCCGGCGCTAATATCGTTTTATTTACAACAGGGCTGGGAACGCCAACAGGTAATCCCATAGCCCCGGTTGTTAAACTCGCCACCAATACGGTTCTGGCCGATAAAATGTCCGATATAATTGATATCAATACAGGCACGGTCATTGACGGGACTGAAACCATTGAACAGGCAGGTGCCCGTATCCTGGATTATGTCATTGAGGTCGCCAGCGGTCGCCAGTTAATCGCTGCGGAAAGGAACAGGCAGTATGATTTTATTCCCTGGAAAAGAGGGGTTTCCTTATAGATAAATGCCTTTGACGGTATTTTAAGCAGTAAAGCGGGCCTAAATGGGTCCGCTTTACTGCTTAAAACAGGTGTTATTGGAACGGTATTGCAATGGTTTTGCCGGGAATGTTTAATGTAGCAGGAATTTGTAGCGCCCGGTTTTTAAACAAAATCCCAATACTGCTGCTTTTTTTGTTTGTTTTTATTACATTTGGAATCTTTACATTTGAAGATTAAACAAAAACTATGAATAAAACGATCTATGTGATGGCTGCTGCCATGCTACTGGCAGGCTCCGTCAATGTAATGGCCCAGAAGCCAGAAGATACAGAGGTGTATACCCCGGTCCCTAGTGTGGTGACGCCAGGAGCGGCGACACTGGAGGCACCTTCTGATGCAATTATTTTATTTAATGGGCAGAATCTAAGTCATTGGGAATCTGTAAATAACCCAGGTCAACCTGCAGGTTGGGATGTGGCCAACGGTATTTTAACGGTGAATAAAAAAGCAGGAAATATTCAAACAAAGGAAAAATTTGAGGATTATCAATTGCATATTGAATGGAGGATTCCGGCTGATATTGAAGGAGAAGGACAGGCGCGCGGCAATAGCGGCTTGTTTTTAGCCTCCATAGGGTCAGGCGATGCGGGTTATGAAATGCAGATATTGGATTCTTATAAAAATAAGACCTACACCAATGGTCAGGCAGGTTCGATATATAAGCAGTCTGTCCCCTTAGCCAATCCGGCCAGAATGCCTGGTGAATGGCAATCTTATGATGTCATCTGGACGGCCCCGAGGTTTAATGCAGACAGCACGCTGAAGTCTCCAGCCAGGGTAACGGCTTTCTTTAACGGTGTATTGGTGCAGAATAATTATGTATTAAAAGGACCTACACTTTATATTGGTCAGCCAACCTACCAGGGAGCAGACCATGGCGCCAGCCCAATTAAATTGCAGGCGCATGGCGATGCCAGTAAGCCCATCAGTTTCCGTAATATCTGGGTACGCAAACTCTAAGGTACAGAATTTTAATATGATATATTAATTATTAATATATCTAATATAAAAGAGGATAAGGTTTTATCAACAACTTATCCTCTTTTATATTAGATGAACGGATATTGGAGAGCAGCAGGGAATGCCTATATTTTAGAGGCCAGTTGCCCTTTTAATATCTCTTCAGCCCAGCCAGCGGCAATATCTAGTTGTTGTGGCATGGATAATTTAGAATTATCCAGGGTGATGGCATCTTTTGCCTGTCTTAAAGGGCTGATTTTACGTGTTGAATCGATGAGATCTCTTTTAAGCAGGTTGTCTTTGACCTCTTCTAATGAAATATCGGGATACTTGGCCTTTAGTTCATCATAGCGGCGATGGGTCCGGACCTCGATGCTGGCGGTCATAAATATTTTTAATTCTGCTTTCGGAAAAACGGTGGTGCCAATATCACGGCCATCCATCACGATGCCCTTTTTTTCACCCATGGCCTGTTGCTGGCTGACCGCAAAATGGCGTACTGCTTCTAAGGCTGCGATATCACTTACATGATTGGATACTCTTAGTGAACGGATGGATTTTTCAACGTTTTCTCCATTCAGATGGATATCAGACTGGCCTGGCGTGCCATTATTTTTAAATTCTAACTGGATATCGGCCAAGGCATTGGCAATCGTTTCTTCCTGCTTAATATCTATTTTATGTTCCAGAAAATATAGTGTAATTGCCCGGTACATGGCACCACTGTCTATAAAGGTATAATCCAGCCGTTTGGCCAGTTGCTTAGCCAGGGTGCTTTTACCACAGGAGGAGTAGCCGTCTATCGTGATGATGATCTTTTTCATGGAACAAATGTATAAAAGAAAAAGGCTTCCGCAAATACCGGGAAGCCTTTTCGTTTACTTACTTATTCACAATCAGCCGTTAAGGATTTAAGCCTCCATATAGCTTTCTACCGGTTCGCAGGTACAAATCAGGTTACGGTCACCGTAAGTATTGTTGATACGACCGACAGAGGGCCAGAATTTGTTTTCCCGGATATAATCCAGCGGGAACGCAGCCGCTTGTCTGGAATAAGCATGTTCCCAGTTATCAGTACAAATGACATGCTGGGTATGCGGCGCATTTTTCAAGACATTATCTGTTTTATCTGCCTGTCCTTTTTCAACTGCCTGGATTTCATGGTAAATGCTGATCATGGCATCACAGAAACGGTCTAATTCTGCCTTATCTTCACTTTCTGTGGGTTCTACCATGATGGTGCCCGGTACCGGGAAACTCATGGTGGGCGCATGGAAGCCATAATCCATCAGACGTTTGGCCACGTCCTCCGCTTCGATGCCTGCTGCCGCTTTAAACGGCCGTAAATCCACAATAAATTCATGGGCACAGGTCCCATGTTTGCCCGCATATAAAATCGGATAATAGCCAGATAGCCTAACTTTCATGTAATTGGCATTTAAAATGGCATATTCTGTTGATTTTTTAAGCCCGAGACCACCCAGCATTTTAATATAGGCGTAACTGATCAGTAGAATAGAGGCGCTGCCATAGGCTGCGGCACTCACGGGTAGGGCGTTCCCCAGGCTAAAATGGCCTGGCATATAAGGGAGTAAGTGTTTTTTGGCACAAATTGGGCCTACGCCTGGACCGCCGCCGCCATGCGGGATGGCAAAGGTCTTATGCAGGTTCAGGTGACACACATCGGCTCCGATATGTCCGGGGGCGGTATAACCCACCTGCGCATTCATATTGGCACCATCCATATATACCTGGCCTCCATTATCATGGATAATCTGACAGATTTCCCGGATGCTTTCTTCAAAGATTCCATAAGTGGAGGGATAGGTAATCATAAGCGCACCTAAACTATCCTTATATTGTTCAGCCTTGTTGCGTAAATCTTCTACATCCACTAACCCCTTGTCATCGCTTTTTACAACAACGACCTTCATGCCGGCCATAACGGCTGAGGCCGGATTAGTGCCGTGGGCAGAAATGGGAATCAGTACGATATTGCGGTGACCTTGTCCCTGGGCTCTGTGGTATTGCATAATGGTATTCAGGCCCGCAAATTCACCCTGCGCTCCACTGTTGGGCTGTAAACTGCAACCATCAAACTGGGTAATGGTGGATAGATATTGACTTAATTCATCAATGACTTGCTGATAACCAGCGGCCTGGTCATTAGGGACAAATGGATGGATACTGGCAAATTCTGGCCAGCTAAGCGGTATCATTTCTGTGGCAGCATTCAGTTTCATGGTGCAACTACCTAGGGAAATCATGCTGGTATTCAGTGCTAAATCTCTTTTTTCCAGCTTTTTAATATAGCGCATCATCTGTGTTTCACTATGATGGCTATTGAATACAGGATGGGTTAAGAAAGGAGTGCTCCGCTGCAGATCCTGTGGTATTTTACCGGTCGTACTGTCTTCGCTGTCAAATCCGATGGTGGCTTCGTCGGAACCTTTAGAGGCCGCAAAGACAAAAACAATATCCAGCGCATCTTTTTGCGTAGTTGTTTCGTCTATGGAGATACCGATGGTGCCGTCATTATGGTATTGAAAGTTAATCTGATTTTCAATGGCGATGGGTTCAATGACTGCTCTGTCAGCCTTAATACGCAGTGTATCAAAGTAAGTGCCGTTTAATTGCGCAAAGCCTAATTCAACTAATTCTTCCTCAATGGCTTGTGCTATAACATTTACTCTGGATGCGATATCGGTAAGGCCTTTAGGCCCATGATAGACTGCATACATGGCGGCCATATTGGCCAGTAATGCCTGGGCAGTACAGATATTGGAGGTCGCTTTCTCTCTTTTAATATGTTGTTCTCTGGTCTGTAAGGCCATTCTCAGGGCATGGTTGCCCTGGGCGTCTACACTAACCCCAATGATGCGACCGGGAATACCTCTTTTAAAGGTGTCTTTGGTCGCAAAAAAGGCGGCGTGGGGTCCACCAAAGCCCAATGGGACTCCAAAACGCTGGGCGGAACCTACTGCAACATCGGCACCCAGATCGCCTGGGGATGTGAGCAGGGTAAGGGCCAGTAAATCAGTAGCTACCACTACATACCCGCCGATGTTATGCACCTGATGAATAAAACTGCGGTAATCCTCAAGTGTGCCATAGCTGTTAGGGTATTGTATCAGTGCCCCGAAATAAGTTTCGTCGATTGCGGCCGTCTGGTAATCACCTAACACAAGCTCTATACCAATGGGGAGCGCCCTCGTTTGCAGCACATCTTTGGTTTGCTGATAAACAGCATGATCTACAAAGAATTTAGGCTTGTCGCTGTTGCGGGTGTTGACATGATGGAATAACATGGCCATTCCCTCTGCAGCCGCAGTCGCCTCATCCAACAGGGAGGCCCCGGCGAGTTCCAGGCCGGTTAAATCGCTGACCACTGTCTGGAAATTAAGCAGACTTTCCAGCCTGCCCTGGGAAATTTCTGCTTGATAAGGCGTATAGGAAGTGTACCATCCTGGATTCTCAAATACATTTCTTAAAATGACAGAAGGTGTGATGGTATTAAAATACCCCTGACCAATATAGGTGCGGAAGACTTTGTTTTTAGAGGCCGTCATCCAAATGTCCTGCAAGTACTGCTGTTCAGAAATGCTGGCTGGTAAATCCAGGTCTGCAGGCAGGTGGATACTGGTTGGAATCGTTTTTTCGACTAAGGACTGGGTAGAGGATTCTCCGATTGTCTGGAGCATTTGCCCCGTTTCCTCTTCATTTGGCCCGATATGGCGCCCGATAAATTCTGTGGATTGTTTGTCAAATAAGTTCATTGACGCTTAGTTATTATGACTTTTAAAAGATGCGCAAAGATAACATTAGTTATTTGATATAAGTGGACTGGCGCAGGAGTTTCGCAAACGGTTGATAAGTTGTGCAGATCTTTGTGGTGGAGGTGATTTTATTCAAGAAAATGAAGAGAAGCTATACTGTTAAAGGAGTGTAAATGAAATCTGCGAAAAGGAGCTTTTTTGGGGCTTTCTTTAACTTTAAATTGTCCCGTCGCTTCTGCTAAGTCATTCAATATGTATTTATTTTGCCCCTGAACTGGGAGTGTAACAAAACGGTACGAAACAGCTGTTTAGGAACTAACTTTTGTTACTCACCTACATCCATTTAAACTTTTTGTATGAAGAAAATTATTTTAGGAGCATTTGCCGCATGCGGCCTGCTACTGATGACATCCAGTGTTAAGGCACAGACCAGTTTTCGTTTTGGTATTAAAGCCGGCGGAAGCTTAAATTATTCAAAAATTACTTATGATGGCCAGACCACTTCCGGTGACAGCAGGTTTGGATTTTACGGAGGCGGTTTGATAGAAATGTCTCCAACGGATCCCAGTAACCAGTTTAAGATTCAATTAGAGGCATTATATAGCCGGGTTAATTTTCGCTATAATGACCCTAAAAGCAGTACTTCTCTGGCTAATTTGTCTTTAAATCAGCTCAATGTACCCATTTTGGGTAAGTTATTTGTGACTCCCAGGTTCTCTTTAAACCTGGGACCTACCCTGAATTTTAACCTAAGCGGCAAGGGGACTTTGGAAACCAATGACGTGGTTACTGAGAAAAAACATATGACGGACTTTAATACCTTCCAGATGGGCGTTGCTGCCGGAGGTACGTATTATATCCATAAAGGACTTTTTGTTGATCTTCGCTATACGCCATTATTTGGTTCCGTAACCGAAACCGCGGATGGACTGGATGGAGCTCACCTGAAAATGAGTGCCATTAAACTAGGTATCGGTTATAAATTCTAAGAAAAACGCTTGTCTTTAGTAGTAATAGCTATTTAAGCGTAAACAAAAAGGTCCGAAATGAAATTTCGGACCTTTTTGTTTACGCTAACATGGATTTTATCGGTAAAATTGATTGAAAACGATTGTGTTTATACATTGAATAAAAAATGCATAATATCGCCGTCCTCTACTATATAAGTTTTGCCTTGAACCGCTAATTTGCCGTTTTCTCTGCAAGCGGCCTCTGATTTGAATTTTACAAAATCATCAAATTTAATAACCTCTGCACGGATGAATCCTTTTTCGAAATCTGAGTGGATGACCCCGGCCGCCTGAGGTGCCAGAAAACCTTTGGTGATGGTCCAGGCTCTTACTTCCTGGACACCGGCGGTAAAATAGGTAGCCAGGTTCAATAGTTTATAGGTGGATTGAATCAATCTGGCCACACCGCTTTCAGTAAGCCCCATGTCTTCCAGGAACATTTGCCTGTCTTCATAGCTTTCCATAACGGCGATATCGCTCTCTATGGCTGCGCTGATAAAGATGACTTCAGCATTTTCATTTTTAACGGCGTCCAGTAAAGCAGCGGTATGCTGATTACCGGAGATCACAGACCCTTCATCTACGTTACAGACGTATAATACAGGTTTTATGGTTAACAGACAGAGCTCGTCAATAAATTTTTCTTTTTCTTCTTTAGTAATATCAAAACTGCGGGCATTTTGTCCGGCTTCTAAGTGGGCCTTTAGTTCCTTCAGGATTTCCACGCCACGTTGGGCTTCTTTATCACCGCCGGATTTTGCCTGTTTCTCAGACCTGCTCAGTTTTTTCTCAATGGTTTCCAGGTCTTTAAACTGTAGTTCTATATCGATAATTTCTTTATCTCTGACAGGATTGACACTGCCGTCCACATGAATCACATTGTCATTATCAAAGCAGCGGACGACATGAATGATGGCATCTGTTGCCCGGATATTCCCCAAAAACTGGTTGCCCAGACCTTCGCCTTTACTGGCACCTTTCACCAGACCGGCGATATCCACGATTTCTACAGTAGTGGGAACGACGCGTTGCGGTTTTACCAGGGATTCCAAGGTGGTCAGACGCGTATCTGGTACGGTAATCACGCCGACATTGGGCTCAATCGTACAGAATGGGAAGTTTGCTGCCTGTGCCTTGGCACTGCTGAGTGCATTAAAAAGAGTAGATTTTCCTACATTGGGTAGTCCTACAATACCTGCCTGTAAAGCCATTTTCTATAATTTTGTGGGTGCAAAAGTACGGTAATTTCTGGTGTGGAAAAACTAAAAAAGGAAGGTATAAAAGGGCTGTAATAATAAATGTAGGCGCAGTTCCAGGCTAAAATGCTATTGAAGAACGCCGGTTTTAAGCTTTTGCAGTTGTTTTCTGGCAAAAAAGCGGATTCTTTGGTGGTAGAGTAGCCAACCACCCATAATGCCCAAGGTGCAACCCAGTAAAATATCCAGAAAACGAGTGGCAATTAAGTGGTTGGTATCAAAAATCAGGCTTTGGTTGGATTCTGCCATAAAAATAGTCATCATGGAGACAAAGATAACGGCAATCCCATAATTCCTTGGTATCCAGAATTCAACAATAATTTGCAAGATGAGAATACTAAAACAGATTCCCAAAGGGGTTATATGTAGATGTAAAACAAACCATGTCAGTCCTAGTCCTACAAAAGTGCCAAGGATTCTTTGAATGGCCCTGGCCCATACATGTTTTGTGGATACCCCTTGCATAATGGCCATACAGGAGATGGGTACCCAGTATGGGTTGGTCATTTTAAGCAGGTCGGCAATCATAAGTGAGAGGCCGATCATAAAACCAAAAATAATTGATTCCAGTACGTTACCATGTGTCTTTTTGTTGACCACCACTACATTGGGTTTATTGGCTATGCCTTTAAGTCTAAATACACTATAGACCAGCGCAACCAAACAGACCATCATAACACCAATGGAAAACTGACCAATACTGGTGGCCACCTGAGCTGCATTATGGGGGACGGCAATGGCTATGCAGGTCACCATTATAAAAAAGAAGTTGCCGGGCGGTTTGGTTAGTTCCATTTTTTTGATGGAAAAATGAATACCAAAGGTATAGAGCCCCAGCATCAGGGGTTTAAGCCAGGAACTAAAGGAAAAAATAGTGCCGATGGTGTAAGAGAATACAAACATAAACCCACATACCATAAGAATCATCATCCGGTTGACAAGTTTGTCTGACTGGATATATAGAATTACCAGGGCGCCTATTGAAGCGAGCTTACCCGCTTCAATGTCGCCTATCATAAATCCAAGTAAAAGAGGCCCAACTATACTCAGTCCCGCAATAATAGGGAGGTCCCAAGAGTAATTGGGCTTATTGAAAGTTAGAATCTGTTTGAGTATCTCTTTTAAAGTCATCATGTAAAGGCGCTGGATTGAAAAATTCTGTACAATTTACAAAAACTATTGGAACCGGTCGGCTGGGAGAGGGAAATAAATCCCAACCGCTATTTACACACTGCTTGCCCTTTTCCAGGTTAGAAAGGAATTGACTTTCTTGCCACCAGACATTAAAGGCGATGCCGAACCCAGATGTAAATAGTCCCCTTCGACCTTTACTGTTCTGGGCTGTGTCTGGCCGGTCCAGTTAGGAAACAGTGAAACGAACATGGAATGGGTAAGTGTCCCATTTTGTTCATCCACATGAAAAGGACCACTATAAGCAATATAAGAAGAAGCCTCCTCTTTGTATTCATTATCTGTACCATCAAACCAATCCCCGGAGGCAAAGGGATTTCTGTCTGGGTGCATCAATTGAGCGGACATGAAACCATCAGGTGTATACATGATGATCCCCATGGGATGCTCACTCATGGGATAAAAACTGGGGGAACCATCTACTGGTCTTTCTTCGTAAGAGACCAGTTTCCAGGCGCCGATTAATTGTTCTTTTAAGGAATTCGACATTGCTTTTAATTTAAGTAGGTGAATGGATCAGGAGGCTTTCTGGGCATCTCCATCTATTGGAATCATCTGGCCTGAGATCATCTTTGCTGCGTCTGAGGCCAGAAAAACGGCTAGCGCGGCAATGTCGTTGGGGTCTATAAATCCTTTAAGGGATTGGATGGCCATGGCTTGATCTTTTTGTTGTTCATAGCTGGTATGGGTGGCCTCGGCGCGGCCTTGTAAAACTTTTTCAATTCTGGGGCCTGCCACTGCTCCCGGCAAAATAGCATTCGCTCTGATACCATATTTGCCCAGCTCGATGGAAAGGGTTTTGGTAAATCCAATAATTCCCCATTTTGCCGTACAGTAAGGACTCCTGTTTTCATAACCGAAACGGCCAGCCAGAGAAGACATATTGATAATCACACCAGAACTGGATTTTTTTAAATAGGGGATGGCCATCCTGGTGACATTAAAGGTCCCATTTAGATCCACTTGCATTACTTTTTCCCAATCATCCGGGTTGAGCTCCTCTATAGGAGCGGTGGGGCCAGATATTCCTGCGTTATTAACCAGTACGTCAATGCCGCCCATGGCAGATGCCGCTTCTTTGACCATTTTTTCAATATCGGCTCTTTTGGAAACGTCACAAATGCCCGTGATTAGATCTGGGAATTCTACTGTAAGGTCCGTTAATGCCTGCTCGTTAATATCACAGACAAAAACCTGGGCTCCGTTATGAATAAATGCTTTTAAAATAGCCAGCCCTATGCCTGATGCACCGGCTGTAATCAATACTTTTTGTGTGCTCATTGGATAAATTTTTTAATTGAAGATTTGAATAAACATTAATAGTAGACGGTAAGGATGGATAACTTCTTAAATACGCTGCCCTGTTGTGTGTGACTATGTTTTTTATGTGGTTAACTTATAAGGTTATAAAGCTGATGCTATAAGCCGGTAATGTGTGTGGCCCTCCCTTGAGGTCTTTGCCTGTAATCTCTGGTAATGCATCATCTTCACCCAGTTCTAAAATATGGCCATTCAGTAGAATATTTGAACCCTGCAATTCACTGGAGGTTAATGTGTACTGTTTGGCCATTGAAGGTAAGTTTATAGTAAGAGTGGATTTGTTGGTATTGAGTATCAAAAGTG
>Ga0164242_10008363_pt1 | contig 11230 bp, 12 predicted proteins | sample OricomgcompostMG_FD_108783 | JGI IMG/M metagenome (GOLD analysis project Ga0164242, IMG submission 108783) | Miracle-Growth compost microbial communities from Emeryville, California, USA - Original compost - Miracle growth compost (MG) ...
CATCGACGTCGTCGCCGACCTGCCCGTGGGCGACAACCTCCACGACCACCTGTTCGTCCCGATGACGTTCGCGATGCCGACCGGCATCCACCGTCCGAACCCGATCTACTTCGGGCGCGCGTACATGCGCGAGAGCATGCGCTCCGGAAGCACGTGGCTGGGCCGCAGTGTCTTCGAGATCGTCGCGTTCGCGCGCACCCCGCAGGCCGTCGACATCCCGGACCTGCAGATCCACGTGCTGCCCTGGAGCTACCCGTCGCCCAACCAGGACGCCCCGATCCGGCACAAGCCCGACCCTCGCCGCGCGCTGACGATCATGTCCACGCTGATCTACCCGAAGAGCCGCGGCACGTTCCGGCTCTCGTCCGCCGACCCGCTGGCCGCGCCGCTGATCGACCCGAACTACCTGGCCGAGCAGTCGGACGTGGACGTGCTCGTCGACGGCATGCAGTTGATCCGCGAGACGATGGCGAACAAGGTGATCGCCGGCGGCATCGAGGTCGAGGTCTCGCCCGGTCCGCAGTACCCGGACCGCGCCGCGCTCGCCAAGGAGGTCCGCAACCGCGCGACGACCGTGTACCACCCGGTCGGCACCTGCCGCATGGGCGTGGACGAGCGCGCGGTCGTGGACCCGTCGCTCAAGGTGCGCGGCGTCGACGGCCTGCGCGTGGCGGACGCGTCCATCATGCCGAGCATCGTCGGCGGCAACACCAACGCCGCGTCCATGATGATCGGCGAGCGTGCCGCGGAGCTCATCCTCGGCTGATGATCAGTACCCCCGCAGCCACAGCGAAATGCGGCCACGGGGGTACTGATCTTGGACAGGTCAGGGCTGGTGCGACAGCTGCACGATCCGGAAGTGGTTGCCGAACGGATCGCGCGCGCCGCAGTCGATGCCGTACGGCTGCTGCGTCGGCTCCTCGGTGAACTCGACCCCGCGGTCGCGCAGCGTCTCGTACGTCTTCTGGCAGTCGTCGGTGGTGAGGCCGAACGTGAAGCCGGTCGCGCCCTTGGTGACGAGCTCACGCGTCTGGCGTCCCGACTCCTCGTCCATGCCGGGCGGCCCGGGCAGCTCCAGCAGGATCTCGCGGGACGGATCCCCCGGCACCCGCACGGTCAGCCAGCGCATCGCGCCGAAGTCGACGTCCGCGCTGAGCTCCAGGCCCAGCTTGTTGACGTAGAAGTCCAGCGCCTCGTCCTGGTCGAGCACGAACACGTGCGACATGTTGATGTGGTTGTACATCGGATACCTCCGGTCGTCGTGGCGTTGCAGTCACGCTAGAACCGGCGGGCATCGCGGCGCTTATCCGAACCTGCTCAATCCCGCCGCCCGATCGGACGCGTCCACGACATCGAGAAGCACGTCGGCGCGGGCGCGCTCACGCTGTGCTCGCGGTACTCCGACGGCGACTGGCCGACGATCTGCCGGAAGGTCCGGCTGAACGTGCCCAGGCTGGTGAAGCCCACGAGCATGCACACGTCGGTCACGCTGCGCGGCGTCTCGCGCAGCAGGAACATCGCACGCTCGACGCGCCGCCGCTGCAGGTACCGGTGCGGGGTCTCGCCGAACGTGTCGCGGAACAGGCGGCTGAAGTGCGCCGGCGACACGTGCGCGATCCGGGCCAGTGTCGGAACGTCCAGCGGCTCGACGAAGCTGCGGTCCATCGCGTCGCGGGCCCGGAGCAGCCGCCGGTTCATCTCTTCCGCCGCCGTCCGCACGGCGTGAATCCTAGATTCACCGCGCTCCAGGGCGGTGAATCCAGGATTCAGGCGGGAAGAGAGGCTAGTGCCCGAAGCTGGCCGGCGCGCTCGCCGACTCGGGGTCGTGCGTCGCGCCACCGGCGTCCGGCTCACCAGCGGCGGCAGCCGCCTCGCGAGCCGCCTGCAGGCCGGAGACCATGCGCAGCGGAATCTCCTTGAGCATCAGCGCGAGGACGAACGCGAACACCAGCACGCCCGCGCCGACGATGAACACCAGGTCCATGGCGTCGGAGAAGCCGACCAGGAACGGGTGCGCCAGCACCTTGTTCAGGCCATGCAGGAACGAAGTGTCGTTCAGGTTGCCACCAGTGCCGAGCTTCAGTGTCTGCAGCTGGTCCTTGTGCTGCGCAGCCGCCTGCTGAAACTCCTTGGTCTTCTCGGCCTTGGAGTAGGCGGACGAGATCTTGGTGCCGGCCGACGAGAACAGGATGGACAGGAAGATCGCGGTGCCCAGCGTGCCGCCGACCTGACGGAAGAACGTGGTGGACGACGTCGCGACGCCCATGTCCTTCGGCGGGACCGCGTTCTGCATCGCGAGCACCATCGCCTGCATGTTCAGGCCGAGGCCCGCACCGAACACGACCATGTAGATGTCCGTGACCACCAGCGAGGTGTCCGCGTGCACCGTGTGCAGCAGCAGGAGACCGACGACGAGCAGCGCGCTGCCGGCGACCGGGAAGATCTTGTAGCGCCCGGTCCGCGCGGTCAGCTGGCCGGCGGCGAGCGAGGCGATCATCATGCCGGCCACCATCGGCAGCACCAGCAAGCCGGCCTTCGTGGGCGACGCGCCCTTGACGATCTGCAGGTACAGCGGGATCGACATCATGCCGCCGAACATCCCGATACCGATGACGAACGACTGCGCCGAGCCGACCGCGAACGGCCCGATCCGGAACAGCCGCAGCGGCAGCAGCGCCTCATCGCCCAGCTTGGACTCCGTCCAGACAAAGGCGGCCAGGCCCAGTGCGCCGACCACGTAGCAGGCGAACGCGGCGCCCGATCCCCAGCCCCAGCTCTGCCCCTGCTCGGCCACGATCAGCAGCGGGACGAGTCCGACGACGAGCATGACCGCGCCGACCCAGTCGATGCGGTGGTCGTGCCGGTGGTGGTCGACGTGCAGCACCTTGGACACGACGATCAGCGCGGCGATGCCGATCGGCACGTTGATGTAGAAGATGTAGCGCCAGCCGGGGATGCCGAAGATCTTGTCCGCGCCGGCGAAGAAGCCGCCGACCACCGGGCCGAGGACGGACGAGGTTGCGAAGACGGCCATAAAGTAGCCCTGGTACTTGGCGCGCTCGCGCGGCGGGATGATGTCGCCGATGATCGCCAGCGCGAGCGACATCAGGCCTCCGGCACCGATGCCCTGGAACGCGCGGAACCCGGCGAGCATGTACATGGACGTCGACAGCCCGCACAGTGCCGAGCCGAGGATGAAGACCGTGATCGCGAAGAGGAACAGCGGCTTGCGCCCGTAGATGTCCGAGAGCTTGCCGTATAAGGGCGTCGCGATCGTCGACGTGATCAGGAACGCGGTCGTGACCCACGCCTGCGCAGCGAGCCCGTTGAGGTCGTCGCCGATCGTGCGGATCGCCGTGGAGACGATCATCTGGTCGAGCGAGGCGAGGAACATGCCGAGCATCAGGCCGGACAGGATCGTCAGGATCTGCTTGTGCGTCAGCTCGCCGGTGGGTGCGGTGTCGGTCGCCGCGGTGGCAGCCATGATCAGGAGTTCCTTTCCGCCGGGCGCGACCATGTGGCGGTCGGCTCGGAGACGTATTTGTCACTGGCCGCTTCGAAGTCGTGGGTGAAGCGGCTGAGCAGGTTGGCCAGTCGGCGCAGATCGCGCTCGTTCCAGTCGTCCAGCATCTGCGCGAAGTGCCAGTTGCGGATCTCGTCGTGCTCCTTCAGCACGGCGTCCGCCTTCTCGGTGAGGACGAGCAGGCTGGCGCGGCCGTCCTCCGGATCCGCCCGGCGCTCGAGGAACCCGTCCTTGACGAGGGCAGCGACCTGCCTGCTGACGGTGGACGGATCGGCGTGCACGTGCTCGGCGACCTCGCTGGAACGCAGCGGCCCCTCGTTCGCCAGGCAGCGCAGCACCATCTGGGCCGACCACTCGACGTCGTGCGCCTTCGCCGCGAGCACCTGGGCGCGCCGGCGCCCGAACGAGCGCATCAAGCGGAGGACGTTCTCGGCGACGGCCGCCACCTCGTCCGGAACCGACTGGTGACCGGAGCCGGCGCCGGCGCGGTCACGCGCGGGCTGCGGGGCGGTGGTCATCGACGATCACATCACTTACTTGGGCTATACAACTAGTTGCTTGTTACAAGCATCCACCTTGGACGGCGGAAATGCAAATCCGGTGCGGGGGTCCTACCCGCCCAGGACGTCGGCCAACACCGCGGCCTGCGAGATCGCGACCGCCTGCGACGCGGTGAGCAGCGTGAGGACGCCTTCGGTGCCCCGCAGGTCGGCCAGCGCCGCGACCGCGTCCGGCTGCTCGAGCTCCTTGAAGTACCGCGCGCGGAACTCGTCGAACTTCTCCGGATCGTGGCCGAACCATTTGCGCAGCTCGGCCGACGGCGCGACGTCCTTGCACCAGAGGTCCAGCGCGGCGCGCTCCTTGGAGACGCCGCGCGGCCAGACCCGGTCCACGAGGACGCGGCGCCCGTCGCCGGCGGCGGGCGCGTCGTAGATCCGCTTGACCCGGACGTCCGGGCCCTGATCAGGCATCGGCTTCAGGCATGGCGCGCGGCGGCGACCTCGCCGAGGCCGAGCAACTCGATCGCCTCGGCGCGCATCTGCACCTTGCGGACCTTGCCGGTCACCGTCATGGGGAACTCGTCGACGACGCGGACGTAGCGGGGGATCTTGTAGTGCGCCAGCTTGCCCTCGCAGAACTCGCGCAGCGCCTCTGCCGTCAGCTCCGGCGCGCCCTCGCGCAGCCGCACCCACGCCATCAGCTCCTCGCCGTACCGCTCGTCGGGAACCCCGATCACCTGAGCGTCCAGCACGTCCGGATGGCTGAACAGGAACTCCTCGACCTCGCGCGGGTACACGTTCTCGCCGCCGCGGATCACCATGTCCTTGATCCGCCCGACGATGTTGACGTAGCCCTCGGCGTCCATCGTGGCCAGGTCGCCGGTGTGCATCCAGCCCGCACGGAGCACCTCGGCCGTCTTCTCCGGTTCGTTCCAGTAGCCGAGCATCACCGAGTAGCCGCGGGTGCAGAACTCGCCGGCGGTCCCGACCGGAACGGGCAGGTCGGTCTCCGGGTCCACGATCTTGATCTCGACATGGGGCAGGACGCGTCCCACGGTCGACACGCGCCGGTCCAGCGCGTCGTCGGCCCCGGTCTGCGTCGACACCGGCGAGGTCTCGGTCATGCCGTAGGCGATGGTCACCTCGGCCATGTTCATCTCGTCGATCACGCGCTTCATCACCTCGACCGGGCACGGCGAGCCGGCCATGCAGCCGGTGCGCAGCGAGCTCAGGTCGTAGTCGCGGAAGTCCGGCAGTGCCAGCTCGGCGATGAACATCGTCGGCACGCCGTACAGCGACGTGCACCGCTCGTCCTGGACGGCGCGCAGCGTCGCGGCCGGGTCGAAGCCGGGAGCCGGGATGACCACGCACGCGCCGTGGCTGCTCGCCGACAGGTTGCCCATCACCATGCCGAAGCAGTGATAGAAGGGCACCGGCACGCAGATCCGATCCTGCTCGCTGTACCGCATCGTCTCGCCGACGAAGTAGCCGTTGTTGAGGATGTTGTGGTGCGAGAGGGTCGCGCCCTTGGGAAACCCGGTCGTCCCCGACGTGTACTGGATGTTGATCGCGTCGTCGAAGCTGAGTGTCGCGGCCCGGTCGTCCATCTGCTCGTCGGTGACCGATGCGCCGTCGGCGAGCAACGCGTCCCAGCTCGGGTCGTCGAGGTAGACGACGTCGGTGAGCGTCGGCAGCCCGGGTCGCACCTCGTCGATCATGGCGCGGTAGTCGCTGGTCTTGAACGCCACGGCCGCCGCCAGGGTGCCGATCTCGGCCTGCCGCAGCACGTACTCGAGCTCGTGCGTGCGGTAGGCGGGATTGATATTGACCAGGATCGCGCCGATGCGCGCGGTCGCGTACTGGACGAGGTACCACGGCAGGCAGTTCGGCGCCCAGATCCCCACCCGGTCGCCCTTGGCGACCCCGCGCGCGAGCAGGCCGCGGGCCACCCGCTCGATCTCCGCGTCCACCTCGGTGTAGGTCAGCCGGCGCGCCGTGGGGACGTCCACCACCGCCTGCCGGTCCGGGTAGGTGGCGACCGCGCGGCGCAGGTTGGCGTCGATCGTCTCGCCCAACAGGGGGACGGCAGACGGTCCGCTGGCGTAGGAAATGGGCGTGGACATGGCCCGATCCTAGGTGTGCTGGATCACATCCGCCTATGCCCGAACCCCGGCGCAGCGCAAAGAGAAAGCCGCTCCCGGCGCCGGAACGGCATGCCGGGAGCGGCTGAATCGATGGGTGATCGGCGAGCGATCAGGCGTCGACGGTGACCTGCGTGTTGCCCTCGAGCAGCGCACGGACCTCGGACTCGCGGTAGCGGCGGTGGCCGCCGAGCGTCCGGATCGAGGTGAGCTTGCCTGCCTTGGCCCACCGGGTGACCGTCTTGGGGTCGACGCGGAACAGCGTCGCAACCTCCGACGGGGTGAGCAGCGGCTCGGACTCCGGGCGCTGACGCGGTGTCGTCATCGATAGACCCCCTTCAGGGAACCACCTGCGAGGTCCTGTTCTCGCAGCGTGTGACGCAGGTCCTGACTACGTCCAGAGCAAGTATGCATATCCGGACGCAGCGCGCCTACTCACCGGAACCGACCTGTCCACTGTATGCCAGCGAAATGCGCTGTGTCCGATTCGCCCGAAGCCTGCTCCAGGTGAATTCGGCGACGTCGCGCGGCTCGGCTGAGCACCCGCACGGGTTGAGTGCGAGACGCGCACACAGCGAGGTACGCTGGCCGCACGACAATGACAACTTTCCCGGTAGCGCCGCTGGTCCCCCAGCCGGCCTGCCGGATGAGCGCGTGAGCGAGGGGGTCGAGCCATGGGGCGCGGCCGTGCCAAGGCAAAGCAGCAGAAGGTGGCGCGAGAGCTGAAGTACAACTCGCACCAGACCGATCTGGACGCTCTCCAGCGGGAACTCGGCAGCTCGTCCTCCTACGCGACGGACACCGTCGACGTCGGTGACGACAGCGACGAGGACGCCGACACCGACGACTTCGACTCCGACGGTTGGGTCGACACCGGGCGTTGAGCCGCCACTTCAGGCGCAGCTAACACCCGGTGTTTTCGTGCCAGCAGTTCTGGTTAGGCCGCTGGCACGCTATCGCCAGTTGGCGGCGGGTCCGGCGTAGTCGCCGCTCAGCCGCACCGATCCGGTCCCCGGCCGCACTTCACCGAGCCGCCACGCGGACAGTCCGCGCTCGGTCGCGAGCGCGAGCACGTCCTCGGACCGGTCGGCTGGCGCCACCGCGACCATGCCCACGCCGAGGTTGAACGTCAGCTCCAACTCGGCCCGCGCCACCGAACCGGTGCGGGCGATCAGCTCGAACACCGGCTGCGGCGCCCACGTCGACCGGTCGACCTCGGCGTCCACACCCGGCGGGAGCACCCGGACCAGGTTCCCGGCCAGCCCGCCGCCGGTGATGTGCGCGAACGCGTGCGCGCCGGCTTCCGCGGCGAGCGCCAGGCAGTCCCGGGCGTAGATGCGGGTCGGGGTGAGCAGCTCGTCGGCCAGCGTCCGTCCACCGAGCAGGTCGGACGTCGCGTCCAGGGCCAGGTTCCCCTGGTCGAGCAGGACGTGCCGGGCCAGCGAGTAGCCGTTGGAGTGCAGCCCGGACGAGCCGAGCGCGATCAGCACGTCGCCGGCGCGCACCCGCTCGGCGCCGAGGACCGCATCGGCGTTCACCACGCCCACCCCGGTGCCGGACACGTCGTACTCGTCCGGGCGCATCACGCCGGGGTGCTTGGCCGTCTCGCCGCCGATCAGCGCGCAGCCGGCCTGCACGCAGCCTTCGGCGATGCCGGCGACGATCTGCGCGATCTTCTCGGGGACGACCTTGCCGGTGGCGATGTAGTCGGACAGGAACAGCGGCTCCGCCCCGACGACGACCAGGTCGTCGACCACCATCGCGACCAGGTCGATGCCGATCGTGTCGTGCCGCCCGGTGGCCTGCGCGATCGCGATCTTGGTGCCGACGCCGTCCGTCGAGCTGGCCAGGATCGGCTGCGGGTACTTGGCCAGGTCCAGCTGGAACAGCCCGGCGAACCCCCCGAGTCCACCGAGCACCTCGGGCCGGTCTGTCCGCTTGACCTGGGCCTTCATCAGCTCGACGGCGCGGTCACCGGCCGCGATGTCGACGCCGGCCTGCGCGTACGAACTCACTGTTGGCCTCCGAGCAGGTTGTTTCCCGGAGTGTCACCCTGCTGGGGGGCCAAGCTGAATGTGGTGGTCACGGTCTGGTCAGCGCGTCCTCGGCGGCCCAGCCGGCGGCGTGCTCGGGTTCGCGTCCGGCGTGGACGGCCCGCTCGATGCCCTCCAGCACGTGCTTGCCGACGACCTCCGGCAGCGGGATCGGGTACTCGCCGTCGAAGCAGGCCCGGCACAGCCGCGTCTTCGGCTGCTCCGTCGCGGCGATCATGCTCTCCAGCGACACGTAGCCGAGCGAGTCGGCGCCGATCGAGGCGCGGATGCCGTCGTCGTCCAGGCCGTTGGCGACGAGCTCGGCCTTGGATGCGAAGTCGATGCCGTAGAAGCACGGCCACTTCACCGGCGGCGCGGAGATGCGCACGTGCACCTCCACCGCGCCCGCCTCGCGCAGCATCCGGACCAGCGCGCGCTGGGTGTTGCCGCGGACGATCGTGTCGTCGACGACCACCAGCCGCTTGCCGCGGATCACGTCCCGCAGCGGGTTGAGCTTGAGCCGGATGCCGAGCTGGCGGATCGTCTGCGACGGCTGGATGAACGTCCGTCCGACGTACGAGTTCTTCACCAGGCCGAGCCCGTAGGGGATGCCGGACTCCTCGGCGTATCCGATGGCGGCCGGCGTTCCGGACTCGGGCACCGGGATCACCAGGTCGGCGTCGGCCGGGTGCTCGCGCGCGAGCCGGCGGCCCAGTTCGACGCGCGCGGAGTGGACGCTGCGGCCGGCGATCGTGGTGTCCGGACGCGCCAGGTAGACGTACTCGAACACGCAGCCCTTCGGCTCGGGCGCGGCGAAGTGCTGCGAGCGCAGGCCGTCGCTGTCGACCGCGACCAGCTCGCCCGGCTCGATCTCGCGGACGAACGTCGCACCGACGATGTCCAGCGCCGCGGTCTCGGACGTGATCACCCAGCCGCGCTCGAGGCGGCCCAGCACGAGTGGACGGACGCCCTGCGGGTCGCGCGCGGCGTACAGCGTGTGCTCGTCCATGAAGACCAGCGAGTACGCGCCGCGCAGCGTGGGCAGCACCTCCATCGCGGCCTGCTCGACGCTGACGTCCGGCCGCGCGGCGAGCATCGCGGTGAGCAGGTCGGAGTCGGTCGTCGCCCCGAGGCCCGCCGCCCCGTTCGCGATGCCGTCGGCACGTGCCTGCGCGAACAGCGCGGCGGTGTTGACCAGGTTGCCGTTGTGGCCGAGCGCGAGGCTGCCGGTCGGCGTCGTCCGGAAGCTCGGCTGCGAGTTCTCCCAGGTGGTGGAGCCGGTCGTCGAGTAGCGGGTGTGCCCGACCGCGATGTGGCCCTGCAGCGTGGCGAGCGTGGCCTCGTCGAACACCTGGCTGACCAGGCCGAGGTCCTTGTAGACGACCAGCGAGCTGCCGTCGCTGACGGCCATGCCGGCGGCCTCCTGGCCGCGGTGCTGCAGCGCGTAGAGGCCGAAGTAGGTGAGCTTGGCGACCTGTTCGCCGGGGGCCCAGACGCCGAAGATGCCGCAGGCGTCCTGCGGAGCCTTCTCGCCGGGGATCAGATCGTGGTTGAGCCTGCCGTCGCCGCGCATCGCCACGCCTCCAGTGTAGAGGCCCGCCTACGGCGGAGGGGTACGGCGTGCTCACAACCACCCCTCCCTCGTTCCTCGGTCGGGGGGCCAGGCCCATCCACGCTCGCCCGCCCCGCCCCTCCGCCTCCGTCCTCACGCAGGCGTGGCGGTTCGCAGCGGACGCGGGGTGAGGGCGCGGGGGGCCGGGCCCATCCACGCTCGCTGCGCCGTGCCCGCGCCCTCCGCTGAGGACGCTGCGTGGAACTGGACCCATCCACGCTCCCTGCGCCGTGCCCGCGGACGCGGCTTGGGTTCGGCGCGGTCGGCGTGTGGTTAACTTCCGACGGGATTGGAATGGTGGCTTAGCATCGATGGGGTGAACACGCCTCAGGTCTGGACGGTCATCGCCATCATGGCGGCCGGGCTGGCGAGCATGATCACGTTGGTCTTTCAGTACATGACCGCGCGCTTCGACGCATTGACCGTGAAGATGGATGCCGGCTTCACCACCGTCGATGCCCGATTCGAAGCGCTCACCGCCAGGATGGACGATCGGTTCACGGCATTCGAGGCCAGGTTCGATCACCTCGACCGCGACGTCCAACGGGTGATCGAGCGAGTGTTCCCGTAGCCCGACGTCGCCGGCGTCAGCGCAGCACGGGAAGCTGATCGCTGAGGTCGGCGCGGGTGCCGCTGGCGGTCACGGTGCCGGCGGCGACGGCTGCGGCGAAGTCGGCGCGGCCGGTGGCCAGGCGCAGCCAGGTGAGCGGATCGGTCTCGACCACATTCGGCGGGGTGCCGCGGGTGTGCCGCGGGCCGGGGATCGCCTGCACGGCCACGAACGGCGGGACGCGCAGTTCGACAGACCGTCCGGGCGACTGAGCGGCCAGGATCTCGGCGAGCGCACGCACGGTTGAGGCGAGCGCGGGGCGGTGCAGCGGCACCGCGTCGCGGTCCGGCAGAGAACGCGAGAAGTCGTCGCAGTGGACGACCAGGTCGAGCACGCGGGTCCGCGCGAAGTCCACCGCGGTGATCGGCCCGCGCGGCCCGGCGACGATGGTGGTGTCGACCAGTTCGCTGCGGAGGACGTCCGCGCGCAGGCGGGCGATCAGATCCGCGGGCGGGTGCTCGCCGGTGATCTCGATCGTCGCCGCGGTGATCTCGGCGGCGGCCGGTCCGTAGGCGCGCACATAGTCGGCAGCGGGCAGCGCGGGCCCGGGCGCGCGCGTGGCCAGGTGGTGGCCGAGCCCGTCCTTGCTGCCGACGACGTGGCCGAGCAGCGTGCGGACGTCCCAGCCGGCCAGGACGGACGGCTGATCGAACGAGGAGTCGGGAAGCGCGTCCAACCAGTCCGCGAGCTGGCGGCACTGGGTTTCGTAGGCGCGGACCTCCGCGTCGACCTTGCTGGGCATCAGCCGCCGGGCTCAGTCGAAGTGGGCGGGCAGGGTGCTCGTCCAGGCGCGGCGCAGCTCGCGCAGCGG
>Ga0164242_10008364_pt1 | contig 11230 bp, 11 predicted proteins | sample OricomgcompostMG_FD_108783 | JGI IMG/M metagenome (GOLD analysis project Ga0164242, IMG submission 108783) | Miracle-Growth compost microbial communities from Emeryville, California, USA - Original compost - Miracle growth compost (MG) ...
GGTGGCGGTGATCGCCGCCGCCAGACCGGTGCCCAGCATCCGGACGACACGCAGGCGGTACGGCCCCGGCCGATCCGCGAACGCGGTCTGCAAGGCGCCCACCGTCGAGGCGAGGCCGATCGCCGCGTTGCCCGTCGCGGCGCCGATCGCGAGCGGAGCGGCGATACCGACGGCGTTGCGCAGCGCCACCGCCGGATCGGATTGGGTGCGGTCGAGGCGGACGGCCTCGCGCAACAGCCCGGCCACAGCCGAACCACGGCCGGTCTGCGGGGTGGCCGTGCTCGAGCTGGGCACGGAAGTGAGGCTACCGGCGCTGCGATCGCGTCACACTGCACGACGGCCGGCCGCCGGGCGGAGCGTTCCGCCTCGGTGGCCGGCCGCTGGACCGGTGCGTTGCTGCTGTCAGACCAGGTCGTTGGCCTGCAGGAACGCCTTCGCGACGACAGCCGGATCCTTCTGGTCGATCTGGACCGACTTGTTCATCGCGATGATCGCTTTCAGGGTGAGCAGCTTGCTCACCGCGTTGAGGGTGCTGGCGAACGCGGGGCCCTCCTGCTTCAGCAACGACTGCCGGACGACCGGCGCGACGTTCTGGTAGCCGAAGATGCCCTTGGTGTCGGTGAGCACCGCGTACTTGCCGGTTGCCAACTGCCCGTCAGTGGTGAACACCGCGATCGAGTCGACCTGCCCCTCGTTGAGCGCCTGGTACTGAGCGCCGGTCTTGAGCGGCTTGAACTTGAGTTGGTTGAGTCCGTAGGCCTGCTTGAGCCCCAGCACGCCCTGGTAGCGGGTGCCGTTCTCCGGCGGGCCGCCGTAAGTGAACGACCCGACCTTCTTCATGTCGCCGATCGTCTTCAGGTCATACTTTTTCGCGTACGCCTTCGAGACAGCGAGGCCGTCGGCGTCCTGGAAGGGCGTCGGCTGCAGCATGGTGTACCCGCGACTCTCCTCCCACTTCTTCGCGCCGTCATAGGTGATCTTGGCCGACTTCGGGTGGTCGCCGAGGTTCGCGAGGGACTTGCCGCTGTACACGACACCGGTGTACTCGGGGTACATGTCGATCTTCTTGCTGGTCAGCGCCTTGTCCACGACCTCCGACGCGCCGATGTCCTTCTTCATATTGACCGTGAAGCCCTTCGCCCGCAGCGCCTGGGCGTAGAGCTCACCGAGCAGGAACTCCTCGGCGAAGTCCTTCGTGCCCATCGTCACGGCCGGCTTGCCCTTGCCCGGCTGGTCGGTGTTGGTGCTGCCGGTGCCCTTGTCGCCGCCGCTGCCGCCGCCGGAGGAGCCACAGGCTGCCAAGGACAACGCGAGCGCCGCGATCGCGACCCCTGCGGTCGTCCGTGCCTTCAGTCCGTTGATCTTCATTCGATCTTGCTCCCTTGTTCGAGTTGCAACTGCCGGTTGGGGTCGTCGGGGTGGTCGTCGGCGCCGGCGCCAGAGCCCGGATGCGTCCGGGTCGGATCGGCTTCGACGTTCCGGGCCCGTGGCGCCCGCCGGATCGCCCAGCGAAGCGGCCGGCGCAGCGCCCTGGGGGTCACGGCGTACTCGATCGTCAGGAACACGATCTGCGACAGGATTGCCAGGACGATCAGCACGTAGGACGCGCCGATGACACCGTAGGTCCCGAACGACGCCGGGTTGGCGATGACGTCGCCCAGCCCCCCGCCGCCGAAGAACCCGGACAACGTGGCGGTGGCGACGACGAACACCGTGGAGGTACGGATACCGGCGAAGATCAGCGGGAGGGCGAGCGGCAACTCGACCTTGACCAGCACCTCCCACGGTCGCATGCCGAGCCCGCGGGCGGCGTCCACGGTGCCCACCTCGACCTGTTCGATCGCCACGTAGGTGTTCGTGAGGATCGGCGGAGCGGCCAGCACCACCAAGGCGATGATCACCGTGGTCTCGCTGATTCCGGTGTAGGGCAGCAGGATCGCGATGATGCCGAGGCTGGGCAGGGCTCTGCCGAGGTTGGACACGTTGATCGCGATGAAGGAGAACCGGTGGATGTGCCCGAGCAGCATCCCCAGCGGCACACCGATGACGACGGCGATCACCATCGCCTTCAGCGACAGCACCAGGTGCTGGACGGTCAGATCGGCCAGCGAGTGGTTGCTGCCCAGCAGATGGTGGCTCCAGTAGTCGCCCACGAAGTGGAACGCCCGCACGAAGTCGTTCATGATCGGATCACCGTGTCCTTCGCGCCCGTGTCCACGGCGTCACGACGCGCTGGAGCAGCACCAGCAGGCCGTCGGCCACGAGGGCCAGCAGCACGCACAAGACGCCGGCGGCGATGAACTGGGTGTGGAAGTTGCCCTTGTTCAGCGCGTCGAAGATCCGCTCCCCGAGGCCGACCGGCTCGACGGCGGCCGCGATGGTCGCCAGCGAGACGATGGTGACCACTGCGACCCGAACGCCCGCCATGATCGTCGGGATGGCCAGCGGCAGCTCGACCTGCCAGAGCGACTGCATCGGAGTCAGCCCGTTGCCCCGCGCGGCGTCCTTGATCTCGTCTGGGACGCCGGTCAGCCCGGCCAGCGTGTTCGTGAACAAGATCAGCAACGTGTACGACGTCAGCGGGATGTACAGCGTCATGCGCCCCAGACCGGTGATGGGCACCAAGATCAGGAACGCCGCAAGCGACGGGATCGTGTACAGCACGCTGGTCACGAACGTCACCGGGCCTGCGAGCCACCGTGCCCGATAGGCCAGCAGCGCGAGCACGAACGCGATGACGAAGCCGACGCCGACCGACACCACCGTCAGTTCGATGTGTTCCCACAGCCTCGGCTCGAACTGCGATGACCAGTTGTGGCGGAACCAAGCCCAGCAGAAGCTACCGTTGTTCTTGACGCAGTCGGACGTCTTGCCGAAGTCGGGGATCTTCGGGCCCTTGTCCGCATACAGGACGCTCGCGCGCACGATGCCGAGCGTCACTTGACCAGGTCCGGGGTCGACACACGCGTCGTGTCGGTGTGGAGCGCATTGTTGATGTGCTCGATCGTGACGCTGCCGAGCACCTGTTCGTGCTCGTCGGTAACGCGCAGCGCGGGAACCGACTCGACCATCAGCACCGACAGCGCATCACGCAACGAGGAGGTGACCGGCACGGCGGGCCCGTTCGACGCGTCTCCCGGAGGGCCGAGGTCGATGGCGCCGAGCGAGGTCAGCGACAACCGCTTGAGCCCGCGGTCCTGACCCACGAACTGGGCGACGAACTCGTCGGCCGGATTCGCGAGGATGTTGTCCGGGGTGTCGTACTGCACGAGCTCGCCGCCCTCTCGCAGGATGACGATGCGGTCGCCCATCTTGATCGCCTCGTCGATGTCGTGCGTGACGAACACGATGGTCTTGCGGATCTCGCGCTGCAGCCGCAGGAACTGGTTCTGCAGGTTGTCGCGGTTGATCGGGTCGATGGCCCCGAACGGCTCGTCCATCAACATCAGCGGCGGGTCGGCGGCGAGCGCCCGCGCGACACCGACCCGCTGCTGCTGGCCGCCGGACAGCTGGCTCGGGTAGCGCTTGGCCATGTCCTGCGGCAGACCGATGAGGTCGAGCAACTCCTCGACCCGCTGGTTGCACCGTTCGCGGCTCCAGCCCAGCAGACGAGGCACGGTCGTGATGTTGCGGGCGATCGACAGGTGCGGGAACAGCCCGATCTGCTGGATGACGTAGCCGATCTCGCGACGCAGATCTGCCGGGGAGCGTCCTGTCACGCTCTTGTCGCCGATGAGGATGTCACCCGACGTGAGGTCGATCATCCGGTTGACCAGTCGCATGGCGGTCGTCTTGCCGCAGCCCGACGGCCCGACGAGAACACACACCTCGCCCGCGGGGACGGTGAAGGACAGGTTGCCGATCGCCGGCGACGCGGTGCCGGGATACTGCTTGCTGACGTCGCGGAACTCGAGCGGGGCCGCACTGGACACGGACCCTGAGGTCCCCTTGTCCGGTGCGTCGATGGACTCGGTCATCTGGCTGCAAACCACCCGTAAGCTAGGAATCAGATCGCCTGAGCCTATCGAGGTATCAAGCGTTGTCAGGTCGGCGGGCGTGATTGACGCGTGACGAATCGGACTTATCGACGCCAAAAATCCCCGGAATCACTGGGGTTCAGGGGCCTTAGGCGACGATTCGGTCACGGTGTGGCGGCAAGTTGTCCGCAGGCCCCGTCGATGTCCTGGCCGCGGGTGTCACGGACGCTCACCGGCACCGCATGCGCCTCGAGACGACGCACGAACTCCCGCTCGACGGCCTTGGGCGAGGCGTCCCACTGCGAGCCCGGCGTCGGGTTGAGCGGGATCAGGTTGACGTGCGCCAGCCGGGGCGCGAGCAGGTCGCCGAGCAGGTCAGCGCGCCACGGCTGGTCGTTGACGTCACGGATCATGGCGTACTCGATCGAGTAGCGGCGACCGGTTCGCGCCGCATACCTGTCAGCGGCCGCCAGGACCTCGCCGACCTTCCAACGGGTGTTGACAGGAACGAGCGTGTCGCGCAGTTCGTCGTCCGGGGCGTGCAGCGAGACTGCGAGGGTGACGCCGAGGTCCTCGTCCGCGAGCCGGCCGATGGCCGGGACCAGGCCGACCGTCGACACCGTGACCGACCGGCGGGACAGCCCGAAACCCGCCGGCGCCGGGTCGATCAGCCGCCGGAGGGTCGCGACGACCCGGTTGTAGTTGGCCAGCGGCTCGCCCATGCCCATGAACACCACGTTGGACAGGCGTCCCGGCCCCCCGCCGAGCTCGCCACGCGCCGCGGCGCCTGCCGCGACGCGGACCTGCTCGACGATCTCGGCGGTCGACAGGTTGCGGGTCAAACCGCCCTGGCCGGTGGCGCAGAACGGGCATGCCATGCCGCATCCGGCCTGGCTGGAGATGCAGACGGTGACCCGTTCGCGGGACGCTCCGCCTCGCTGTCTCGGGTACCGCATCAGCACGCTCTCCACGAGCGCGCCGTCGTGCAGCCGCCACAGCGCCTTGCGGGTGAGTCCGTCGTCCGTGGCCATGGTGCGGACCTCGGTCAGCAGCGTCGGCAGCAGGGCTGCGGACAGCTGCTCACGGACGACGGGCGGCAGGTCGGTCATCGCCGCGGGGTCGCCCTCGAACCGGGCGAAGTACTGGCGTGCCACCTGGTCGGCACGGAAGCCCGGCAGTCCGAGCTCGGCGACCGCCGCCTTCCGGGCGGCGGGGTCGAGGTCGGCGAAGTGGGTCGGCGGCAGGCCGCGCCGGGGCGCGTCGAACACCAGAGGAAGCGAGGACATGACCCCTTGATTGTCCCAGATCCCGGCGCCGGCTCAGACCGGAGAGCCGACCACCAGATCGGCCCGCTCACGCGGACGCTCACGGGCGGCGTACGCCTGCTCGCTCGGGATCCAGTCGGCCAGCCAGCGGGTCGCCCACACCTGCTCGCCGTCACGGGCTACGGCCCGGGCACGCCGCACCTCGGCCGGCGCGTCCACCCACACGGTCAGCGCCCAGTCGACACCGGCCTCGCGCCGCGTGCTGGAGACGCCTTCGAGGACGACGACGCGCTCCGGCGGGATCTCGCGCCACCGGCCGCCGACGTCGTCGTCCCAATCCCACACCTGATATCGCGCGGGACGGCCGTCGAGCAACGGGAGCAGCACCTGCGCCCGGAAGCGTTCCCAGTCCCATTCCGCGACGCTCGGTCCCCAGAAGTCGTCGACGTGCACGACCGTCACCGCCGCCACCGCCGCTGCGACGGCGGCGGCCAAGGTGGTCTTCCCGGCGCCGCCGAACCCGTCGATCCCGACGAACACGCTGCGGCCACGGCGCCGCCCGGACAGCTCGCGCACCGCCGCGATGACGGTCGACTCGTCGGCGGCCTGCGGGCTCACGTCGGCGCGAACCCCGTCAGGATCAGGTACGCCACCGCCGCGCAGGGCAGCAGGGAGTCCAGGCGGTCCATGATGCCGCCGTGGCCGGGGAGCAGCCGGCCCATGTCCTTGATGTCGAGGTCTCGCTTGATCATCGACTCGCCCAGGTCGCCCAGGGTGGCCGTCACGACGATCGCCAGGCCGAACAACAGGCCTTTCCACCAGTCGTGGTGGAACGTCAAGGTCATGAACAGCACACCGGCGAGCGAGCAGGCGATCACCGACCCGGCGAACCCCTCCCACGTCTTCGCCTTGGAGACGACCGGCGCCAGCGGATGCCTGCCGAACAGCACGCCGCTGGCGTAGCCGCCGGTGTCGCTGCAGACCACGGTGCCCACGAACACGAGCACCCGCGCGGCCCCGTCGTGCGGATGGGCGAGAATGACCGCGAAACCGGCGAGCAGCGGGACGTACAGCAGCGACAGCACCGAGGCCACGGCGTCCCTCGTGTAGCCGTGGGCGCCGTCGGCGATCCGCCAGATCAGCACCCCGGCGGCGGTGACCAGGCCCGCGACGGCGAGCCCGCTCGCCCCGCGTTCCCAGGCCGCGACGAGCATGGCCGCCGTGCCGACCAACAGCGGGCCGAGCGAGATCCGGATCTGTGCCGACCGCAGCGCCCGCCCGAGCTCGTACACGCCGTACAGCGCCGCGAGGCCGACGATCACCGCGAAGCTGGGGCGGTAGACGAACAACGTCGCGACGATGACCGCCCCGAGACCGACGCCGACGCCGATCGCCGCCGGCAGGTTGCGGCCGGCGCGGGACTTCTTGGGCTCGTCGTCCGGCCCGCCGCCGGTCGCGTCGGCGTCCGACCCCGGCTTCACCGTCGGCCCTGCCGCGGTCCTCGGGGAGGCGGACCGCGCCGAGCTCCGGACCGCCGTGTCCGCCGGCGGCGGCGCGGACGACGCCCCGGGCCGCGGACGCGGGCGGGCGGCCGCGGTCGGCGGGGCCGCCGTCGGCTTCGCAGTCGGCAGGTCGTGGCCTGTGCCTGCCTCGGTTGGATCGGCGGCGTCGGCGGTCGAGTCACCGCCGGGGGCCCTGCGAGGGACCAGCCGTCTGGCCCGGGCGATCGCGGACGACCGCTCCGCGGCCGGCGGCGCGTCCGAGCCGGTCCCCGGGATCCGGTCGTCGCCGGTCTGGTCAGCCAAGGAGCTCAGACCTCGAGCAGTTCGGATTCCTTGGCCTTCACGGCGTCGTCGATGCTGGCGGTGTAAGTGGCGGTCAGCTTGTCGAGTTCGCTCTCGGCTCGGCGGACGTCGTCCTCCCCGGACTCGCCGTCCTTCACCAGTTTGTCCAGCGAGTCCTTGGCGTGCCGTCGGACCGACCGGACCGACACCCTCGCGTCCTCGCCCTTGGACCTGGCGACCTTGACCAGGTCGCGGCGGCGCTCCTCGGTGAGCTGCGGGAACACGACACGGATGATCTGGCCGTCGTTGGTGGGGTTGACGCCGAGATCGCTGTCCCGGATCGCCTTCTCGATCGCGCCGAGCTGGCCGGCGTCGTAGGGCTTGATGACCGCCATCCGCGCCTCGGGCACGTTGACCGTCGCCATCTGCGGGATCGGGGTGAGCGCGCCGTAGTAGTCGACGACCAGCCGTGCGAAGGCGCTCGCGTTGGCCCGGCCGGTCCGCAGCCCCGACAGGTCGTCGCGGGCCACGTGGACGGCCTTCTCCATCTTCTCCTCAGCCTCGAAGAGGATCTCGTCGATCACAGCAGTTCGTCCCTTTCCGGTCAGGCTGACGTGGCGCCGACGTGCACGAGGGTGCCGAGCTTCTCGCCCCGGACCACCCGCGCGATGTTCCCGGCCGACAGCTCGAAGACCACGATCGGCATGGCGTTGTCGCGGCAGAGGCTGAAGGCGGTGGCGTCGGCGACGTTCAGCCCGCGGCGCAGCACCTCGTCGTAGGTGATGGTGTCGAACCGGGTGGCGCCGGGCACCTTGTGCGGGTCCGCGTCGTACACCCCGTCGACGCCGCTCTTGCCCATCAGCAGCGCGTCGCAGCCGATCTCGAGCGCACGCTGGGCGCCCGCGGTGTCGGTGGAGAAGTACGGCATTCCGACGCCCGCGCCGAAGATGACCACGCGCCCCTTCTCCAGGTGCCGCTCGGCGCGGCGGGGAATGTAGGGCTCGGCGACCTGGCCCATCGTGATCGCGGTCTGCACCCGGGTGGGGACGCCTTCCTTCTCCAGGAAGTCCTGCAGCGCCAGGCAGTTCATGACGGTGCCGAGCATCGCCATGTAGTCGGCACGGTCACGATCCATGCCGTGCTGGGACAGCTCGGCGCCGCGGAAGAAGTTGCCGCCGCCGATGACGACCGCGATCTGCGTGCCGCCGTTGACGACCTCGGCGATCTGCTGGGCTATCGAGCGGACGACCTTGGGGTCGACGCCGATGCCGCCGCCGCCGAACACCTCGCCGGACAGCTTGAGCAGCACTCGCCGATACGACGAAGGGGCCACCTCGGACATCCTCACGGTGGCCCCTCTCGTCGTGTCGAAACGCTCGTCACACCCTATCGGCTGGGTGGATCAGGCGGCGCCGACCTCGAAGTGCGCGAACTTGGTGACGGTGACGCCGGCGGCGTCCAGCACCTGCTTCACGGACTTCTTGGCCTCCTGGACCGACTCCTGCTCGAGCAGGACGACGGTCTTGTAGAAGCCGTTGAGCCGGCCCTCGACGATCTTGGCGATCGCCTGCTCGGGCTTGCCCTCGGCGCGGGTGGTCTCCTCGGCCACGCGGCGCTCGGACTCGACGAGGTCGGCCGGCACCTCGTCACGGGTGAGGTACTTCGGGCGCATCGCGGCGACCTGCATCGCCGCCGCGCGGGCCGCGCCGACGTCACTGCCGGTGAACTCGACGATGACACCCACCTGGGGCGGCAGGTCCGAGGACTTGCGGTGCAGATAGGTCGCGACCGTGCCGTCGAGCTTGGCCGCGCGGCGCAGCTCGAGCTTCTCGCCGATGACAGCGGCGAGGTCCGCGACGTTCTGCTCGACGGTCTTGCCGTCCTTGAGGGTCTCGTTCTTCAGCGATTCGACGTCGGTGGCCGACGACGACGCGAAGTGCGCCACGATGTCGTTGGCCAGCGACTGGAACTGCTCGTTCTTCGCGACGAAGTCCGTCTCGGAGGCGAGCTCGATCATCGCGCCCTCGGCGGCGGCGACCAGGCCGTTGGACGCGACCCGATCACCCCGCTTGGCGTTCTTGGCCTCGCCCTTGACCCGCAGGACCTCGACGGCGCGGTCGTAGTCGCCGTCGGCCTCCTCGAGGGCCTTCTTGCACTCCATCATTCCGGCGCCGGTGGCGTCCCGGAGCTTCTTCACGTCTGCGGCGGAGAATGTCGCCATGTCGTTCTCAGATTCCGTTCTACGTCGAAGGGAGGGGGGTCAGGCGGACGGGGCGGCGGGGTCCGCGGACGCGGCCGGAGCGCTCGCGTCGGCGGGCGTGGCCGGCGCCGCGGCATCGGCGGGTGCCGCCGGGGCGTCCGCAGTCGTTGCCGCCTCGCCGCCGACCGGCTGGAGCAGCTCGCGCTCCCACTCGGGCATCGGCTCGTCGGCGGCGATCGCGGCGCCGTCGGCTTGCGACTCGTCGCTGGAGTTACGGCCGGCGTTGGCGGCGGCCGCGGAGCGCGCGACCAGACCTTCGGCCACGGCGTCGGCGACCACGCGGGTCAGCAGCGCGGCGCTGCGGATCGCGTCGTCGTTGCCCGGGATCTTGTAGTCGACCTCGTCCGGGTCACAGTTGGTGTCGAGGATCGCGACGACCGGGATGTTCAGCTTGCGCGCCTCGCCGACGGCGATGTGCTCCTTCTTGGTGTCGACGATCCACACCGCGCTGGGCACCTTGCCCATCTCGCGGATACCGCCGAGCGAACGCTCGAGCTTGGTCATCTCGCGGGTCAGGAGCAGCTGCTCCTTCTTGGTGGCGACGCCCTCCCACCCTGCCTGCTGGCGGGCCTCGAGCTCCTTGAGCCGCTGCAGCCGCTTGTAGACGGTGGAGAAGTTGGTGAGCATGCCGCCGAGCCAACGCTGGTTGACGTAGGGCATGCCGACGCGGGTCGCCTGCGTGGCGATCGACTCCTGGGCCTGCTTCTTGGTGCCGACGAACAGGATCGTGCCGCCGTGGGCGACGGTCTCCTTGATGAACTCGTACGCCTTGTCGACGTAGGTCAGCGTCTGGTGCAGATCGATGATGTAGAGCCCGTTGCGCTCGGTGAGGATGAAGCGCTTCATCTTCGGGTTCCAGCGACGGGTCTGGTGACCGAAGTGAACCCCGGACTCCAGCATTTCCTTCATGGTGACGACGGGCATGCCGGTCGTGCTCCTCTTGCTAGTGCGCGGCGCGGCGTCCAACGCCGACCGTGCGGTCTCGGTTGTCGCGGACCGGTCGGATGGCCGGTTCGCCCTGGTGTCCGGTGTCGCGACCAGGAGGCCGAACGGACTGGGCCGCACGGACCGAGATCTGGTCGCCTACCTCCCTCTTTCCCTCAGGAGGCGGGCACGCGAAGTCAGCCCGATCACTCAGGCTGCGTCGCCCAGTCTAGCCGGTCGGCGGGCATGGTCTCGACCACGCCGGTCCGGACCGCGCAGGCCGGTCGTGGTCCGTTGTGCCTGACTGCTCGCAACTGCGCGTGGCTGCTTGAAATCGTCTCGTCGATCGCGGACCGTCGGCGGGTGGGCAGTGGCGGCCGGGCAGGTGGCGAGCGAGCGGGCGACCGGGCGGCCGAGCCCGGGTCGACGGCGGCCTCGACCGCGTCGCTGCGCGCCGGACTGCCGCCGGGGCTGGCCTCCGCGGTCGACGGCTTCGAACGCCATCTGGCCCTGGAGCGCAACAGGTCGGCGCACACCGTCCGCGCCTACCTCGGCGACGTCGTCGGGATGCTCGACCACACCGCGCGGCTCGGCGGGCGGCAGGTGTCGGACATCGACCTCGGGGTACTGCGCAGCTGGTTGAGCCTGGTGGTCGCGCGCGGGGCGTCCCGGTCGACGGTCGCCCGGCGGTCGGCGTCGCTGCGCACGTTCTCGGCGTGGGCGCACCGAGCGGGGCTGCACTCCCAGGATCCCGGCCAACTGCTCGCCGCCCCGCGGGCGCATCGCACGCTGCCGCCGGTGCTTCGGGCCGACGAGGCGGCGGCGGTGATGACCGGGCCGGACTCGGACGCGGAGCGACCGCCGGAGCAGGTGACCCGCGACCAGCTCGTGGTCGAGCTGCTGTACGCGACCGGGATCCGGGTCTCGGAGTTGGTCGGGCTGGACATCGACGACGTCGACCGGTCCCGGCGGGTGCTGCGTGTGCTGGGCAAGGGAGCGAAGGAACGGTCGGTGCCCTAC
>Ga0164242_10008365_pt1 | contig 11230 bp, 12 predicted proteins | sample OricomgcompostMG_FD_108783 | JGI IMG/M metagenome (GOLD analysis project Ga0164242, IMG submission 108783) | Miracle-Growth compost microbial communities from Emeryville, California, USA - Original compost - Miracle growth compost (MG) ...
CTCGTCCGTCGTCGTCATGCGCCGTGCCCCCTCGTCCGCAGCAGGAGCGCACGGCCCACGTCGGCGCGCACCGGCGCCGGCCGACCGGCAAGGTCTGCGATGGTCCACGCCACGCGCAGGACGCGGTCCACGCCGCGCAGGCTCAACGTGCCGCGCTCGACCGCGCGGTCCAGGTCCGCGACGAGCGCCCGGTCGGCGCCGAGGTGCTCGCGCAGCCAGGCGCCCGGCACCTCGGCGTTCGTCCGCCACGGCGTCGACACGAGCCGCTCGGCCTGCGCGGCCCGGGCCGCTGCGACGCGCGCGGCGACGGCGTGCGTCGCCTCGCCGCCGCTCCCCCGGGCCCGCGCCGGCTGGAGCTCGACCTGCAGGTCGATGCGGTCGATCAGCGGGCCGGAGAGCTTGCCGAAGTAGCGCCGACGCTGCTCCGGACGACACGTGCAGTCGAGCCCCTTGCCGACCGCACGGCCGCACGGGCACGGGTTGGCGGCGAGCACCAGCTGGAAGCGCGCCGGGTAACGGGCGGCGCCGCCCGCGCGGTGCAGCACGAGCTCGCCGTGCTCGAGCGGCTGCCGCAGCGTCTGGAGCACCGCGGTGGCGAACTCCGGCGCCTCGTCGAGGAAGAGGATGCCGCGGTGCGCGCGCGAGGCGGCCCCGGGCCGCGCGATGCCCGACCCGCCGCCGATGACGCTCGCCGGCGTCGCCGTGTGGTGCGGGTCCTCGAACGGGGGCCGGCGCAGCAGGCCGTCACCCGGGTCGAACGTGCCCGCCAGCGAGTGCACCGCCGTCACCTCCACGGCGTCGGCCTCGGTGAGGTCGGGCAGCAGGCCGGGCAGGCGCGCGGCGAGCATCGTCTTGCCCGTCCCCGGCGGTCCGACCATGAGCAGGTGGTGCCCGCCCGCGGCCGCGACCTCGAGGCAGTCACGCGCCTCGTCCTGGCCCACGACGTCCGCGAGGTCCAGGTCGACGACCGCCCGGCCCGCGCCCGCGCGCTCGACGTGCACCGCCGCGACCTCGGGCACCTCGACGTCGGCGCCGTAGCGCGCCGCGACCTCGGCCAGGCTCCGCACCGCGGCCACGCGCGCACCGGGCACGAGCGCGGCCTCGGCCGCGTTCGCCTCCGCCACGACGACCCGCGTGTGACCGGCCGCGACGGCCGCGGCCACCGCCGGCAGCACCCCCCGCACCGGACGCACGCGCCCGTCGAGCCCGAGCTCCCCGACGTGCACGACCTCGCCGATCCGCGCGGGGTCGACGAGACCCGCCCCGGCGAGCGTCGCGACCGCGACCGCCAGGTCGAAGCCCGAGCCCGACTTCGGCAGCGACGCGGGCGACAGGTTCACCGTGATGCGCCGGTTCGGCCACGCGAGCCCCGACGACGTCACGGCCGCCCGCACGCGGTCGCGCGCCTCCGCGAGCGACGCGTCGGGCAACCCGACGAGCGTGAACGCGGGCAGCGACGGCGCGAGGTGCGCCTCGACCTCCACGACGTGCCCGCTCAGCCCGACGAGCGCGACCCCCAGCGTCCGGCCGAGGCTCACTCAGACCACCCCCACGAGATGCTCGACCTGCGCCGGCGCGCGCGGCGGCACGAGCACCGCCACGACGTCCACGCGCACCGAGCCGGGCCGCACCTCGTGCGCCGACAGCCACTCCGCCGCGAGACGGCGCACGCGTGCGAGCTTCCGCGGCGTCACCGCCTCCGCCGGGTGACCGTAGGCGACCGAGCGCCGCGTCTTGACCTCCACCACCACGAGCTCGTCGCCGTCGAGCGCGACCAGGTCCAGCTCGCCCTGCGACGCCCGCCAGTTCCGGTCGAGCACCCGCCAGCCCAGACCCGTCGCGTACGCCGCCGCGACGTCCTCGCCGTAGCGCCCGAGCGCATCCTTGGCACGCACAGCACCACCTCCGGCGACGAGCGTGCTCGGGCGGGCGACCCGCCGGCGGCCGGCGGTCCGGATCCGGGAGCGCGCCGGCCACGTCGGGGCTGTGGGCGGTTCGGCGACGTCGCGGGCCGTCGGTCGAGGCCGCGAACCCGCGCCGGCGCGTGTCGGTGCCGGCGCGTGTCGGTGCCGGCGCGTGTCAGTGCCGGCGCGCGTCAGTGCGAAGAGGCGTCAGCGCGAAGACGCGTCAGCGCGCGAAGCCGGCCCCGCCGCCGAGGTCCAGCTCGGCCTTGGCGAGCTCCTCGACGTTCACGTCCTTGAACGTCACGACGCGCACGGACTTCACGAAGCGCGCCGACCGGTAGACGTCCCACACCCACGCGTCGGACAGCGTGAGCTCGAAGTACACCTCGCCGGCCGCCGACCGCACCTGCAGGTCGACCTGGTTCGCCAGGTAGAACCGGCGCTCCGTCTCGACGACGTACGAGAAGAGGCCGACCACGTCGCGGTACTCGCGGTAGAGCGCGAGCTCCATGTCGGTCTCGTAGTTCTCCAGGTCCTCCGCACTCACGGGGCCATCATCCCCCATCGCCCTCGCGGTGCTTCACCGGGCACCTCACGCGCGGTCGGCGTCGGACGGACGAACTCCGCCGCCCGCGAGCCCGTCCCCGTCCGGGACGCCAGCCAGGAGGAGCGCGGCGTCCTCGTCGGCGTCGAGCGCCGCGACGAGGTCGTCCCCGGCCGGCCACCCGCCGATGCCCGGCAGCCGCCACGAGCGGCGGTGCAGCACGCACGGCCCGTGCTCCCGCAGGGCCGCCACGTGGTCGGGTGACGCGTAGCCCTTGTTCTCGTGCCAGCCGTAGTGCGGGTGCTCGCCGGCGAGGTCCGCCATGAGCGCGTCGCGCTCGCACTTCGCGAGCACGCTCGCCGCGGCGACGGTCGCGCAGGTGCGGTCCGCCTTGACGCGCACGACGACGCGCGGCCCGGCGGCCGGTTCCGGCCCGGCGGCGGCGAACAGGTCGCCCTGCGCCGGCGGGGTGAGCCAGTCGTGCGAGCCGTCGAGCAGGACGACGTCGACGGGCCCGATGCTCGTCGCCACGACCGCCAGCGCGCGGGTCCCGGCGAGCCGCAGCGCGGCGATGATGCCGACCTCGTCGATCTCCGCGGCGCTCGCGTGACCGACGGCTCGCGCGAGGCCCCAGCGGCTCAGCCGGGGCACGAGCGCGCGCCGGGCGGCCGGCGTCAGGAGCTTGGAGTCCGCCACCCCCTGGGGCGCCGAGCGCGTGGACGCGTCGACGACCACGACGCCGACGCTCACCGGCCCGGCCAGCGACCCGCGGCCGACCTCGTCCATGCCCGCGACGAGCCGGGCGCCCTCCCGGAGCAGCACCCGCTCGTGCCGCAGGTGCGGCGCCGAACGAGGCGAACGGGGCGGCGCGGCGCGGCCACGCGTCGGCGCGCCGGCCGCGGCGTCACCGCCGGCCGGGGCGGTCGTGCGGGGGTCGAGCAGGTCGGTCATGAGCGGGAGTCAGCTCGTCGCGGTCGGTGCGGGTACGTCCGCGAACGTCTTGGCCGGGTTGTGCAGGAGGCCGGCGCGCTCGATCGGCCAGACCGTGACGAACGCGACGCCGACGACGTTCGAGATCGGCACCGACCCGCCCCCCGGGTTGCCCTGGTGGAAGCGCGAGTCCCACGAGTGCTGGCGGTTGTCGCCCATCACCCAGATCGAGTTCGCGGGCACCGTGATGTCGAACTTCTGCTCGCTCGGCTCGGAGCCGGGCGCGATGTACGGCTCGTCGAGCGCGACACCGTTGACCGTCACCGGCTCCCCCGGTCCGGCGCACGCCACGTGGTCGCCCGGCATCCCGATGATGCGCTTGACGAGGTGCTGGCCGGCGTCCTGCGGGTACAGGCCGACGAACGTGAGGACGTCGTTGACGATCGACCGGCTGCGGCTGACGGGCGCGTCCGTCTCGCCCTCGAGCCAGCCGCCCGGGTCCTTGAACACCACGATGTCGCCGCGGTGCAGGTCGAACGGCCCCGGCGCGAGCTTGTTGACGAGGATCCGGTCGTGCTCGATCAGCGTGTCGTGCATCGACGGGCTCGGGATGAAGAACGCCTGCACGAAGAACGTCTTGACGACCCAGGACAGCGCCAGCGCGCAGACGAGGATGATCGCCGTCTCGCGCAGGAACGCCATGGGTCCCGAGCTGCGCCGACGCGGCGCGGCGTGCCGCTGGGCGCCGCTCGCCTCGACGGTGGCGCCGTCCTCGGCGTGGCCGTCTCGCCCGGTCTCGTCGCGGCGCAGGTCGCGGCGCGTCCGGTGCTCGTCGGCGCCGGCGGCCGGCGTGGTGCTCGCGGCCGAGGGCCCGTGCGGCGCGGTGGGGCCGACGACGAGCGGCTCGTCGTCGAGCCCTTCGGGGGAACGGTCCATCACTGGGCAACTCTCGCATGCTCGTGCCGGTTCCGTGTGCCCGCCCACGCCCCGAGACCGGGACCGGACCGCGCATTCACAGGTACGGCTGACGGGGACGTCAGGAGGCCCCGCGTCGCGCGGCCGGGCGGCGCCCGGGTACGCCGACGGGCGGCCGCCGGATCGGCGACCGCCCGTCTGGCGGGAAGGACGACTCAGCCCTTGGCGGGCGCGTTGTCGCGCTTCTCCTTGATCTTGGCGGCCTTGCCGCGCAGCCCACGCAGGTAGTACAGCTTCGCGCGGCGGACGTCACCGCGGGTGACGACCTCGATCGACTCGAGCGAGGGCGAGTGCACGGGGAACGTGCGCTCGACGCCGACCTGGAAGCTGATCTTGCGGACCGTGAACGTCTCGCGGACGCCGGCGCCCTGGCGCGCGATGACGACGCCCTGGAACGCCTGGACGCGGGAGCGGTTGCCCTCGACGACCTTGACGTTGACCTTGACGGTGTCGCCGGCGCGGAACTCGGGGATGTCGCTGCGCAGCGACTGCGCGTCGATCTGGTCGAGCGTGTGCATGATGGTTCGCTTCCTCGCCCTGCCACAGGTCAGCGACGTCGTCGAGGGCACGCGCACGTGTGTGGCGGTGTCCCGGTGGTCTGTGTTCGCGGTGCGTCGGCCCGGTCGGGTTCTCACCCGCCTGGCGCCGGTGGTCGTGGTTCGTCTCCCCTGTGGCAGAGACGCGGCCTGCGCGCACCAGCGGACAAGTTTGCCACAGGGCAGGGCCGTGCCGGTAATCCGGGCGGTCCGCCCGTGGGGTCAGCGCCGGCCGAGCCGCCCCTCGATGACGGTCCAGCCCAGGCCGTCGAGCGTCGCGAGGTCGTGCGTGTCGAGCTGCGCCACGTCCAGCGCCCGGACCAGGTCGGGCCGGCGCGCCGACGTGCGGGCCAGCGCCTCGTCCCGGCGCCAGCGCGCGATCCGCGCGTGATGGCCCGACAGCAGCACGTCGGGCACGTCGAGGTCGGCCCACGTCGGCGGCTTCGTGTAGACGGGGTACTCGAGCAGGCCGGCCGCGCCGTGCGACTCCTCGACGAGCGAGTCCGGGTTGCCGACGACGCCCGGCAGCAGCCGGGCCACCGCCTCGACGACCACGAGCGCGGCGACCTCTCCCCCGTTGAGCACGTAGTCGCCGATCGAGAGCTCGGTGACGCGGCCACGCGCCCGGAAGTGCTCGGCGACGCGCGCGTCGATGCCCTCGTACCGGCCGCACGCCAGCACGAGGTGCTGCTCGCCGGCGAGCGCCTCGGCCGTGCGCTGCGTGAACGGCTCACCCGACGGGGTCGGGACGAGCAGGTGCGCGTCGTCGTCGAGCACGTCGTCCAGCGCGAGGCCCCACACGTCGGGGCGCATCACCATGCCCGCGCCGCCGCCGAACGGCGTGTCGTCGACGGTGCGGTGCCGGTCCGACGTCCACTCGCGCAGGTCGTGCACGCGCAGGTCGAGCAGCCCGGACTGGCGTGCCTTCCCCACGAGCGAGAGCTCCAGGGGCGCGAGGTAGTCCGGGAAGATCGTGACGACGTCGATGCGCACGCGTCAGCTCCCGCGCGTCTCGTCGTCCGAGACCACGAGGTTCGCCGCGTCGGACGCGAGCAGACCGCCCGGGGGGTCCAGCACGACGCGGCCACCGGGGACGTCCACCACGGGGACGATCGCGCGGACGAACGGCACCGCCGTGCGCGCACCGCCCGGCTCGCGGATCACGAGCAGGTCGTGCGCGGGCGCGTGCTCGAGGCCGAGCACCTCGCCGAGCACGCGGCCGTCGACGTGCTCGACCCGCAGGCCCGCGAGCTCGTGCGGGTACCAGGCGTCCTCGTCGGCGTCCTCGTCCGCGTCGGCGTCGACCACGAGCTCGACGCCGCGCAACGCCTCGGCCGCGGTGCGGTCGGCGACCTGCGCGAAGGACACGTACCAGCGGCCCTGCTGGTTGCGGGTGCGCACGACCGTCAGCGGACCGGCCGTCGCGGGCTCGGTGGCGAGCTCCGTGCCGGGCGCCAGGCGCTCGTCGGGCGCGTCGGTGCGCAGGTCGAGCGCGACCTCGCCGCGCAGGCCGTGGGCGCGCCCGATGCGCGCGACGGTCAGCTGCATGTCGTCCTCCGGGTTCGGCGACCAGGGTCATGACGAAGGCCCGACCCCCAGGCTAGGGGGCCGGGCCTTCGACGGGTCGTGCTCAGCGGCGGTCGACGTCCACGACGTCGACCCGCACGGGGCCGTCGGTCGACAGCGCGCCGACGACCGTGCGCAGGGCCTTGGCGGTGCGGCCGTTGCGGCCGATCACGCGGCCGAGGTCCTCGGGATGGACCCGGACCTCGAGCAGCTCGCCGCGGCGCAGCGCGGACGACGTGACGCGCACGTCGTCCGGGTGGTCGACGATGCCGCGCACCAGGTGCTCGAGCGCGTCGGCCAGCATCAGGCCTGCTCGTCCTCGGCGGGCGCCTCGACCTCGGCGGCGGGCTCCTCGGCCGGAGCCTCGGCAGCGGCGGCCTTCTTCTCCGACGCCTTCGCCTTGACCTTCTCGGCGTCCGCGGCGGCGGCCTCGACGGCGGCCTTCGCGTCGACCTTCTCGCCCTTGACCTTGAGGGTGCCCTCGGCGCCCGGCAGGCCCTTGAACTTCTGCCAGTCGCCGGTGACCTTGAGCAGCGCGAGCACCTGCTCGGTCGGCTGCGCGCCGACGCCGAGCCAGTACTGCGCACGGTCCGACTTGACCTCGATGAGCGAGGGCTCCTCGGTGGGGTGGTACTTGCCGATCTCCTCGATCACGCGACCGTCACGCTTGGTGCGCGAGTCGGCGACGACGATGCGGTAGTACGGCGCGCGGATCTTGCCCAGGCGCTTGAGGCGGATCTTGGTGGCCACGGTGTGGTCTTCTCCCGATGTGTGTCTGGGGTGTCTCGCCGCGCAGCCCGTGGGGTTGGGCGCGCCGGTCCGACGAAGGACGCGACGAAGGCAGGTAGAGGGGCTGCCGCCGTCGGGTACAGCCGACCATTGTGCCAGACCTGCGGGGCTCGCCCAACCGCCGACCGACGCCTGACGGCCGACTCGCGACCGGCTCAGCGCCAGCGCTCCCCGCGCAGGATCACGGCGACCGGCTCGCGCAGCGCCTCGACGTCGACGCGCGGGTCACGGTCGTAGACCACGACGTCCGCGCTCGCGCCCTCCGCGATGCCGTCGGCGCCGAGCCACGCGCGCGTGCGCCAGCTCGCGGCCGCGACGACGTCGCGCGCCGGGATGCCCGCACGCACCATCTCGGCCGCCTCGTCGGCGAGGTTCCCGTGGCCGATCGTGCCGCCCGCGTCGGTCCCCACGAGCACCGGGACGCCCGCGTCGTGCAGGTCGCGGACCTGGTCGTAGCGGTGGGCGTACAGGCCGCGCATGCGGGCCGCGTACCGCGGGTACTTGCCGTCGGCCTGCGCTGCGATGTCCTCGAAGCGGCCGACCTGCAGCAGCGTCGCCGTCACGGGGATGCCCGCGGCCGCGATGCGCGCGATCTGCTCGGGCGTCGCGCCGCACGCGTGCTCGAGGCAGTCGACGCCCGCGTCGAGCAGCGGGTCGACCGCCTCGGTCGCGAACGTGTGCGCCGTGACGCGCGCGCCCTCGTCGTGCGCGACCGCCACCGCGCGGCGCAGCACGTCGTCGGGCCACAACGGGCGCAGGTCGCCGTCCGGTCCGAGGTCGCGGTCGATCCAGTCCGCGACGAGCTTGACCCAGCCGTCGCCGAGCAGCGCCTCCTCGCGGACGGCGGTCGGCAGGTCGTCGACCGACGCGAGCTCGCGGCCGTAGTGCCGCAGGTAGCGCTTGGGCCGCGCGAGGTGGTGGCCCGCACGGATCAGGCGCGGCAGGTCGGGGCGCGCGTGCACCCAGCGGGTGTCGGCGGGCGAGCCCGCGTCGCGCACGAGCAGGACGCCCGAGTCGCGGTCGGCGACCGCCTGCTTCTCGGCGGTGGCGTCGTCGACCGGGCCGTCGGCCGCGAGCCCGATGTGGCAGTGCACGTCGACGAGCCCGGGCAGCACCCAGCCGTCGATCGTGGCGTCGGGCGTCGCCGCCGGACGCTCGAGCGTCAGCCGGTCCCCCACGACCCAGACGTCGCCGACCTCGCGGTGGTCGTCGAGGACGACCGTCCCCCGCAGGTGCAGGACGCCGGGCACGGCGTCAGCGTCCGCCGAGGAACCGGTCGAGGCCGGCGGGCAGCTGGCTCGGGTCGAGGTCGGCGGGCGGCTTGGGCGCGCCGAGGCCGAACGCGGACCCCTGCTGCGCGGGCGTCGCCGGCCGGCCCTCGAGGGCCGCCTTCTCCTGCGCCGCACGCTTGGCGGGGTTGCCCGACTTGCCCTTGACGCGCTTGGCCGGCGGGGCGACGCGGCCGCGGGCCTTCTTGCCCATGCCCGGCATGTTGCCGAGCCCCGGCATGCCGCCGCCGGAGCGCGCCATCTGCTTCATCATCTTCTGCGCGCCGTCGAAGCGCTCGAGCAGCTGGTTGACGTCCGTGGGCGTGGTGCCCGAGCCGCGCGCGATGCGGGCGCGACGCGAGCCGTTGATGATCTTCGGGTTCTGGCGCTCGCCCGGCGTCATCGACCGGACGATCGCCTCGATGCGGTCGACCTCGCGCTCGTCGAAGTTCTCCAGGGCCTCCCGCATCTGGCCCATGCCCGGCATCATGCCGAGCATCTTCTTCATCGAGCCCATCTTCTTGAGCTGCTGCATCTGCTCGAGGAAGTCCTCGAGCGTGAAGTCCTCGCCGGCCGCGAGCTTGCCGGCCATCTTCTCGGCCTGGTCGGCGTCGAACGCGCGCTCGGCCTGCTCGATGAGCGTCAGGACGTCGCCCATGTCGAGGATGCGGCCCGCCATGCGGTCCGGGTGGAACACCTCGAAGTCGGTGAGCTTCTCGCCCGTGCTCGCGTAGAGGATCGGGCGACCCGTCACGGACGCGACCGAGAGCGCGGCGCCGCCGCGCGCGTCGCCGTCGAGCTTGGACAGCACGACACCGGTGAAGCCGACGCCGTCGAGGAACGCCTGCGCCGTCGTGACGGCGTCCTGGCCGATCATCGCGTCGATGACGAACAGGATCTCGTCGGGGTCGGTCGCGTCGCGGATGTCGGACGCCTGCTGCATGAGGTCGGCGTCGATGCCGAGGCGGCCGGCGGTGTCGACGATGACGACGTCGTGCTGGCGCGTCCTGGCGGTCTCGACGCCCTGGCGCGCGACGGCCACAGGGTCGGCCCCGTACGGCAGCACGTCGTCGGCGCCCTGGTTGCCGGGGTGCGGCGCGAACACCGGCACGCCCGCGCGGTCGCCGACGACCTGGAGCTGCGTCACCGCGTTGGGGCGCTGGAGGTCGGCCGCGACGAGCAGCGGCGTGTGGCCCTGACCCTTGAGGTGCAGCGCGAGCTTGCCCGCGAGCGTCGTCTTGCCGGCGCCCTGCAGACCCGCGAGCAGGATGACGGTCGGCGGGTTCTTCGCGAGGTTGAGCGTGCGCGTCTGGCCGCCGAGGATCGAGACGAGCTCCTCGTTGACGATCTTGACGACCTGCTGCGCCGGGTTGAGCGCCTGCGACACCTCGGCCGACAGGGCGCGCTCGCGGATCGCACCCGTGAACGACCGCACGACCGGGACGGCGACGTCGGCGTCGAGCAGCGCGCGGCGGATCTCCCGGACGGTCGCGTCGATGTCCGCCTCGGAGAGCCGGCCCTTGGTGCGCAGGTTCTTGAAGGTCGACGTCAGTCGGTCCGACAGGGTGGCGAACACGGCCGTCCTCAGGTTCGGGGGATCACGGACGTCCCAGGGTAACCGGGCGGTCCGCCGCCCGTGCCGCGCAGGACGGCCCGCGCCCGCGCCACGAGGTCGTCGACGAGCGTCGCCCGCCACTGGCTCCACGCCGCGGGACCCGCGGCCGTCGCGTCGGCCTCGGTGAGCGCGCGCAGCACGATCAGCAGGTCCTCGCGGTGGTCGACCGCGTCGAGCAGGCGGACGAGCGTCGCCGGGTCGTCGGGGTCCGCGGTGGTCGCGAGCTCGACGAGCGTGAGGTGCTCACGCACGAGCCGCGTGACGTCGGCCGCGACGGCCTCGTCGAAGCCCGTCCGCGCCAGGATCGGCCCGACGAGACGCGCGCCCTCGACCGCGTGGTCCCCCGCGCCCGCGCGCTTGCCGATGTCGTGCAGCACCGCGGCAAGCAGCAGCGTCTCGGGCGCGTCGACCGCGTGCCGGTCCGCACGCGCGACCGTCTCGACGAGGTGCCGGTCGACGGTGTGCCGGTGCACCGGTGAGCGCTGCGGCCGGTTGCGCACGCCCGCCCACTCCGGGATCCACGTCGTGACGACGCCCGCGAGGTCGAGCGCCTCCCAGACCGGCACCTGCGCCTGCCCCGAGCCCAGCAGCGCGACGAACGCCGCACGCGCGGCGCGCGGCCACGGCGTCGGCAGCGGCGGCGTCGCCGTCAGGCTCGCGACCGTGACCGGGCTGAGCACGAGGCCCGTGCGCGCCGCGGTCGCCGCCGCGCGCAGCGACAGCAGCGGGTCGTCCGCCGGGCGCGCGTCGACCGCGAGCACGATCTCGCCGTCGTGCTCGACGAGGTCCTCCGCGATCGTCCGCAGCCGCGGCCCGGTGCGCCGGCCGCGCACGACGACGGGCTTGCGCGCGGGCCGCTGCAGCGCCTGGCGCGCGTTGCGGGCGGTGGTGTCGAGCGCGTAGCTGATGATCCGACCCGCCTCGGCGATGCTCGCGAGCAGGTCGTCGCGGTCGTCGAAGCCGACGAGGGCGGCGACCTCGTCCTGGTCCGCGAGCAGCAGGCGGTTCGTGTGCCGGCGCGTCACGACCTGCACCGCGTCCCGCACGTCGAGCAGGTGCGTGTACGCGGCGTCGACCGCGCCGTGCGGTCGGTCCGTGAGCCA